>Ga0075434_100000018_pt1 | contig 73715 bp, 77 predicted proteins | sample RhiMethybrSRZTD3_FD_75298 | JGI IMG/M metagenome (GOLD analysis project Ga0075434, IMG submission 75298) | Populus rhizosphere microbial communities from Tennessee, USA - Rhizosphere MetaG P. TD hybrid SRZTD3 | ecosystem: Host-associated > Plants > Roots > Rhizosphere > Soil | place: USA...
ACGGAGAAGGTCGGGCTGGTGCAGCAGTACGACGACTACGCCGAGAAAGTGGCGGCGCTCGGCCTGGTGAAGAAAGACGACGCCAATCTCGAACAGTACGTCACGCAGAAAACGCTCGACGGCCTTTTCCTCATGGTGGCCGAGGAGGAAAAGGCGATCCGCAAGGATCCCGTCGCCACCGGCACCGCGATCATCAAGAAGGTGTTCGGCGCGCTGCTTTAGTGGGCTTTGTCCCAGTTGTCGCCCACGCCGACTTCGACCACCAGCGGCACCTCCAGTTTGCCTAGCTCGCAGACCGCTTCCATCAGCTCCTTGACCTTGCTCTTCACCGTTTCGAGCTCCGCGACGGGGACTTCAAGCACGAGTTCGTCGTGCACCTGCATGATCAGCTTCGTCTTGAGTTCTGCCTCGTCGAGCCAACCTTGGACCGAGATCATCGCGAGCTTGATGAGGTCGGCGGCGGTGCCCTGCATCGGCGCGTTGATCGCGGCGCGCTCGGCCGCCTGGCGGCGCACGGGGGCGCCGCTTCGCAGCTCGGGCAGCCAGAGCCTGCGGCCGAACACGGTTTCGACGTAGCCGGTCTCGCGTGCCCGCTGGCGCGTTTCGTCCATGAAGCGCTTGGCGCCCGGATAGCGCGCGAAATAGCGGTCGATGTAGGTCTGCGCGGTGCCGCGCTCGATGCCGAGGTTCTGCGCCACGCCGAAGGACGACATGCCGTAGATCAGGCCGAAGTTGATCACCTTGGCGATGCGCCGCTGGTCGGAATCGACCTGGGACAGGGGCACGCCGAAGACTTCCGCCGCGGTGGCGCGGTGGATGTCCTCGCCCTCGGCGAACGCGCGCCTCAGGTTCTCGTCGCCCGACAGGTGCGCCATGATCCTGAGCTCGATCTGCGAGTAGTCGGCCGAGACGATCTTCGAGCCAGCCGGCGCGACGAAGCATTCGCGGATGCGCCGCCCGGCAGCCGTGCGGATGGGGATGTTCTGCAAATTGGGCTCGTTCGACGAGAGCCTGCCGGTCACCGCAGTGGTCTGCGAATACGTGGTGTGAACGCGGCCGGTGGACGGATTGACGCTCTTCGGCAGCTTGTCCGTGTACGTCGACTTCAGCTTCGAGAGCGTCCGGTGCTCGAGGATCAGCTTTGGCAGCGGATGGTCGAGCGCGAGCTCGGCGAGCGAATCCTCGTCGGTCGAAGGCTGCCCGGAGGGCGTCTTCTTCTTCACCGGCAGCTTCAGGCGGTCGAACAGGATCTCCTGGATCTGCTTGGGCGAGCCAAGGTTGAACGGCTGGCCCGCCGCATCGTACGCGCGGCGCTCCTTGTCGAGGATCTCCTTGCCCAGCTCGTGGCTCTGGAAGCCGAGCTTGTCCTTGTCGAGCAGCACGCCGTTGCGCTCCATGCGGAAGAGCACCGGCAATACGGGCATTTCGATGTTGCCGTACACAAAAGCGAGCTGCTTGTCCGCCTGGATCCTCGGGTACAGCAAGCTATGAAGCGCGAGCGAGCAGTCGGTTCTCTCGGCGGCGTACTCCGCGGCGCGGCTGATCTCGACCGCAGAGAAGGGGATGCGCCCCGCGCCCTTGCCGACGACTTCTTCGTAGCCGATGGTGGTCCACCCGCAATGGCGCTGGGCCAGACTGCCGAGGTCGTGCCGCTCATGGACCTCGAGGACGTAGGACTCGAGCAGCGTGTCGTGCACGCCGCCCTCGAGGCGGATGCCGGAGTTTGCGAGCACGTGCGAATCGAACTTCACGCTCTCGCCGACTTTCTTCCGCTCGGTGCTTCTCAGCCATGGCCGCAAGAGATGCAACGCTACTTCCGCTCTTACTTGGCCAGGCGTACCCGGGTAGTCGTGAGTGAGCGGCAGGTATACCGCCTCGTCGCCGAACGCGAACGACAAGCCGACCAGCTGCGCGGTCATCGGGTCATCGCCGACGGAAAGCGTATCGAAGCCAACGACATCGACAGCCTCAATCTTGAGGATCAGGTCCTTCAGCCCGTCCTCGTCGAGGATGGTGCGCCGGTTGCGTTTCTTGAGGTCGCTCGGGGGCGGCGCCTCGGGCAGAGGAACAGAACTCCCCGCGTTCTCGACCTCCTTCAGCCAAGCCTTGAACTCGTAGCGCCTGTAGAGCTGGCGCTGCTTGGCGAGGTCGGGCTTGCCGTCGCCGAGCGCGTGGAAGTCGAGCGGCAGCGCCACGTCGCGCTTGATGGTGAGAAGCTCTCGCGCCTTCGGCAGCCAGTCGGCCACCTTGCGCAGGTTCTCGCCGGCGAGACCGGTGATCTCGCCGGCGTGCTCGAGCACGCCCTCGAGCGACCCGTACTTCTCGATCCACTTGCACGCGGTCTTGGGTCCGACCTTGTCGACGCCGGGAATGTTGTCGATCGCGTCGCCGATCAGGCTGAGGTAGTCGAGGAACTTCTCCGGCGCAATGCCGAACTTCTTCTTCACGCCCTCGATGTCGAGCTTCTCGTTCGACATCGTGTTGACGAGCATGACGCGTTCGTCGACGAGCTGGGCGAAGTCCTTGTCGCCGGTGGAGATGACGGTGCGCCAGCCTTCGCGCTTCGCCTGCTCGGTGAGCGTGGCGATGACGTCGTCGGCCTCGACGCCGTCGACCGCCAGCACCGGCCAGCCGAGCGCCGCCACCGCCTCGCGCAGCGGCCCGACCTGCGCCGCGAGGTCGTCGGGCATCGGCGCGCGGTTCGCCTTGTACTCGGAATAGATTTCGTCGCGGAAGGTCCTGCCCTTGGCGTCGAACACGCAGGCGCGGGCCCCCGCCTTATAATCGACCGCGAGCTTGCGCAGCATGTTGAGCACGCCGTAGATCGCGCCGGTCGGCTCGCCTTTCGTGCTGCGCAGCTCGGGCAGCGCGTGGAACGCGCGATACAAGTAGGACGAACCGTCGACCAGCAGCAGCGTTTTTTCAGGATTTCCCGACACGATGAGAACCGACAAGCAACCGAAGCTGGCCGAGATGGCCCAAGAGGTCCCCGCACGCGAAGCCTGGCGGGTGTTCGGCATTATGGCAGAGTTCGTCGAGGCGACCGAGCGCACGGTCGGTATCCATCCGGCGGTCTCGGTGTTCGGCAGCGCGCGCGTGAAGCCCGGCACGCCGTACTGGAAGCTGGCCGAGGACACGGCGCGCCTGCTCTCCGACGCCGGGTTCTCGGTGGTGAGCGGCGGCGGACCCGGCCTCATGGAGGCGACCAACAAGGGCGCGTTCGAGGGCAACGGACTCGCCGTCGGCCTCAACATCGAGCTGCCGCGCGAGCAGTTCGGCAACCGCTACCAGAATATCAGCCTGAGCTTCCGCCATTTCTTCACCCGCAAGGTGATGTTCATGAAGGTGGCGACCGCCTTCATCGTGCTGCCCGGCGGCTACGGCACGCTGGACGAGCTGTTCGAGGCGCTCACCCTGGTGCAGACCGGCAAGACGCGCCAGATGCCGATCATCCTCGTGCACGAGCCGTTCTGGCGCGGGCTGCTCGAGTGGATGCGCGAGCGGCTCGCGGCCGAGGGGATGATCGATCTCCTCGAGCTCGATCTCCTGCAAGTGTGCAACCAGCCGCAGGAAGTGGTCGACGCGATCTTCGCTTTCTATGAAAAACGCGGCTTCGAGCCCTCGCCGCAGGAGAGAGAGGTGCTGCTGAACCTCTAGTAGAATCGGATGATGCGGCGACTACTCGCTACCGTGCTCGTGCTCGTCGCCTTCGCCGCCGCCGCCCAGAAGCCTCCGCCCGGCCTCGAGCCGCTTCCCGAGCCGCCGCCACCGCCACCGATGCCCGAAGGCTCGATCGACGAGCCGCGCGTGCAGATCCCGGTCCAGAAGGAAGACAAGGTCGAGCCGATCCGCCGGAGCGGACGAGTGATCGCGGTCAGGGTCACGCCGCCCGGCGGCAAGCCCTACTACCTCATCGACACCTCGGGCAACGGCAACTGGATGAAGCGCGACTCGCTCGACACGGGCCTCGCCGTGCCGATGTTTCCCATTCTCGAATTCGAGTAACTTGTCGGTTTACACGCCCGTCTCCGACGCCGAGCTGGCCGCATGGCTCGGCGCCTATTCGGTCGGGAAGCTGGTGTCGTGCGAGCCGATCAAGGCCGGCATCGAGAACACCAACTATTTCGTCACCACCACCCAGGGCCGCTACGTCCTGACGCTGTTCGAGCGGCTGCCGGCCGAAGAGCTGCCCTTCTACCTCAACCTCATGGCGCACCTCGCGCGCCACGGCATCCCGTGCCCGGCGCCCATCGCCGATCTCGCCGACCAGTATCTGCGCAGCCTGAATGGGAAGCCCGCAGCGCTCGTCACGCGATTGCCCGGGCGCTCGCTCGAAGGTCCCGGCGTCGAGGAGTGCGCCGAGCTCGGCGCGCTTCTCGGCAGGATGCACTTGGCGGCGCGCTCTTACTCCGCGTACCTCGAGAATCCGCGCGGCCCGCGCTGGTGGCGCTTCGCCGCGCGGGAAGTGCGTCCATTCCTCAATGAAAGGGAGATCCGCCTGCTCGAGGACGAGCTCGATTTCCAGGCGCAGCACCGCTTTCCCGACCTGCCGCGTGGACCGGTGCACGCCGATCTCTTCCGCGACAACGCGCTGTTCGACAACGGGCGCATCTCGGGCGTGATCGATTTCTACTTCGCCGGCGTCGACTGCCTGCTCTACGACGTGGCGGTATGCGCCAACGACTGGTGCCTCGCCGATCCGCGGGCCGATCGTCAGCTCGACGCGGCACGCACGCGAGCCCTGCTCGCGGCATGCCACGCGGTGCGCCCGTTCGGCGGGCTCGAACGCGCCGCCTGGCCGGCGATGCTGCGCGCCGCGGCGCTGCGCTTCTGGCTCTCCCGGCTCTATGACTTTCACCTGCCGCGCCCCGGGATGCTGGTGCACGCGCACGATCCGGAGCACTTCTGCGACATCCTCGAGCTGAGGGCGCGGTTGCCACCGGTCTGGCTGGACTGAAAGTGCAGGCTCGAATCGTCGGCGCGGTGCGCGGCGCCCGCTGGCTCGGCGAAGGCTGGCAGCTTTTCCGTCCAGCGCCGTTCGGCTGGCTTGCGCTTTCGTGCGTGTATCTCATCGGCACCAACGTCCTCGCGCTGATTCCGGTCGTCGGCATCATGGCGGCCCTCATCCTGGTGCCGCCGCTCACCGTCGGCATGATGGCGGCCGCGCGGGAAGCGTCGGCCGGCCGGGCGCCGCGTGTCGTCCTGCTGGCCGAAGGCCTGCGCACCGAAACCCGCGCCCAGCTGGTCCTCGGCGTGGTGTATCTCGCCTGCTCGATGCTGGTCTTCGCCGCCATGTCGGCCGCCGACCCCGCGGGCGCACTGCGCGAGTTGATGAGTGGGCAGGGCGCGTCCGGGGAAGCCGATCTCGACGCGCTCGCCCTGCCGCTCGCCGTATTCGTAGCTCTCTACCTTCCGGTCTCGATGATGTTCTGGTTCTCGCCGCCGCTCGTTGCCTGGCATGCCACCGGCGCGCCGCGGGCGCTTTTCTTCAGCCTCGTCGCGTGCCTGCTCAACTGGCGCGCCTTCCTCGCATACGGGGCGAGCGTGGTGCTCATGATGGTCGTGGTCCCTGGCCTGGTGCTGCTCGCGCTGCGCATTGTTTTCGCCGTGGACCTCCGGATGGCCGCGGTATCGCTGGTCTTCCCCTTCCTCCTCCTCATGCTGCCGACGCTCTTCGCGAGCTTCTACGTGAGCTATCGCGATGTCTTCGGCACCAAAGGGTGAAAGAAGTGTGAAAGTTGTCACGCCGCGCCCGGCGTGCCCATGGGGCTTCCCGCTTTCGCCCATGACACCGGCGCCGAAGGGGACTATATTTGTGCCGTAGCCCATAAAAAAAGCGAAAAAAACAGCGCTGTAGCGACGTGAGACTCCCGGAGCTCAATCCCAAGGCCAAGCCGCAATTCGTCGACGCTCACGCGTGCAAGGCGTGGCTGCAGAGCGTTGCGCTCGCCAACGTAACGGCGGCCCAGCAGGATTTGCTCGGCGAGCTCGAGGCGTTCAACAGTTTCCCGACTTCCGGGGCGAACCGGCTCGGCGTGCTCGAAACGCTGCGCGAGCCGGTCGGTTTCGTCCAGCTCGAGCAGGCCAAGCGCTTCACGAACCGCGCGTTGCCGTTGGCCGAGGCCGAATCGGCCGCGTTCCAGGACACGATCGAGCTCTGGGAGCAGATGCGCCTGGGCTACCTGCGCTGCCTGCAGGCAGCCGTCGAGGGAGATTCGGCCATGCGCTCGCAGGCGGCGCTGCTGGCACAGCGCCTCGCCGCCTACTCCGGCCTCAAGATGTTTCACTACTACCGCGCCTATCGCGAGGTACCGCCGCAGGACTGGAGGTCGCTCCACGAGGTCTACGCGATCGCCGACAAGCTCGGCGCGGCGGAAGAGGCGGTCAAGGACTACCAGAACCGCAGCATCCACGATTCCTCGCCCCGCATCGCGTATGCGCGCGCGTTGCTGATGGGTCTCGCCAATCCGCACGAGCTCGGGCAGCGCCAGCTCACCTTCGTCGCGTTTCTCCTCGAGCGCTGGGCGTCGAAGCTCGACGTCGTTCGCAAACCCGTCGCGGAGGCCGACGGCGTGGCGCCGTTGCTCGTCGATCTCGCGGGCGAGCGCCTCCCCGAGCGGGTCGCGGCCAGCACGCCGCTCCCCTCCGAGGCTCGGTACCTCGATACGCGCAAGCTGGCGAAAAGCCTGCGAAATCGCGTCGGGCTGTTGCGCAAGGGCGAATCTCCTTCGAAGCTGGCGCTGGGCGAGGATTGCGTCCAGCCCTCTTGCGAGCAAACCCTGGTGTTCCTGTTCCGGCAATGGTGCCAGGCGAGGTCGGAGCGGCCGCCCGCGGCGCGGGCGGCGACCCTGACCGCGCAGCTCACCAACGACATGGAAGCGATCCACCACTTCATGTCGGCCGGTTCGCAGCGTCGCCAGGTGGAGGCCCGGGAGCTGACCCAGCAGCAGCGCCAGGAGCTCGAAACGCTCGGACACATTCGCAGCGTGCACAACGAGCAGTTCACGAGCGAGCGCGGCTATGCGCTCGAGGACTGGAGGATCCTGGACGACAGCGCCACGGAGCTCCACCTGGTGCGGCCCGCGGGCGGCGGCGCCAAGCGCTACGCGCACGGCCAGCTCGTCGCGGTGCGTCCGCCGGACGCCTCCGGATTCATCCTCGGCCAGGTGCGCTGGCTGATCGGCGTGGTCAACGGCGACTTGCGCGCCGGAGTCAAGCTCATGCCGGGCATTGCCGCCGCCACTTCGGTGCGCGGCACCGGGCTGAACGACAAGAGCGAGCGTCCTACCTCCGCGCTGGCCCTCGGCGCCGTGGCCGCCGTCAAGTCGCCCCCGACGCTCGTGCTTCCGGCGGGCTGGTTCAAGCCCAAGCGCGTGCTCGAGGTGGTGGGCGAAAAGCCCTACCGGGTGCGGCTCACCGACGTCGTCGAGCGCGGCAGCGACTACGAGCGCGTCGCCTACGAAGCGGCCTGATCAGGCCGCTTCCTTCTCCTCCCCGGGAGGCAACACGCGTCCCGGCGGGAACACCGCGCGGAAGGTCGAGCCGCGGCCAAGCTCGCTCACGACGTCGAGCGCGGCCTGGTGCCGGGTCAGCGCGTGCTTCACGATCGCGAGGCCGAGCCCCGTGCCGCCGGTCTCCCGCGAGCGCCCGCTGTCCACGCGGTAGAACCGCTCGGTGAGGCGAGGGATGTGGCGCGCCTCGATGCCGATGCCCGAGTCGCTGACCGAGAACACGCCAGCGCCGTCGGCGAGTCGCCAGGCGAGGCGCAAGGTGCCGCCTTCCGGGGTGTAGCGCACGGCGTTCGAGACGAGGTTCGAAAGCGCGCTGTGCAGCTCGGCGGCGCTGCCCAGAAGGCGGCTATCGCCTTCGACCTCGCACTCCACGCGATGCCGGCCGGCCGACAGCGCGCGCGCTTCGTCCGCGAGGCGCTCGACGAAGGGGCGCACCTCGATGGGATGCTCCTCCGCGGGCGCCGCGCTCGACTCCAGCGCCGACAGCGTGAGCAGGTCCTCGACCAGGCGCTGCATGCGCTTCGCCTGCTCGGCCATCATCTCGAGGTAACGGCCGCGCTGGGCGGGGCTCATCGGCAACGACTCGTCCGAGAGCGTTTCGATGAAGCCCGACAGCACCGTCACCGGGGTCTTGAGCTCGTGCGAGACGTTGGCGACGAAATCCCGCCGCATGGTATCGATGCGCTCCTCGGCGGTGACGTCGCGCGAGTTGAGCAGCTTCTGCTCCTCCCCGAATTCGATCACGCGCACCGAGAGCGTCGTGTCGCGCGCGCGCAGCGCGAGCGGCTCGATGAAATCGCCCGCCGCCAGATAGGTGACGAAGCCAGGCTGGCGGATGAGGTTGACCACCGGCTGGCCCAGGTCGCGCCGCGCGTCGATGCCGAAGTGATGCGCGGCGGTCGGGTTGGCCCATTCGATGCGGTGCTCCCGATCGAGGATCACCACGCCGTCCTGAAGCGCACGCACTGCGGCGCGGAAGCGCGCGAGCGACTGGGCGAGGCTCTCCTGTTCGGCGTCACGGCGCCTGAGAAAGCGATGCAGCTCGGCGAGCGCCTCTTCCCAGACGCCGCGGCCGCGCGGCAGGGTATCGAGCTGCGGCCGGCGCAGCCAGGTGCGCAGCGCGGTCAGGTGGAGCTGGTGATAGGCGACGCGGATGACGAGCACGACCGCAATCGCGGCCAATGCGATGACTGCTACGCTCACGCCGGGTTGGCGGAGAAGCGGTACCCGGATCCCCGCACGGTCTCGATCAGGCGGTCGTGCCCGGAGGGCTCGAGCGCCTTCCTGAGCCGCCGGATGTGCACGTCGACGGTGCGCTCTTCCACGAAAACGTGATCGCCCCAGACCTGGTCGAGGAGCTGTGTCCGGGAATGCACACGCTCGGCGTGCGTCATCAGGAAGTGGAGCAGCCGGAACTCGCTCGGACCGAGCGCGAGAGGCCTCGGGCCGCCGAACACCCGGCGCGTGCCCGGATCCAGCCGCAGGCCCGAGATCTCGACCGGATCGTCGGTCATCTGCGGCGCCCGCCGCCTCAGGACCGCCTTGATTCGCGCGAGCAGCTCGCGCACCGAGAACGGCTTGGTGACGTAGTCGTCGGCGCCCGCCTCCAGTCCGGCGATCTTGTCGGCTTCGCCGCCGCGCGCGGTGAGCATGATGATTGGAATTTGCCGCGTGCGCTCCTCCTGCCGCAACTGGCGAGCGAGCGACACGCCCGACATTCCGGGCAGCATCCAGTCGATGAGCAGGAGGTCGGGGAGGGCATTGCGCACGATGCCGAGCGCACCCTCGGCGTCGCCGGCGCGCATGACGTGGTGGCCGGCATGCTGCAGGTTGACCGCGATCAGCTCCTGGATCGCCGGTTCGTCTTCCACCACGAGAATGTTCGCGGCCATGGGGCAGGTGGCGGCCATTGTATGAACGGTTTGTGACCGACTTGTTTCAAGTCGGGCGGCTGTATCATCGCGCACCGATGCCGCCCGAGCGCGTCCCCACCCAGATCACCCTGCACCAGAAATCCCGGGTGCTCGAGATCGCGTTCTCCGACGGCCGTGGATTTCACCTGCCTTATGAGTACCTTAGGGTGTATTCGCCCTCGGCCGAGGTGCGCGGGCACGGCCCGGGGCAGGAGGTGCTGCAGACGGGTAAGCGCAACGTCGAGATCCGCGCGCTCGAAGCGGTGGGGTCATACGCGGTCCAGCCGCTCTTCTCGGATGGCCACAGCACCGGCATCTACGCCTGGGATTACCTCTACGAGCTGGGCGAGGAACAGGATCGGCTCTGGGCCGAGTACCTGAGGAAGCTCGAGGTCCAAGGCGGCTCTCGGGATAAGTAGACGCTCACTTTGAAAGACCAGACCGACTTCGGATACGAGCGCGTTCCCGAGGCCGACAAGGCACGGCGGGTGGGGGCGGTGTTCGACCGCGTGGCCGAGCGCTACGACCTCATGAACGATCTGATGTCGCTCGGCCTGCACCGCCTCTGGAAAGCGTTCGCGATCTCGGTCGCTCGTCCGCGCCCCGGGGAGCGAATCCTCGACGTTGCAACGGGCAGCGCGGATCTCGCAGCCGCGCTCGCGCGTCGCGTCATGCCGGGCGGCGAGGTCTGGCTAACCGACATCAACCGCAGGATGCTCGAGCGCGGCCGCGACCGGGTGCTCGACGAAGGGTTGCTCGCGCCGGCGGTGCAATGCGATGGCGAGCGCCTGCCGTTCGCTACGGGACATTTCGATTGCGTGACCGTCGCATTCGGCCTGCGCAACATGACGCACAAGGACCGTGCGCTGGCCGAGATGACGCGGGTGCTCAAGCCCGGCGGCAGGCTCGTGATCCTGGAGTTTTCCAAGGTGTGGAAACCGCTCGAGCGGGCGTACGATTTTTACTCGTTCCGAGTGCTCCCCTGGCTGGGCCGCCAGGTGGCCGGCGACGCGGCTGCCTACCGTTACCTCGCGGAATCGATCCGCATGCATCCGGACCAGGCGAGCCTCGCCGCTATGCTCGAAAGCGCGGGCCTGTCGCGGGTCGAAGTGTTCAATCTTGCGGCGGGAGTGGTGGCGGTCCATCGCGGGTACCGAATTTGATAGGATGAAAAGCAGGAGGTGTTGACATGACAAAAGGGTTAATCGGTTTCTGCGCTCTTGCTTTCTCCGCGCTGCTCGTCGTGCAGACCGCCGACGCTGCGCGCCTTGGCGGGGCGCGCAGCAGCGGCGTGCAAAGAAGCGTGCCGAAGACTCCGCCTGCGGCCACGCCGGCCAAGCCTGCGCAGGAGCAGGCGGCGCCCAACCAGGCTGCTCCGACGGCCCAGCCGCAACCTTCGGGGCTCGCCCGCTGGATGCCTGCGCTTGGCGGCCTCGCGCTTGGCGGCCTGCTTGGCTACCTCTTCGCGGGTAACGGCCTCGGCGGCATCCTGCTCCTCGTCCTGCTGGCTGTCGTGGCGGTGCTTGCCTTCCGCGCGCTGGCGCGGCGCGGCGCGCAGTCGCCGCAGCCGGTGCAATACGCGGGCATGGATCGTCAAACGACGCTGACTCCGCCGTCCGCACCCGCTCCCGGCGACGCCATGCCCACGGCGGCGCGGTTTCCCGCGGGCTTCGACGCCGCCTCGTTCCTGCGCGGCGCGAAGATGAACTTCGTGAAGCTGCAATTCGCGAACGATCAGGGCCGCCTCGAGGACATCCGCGAGTTCACGACGGACGAAATGTTCGAGGCGCTGGAGCGCGACATCCACGAGCGGCACGGCGCGGGGCAGCAGACCGACATCGAATCGCTCGACGCGCAGCTGGTCGATCTTGCCACCGAGGGCCCTCAGCACTGGGCGAGCGTGCGGTTTTCGGGTCGCGTGCGCGAGGTCCCGGGCGCGGTGCCGGTCGACTTTGCCGAGGTGTGGAACCTGGTGAAGCCGGCCGACGGCTCGAGCGGCTGGCTGCTCGCCGGCATCCAGCAAATGCACTGAGCGGCGGAGTCCGCGCCTTGCATTGAGCGACGAGCCCGCGCCCCGCAAGAAGGCCACCCTTGGGTGGCCTTTTTCATTCGCGTTCAATCGTCTGCTCGCGGCCGAGCCGTGGGCGCGCGCAAGACTCGCGCCCTTTGCGGGCGAGACGATCGAGCTGCGCGGACCGCCTTTTCCGCCGCTGCATTTCGTCATTCTTCCCGGCGGCACGCTGGAGGCGGGCGGCGGCAATCCCGCGCTCACCATAACCCTGACTCCGGAGGCGCTCGTGAGCCTCGCCCGCGGCCCGGAGCATTTTGCGCGTGCGCTCGAGGTTGCGGGCGATCCCAGGCTCGCCGCCGAGGTCAGCGCGCTGGCCCGCCACCTGCGCTGGGATGTCGAGGAGGACCTGTCGAAGCTCTTCGGCGACGTGGCGGCGCACCGCATCGCCGACACGGGGCGGTCGCTCGCGAGGTGGCATGCGGACGCGGCGCGGCGCCTCGTCGACGCGCTCGCCGATTACGCGGTGGACGAGAAGCGCATGCTCATGGCGCGCCCGGAGGTGGATGAGTTCGCCGCCGCGGTCGCGCGCCTGCGCGATGCGCTCGAGCGCCTCGAGAAGCGGGTCGAACGGCTTGCGTAGGCTCGCGCGGCTGCTGCGCATCTTCTGGATCGGCCTGCGCTTCGGGCTGTACGAGTTCGTGCCGCGCTCCTCCAGGCGGCCGCGGCTGCACATTCGCGCCCGGCGACGCGGCGCGCCGCGCGGCCAGCGCCTGCGCGAGGCGCTCGAGACGCTGGGCCCCATCTACGTGAAGTTCGGCCAGGTGCTTTCGACGCGCCGGGACCTCGTTCCGCTCGACATCGCCGACGAGCTGGCGCGCCTGCAGGACCGGGTGCCGCCGTTCGCGCCCGAGCTCGCCGTCGCCGAGATCGAGCGCGCCCTGGGCGGTCGAATTCACGATGTATTCGGCACGTTCGAAAGCGAGGCCGTGGCGAGCGCCTCGATCGCCCAGGTGCACCTCGCCACCCTGCACGATGGACGCGAGGTCGCGGTCAAGGTTCTCAGGCCCGGCGTCGAAGCCGCGGTGGCGAGGGACCTCGCTCTGCTCGACACGGCGGCAGGCCTGGTCGAACGTCTGTGGGTCGACGGCCGGCGGCTGCGGCCGCGCGAGGTAGTGGCGGAATTCGCGCGTCATCTCGACGAGGAGCTCGACCTGATGGTCGAGGCGGCCAACGCCAGCCAGCTGCGCCGCAACTTCGAGGGCTCGGCGCTGCTCCTGGTGCCCGAAGTGCACTGGGACCTGTGCTCGCAGCGCGTCATGGTGATGGAGCGCATGCGCGGCACGCCGATCTCGCAGGTCCAGGCGATCCGGGAGAAGGGGGTCGATATTCCGGCGCTCGCGCGCGCCGGCGTGGAGATCTTCTTTACGCAGGTGTTCCGCGACGGGTTCTTCCACGCCGACATGCATCCGGGGAATATCCTGGTCGCGACCGAAGGCGAAGCGCGCGGGCGCTACATCGCGCTCGATTTCGGCATCATGGGGACGCTCACCGAGACCGACAAGAACTACCTGGCGCAGAACTTCCTCGCTTTCTTCAACCGCGACTACCGCCGCGTCGCGCAGGCGCACATCGACGCAGGCTGGGTGCCGGCGGAGACCCGCGTCGACGCCTTCGAGGCGGCCATCCGGGCGGTGTGCGAGCCGGTGTTCTCGCGGCCCTTGAAGGAAATCTATTTCGGCAAGCTGCTGCTGCGCCTGTTCCAGACCTCGCGGCGCTTCAACGTGCGGATCCAGCCGCAGCTCGTGATGCTGCAGAAGACGCTGCTCAACATCGAGGGACTCGGCCGCGAGCTCGATCCGGAACTCGATCTGTGGCGCACCGCCAAGCCCTATCTCGAGCGCTGGATGGGCGAGCAGATCGGCTGGCGCGGACTGGTGCGCAACCTCCGCCGCGAGGCGCCTTACTGGGCGAGCGCCCTGCCCGAGATTCCACGGCTCGTACACCGCGCGCTTTCCCAGGCTCGCAGCGCCGCGGATCGCACCACGGCGCTGCACGTCGCGCTCGAGCGCATCGCCGCCGAGCAGGCGCGGCGCAACCGCATCCTCACCGGTTTTCTCATGACCGCCGCCCTCGCGCTCGCCCTCCTCGTCTTCTCCCTCCTGTGAAAAAGAATATGATGCGCGCGCCATGCTGATCGGCTCGGTCGTCCTGTACCTCGTGGTCACCATCGCGATCGGGCTGTGGGCGGCGAAGCGCGTTCACAACTCCAAGGACTATGTCGTCGCGGGCCGCAGCCTGCCGCTGTACATGAATGCGGCGACGGTGTTCGCCACCTGGTTCGGGGCCGAAACGGTGCTCTCCGTGTCGGCCGAGTTCGCGAAGAACGGCATGGGCTCGATCATCGCCGACCCCTTCGGCTCCTCGTTCTGCCTGGTGATCGTGGCGGTCTTCTTCGCACGCGCTTTCTATCGCATGGACCTGCTCACCATCGGCGACTTCTATCGCAAGCGCTATGGCCGCACCATGGAGATCGGCACCAGCGTGGTGATCGCGATTTCCTACCTGGGCTGGACCGCCGCTCAGCTCACCGCGCTCGGCCTCGCGTTCTCGACCCTGTCCGGCGGCGCCATCTCGCTGCAATGGGGAATCGTGTTGAGCGCGGTCGTGGTGCTCGCCTACACCGTTTGGGGCGGCATGTGGTCGGTGGCGCTCACCGACCTCTTTCAGTCGGTCATGATCATCGCCGGCGTGGGGATCATCGCCTGGTTCGTAGGCGACATGGCGGGCGGCGCCGGCAAGGTCGTCGCAGCGGCGGCCGAGGCCGGCAAGTTCGAGTTCTGGCCGAGGGGCGGCTCGAGGGAGTGGCTCTTCTTCTTCACCGCCTGGGCGACGCTCGCGCTGGGCTCGATTCCGCAGCAGGACATCTTCCAGCGCGTCACCTCGGCGAAGAACGAGCGCACCGCCATCCTCGGCACGCTGGCGGGCGGGGTGATCTACTTCGCTTTCGCCTTCGTGCCGATCTTCATCGTGTTCGCCGCGCTGATGGTCGACCCCTCCCTCGGCCAGCTGCTGTCGGCCGAGGACGCGCGCGAGATGCAGAGCATCCTGCCTGCCTTCATCCTGCGCCACACCCCGCTCTGGGTGCAGGTGCTGTTCTTCGGCGCGCTGCTCTCGGCGATCCTGTCGACCGCGAGCGGCGCGATCATCGCGCCCACCTCCCTCGTCACCGAGAACGTGATCCGCCCGCTGGAGCGCCACATGAGCGACCGGAAGTTCCTGCTCACGCTGCGCGTGGTGCTGGTGGTGTTCACCGCGGCCGCGCTGATCTTCGCGCTGCTTTCGAAGAAGACCATGTATGACATGATCCAGAACGCTTACACCGTCACGCTGGTGGCAGCCTTCGTGCCCCTTGCCGCGGGCATCTTCTGGAAGCGCGCCAACAACGCAGGCGCGATCGTGTCGGCGCTGAGCGGGTTCGCCGGCTGGCTCGCGGTGGAGTGGTTCGTGAACGACCCAGCGCTGCCTTCGCCGCTCGTCGGCCTCGCCTTTTCCCTTCTCGGCGTGGTGGCGGGATCGCTGGTTCCGCGGCCCGTCAGGGCGCCCGCCCACAGGTAGATGCGCGAGTCGCCGCTCGCGCGGATCCTGTTCGCGGTGTTCGCGGTGCTCACCGTCTACGCCAGCCTTTATCCGATGGAAGGCTGGCGCGGCACCGGCGTGTCGCCGTTGGCCTACCTCACCGCGCCCTGGCCGCGCCACATCACCTCCTTCGACATCGTGGTCAACGTGCTGGGCTACATTCCGTTCGGCTTTCTCGCCGCGGCGGCGCTGCAGCCGCGCGTGCACGGCGGCCGGGCGTTCATCGTCGCGACCGCCTCGGCGGCGGTACTCTCGCTCATCCTCGAGGCGCTGCAGAGCTACCTGCCCGCCCGCTTCGCGTCCAACGTGGACGCGGTGTGCAATGTGCTCGGCGCCGTGCTCGGCGCGGCGGCGGCGGTGCGCTATGCGCCGCGGGTGTTCGAGGAAGGAGCGTTCGCGCAGCGGCGGCGGCGCTCTTTTCTGCAGGGCGGGGCGATCGACCTCGGCCTCGCGCTGATGGGGCTTTGGCTCTTCATCCAGCTCAACCCGACGTCGCTTCTTTTCGGCGCCGGGGACCTGCGCGAATTGCTGGGGGCGCGCGAGCCGCGCGGCGAGCGTCCGGCGTTCTTCATTACCATCGAAGCGCTGACCTCGGCGGCCAACCTCACCGCCGCCGGCCTGCTTCTGTCGTGCCTCGCGTCTTCTGCCGCCTCGGTGCGCGCGCAGATCGTGACGCTCGTTTGCGCCGCGCTGGTGGTGAGGACGGCCGCTTTCGCCATCCTGATGCGCGCGGAAAACGTGCTCGCCTGGCTTACTCACGGCGCGCAGATCGGCCTCGCCATCGGCATCGCGCTCGTGCTTGGCGCCGTCGCGCTGCCGCGCGGGCTGCGGATGATGTTCGCGGCGCTCCTCCTCATGGCGGCGACGGTGCTCGTCAACCTCGCGCCGGCCAATCCCTACCTCGCGGCGTCGCTCAAGGTCTGGCAGCAGGGGCACTTCCTCAACTTCAACGGCCTGACGCGCCTCGTGAGCGCGCTTTGGCCCTTCGCCGCGCTCGGGTACCTGATGTACCTTGCCGGCAGCCGGCCGCGGAGCCCGGAGCAAAAGCCGTAGAATCGCGCCTCCATGTCCTACTACGAGAAGCACGTTTTCTTCTGCTGCAACCAGCGCGACGGCGGCCGCACCTGCTGCAACGACAAGGGCGCGAGCGCGATGCGGGATTACGCCAAGTCCAAGGTCAAGGCGCTTGGCCTTTCGGGTCCGGGTAAGGTGCGCATCAACCAGGCGGGCTGCCTGGATCGCTGCGAGGAAGGGCCCTGCGTGGTGGTGTATCCCGATGCGGTCTGGTACACCTATGTCGACCAAGCCGACATCGACGAAATCATCGAAGAGCACCTGCGCCACGGACGCGTCGTCGAGCGTTTGAAGATGTAGATGCGCTCGAGCACGCGGCGCGAGTTCGTCGCCGGCCCCGCGGGCCGGATCGAATGCGCGGTCGACCGCCCCGAGTCGTCCGCGCGCGGTGTGGCGCTGATCGCGCATCCGCATCCCCTCTACGGCGGAACGCTGGACAACAAGGTCGTGCAGACGCTGGCGCGCGCCTTCCTCGAGCTCGGCTACGAGACCTGGCGGCCCAACTTCCGCGGCGTCGGCGCGACCGAGGGCGTGCACGACGAAGGCAGGGGCGAGCTGGAGGATCTTGAAGTCGTCCTCCGGCACACGGCCGCGACGCGCTTCGTCCTGGCGGGATTTTCGTTTGGTGCAGCAGTGCAGGCGCGGCTGGCCGGGCGCCGGCCACCCCAGAGGCTGGTTCTTGTGGGCGTGGGCGTGACGCGGCTGGAGTCGCCGCCGGTGCCTGCCGACACGCTCGTGATCCACGGCGAAAACGACGAGACGGTGCCGCTCGCCGCGGTGCTCGAGTGGGCACGGCCGCAAGAGCTGCCGGTGGTTCTCGTGCCGGGCGCGGACCACTTCTTCCACCGCAAGCTGCACGTGCTGCGCACGATCGTCACCTCGAACTGGAAATGACCGTTCTCGAGGTTCGCGCCCTGCGCAAGTCGTTCGGCGCGCTGGAGGTCGTGCGCGGCGTGGACCTCGCCGTGGCGCCCGGGGAGTGCTTCGGTCTGCTCGGGCCCAACGGCGCCGGCAAGACGACCACGCTGAGGCTGTGCCTTGGCCTGATCGCGCCGGATGCCGGCGACATCGAGTTGCTCGGCGAGCCGGTGCCGCGGCGGGCACGCGAGGCGCGGCTGCGCATCGGGGTGGTGCCGCAGTCCGACAACCTGGACCCCGACTTCACGGTGGCCGAGAACCTCCTCGTGTACGGCCGCTACTTCGGCCTGCCGCCGCGCGAGGTCCGGGCGCGCACCGGGCCGCTGCTCGAGTTCGCGGGCCTCACCGGGCGGGAGGGCGCGAAGATCAACACGCTCTCCGGCGGCATGAAGCGCCGGCTCACCCTCGCGCGCGCCCTGGTGAATGACCCGCAGGTGCTTTTCCTGGACGAGCCCACCACCGGCCTCGACCCGCAGGCGCGCCACCTGATCTGGGAGCGGATGCGCAGGCTGACGATGCAGGGCAAGACCCTCATCCTGACGACGCATTTCATGGAAGAAGCGGAGCGGCTTTGCCAGCGCCTGGCGATCATGGACCACGGCCGCATCATCGCGTCCGGTTCGCCGCGCGAACTCATCGCGCAGCACATCGAACCTCAGGTGGTCGAGGCTCACGGCCCCGGCGTCGAGGCGTGGATGGAACGCGCCAAGGGCGTTGCGGCCCGCGTTGAGCGCGTCGGCGACACTGTCTTCTGCTATTCGGAAAATTCCAAACCGCTGCTGAAGAGCCTGGAAGGCCAGGACGAGCTTGGCTATCTGCACCGGCCCGCCAGCCTCGAGGACGTGTTTCTGAAGCTTACCGGCCGGGACCTGAGGGACTGAGGCAATGCGCTGGATCGCCGTTTGGCGCCGGAACTTCCTCGTGTGGCGAAAGCTCTTCGCCGCGGCGGTGCTCACCAACCTCGCCGACCCGCTCATCATGCTGTTCGGCCTGGGCTACGGGCTGGGCGCGCTCATGCCGGCAGTCGAGGGAATGTCGTACATCTCGTTCTTCGCTGCGGGCCAGCTCTGCACCGCCACGATGTACACCGCGTCCTTCGAGTCGATGTTCTCCGGTTTTTCGCGCATGCACGGGCAAAAGACCTGGGACGCGATCCTCTACGCGCCGCTCGTGATCGACGACATCGTCGCCGGCGAGATCATCTGGGCGGCGAGCAAGGCGTGGCTCACGGGCTCCACCATCCTCGGCATCGTTCTGGTCTTCGGCCTCGCCGCCTCGCCTCTCGTGCTGCTCGCGCTGCCGGCCGCCTTCCTCGTCGGCCTCGCGTTCTCTTCGGTCGGGCTCATCATGACGGTGCTCGCCCGCAATTGGGACTTCTTCAGCTTCTACATGACCCTGGTGATGACGCCGATGATGATGATCTCGGGCGTCTTCTTTCCGGCGGAGCAGCTTCCCGAGCCGCTCCTCTCGGTGGCGAAGGCGTTGCCGCTCTATCACGGGGTGGCGCTGGTGCGCCCGATGATGGCCGGCGAGGTCCCGCAGCACGCGGCCGCGCACGTCGCGGTGCTGCTCGGTTATGCTGCCGGCGGCTATCTGCTCGCGATCCGCTTCGCTAGAAAGAGGTTTTCGGAGTAGCGCATGCTCTGGGTGAAGGCGCTGCATATCGTCTTCGTGGTGACCTGGTTCGCCGGCCTCTTTTACCTGCCGCGGCTCTTCGTCTACCACGCGCAGGCCGAGGACCGGCCTTCCATCGAGCGCTTCAAGGTGATGGAGCGCAAGCTCTTCTGGGGCATCATGACGCCCAGCGGGGTGCTCACCATCCTCTTCGGTGTCTGGCTGTGGCTCGGCTGGTTCCGCGGCGCCTCGGCCTGGTTCCACGTCAAGCTGGCGCTGGTCGCGCTGCTGGTGGGCTACCACCTGTGGTGCTGGCGCCTGCTTCGCGCCTTCGCCGCCGACCGCAACCGCAGGACGCACGCCTGGTACCGCTGGTTCAACGAGGCGCCGGTGCTCGTGCTCATCGCCACGGTGATCCTCGTTGTCGTCAAGCCGTTCTGAAGCTTTCTTCGCCAGCGCGCCGCGCGGCCTCGAGCTTCTCCTCAAGAAAGAGCTCGAAGGCTTCTCTGCCCATGAAGTCAATGTGGTGCCGGGCGGTGTGGCGTTTGCGGGCGATTGGGCCACCTGCTATCGGGTCAATTACTGGTCGCGCATCGCCTCGCGCGTGCTGTGGCGCGTGGGTGCGTTCTCCTACCGGGACGAGAAGGACCTGTACGAGGCGGCGCGGGCGCTCGCCTGGCCAAGATACTTCTCCGTGCAGAAGAGCATCAGGGTCAACGTCACGGCGCAGAAAAGCCCGCTGAAGAGCCTCGAGTTCGCCACGCTGAAAGTGAAGGACGCGGTGTGCGATCTGTTCCGCGACAAGGTCGGCAGCCGCCCCGACGTGGATCGTGCGGCGCCGGACGTACGCATTCATGCCTTCCTGGAAGAAGCGAAGGGCATCCTGTACCTGGACACCTCGGGCGAGGCGCTGTTCAAGCGCGGATGGCGCATGGACATCGCGGACGCGCCGATCCGCGAGAACCTCGCAGCGGGCATCATCATGCTTTCAGGCTGGAAGTTCGACCAGCCGCTGCTTGATCCGATGTGCGGCGGCGGCACGCTGCTCTCGGAGGCGGCGGCGATGGCGCGGGGCCGCGCGCCGGGCGCGAAGCGGGTGTTCGGCTTCGAGAAGTTGAGCGTGTTCGATTCGAAGCTGTGGGAGCGGACCAAGAACGAGAGGACGGTCCAGCCGGTCGAGCCGCGGCTATATGGCAGCGACACGGACCCGGAGGCCCTGCAGGCGGCGCGCCGCAACCTCGGCGCGGCAGGCGTCGAGCGCTGGGTGAAGCTCGAGCGGGCGGACGTGCTGGAGCGCCCGGCGCCGGCGAGCGTGGGCGTGCTCGTCGCCAATCCGCCCTACGGCGAGCGCATCGGCAGCGCGGACGAGCTGGCCGCGTTCTACCCCAAGCTCGGCGACGCGCTGAAGAAGCGCTTTGCCGGATGGCGCTGCTTCATTTTTACGGCCGATATGCGCCTGCCAAAGCTGATCCGGCTCGAGCCTTCGCGCCGCACACCGCTCTGGAACGGCGCGCTCGAGTGCCGGCTCTACGAGTTCCCGATCGTCTCAGGAAGCCACCGCCGGTGAGCGGACGTGCTCGGGGCGCACGCCCAGGCCGATCATGCGCGCTGGAATGCGGCGCAGGAACGCGAACCGGCCGAGCATCCTGACGGCGAGCGGTGGCTTGAACCGCGCGCCGGGCTCCGCATCCCCGGCAAGAACGCGGCGCAGGATGAGGTTTTGCACCACGACCTGGAAGGACTGGGTGACGCGCGTGGGAAGCGCGCGCCGCGCCTGCACCGCGCGCAGCGATTCGACGCCGAAATCGCCGCGATAGAGGATGTTGGCAGCCGCGACCGCGTCCTGGATGGCGAGGTTGATACCGACGCCGCCGACGGGCGACATCGCGTGAGCCGCGTCGCCGATGCAAAGAAGACCCTCGCGATACCACCGGCGCAGCCGGTTCACCTGGACAGTTAGAAGCTTGAGGTCCTGCCAGCTCGCGATCTCGCGGCTGCGCTCCGACTCGAAGGGCAGAGAGGCGGCGATGCGCCGGCGAAGCGCTTCGAGACCCTGCGCGCGCAGCGCGTCGAGGGAGCCCTTGCCGATGACGAGTGCGCACTGCCAGTAGTCGCCGCGATCGAGCATGACCACGATCCGGCCGCGATCGAAACGTCCCATCGTGACCGCACGGTCGCCCGGTCGCTTCGAAAGGCGGAACCACAGCACGTCGATCGGCGCGCCGAGGTCGACCACTTCGAGCCCTGCAGCGCTGCGCACGAGCGAATGACGCCCGTCGGCGCCCACGACGAGCTCCGCGCGGATCTCGAGTTCGCCGCCGGGACCGGATGCCTTGACCCCTACGACCCGACTTCCATCGAAAAGCAATCCGGTCGCTTCGCTCTGCATGCGCAATTCGAACCCCGGATAGCGCGCGGCATGGTGGGCGAGGAAATCCAGGAAGTCCCACTGCGGAATCATCGCGATGAAGGGCGAGCGCACCTGCAGGCGGCTGAAATCGGCGACCGGCAGCAGAGTGTCGCCGATCTGCGCGCGGATCTCCCGGACCTCCTGGTGCGGCAGGCGCAGAAACTCCTCGGCGAGGCCGAGCTCGTGGAGCAGCTGGAGCGTCGAAGGATGAATGGTGTCGCCGCGGAAGTCGCGCAGGAAGTCGCGATGCTTCTCGAGGACGGTGACGTGAAGGCCGGCGCGCGCGAGCAGCAGCCCAAGCATCATCCCCGCCGGTCCGCCTCCGCAGATGCAGCACTGCACGTTCACCCCCGCATGCTAGCGCCGGCCGAGCTTTTCCCAGGCGGGATTGCCGCCGGTCACGCGCGGCCCGTACGCGAATTTGAGCCGGGGCACGCGTACGCCCGCGGGGTGCAGCGGCAGCGCCGCTTCATTGGGGGGCTGCCATGCAAGGCCGAGCTTGTGCATGAGGTTGAGCGCATCGAACGGCGCCCTCACCTTGACGTCATTGTCGAAGTACACGTAGACATCGTGCCCATCCTCACCCCAATTGCGGATGCGCCGCGCCCAAGAAGCGAGCGCTCGGCTCGAGTAGCCGCTGGTGTAGATCTTCACGTCGCCGTGCAGGCGCACGTAGACGAAGCCGCTCGTGACATGGAACATCTTAGGCCATTTGCCCGCGGTGTCGGCGACGACCAGTCCGATGTCGTGCTGCCTGAGCAGCGAGACGAATTCTTCGTTCATGAAGCTCTGGTGGCGGATCTCGATCGCGTGGCGCAGGGGACGGTTTGCGTCAATTGCGAGCCGGGAGCGCCCGGTCATGCGCGCATCGCGCCGGCGCGCGAGCCGCAGTGCTTCTTCGGTGTTCCTGGGCAACAGCTTGAAAAAGCCTTCGAAGCGCTCGGGCTTGTAGTGGAACATCTCGGGAAACTGCCAGAGAAACGGGCCGAGCTTGTCGCGCAGGTTGAGGATGCCCGAGGCGAAAAAGTTGGCGAGCGGCTTTGCCACATTCTTCAGGCGCAGCATGTGGGTGATGTAGCGCGAGCCTTTGACGCTGAAGACGAAGCCGGGCGGAGTCTCGTGGTACCACGCCTGGTAGTACTCGGGACGCTGCAGAGAATAAAACGAGCCGTTTAGCTCGACGGTCGCGAAATGGCGGCCGCAGAACTCGAGCTCGCGGCGCTGCGCCAGCCCGTGAGGATAGAACACGCCGCGCCAGGGCTCGTAGCGCCACCCCGAGATGCCGATTCGAACCATCGTGACCTACGCGAACTTCAGCTTCTTCCAGGCCTCGAGCCGGCGCACGCGCTCGAGCGCCTCGTGGTCGGTGAGATCCAGGCGCAGCGGCGTGATCGAGACGTAGCCCTCCTCGTACGCCCGGCGATCGGAGCTGTCCTCGGTCGATTCCACCGGCACCACGGTGTACCAGTAGACCTGGCGGCCCATCGGATCCTTGGCGGGAACCACCTTGCCGTCGTAGTGCCTCATGGACTGGCAGGTCCACCGCATGCCGCGCGGCGCCGCCGCAGGGAAATTCACGTTGACGAGCGGCAGATCCTGTACGTCGAACAGCATTTCGAGCACGCTCGCCGCCCACGGCTTGAGGAGCTCGAAGCTCGGTTGCTCGCGGTCGGTCGCCGGCGCGCTGAGCGCGATGCCGCGCAGCCCGAGCAGCGCCGCCTGCCTCGCCCCCGCGAGGGTGCCGGAGTGCCAGGTGGCGTTGCCGAGATTGGTGCCGATATTGATGCCGGAGAGCACGACGTCGACCTTTTCCCACAGCGTCGTTCCGAGCATGACGCAATCCCCCGGCGTGCCGTTCACCCGGTACGCCTCCAACCCGGGGGTGGGAAGGTGCGTGCGCTTATAGCTCAAAGGGCGGGATGCGGTGATCGATGCGCTCGCCGACGACATCTCGACGTCCGGCGCCACGATCCGGACCTCGCCGAATCGGGAAGCTACTTGCGCCAAAGCGGCTATGCCCGGGCTATAGACGCCGTCGTCGTTGGTGATGAGGATGCGCATATGCCCACCTTCAGCAATTAGCGTGCGCGTCACCCTCATCCACAATCCTGGGGCCGGAAGCACCGGCGAAAAAGACGCTGTGAAGCTCGAGAAGCTTCTCAGCCGCTCGGGCCATAAGGTGCGCTACCGCTCGTCGAAGGAGCCCGGCTGGAAGCGCGCGCTCAAGAAGCCGTCCGATCTGGTCGTCGTGGCCGGGGGCGACGGCACCGTGGGCCGGGTCATCCGGCGCATGGTCGGCCGCGGCGTGCCGGTGACGCTGCTCCCTTCGGGCACTGCCAACAACATCGGGCGCACGCTCGGCCTGCTCGAGCGGCCGTTCGAGGATCTGGTGCAGGGCTGGGAAACCGCGCGGCGCGTCAAGCTCGACATCGGCGTCGTCAAGGGACCCTGGGGAGAGCGCTATTTCATCGAAGGCGTGGGCGCGGGGCTGTTCGGCAATCTGCTCGCCCGACCGAAGAAGAAGAATGCCAAGGTCGGCAAGCCGGAGGACGTGGTCGATCGCGCGCTGCGGCGGCTGCACGACATGACGGTCCACTGCGAGGCGGTCGACGTGGCCGCGTCCCTCGACGGCGAGGACATTTCGGGCCGCTACCTTCTGTTCGAAGCGATCAACCTGCGCTACGTCGGGCCGAACATGTTCCTTGCGCCTGGCAGCAAGCCCAGCGACGGTCTTCTCGACGTGGTGCTCGTCACCGACGACGAGCGCGCCCAGCTGCTCGAATACCTGAACAAGTGGCAAGACAACCGTGAGCGGCGCGCGCTGCTGCCGACGCGGCGCGGCCGGCGGCTGAAGATCGAATGGACCGGGTACGAGCTGCACATCGACGACAAGCTCTACCCGAGGGAAGAGGACGAGCCTGACGAGATCGGCGGCGTCGTCGAGGCGTGGATCGAACGCGCCGCGATCGAGCTCTTGGTGCCCGAGGCAAAAAGGTAGAGCTACTTCTGGCGCAGGAGCGTGCCCGGACCTGCCGCGCCCCAGATCTTGCGATCCCACTCGCGAGGTACGAGCCGGTCGCCCGCGTACTCCAGCACCATGCGCTCGGGCTCCGTGCTGACCGTCACTACGCCGCCCGAGCGGGTCCATGTACCGGCCATCAGGTAACGGCTCGCGTCGGCGGAATAGGTCCTCAGCATCGCCGTATTTCCCGCTTGGAGCAGCAGCGTGACGTTGCGCGCCTCGTACAGCCCGATCGGCGAGAGCTCGCAGCCGGGAATCGTCATGCGGCCGCCGCGGATGGCGCAGTGCCGCTCGGAGGTCGTGGCGTAGCCGCTGACATCGATGCCGCCGCGCGCGCACTGGCCGAACAGGAGCGCCCACTCCTCGCACTGGCGGTTGCCCGGGAAGACGCAGACGGCGATTTCGCCGTCAGGACCGCGTTCCATGGTGCGCTTTCCGCCCAGCGATTCGCAATTCTGTGCGGCCGACGCCGCGTCGATGCGCGGCTCCGCCGGCGGCGGGGCCGACTTGCACCCGGCGAGAGAAAGCGCGGCGATGAACGCGACGGAGTAGAGCCTGCGCATCAGACGATGTCCAGGTGCTCGATGCCCTTGGTGATGTCCTTGCCCTTGGATTCCTTGCCGTGCAGCTTGATGTTCAGGCGCACCTCGTTGGTGGAGTCGGCGAAGCGCAGCGCGTCCTCGTAGCTGATGCGCCCGGCCTCGTAGAGGTCGAAGATCGCCTGGTCGAAGGTCTGCATGCCGAGCTCGCGCGACTTCTTCATGATCTCCTTGATCTCGTGCACCTCGCCCTTGAAGATGAGGTCGGAGATGAGCGGCGAGTTGAGCATGATCTCCACCGCCGCGGCGCGGCCCTTGCCTTCCCTCAGCGGGATCAGCCGCTGCGACACGACCCCCTTCAGGTTGAGCGACAGGTCCATCAGGAGCTGCTGGCGGCGCTCTTCCGGGAAGAAGTTGATGATGCGGTCCATCGCCTGGTTGGAATTGTTGGCGTGCAGCGTGCCGAGGCACAGGTGACCGGTTTCCGCGAACGCGACCGCGTGCTCCATCGTCTCGCGGTCGCGGATCTCGCCGATCAGGATGACGTCGGGCGCCTGGCGCAGGGTGTTCTTGAGCGCCGCCTCCCAGGAGTCGGTATCCACGCCGACCTCGCGCTGCGTGATCATGCAGTTCTTGTGCGGGTGCACGAACTCGACCGGGTCCTCGATCGTGACGATATGGCCGTGTGAGTTCTCGTTGCGGTAGCCGATCATCGCCGCGAGCGAGGTCGACTTGCCCGAGCCGGTGGCGCCGACGAAGAGTACCAAGCCGCGCTTGGTCATCGCCACGTCCTTCAGCACCGGCGGCAGGCGCAGGTCTTCGAAGTTCGGGATGGTGGTGGTGATGACGCGCAGCACCGCGCCCACCTGGCCCATCTGGACGAAGCAATTGACCCGGAAGCGGCCGATGCCCGCCGGAGCGATGGCGAAGTTGCACTCCTTGCTGGCTTCGAACTCGGCCGCCTGCCGGTCGTTCATGATCGAGCGGATCAGCATCGCGGTGTGGCTGCCGGTCAGCACCTGCTGCGACACCGGGGTCATCTTGCCGTCGATTTTCATCGCCGGGGGAAAGCCCGAGGTGAGGAAGAGGTCCGAGCCGCGCCGCGAGGTCAACGCGCGCAGCAGGTCGTAGATGAACTTGGTTGCCTGTTCGCGTTCCATGCCGGTCTCCGGGCTAGCCTGCGAAGTTGTCCTTGTTGGCCGCCGCGCCGCGCGCCTCGGTCGGCGAGACGATGTTGCGCTGGACCAGCTCCTGCAGGTTCTGGTCGAGCGTCTGCATGCCGAGCTGGCGGCCGGTCTGGATCGCCGAGTACATCTGCGCGATCTTGTTCTCGCGGATCAGGTTGCGGATCGCCGGCGTGCCGATCATGATCTCGTGCGCTGCCACCCGGCCGGAGCCGTCCTTGGTCTTGAGCAGCGTCTGCGAGATCACCGCGCGGATCGACTCGGAGAGCATCGCGCGCACCATCTCCTTTTCAGCCGCGGGGAACACGTCGACGATGCGGTCGATGGTCTTCGCCGCGGACGAGGTGTGCAGCGTGCCGAAGACCAGGTGGCCGGTCTCCGCGCCGGAGAGGGCGAGCCGGATGGTCTCGAGGTCGCGCATCTCGCCCACCAGGATCACGTCCGGGTCCTCGCGCAGCGCGCTTCTCAGCGCGTTGGCGAATGACAGCGTGTGCGGCCCGACTTCACGCTGGTTGATGAGGCACTTCTTCGACTCGTGGACGAACTCGATCGGGTCCTCGATGGTGAGGATGTGGCCGTGCTCGTTTTCGTTGATGTGGTTGACCATCGCGGCGAGCGTGGTCGACTTGCCGGAGCCGGTCGGCCCCGTCACCAGCACGATGCCGCGCGGCTGGTCGGCGATGTCGGCGAAGCTCTTGGGCGCCTTCAGGTCCTCGAGCGACAGGATCTTCGACGGGATGGTCCGCATCACCGCCGCGGCGCCGCGCTGCTGCACGAAGGCGTTGACGCGGAAGCGCGCGAGGTTGGGCACCGCGAACGAGAAGTCGCACTCGAGGTTTTCCTCGTAGAACTTGCGCTGGCCGTCGTTCATGATGTCGTAGATCATCGCGTGCACTTCCTTGTGCTCCATCGGAGGCACGTTGATCCGGCGGACGTCGCCGTGCACGCGGATCATCGGCGGCAGTCCCGACGACAGGTGCAGGTCGGACGCCTTGTTCTTGACGACGAAGGCGAGCAGCTCAGTCAGATCCATTACAATCTCCCGGACATGCGAAGTCTTTTTCTTCGCTTCTTCAAAGAATTATGGCAACGATTCTCGAAAACGTGCAAGGAGTGAAAGCACGTATCGCGCGCGCCGCCCGTGCGGCCGGACGCGATCCGGAATCGGTGACTTTGTTGGCAGTCTCCAAGACGCACCCGGTAACCCGCATCGCCGAGGCGCACGCCGCGGGCCTGCACGCGTTCGGCGAGAACTACGTGCAGGAGGCGCTGCGAAAAATGCAGCTCGTGCCCGGGGTGGAATGGCACCTCATCGGCACGCTGCAGAGTAATAAGTCGCGCGTTGCTGCGGAACGCTTCGACTGGGTGCAGACTGTCGACCGCGTAAAACTTGCAAACCGCCTGTCCGAACAGAGACCTGCTCAGCTGCCGCCGCTCAACGTCCTGATCGAAGTGAACATCTCCGGCGAAGCGAGCAAGAGCGGCGTGGCCGTGAAAGAAGTCACCGAGCTGGCGGCGGCGATCGCGCGTCTGCCACGCCTGCGCCTGCGCGGCCTCATGGCGATCCCCGCGCCGGGGGCGGCGGGCGATTTCGCGAAAATGCGACGCTTGTACGAAGAGCTCGCTGCCCGGTTCGGCTTCGACACCCTGTCGATGGGCATGTCCGACGACATGGACGAGGCCATCGCCGCCGGCGCGACCATGGTGCGCATCGGTACCGCGATTTTCGGCGCGCGCAGGCGCGAGGAGAGCCCGGCATGAAAATCGCCTTTCTCGGCGGCGGCAATATGGCGCGCGCGCTGATCGGCGGCCTGGTCGCCAAGGGATACGACCGCAGCGCGATCAGCGTCGTTGAGATCCTGACCCCGGCGCGTGAGCGGCTTGCCGCCGACCATGCGGTGCACGCGAGCGCCGCGCCCGACGCTCGCACGGGCGAAGCGGAGGTTCTGGTTCTCGCCGTGAAGCCTCAGGACATGAAAACGGCACTCAAAAGCGTAGCCGGGGAAATTGGTGGAAAACTCGTGATCAGCATCGCCGCCGGCGTGCGCGTCGACGCGCTGTCGCGCTGGCTCGGGGGGCACCGCAAGCTCGTCCGATGCATGCCCAACACGCCTTCGCTGATCGGCGCTGGAATCGCTGCGCTCTATGCGCTTCCCGAGGTGAACCCGGGGGAAAGGCAAAAGGCCGAGAGCATTCTGCGCGCCGTCGGCGAGGTGGTCTGGGTGCACGAGGAGCGGCTGCTCGATCCGGTGACCGCGCTCTCGGCGAGCGGCCCCGCCTACGTGTTCTGGTTCATCGAGCAGCTCGCCGCCTCCGGCGAGAAGCTGGGGCTGGAACGGCAAACCTCCCTGAAACTGGCGATGCAGATGGTGCTCGGCTCGGCGAAGCTTGCCGCGCAGTCGGCGGACCCGCCCGGCGAGCTCCGCCGGCAGGTCACTTCGAAGGGCGGCACCACCGAGGCGGCGCTCAAGGTGTTCGAACAGGAAAAGCTGGCGGAAAAGATCATGCAAGCGCTCGAGGCCGCCAGCCGTCGCGGCGCCGAGCTCGGCGATGAGCTGGGGAAGGGCTGAGATGCTCGGGCAGATCGCGCTTTTCCTGATCGACACGCTGGTTACCTTCTTCGTGTTCCTGCTTCTGCTGCGCTTCCACTTCCAGTGGCTGCGCGTGCCGTTCCGCAACCCGGTCGGCGAGTTCGTGCTGGCGACGACGAGCTGGATGGTGATGCCCGCGCGGCGCTTCATCCCCGGGCTCGTGGGCCTCGATCTCGCGAGCCTGCTGCTCGCCTGGGTCATTCAGGCCCTGGGCCTGTGGATCGAGTCCACGCTCCGCGGCCTCGAGCCCGGGTGGATTGGCCTCGTACTGGTAGCGTTGCTGGACCTTGTGCGCTACAGCCTCTATATCCTGGTGGGTGCCGTGATCATCGAGGTGGTGTTCTCCTGGATCAATCCCGGCACGCCGGTGGCGCCGGTGCTCGCCGCGGTGAACCGTCCGTTCCTGCGGCCGCTTCGACGCTACATTCCGCCGGTGGGCCAGTTCGACCTCACGCCGCTCGCCCTCGTGATCCTGATCCAAGTGGTGCTGATCGTGCTCTGGAACATCCGCCCTGCCGTGGCTTCTTTGTAGCGGGTCGCGTCGCTGTGATTCTCGATTTGCACGTCCAGCCCGGCGCCTCCCGTTCGGAATTCGCAGGACGCCACGGCGAGCGGATCAAGGTGCGCCTCGCCGCGCGCGCCGTCGGCGGCAAGGCAAACGAGGCCCTGATCGAGTTTCTCGCTTCACATTACGGAGTGGCAAAGCGCAACGTGCGCATCGTTTCTGGGCTCAGGTCGCGGCAGAAGAGGGTGGAGATCGATGGCTGACGAGAAAAGCCTCAAGAATTTGACCACCGCGGTGTACGCGCTGCAGGCGGCCGGCTTCCTGATTGGAATCACGTGGATCGTGGCGCTCGTCATCGATTACGTGAAGCGCGACGAGGCGAAGGGGCGCGATCGGCGTGATCACATTCCTCATCTTCGTCGGCTGGTTCGTCCTGATGGCCGACGCGGTCTGGATCATCTACCGCATCGTCAAAGGCTGGCTCTACCTGAACGACAATAAGGCACTGCCCTAAAGGGCAGCTACGCCGATCACCGCGGAAACCGGATTTCCTCGGGGTAGGGGAAGACGTCCTCCTGGACGCCGGCGCGCACCCGCGCCTGCTTCTCGCTCCAGAACTGCGGGTCGAGGAGATCGCGGTGGTGCTCGTAGAAGATCTGGCGGGCGCGCGGCTCGCCGACGAGGAAGCGCTCGAACTGCTCGGGAAAGACGTCGCTCGGGCCGACCGACCAGTAAGGCTCCGCGGAGAGCTCCTCCTCGTAGCTCCGCGGCGGCGGGATGCGCCGGAAGTGCATGTCTTCCATCGGCTGGATCTCGTCGTAGTCGTAGAACACGATCCGGTCGTGGCGCGTGACGCCGAAGTTCTTCAGGAGCATGTCGCCGGGGAAAATCCCGGCGCCGGCGAGCTCCTTGATCGCGGCGCCATAGTCGCGCAGCGCGACGCGCAGGCGCTCGGGGTCGGGGTCGCGCTTGAGCTCCTCGATGAGCAGATTGAGAGGCTGCATGCGCCGCTCGATGTAGACATGGCCCAGCACCAGCGCGTCGCCGTCGACCTCGACCGACGAGCCGCACTCGCGTTTGAGGTCCTCGAGCAGCGCCGGATGGAAGCGCGCGAGCGGCAGCGCGACGAGCGAGTATTCGAGCGTGTCGGCCATGCGCCCGACCCGGTCGTGCAGCTTCACCATCAGGTACTTGTCCTTCACCGTCTGCGGATCGATGTCCTTGGGCGGCGCGAAACGGTCGCGCATCAGCTTGAAGACGTAGGGGAACGAGGGCAGGGTGAACACCAGCATCACCATGCCCTTGATGCCGGGCGCGACCACGAACTGGTCGGTGGAATGCTTGAGGTGGTAGTGCAGGTCGCGGTAGAAGAGGGTCTTGCCCTGCTTCGCGAGCCCGACCGCCATGTAGAGCTCGGCGCGCGGCTTTCTCGGCATGAGCCAGCGCAGGAACGAGACGTACCCGGCCGGGACTTCCATGTCGACGAAGAAATACGCGCGCGCGAAGGAAAACAGCACCAGCAGCTGGTCCTCGCCGGTGAGCAGCGCGTCGGCGTACAGCTCGCCGCGCTCGTTTTGCAGGATCGGGACCGCGAACGGGTAGTCGTGCCCGTCGTTGATGATGCGGCCGATGATGTAGGCGCCCTTGTTGCGGAAGAAAAGCGAGTTCAGCACCTGGATCTGCAGGTCGGGCTGCGCGCGCGCGGGCCGCGGGAAAAGCTGCCGCAGCGCCCGCACCACGTTGCGCAGGTCGCGCTCGGGGTTCTCCCAGCGATTCCTGAGGCCGTAACCGGCCGCAATCTGCCTGAGCGTGGACCGCAGCCCGGTTTTCAAGGGATAGAAGCAGCGGTACGTCGGCGCCTCGCCCTCGAGATGCTCGGTGGCCACGCCCGGGCGCCAGAAGATGAATTCGTTGCGGTAATGGCGCCGGTGCAGCACCTGGCAGGCGACCGAGTTGTAGAAGGTCTCGGCGCATTCGGGCTGCTTGTGGTCGTGGAGCAGGCCGAGGTACGCGAGCTTGATCGCCGGCCAGAGGTCCTCGCCCTCGGCCTCCGGAAAGCGCTCGCGCACCGCCTCTACGGCCTCGTCGACGCGCTGGTCGTACATCAGGATCCGCGATCGCGCGAGGCGCGCGATTTCGCCCCACGCGGAGCGCTCGTACAGGCCCCCGGCGTCGACCGAGGCCTGGCGAAAGAGCCGGTAGTGCTTGTCGAAACCGGCGAGGATGGTGCGCGCGATCTCCTGCGGCAGGCTGGACCGCCGCTCGTGGACCCGGAGGACCTTGGAGACCGCGCTCACCTCAAGCTGCTGCTAGTTTGGCTTTCTTCTTCTCGTCGAAGAACTGCTCATCTTCCGTCGAGCCATGCAACGCCGTAGTCGAGGCCTTGCCGCCGGTCACCACGGTGGTGATCTCGTCGAAGTAGCTCGTGCCGACCTCGCGCTGGTGCTTGACCGCGGTGAAGCCTTTTTCGGCGGCGGCGAACTCCTTCTGCTGCAGCTCGACGAAGGCGCTCATGTTGTTGCGCGCGTAGCCGTACGCGAGCTCGAACATCGAGTAGTTGAGCGCGTGGAAGCCGGCGAGGGTGATGAACTGGAACTTGTAGCCCATCGCGCCGAGCTCGCGCTGGAACCTGGCGATGGTGGCGTCGTCGAGGTTGCGCTTCCAGTTGAACGACGGCGAGCAATTGTAGGCCAGCATCTTTTCCGGGTACTTCCTGCGGATTCCCTCCGCGAAGCGTCTGGCAAAGCTCAGGTCCGGAGTGCCCGTCTCGCACCACACCATGTCGGCGTATTCCGCGTAGGCGAGGCCGCGCGAGAGCGCCTGGTCGAAGCCCTTGCGCGTGCGGTAGAAGCCTTCCGAGGTGCGCTCGCCGGTGATGAACGGCTTGTCGTTCTCGTCGACGTCGGTGGTGACGATGTCGGCGGCCTCGGCGTCGGTGCGCGCCAGAAGCACCGTCGGCACGCCCAGCACGTCGGCCGCGAGGCGCGCGGCGATCAGCTTCTGCACGGCCTCCTGCGTCGGGACCAGCACCTTGCCGCCCATGTGGCCGCACTTCTTCACCGAGGCGAGCTGGTCTTCGTAATGCACGCCCGCGGCGCCGGCCTCGATCATCGAGCGCATCAGCTCGTAGGCGTTCAGCACGCCGCCGAAGCCCGACTCGGCGTCGGCCACGATGGGCGCGAAATAGTCGACCTCGTTCTTGCCTTCCATCCACTGGATCTGGTCGGCGCGCGCCAACGCGTTGTTGATCCGGCGCACCACGGTGGGAACCGACGAGACGGCATAGAGGGACTGGTCGGGGTACATCTGCAGCGAATCGTTGGCGTCGGCCGCGACCTGCCAGCCCGAGAGATAGATCGCGGGAACGCCGGCCTTCACCTGCTGCACGGCCTGGTTCCCGGTGAGCGCGCCGAGCGAATTCACGAACGGCATTTCCTGCGTGCGCTTCCAGAGCTTCTGCGCGCCCTGCTTCGCCAGCGAGTGCTCGACGCGCAGGCTACCGCGCAGCCGCACCACGTCTTCGGCCGAGTAGCCGCGGTTCACGCCTTTCCACCGCGGGTTCTGGGCCCAGTCCTGCTCCAGCGCTCGTACTTCGTTGATGCGGCTTTCCACGTCGCCTCCGATAGATGAACGATGAGCCGAGTGTGCGCGCCGCTTGTGGCGCGGAGCAATACGCGAGCATAGCCCGACCGGCCTGCAATAAAACAAGCGTTTACAGGGGGTTGGGGATCCCCCGTTTCATGATGCGGGAGACGCTTTCAGGGGATTGCTGCTTTGCGGAATCCGGGCTAGCTCTGCACGAGCTGGCGGTGGCGCTGGATGCTCATGAGCATTCCGGCGCCGATGAAGAGCGTCAGCAGCGCCGTGCCGCCGTAGGAGAGGAACGGTAGGGGCACCCCGACCACGGGGAGGATGCCGGACACCATCCCCATGTTTACGAAGGCGTAGATAAAGAACTGCAGCGAGATGGCGCCGGCCAGCAGTCGCCCGAAAAGGGTCGCCGCGTTCGTCGCGATCATCAAGCCGCGGGCGATGAGAAGGGTATAGAGAACGAGCAGCGTGATGTTGCCGATCAGGCCGAATTCTTCGGAGAACACGGCGAAGATGAAGTCGGTATGGCGCTCCGGAATGAATTCGAGGTGCGACTGGGTGCCGTTCAGCCAGCCCTTGCCGGCGAGCCCGCCCGAGCCCACGGCGATCGTCGACTGGATGATGTGATAGCCGGCGCCGAGCGGGTCGCTCGACGGATCGAGGAGCGTCAGGATGCGCCGCCGCTGGTAGTCGTGCAGGAACGGCCACAGGAGCGGCACCGCCACGGCGCCCGCGGCGCCGATCGCGCCCATGACGCGCCAGCTCATGCCGGCGAAGAACATGATAAAGAAGCCCGCAGTGCCGACGAGGCCGGCGGTGCCCAGGTCGGGCTGGCGCAGGATGAGGCCGAGCGGCACGAGCAGCAGAAACCCGGCGACGAAATAATCGCGCCAGCGCAGCGTCGATTCGTTCTTGTGGAAGTACCAGGCGAGCATCAGCGGCAACGCGAGCTTCATCATCTCCGAGGGCTGGAAGCGGGTCACGCCGACGTGCAGCCAGCGCCGCGCGCCATTCACCACGTCGCCTGCCAGGGCGACCGCGACGAGAAAGCCGAGGCCGACCACATAGGCCGGCACCGCGAAGCGCATCATGGTCTGCGGCGGCACCTGCGCCACGATCCACATCGCGGTGAGCGCGACCGCCAGGCTCACGAGCTGGGTGGCCAGGCGCGACGGCACGTCGTAGCTTGCCGAATACAGGACAGCGAGGCCGACCATCGACAGCGTGAGCAGCAGCATCAGCAGCGTCGAGTCGATGCCCTCGGCGAGGCGGCCGGCGACGCGGCGCAGCGGGAAGCGGGCGAGATCCATCAGTCGCTCTCCCGGTCCTCTTCGTCGACTTCGTCCTCCGGCGTCTGCACGACGATGCCCTGCGGCACCTTGCCGAGGAGGTAGTAGTCGAACATGGTGCGCGCGATAGGCGCCGCCGCGCGCGCGCCGAAGCCGCCGTTCTCGACCAGGACCGCCAGGGCGATCTTGGGGCTCTCGAGCGGCGCGAAGGCGATGAACCACGAGTGGTCGCGGTGCCGCTCGGCGACCTTCTTCTCGTCGTACTTCTCGTTCTGCTTGATCGCGACCACCTGCGCCGTGCCGGTCTTGCCGCCGCTCGTGTACTGGGCGCCGGCGAAGGCGCGCGCACCAGTGCCCTCCTTGTTGACGCCGGCCATGGCGCGCTTCACGAACTCGATGTGCTCCGGGCGCGCAGGCACGCGGTGAACGACCTCGGGCTCGAAATTGCGCCGCTCCCCGGTGCGCGGGTTATCGATGTAGGCGACGAGATGCGGCCGGTACATCGTGCCGCCGTTCGAGAGCGTGGCGACGGCCTGTGCGAGCTGGATCGGGGTGTAGGAGTTGTATCCCTGTCCGATGCCGATCGAGATCGTTTCCCCCGGGTACCACTTCTGCTGCTCGGGCCGGCGGAAGCGCTTCATCTTCCACTCGGGCGAGGGCAGCACGCCGGGCAATTCGCCCTGAAGGTCGATGCCGGTCTTCGAGCCGAAGCCGAAGTTCTTCATATACCCGGCGATGGCTTCGATGCCCATGTCGTTCGCGACCATGTAGTAGTACGTGTCGGAGGACACGACGATCGACTTGAAGAGGTCGACGTAGCCGTTCCCGCCGGGCTTGGAGTCGCGGAAGCGCCGGTCGCCGAAGACGAAATATCCGGGATCGTTGATCGCGCTTTTCGGGGTGCGCTTGCCGGTCTCGAGCGCCGCGAGCGCCATGAACGGCTTGAAGGTCGAGCCGGGAGGATAGGTCCCCGCGATGGCCCGGTTGTAGAGCGGCCGATCGGGCGAATTGTTGAGCTCGGCCCAGTACTGCGGGTCGATGCCGTCGACGAAGTAGTTCGGATCGAAGCCGGGCTTGGAGACGAACGCGAGCACCGCGCCGGTCGAAGGCTCGAGCGCCACCACGGCGCCGCGCCGGTCGCCGAGCGCCTGCTCGGCCACCTGTTGCAGCCGAAGATCGAGGGTCAGCGCGACGTTGTTGCCCGGCTGCGAGGGCGTGCGCGAGAGCGTGCGGATGCCGCGGCCCGCGGCGTCGATCTCGACGTGCTCGAAGCCGGTCGTGCCGTGCAGCTCGTCCTGATAGCTCGCCTCGACGCCCGCTTTGCCGATGGAGTCGGTGCCGCGGTAGTTCGCGTCGACGCCCTCCTCCTCGAGCCGCTCCTGGTCGGCCTGGTTGATGCGGCCCATGTAGCCCATCACGTGCGAGGCCAGGTCGTCGTACGGGTACTGGCGGAAGAGGCGCGCCTTGATCTCGACGGTGCCGTTGTAGCGATAGCGGTTGGCGGCGAACTTGGCGACCTCCTCGTCCGAGAGCCGGGTGCGGATGGGCAGGCTCTCGGCGTTGCGCGTCTCGGCCAGGAGCTTGCGGAAGCGGGCGCGGTCGCGCGAGGTGATCTCGATCAGCTCGGCGAGCTCGTCGATCGTGCGCTCGATGCTCCTCACCTTGCGCGGAAAGATCTCGAGCGTGTAGCCCGAGTAGTTGCGCGCCATCACGATGCCGTTGCGGTCGAGGATCAGTCCCCGGTTGGGCGGGATCGGGACGATCGAGATGCGGTTGTCCTCGGCGCGGGAGGCGTAGTGGTCGTGCTGGACCACCTGCAGGAAGATGAAGCGCGCCGCGAGCAGGCCGAACCCGATCAGCACCAGCACACCGGCGACGCCGATGCGCAGATGGAATTGAGCAAGCTCCCGCTCGTGGTTTCGCAGTTCGTTCATAAGTCAGATGGCGTGCGCGCTCAAATCGTCTGCTCCCGCTCCAGGCGGCGCTGCGGCAAGACCAGGAGCCAGCTCACCATCGGCCACAGCAGCGCGCCGGCGAGCGGACCCACGTAGATCGCCCATCCTGGAAATGCGTCTCCCGCGACGATGCGCACCACGAGTACGAGCGTCTGCGTCGCGGCGAGGATGAGCGCGACATGCCCCGCCTGCAGGAACGGTCCGAACCACAGGATGCGGCGCGAGAGCCAGATCGAGATGAAGGCAAGCAGGGAATAGGCGAGCGCATGCTGGCCGAGCAGCACGCCGTTGCCGGCGTCGACCAGCAGGCCGACGCCCCAGGCGACGCCCAGGCCGACGAGGCGCGGCTGGCGCACGCACCAGAAGGTTAGGACCAGCGCGACGAAGTCGGGCACCAGCCGCAGGTCCTTCCACGGCAGGAAGTTGAGCAGCAACGCGATCGCGAACGAGGCCGCGACCGTGCTCACCCGCGCCGGCCGGAGGATGTGCTCAGACTTGCCGCCAAGCGCCATCAACCCTCCTTCTCTTTTGCCCGCGCGCGCCGGGCCTTTTCCGAACGGCGCTCTTTGCTCGATTGGGCTTCCTCGGGCCGCGGCGGCCGCGCCGTCTCATCGGACAGCACCAGGACGAAGCGACCGCGGTCGACCCCGGCAGCCGGCCGGCAGATCACGCGGGCAAAGCTATTCTCTGTGTCGCGCTCGATCCTCACCACCGTGGCCACGGGTAGTCCAGGCGGGTAGACGCCGTCGATGCCGGATGTGACGAGGCGGTCGCCGTTCTGGATCTCGGCGTTGCCGGCAGTAAACCGAAGCTCGAGCATGCCCGAGGCGCCGCCTCCGAAGGCGATTGCGCGCAGGCCGTTACGTACCACCTGGACCGGGACGACATGGTCCTGGTCGGTGATGAGCGTGACCTCGGATACGAGCGGATGCACCCGTGTCACCTGGCCGACGACCCCGGCTTCGTCCGCCACCGGGCTGCCAGGCTTCACGCCCTGCCGCTCGCCGAGGTTGATGAAGATCTTGTGCGCGTAGGGGTCGCGCCCGGAGTAGAGAATCTCTGCCGGGGTCGACTTCACTTCGAGCTTTTCGGCGGCGCCGATCAGGCGCCGCAGCTGCGCCGCCTCGGCTTCGGCCGTCTCGAAGCGCTGTGCGGCCTGCGACAGCGCGAGGTTCTTCGCACGCAGGGTGGCGTTATCTTCAAAGAGCTGGCCCTGGGTCGAGAAGTAATCGCCCACCACGCGCAGAAAATCGATCGGCGCAGTCGCGGCGCGCTGCAGCGGATAGGCCGCGAGCGCGAGCACGCCTCTCAAGCCTTCGGCATAGCGGAAACGCGCATCGAGCACGAGCAGGGCGAGCGACAGGGAAGCGAAGAAGAACAGCCGGACGAGCGGGGCGGGGCCCCGTTTGAAGAACGGCGGGGGGCTGTGCTCCACGGCCCCCGCCTATCAGTCGTTGGTGAAGATCGGGCCGAAGTGCTCCATCTTCTCGAGCGCCTTGCCCGAGCCTCGCACGACGCAGGTCAGGGGATCGTCGGCCACGATGACCGGCAAGCCCGTCTCCTCCATCAGCAGCCGGTCGAGATCGCGCAGCAGCGCGCCCCCGCCGGTAAGCACCATGCCCTTCTCGGCGATGTCCGCGCCGAGCTCGGGCGGAGTCTGCTCAAGCGCGGACTTGACCGCCGAGACGATCTGGTTGAGAGGCTCGGTCAGAGCCTCGAGGATCTCGTTCGACGAGATGGTGAAGCTGCGCGGAATGCCCTCGGCGAGGTTGCGGCCCTTCACTTCCATCTCGCGCACTTCGGAGCCCGGGAACGCCGAGCCGATCTCCTTCTTGATGAGCTCGGCCGTGGTCTCGCCGATCAGCATGCCGTAGTTGCGGCGGATGTAGTTGATGATGGCTTCGTCGAACTTGTCGCCGCCGACGCGCACCGATCCCGAGTAAACCATGCCGCCGAGTGAGATCACGCCCACCTCGGTCGTGCCGCCGCCGATGTCGACGACCATCGAGCCGGTCGCGTCCGCGACCGGCAGATCTGCCCCGATGGCCGCCGCCATCGGTTCCTCGATGAGATACACCTGGCCCGCGCCGGCCCCGATCGCGCTCTCGCGGATGGCGCGCCGCTCGACCTGCGTCGAGCCGCACGGCACGCAGATGATGATGCGCGGGCTGGGCGAGAAGAGCTTGTTGTCGTGGACTTTCTTGATGAACTGCTTGAGCATCTGCTCGGTCACCGTGAAGTCGGCGATCACGCCGTCCTTCATCGGGCGGATGGCGATGATGTTGCCAGGCGTCTTGCCTAGCATCAGCTTCGCTTCCTTGCCGACCGCCTGGATGGTTTTCTTGCCGCTCGGGCCGGCTTCCTGCCGGATCGCGACCACGGAGGGCTCATCGAGCACAATGCCTTTGCCGCGCACGTAGATCAGCGTGTTGGCGGTCCCGAGGTCGATCGCGAGATCGTTCGAGAAATAGCTGCGAAGGAATCCGAGCATGGGCAAGCGGAGGCTTTCTCCAGTGTTTTTGTGCGCAGCAACAAATGCGCAGGTGCCCGATATAATACGCTAACGTAGCGCCTGAATCGAAGGGAAAAACTCTCTCATGGCGGGCGCCTTCCCGTAGCAGTTCAGCGAAAAAACATGTCGCTTTCGGACGACCAGATCCGCCGCCTCGCGCGGCTCGCCCGCATCGCTCTGCAACCCGGCGAAACCGCGGAAGTGGGCAGCCGCTTGAACCGTATCCTGGAGTTGGTCGGCCAGATCCAGGCCGTGGATACCGCCGGCATCGAGCCCATGTCCCACGCCCTCGACGTGGTCCAAAGGCTCCGCCCCGACGAGGTGGGGGAGGACGACCGGCGGGAAGCGTACCAGTCCGTTGCCCCGGCCGTGGAAGGGGGGCTGTACCTCGTGCCCAAAGTCATTGAGTAGCCTCCTTTACTCGACCGTCACGGAGCTCTCCGCGGCCCTCGCGGCGAGAAAAATTTCCTCTGTCGAGCTCACGCGCGCCTGCCTGGAACGGATTGCAAGGCTCAACCGCGAGCTCAACGCGTTCATCTCGACCGATGAGGAAAGAGAGCGGAGCCTCGCCGCCGCGCGCCGGGCCGACGAGCGGCGCGCGAGGGGCGACGCCGGTCCGCTGACCGGAATCCCGATCGCGCACAAGGACATCCTGTGTACTCGCGACTTCCGCACCACCTGCGGCTCGCGCATGCTGGAGAAGTACAGGAGCCCCTACGACGCTCACGTGGTACACGAGCTCGAGCGCGCCGGGGCCGTGGTCACCGGCAAGACGAACATGGACGAGTTCGCCATGGGCTCCTCCAGCGAGAGCTCGTATTTCGGGCCGGTGAGGAACCCTTGGGCGAAAAGCCGCGTGCCGGGCGGCTCCTCGGGCGGTTCCGCGGCCGCGGTGGCCGCGCGCATGGTCCCGGCGGCGACCGGCACCGACACCGGCGGCTCGATCCGCCAGCCGGCCGCGCTCTCCGGAATCTGCGGGCTCAAGCCGACCTACGGCACGGTCTCGCGCTATGGTCTCGTCGCATTCGCCTCCTCGCTCGACCAGGCCGGGCCGCTCGCGAAGAGCGCTGCCGATCTCGCGCTTCTCATGAACGCGATGGCGGGATTCGACGCGCGCGACTCGACCAGCCTTGAGCGCGAGAAGGAAGATTATTCGCGCCTGCTGAATACCCAGAAGATTCAAGGGTTGCGCATCGGCGTGCCCGACCAATATTTCGGCGAAGGCATCCAGCCGGGCGTGCGCAAGGCGGTCGAGGAAGCGCTGCGCTGGTTCACCGCGCAAGGGGCGACGCGGGTGAACGTCGAGCTCCCCCATCTGCCGCTCGGCGTCGCGGTGTACTACGTCATCGCGCCGGCGGAAGCTTCGTCCAATCTCTCGCGCTTCGACGGCGTGCGCTACGGCCACCGCGCGAGCGAATATTCCGATCTCCTCGACATGTACGCGCGCACGCGCGCCGAGGGTTTCGGCGCCGAAGTGAAGCGCCGCATCCTGGTGGGCACGTACGTCCTGTCGCACGGCTATTACGACGCGTACTACCTGCAGGCGCAGAAGGTGCGCCGGCTGATCGTGCGTGACTTCCAGTCCGCGTTCGAGCGCTGCGACCTGATCCTCGGCCCGGTCGCACCGACGACCGCATTCGAGATCGGCGCCCAGATCGAGGATCCGGTCAAGATGTATCTGGGCGACATTTTCACGGTGCCCGGGTCGCTCGCCGGATTGCCGGGCCTGTCCATCCCGTGCGGCTTCGACGAGTCCGGGCTCCCGGTCGGCCTGCAGCTCACGGGGGACTACTTTTCCGAGGCGAAGCTCCTCGGCGCGGCCCACCGCTATCAGCAGGCGACCGACTGGCACCTGCGCGTGCCCACCGAGACGCCGCTATGACCTGGGAAGTCGTGGTGGGCATCGAGACCCATGCGCAGCTCCTGACTGGGAGCAAGATGTTCTCCAGCGCGTCCACCGCCTTCGGCGCGTCCCCCAACACCCAGGCTTCCGCGGTCGATATAGCGCTTCCCGGCACGCTGCCGGTCGCGAACCGCGCCGCCGTTGAGCACGCGATCCGCTTCGGTCTGGCCGTCAAGGGAACGATCAACCGCCGCTCCATCTTCGCGCGCAAAAACTACTTCTATCCCGATCTGCCGAAGGGCTACCAGATCAGCCAGTACGAGACGCCGATCGTGCAGGGCGGCGAGATCCGCTTTCTCATCGGCGAGCAGGAGAAGATCGTTCAGCTCACGCGTGCCCACCTCGAGGAAGACGCGGGCAAGTCGCTGCACGAAGATTTTCAGGGCATGAGCGGAATCGACCTCAACCGCGCCGGCACGCCGCTGCTGGAGATCGTCTCCGAGCCGGAGCTTCGCGGCGCGAAGGAAGCGGTCGCCTATGCGCGCGCGCTGCATTCGCTCGTCATGTGGATCGGCATCTGCGACGGCAACATGCAGGAAGGCTCGTTCCGGTGCGATGCCAACGTTTCCGTACGAAAGACCGGTGATCAGAAGCTTGGAACACGGTGCGAGATCAAGAACCTGAATTCGTTTCGCTTCATGGAGCGGGCGATCGAGTTCGAGGCGCGCCGGCAGATCGAGCTGCTGGAAGACGGAAAGATCGTGGTGCAAGAGACCAGGCTCTACGATCCCGAGCGGGACGAGACGCGCTCCATGCGCACGAAGGAAGATGCGCAGGACTACCGCTACTTGCCTGACCCCGACCTGTTGCCGCTCGTCGTGACTGAAAAGATGATTGAGAAGGTCCGCGCAGACCTACCGGAGCTGCCTGACAGCAAGCGGCAGAGTTTTGTTAGCAGATTTTCGATTCCGGCCCAGACAGCTGCGGGACTCACGTCAAGCAGGAGCGAAGCTCAGTTCTTCGAGGACCTTGTCGCGAGCATTACTGCTAAGTTGCCGCCCAGCGATCCCAAATATAAGGAAGTCATTCGAAGCACTGCCAATTCCGTTGTAGGGGAGGTTACGGCAGCGCTCGGCGACTCGGGGCGCGATTTTTCGAACAATCCCATCTCCGTGTGGGATTGGGCGACAGCGCGCCTTCGCATCGCCGATGGCACCATCTCCGGGAAAATCGCCAAGGACGACATTCTTCCCGCGTTGCTTAGCGGTGAAGGTAGTACCGATGAAATAATCGAAAAGCGCGGCCTGAAGCAGATCAGCGACTCAGGGGAGATCGAGAGGCTGGTCGACGAGGTGCTCGCCGCCAACGCGAGGCAGGTGCAGGACTACCGCGCCGGCAAGGAGAAGGCGTTCCATTCGCTGGTCGGGCAGGTGATGAAGGCGACCCGCGGCAAGGCGAATCCGGCGCAGGTGAACGAGCTGCTGAAGCGAAAGCTAAGCTAGCGCCGCTGGTTGAGGGCCGAATAGCGCTTCTTGTCGTCGTCGTAGCGCGCGTTGATGTTATCGGCCTCGCGCTTCTTCACTTCCAGAAGCTGCTCCTGCGCCTTGAGGTCGGCCTCGACGGTTGTCAGATCCTGTTGCAGCCCCGCCGGCAGATCCTTGCCCTTGAGGTCGTCGGCCTGCTTCTGGAAGCCGGCCTGCTGCTTGCGAAGCTCTTCGACACGGCTTGCGACCTGCTGCGTCGCCTTGGTGTTCTCCACGAGGGCGCGGGCGCGCGCGTCGTCGATGTCCTTCTCGCTGGTGTAGGTGGCCAGCAGCGCCTGGTTGCGGCGCGCCGCCTCGCGAGCGGCTGACTCCTCCTGGCGCTTGCGCGCTTCGGAGGCCTCTTTGGCCAAGCGCTCCTTCTCGGCTCCCTCGGGATCGATGCGCTTCATCACCAGGCCCTGGCCGTTCAGCAGCTCAACCGGCTTGCCCTGGCACTCGGCGGGAATGACGGAGCCGTAGTAACGCTTGCCGTCCTTGCCGACGCAGCGGTAGGTCTCGGCCTGGGAAGCGAGCGGAAGCGCGGCGAGCGCGAGAGCGGTGGCGATGAGTCTTGGGCTCATGGTTGTTGTTGTCCCTTCGCGCCGAATTGTAAAGGCCCGGCGCGCAGCGCCCTGTTAAAATTCCACACTTTCCAACGCTTTGCACATGCCCTGCGGCTTTCCACATGCTCTTCGCCGATAAATCCTTCATAGCCGACATGACGGCGAAGATGATGCTCGAGGTCAAGGCGGTGCATTTCTCGCAGGACAAGCCCTTCGTCTTCACCTCGGGCTGGGCGAGTCCGGTGTACATCGACGTCCGCAAGCTCATCTCGTACCCGAGAGTGCGCTCGGCCATCATCGATTTCGCGGCTGCCACCATCGTGCGCGACGTGGGTTTTGAGCAGTTCGACACGGTCGCAGGCGGCGAAACGGCCGGGATTCCGTATGCGGCCTGGATCGCCGATCGCCTCTCATTGCCGATGCAGTACGTGCGCAAGAAGCCGAAAGGCTTCGGCCGCGGCGCGCAGATCGAAGGCCACATCGAGGAGGGCGCGCGCACGCTGCTGGTGGAGGACCTCACCACCGACGGCCGCAGCAAGGTGAATTTCTGCAAGGCGCTGCGCGACGCGGGAGCGATCGTCGACCACGTGTTCGTGGTGTTCTACTACGACATCTTTCCGGAATCGAAGAAGATCATCGCCGACATCCAGGTGAAGCTGCTGCACCTCGCCACGTGGTGGGACGTGCTCAGGGTGGTGAAGCAGGGCGGGTATTTCGAGAGCCGCGTGATCGAAGAGGTCGAGCGGTTCCTGCACGCCCCCGCCAAGTGGTCGGCAGAGCACGGCGGCGTGTCCGCCTTCCCGGAATCCTGAAGCCCGTTTAGAAGCCGCTAGAATGGCGCGCCTCCATGCGCGTCATCACGCTGAACGTCAACGGCCTGCGCTCGGCCACCGGCAAGGGCCTGTTCCGCTGGCTCGCCGCGCAGCGCGCCGACGTGGTGTGCCTGCAGGAGATCAAGTGCCAGGAGCTCGACCTCGACGCGAAGCTGCACGGGTTGAGGAGCTTCTCCTCCTGCTATGCCTTCGCCGAGAAGAAGGGCTACAGCGGCGTAGCGCTGATGAGCCGCAGGCAACCCGACGAAGTGCGGCGCGGCTTCGCGAGCACCGAGTTCGACGCCGAAGGCCGCTACGTCGAGGCGCGCTTCGGCAACCTGTGGGTGATCTCGGTGTACCTGCCTTCCGGGTCCGCCGGCCCGCACCGGCAGGCGTCCAAATTCCGCTTCCTCAAGCAGTTCATCGGCCATCTCGAGGCTTTGAAGAAAAGAGGCCACGAGGTCATTCTCTGCGGCGACTGGAACATCGCCCACAAGGAAATCGACCTCAGGAACTGGCGCTCCAACCAGAAGAACTCGGGTTTCCTGCCCGAGGAGCGCACCTGGCTCACCCGGGTCTTCGACGAGCTGGGCTACGTCGACGTGTTTCGCCGGTTGAATCCGAAGCCCGAGCAGTACACCTGGTGGTCCAACCGCGGCCAGGCGTGGAAGAAGAACGTCGGCTGGCGCATCGACTACCAGATCGCCACCCCGGGAATCGGCGCCCGGGCGGTCAAGGAGTCGATCTACAAGACGAAGCGCTTCTCCGACCATGCGCCGCTGACGATCGACTATGACCACCCCCTGGCTTAGGGGCCTGCGTCCGTACCTCGAGCCGGCGCCGCTCGCGGCGCTGTTCCTCGGCATCTCCTCGGGGTTCGCCTTTGCGATGATTGGCGCGACGCTGACCACGCGGCTTGCCCAGCACGGCTTCACCCGCAGCGCCGTCACGGCGTTCACGCTGACGTTCCTCACCTACAACCTGAAGTTCCTTTGGGCGCCGGTCATCGACCACGTGCGCCTGCCGCTGCTCGGACGCTTCGGCCAGCGCCGGAGCTGGCTGTGGCTGACCGGCGCTCTCGTGATGGTGGCGGTCGCCGCCTTGGGCATTGCCGACCCGCGAGACTCGCTTGCCGTGTTCGCATGCGTGGCGGTTGCGATGGCATTTGCCGGCGCGACGTTCGACATCATCATCGACGCCTATCGCATCGAGCTGCTCGAGCCGCGGCAGCTCGGCGCGGGCTCCGGCATGTCGCAGTACGGCTGGCGCATCGGCGCGACCGCGGCCGGGGCGCTGGCCCTCGTGCTCGCGCAGCGGGCGGGCTGGACCGCCGCCTATGCCGCCTGCGCCGTGTTCGCGCTGCCCGCCATGCTGACGGGCGTGTTCATGGGCGAGCCCGCCCGGCACCGCGAACCCGCAAAGCCACATGGCGTCGCCCAGGCTCTCGTCGCTTATTTCAGCCCGCTGCTCGAGTTCCTGGCGCGCCAGGGGGCGCTGGTCGTGCTGCTCTTCGTGCTGATCCACAAGATCGGCGACACATTGGCCAACCTCACGCTGCGGCTTCTGTTCCAGGAGCTCGGCTTCACGAACGACGAGGTCGCCTTCTACGACGTTGGCGTTGGGTTCGTCGCCCTTCTCCTCGGCATTCTGGTGGGCGGCATCCTCTACTCGCGGCTGGGCATGAAACGCTCGGTCATGTGGAGCCTCGTTCTCATGGCGGTGTCGAATCTGAGCTTCGCCTTGCTGGCGGCCGCCGGCCACACGAACATCGGCATGGCGGCGGCGGTGGGCTTTGAGAACTTCGCGAGCGGCATCGGCGGCGTGACAGTGGTCGCGTACCTCTCTGCGCTGTGCAACCTGCGATTCACCGCAACTCAGTACGCGCTGCTCTCGGCATTCGCGAGCATCGTCGGGCGCGTGGTGACGGGAACCTCGGCGGGTCGCATGATCGATGCCATGGGCTACGTCAACTACTACCTGATGACGACCTTCATTGCCCTGCCGGGCGTGTTCCTCTTCTGGTACATGATCCGCTCGGGCCTCGCCGACCTCTCGATCGGCTCCGCAGGCAAGGAGGAGAAATGACCCATACGCTGATCCGTGGCGGGCGCCTTGTGGACGCGGCCGCGGATATCCTCATCCGGGGCGATAACATCGTCGAAGTTGGAAAGATTGATGCTCCCGCGGATGCCAGGGAAATCGATGCACGGGGCAAACTGCTTCACCCCGGGCTCATCAACGCGCACATGCATGGGCACGGCAACCTCGCCAAGGGCATGGGCGATCGCTGGACGCTGGAGCTCCTGCTCACCGCGGCGCCGTGGACCAACGGCTTTCGCAGCCTCGAGGACAAGTACCTCAGCACGCTGATCGGCGCGGCCGAGATGCTGATGAAGGGCTGCACCGCGTGCTACGACCTGATGGCGGAGTTTCCGACGCCGAGCGTCGAAGGGCTCGAAGCGGTCGGCCGCGCCTACCGGGACGCGGGTATGCGGGCGGTGGTCGCGCCGATGGTGGCCGATCTCAGCTTCTTCGAGGCGATTCCGGGTCTCATGGAGGCGTTGCCGGCGCCCCTGCAAAAGGAGGTCGAGCGGCTGCGCCTGGCGCCGTACCGGACCAGTCTCGAAAACATGCGCCAGGCGCTGCACGGCTGGAAATTCGACCGTGAGGCGATCGGGGCGGCGGTCGGTCCGACGATCCCGCTTCACTGCAGCGACGAGTTCCTCACGGGCTGCGGCAACCTCGCCCGGGAGTACGGCGCCGGCTTGCAGACCCACCTGTCCGAGTCCAAGGTGCAAGCCGTTTCGGCGCTGAAGAAATACGGCAAGTCGCTCGCCGCGCACATGGATGCGCTTGGCCTCGTCGGCCCTCGCTTCACCGCCGCGCACGGCGTCTGGCTCGACGACGACGACATGAAGCGGCTCGCGGATCGCGGCGCTTCGGTGGCCCACAACCCGGGAAGCAACATGCGGCTGGGCAGCGGGATCGCGGACATGCGGCGCATGCTGGAGTGCGGCGTCAACGTCGGCATCGGCACCGACGGCGCGACCTCGTCCGACAACCTGAACATGTACGAGGCGATGCGCATCGCCTCGCTCGCTTCCAAGGTACGCGGGCCCGATTGGCAGCGCTGGATCACGACCAGGGAGGCGCTCGAAGCGGCGACCGCGGGCAGCGCACGCGCGCTCGGCTTCGGCAAGCTCGGCCGCCTCGCGCCCGGCTACAAGGCCGACATCGTTTTGCTCGATCTCGGCAGCGTGAACTGGATTCCGCTCAACGACGCCGTGAACGCGCTGGTGCACACCGAGGACGGCTCGGCCGTCCATTCGGTGATGGTCGGCGGCCGAATGGTGGTCGAGAACCGAAGGCTCGTGAACGTCGATCTGGCGAAGCTCGCCCGGGAAGCCGAAAACGCGCGCGAACGCCTGGAGCGGCTCAATCGCGACAACAAGGCGCTTTACGAAAAGCTGGAGCCGATCGTCGGCAGCTTCTGCCCGGCGCTCGCCAGGCAGCCTCTGCCCATCAACCGTTACGCCGCCTGGCGCTGAATCGGGTCAGACCCCGGCCAAGGCGATTCGGGGTCAGGCCCCGATTTTCTTCTTGCGCCGGCGCCTCGCCATCTTGGCGCCCTGCTTGCCCAAGGCGGTACGCGTTCGCTTGGGCAGGCGGGAAATCGTCCGCTTCTTGCGTGCCGATTTCGCCGCCTTCTTGATGTTGCGCCGCGCGGCGGCGCGTTGCCTTCTGCTGGCCATGGTCAACCTCGACGCTTGAAGAACTGCACCGCGCGCTCGTGCTTTTCGGCCGCCGCGCGCGTGCTGAACGTGCCGAGATTGCGCCGCCGGCCGGTCTTCGGATTGAGCTTCCTCGAGTACAGCCGGTATTCGCCGGAGGCGAGCTTGCGAATCACGCCCCGGCGCTGCAAGCACCGTGCCGAGCGTGCGGCGCTAGCGGAGGACTCCGACGATCGGTCCTAGATCGACCTTGAAGTCGCTTCGCCGCAACTCGGCCGAATACAGGCTGGAAACCACCCCGTCGAGGTAGAGCGCGTCGGGACAGTGAAGCTCATCGCGGAAACACGAAAGCGATTGAACCGTCTCCCCGAGCCGTCGCGGAGGAAGAGCTCGATCTTCTCTTCGGGGACGCGAAGCTCAGAACGGCGAGCAACATGAGCTTCACGTGACTGGTCAAGGCGATCCGCTCCGGAGCGAGCGCACCATGTACGCAACCACCGCAACGTTGAGGACTAACGCGACCGCCTTGACTCCGTTCACGCCGAGGTAGAGCTCGTACAGCTCGAACGGAACGTAGATGCCGCCGCTCAGCGCGGCGAACCACTTTGCCCACGTCCGGTTGTGCCACAGGCCATAAGCCTCGATGAACCTCACGCATGAGTAGGTTAGCGCCAACGCGGCGAGCATCCACAGTTTGCCGCTCGAAAGGTTGTAAAAGAGGTCGAGGAAGACCCGGGCGTGGTGCTTGGCAGGGTTGAGATGGAGACGCCTGGAGAGCAGATCGGCCGCGACGTCGGCGTCGCGGTGCAGCAGCCGGAACAGGCCGAATCCGGCCAGCAGGACGAGCGTCCCCTTGGCCGCCTCGAACAGCGCGACGGCGCGCAGCCCTGGAGGTGGATTCGGGCTCAGACTCCGATTTCCTCTTTCAGCTGCTTTGTGCTTTTCTTGGGACGGACAACGCGTAGGCGAAGAATCCGAGTACCTGCACTGTCAAGCCGAAGACCATTACCAGCGGCAGCGTGTACTCCATATTGCGGACAACGTTCGACGCCCACGGTGCCAGGGTCGTAACAAGCGCGCCGAAAAAGAAAATGCCCGAGGCCGGCGATCGAACTCTGGCAAAGAGAATTCCAGCGGCGATGAGAAAGATCAACGCGAGTACCGTAGGAGTCCAGATGACGAAGAGCGCAAGCACGGCAACCTCCCTAGGAAAGACAGCTGCTAGTTCATCCGGCCGAGACGACTCGGTTGGCCAGCACGCCGATCGCTTCGTTCACGACTTCCACCCGGTCGCCGGGCTTCAGCGCAGGCTCGGTGGGCCCGTCGCAGCCGAACCAGATGACATCGTTCGGGTGCAGCGTGAGATAGCGCGACATGCGCGAGATGAAGTGCGCAACGCTGAAGATCATTGCGGATGTGTTGTAGCTCGAAGCAGTGCGGCCGTTCACGCGCACCTCGATCACCTGGTTCATCGGGTCGATGCCCGAAACGATGCGCGGCCCCATCGGCTTGAAGGTGTCGCTGTTCTTCGCACGCCACAGCGTGCGGTCGCTGCGCTGCCAGGCACGCTCGCTGACATCGTTGCCGAGCGTGTAGCCGGCGACATAATCCAGCGCTTCCTTCTCGGGGACGTTCTTGGCGTGCCGGCCGATTACAGCGACGAGCTCGCCTTCGAAATCCACCTGTCCGCTCGAATCGCGCGGAATGACGATGTCCTCGCCGCTGCCGATGAGGGCGTTGTTGGAGCGGTAACCGATGTCCGCGCGCTCGGGCACCTTGTAGCTCGTGCCGTGCGCCCGGTTGGCCCACTCGATGTGCGCGCGGTAATTGAGGCCGGCCGCGTAGAAGTTGCCCGGGACGACGGGCACCGGCCGCTTCTCGAGGCTCAAAGGCCGAACCTCGTCGCCATCACCTGGCAGCGCCTGACCAGGCGATGCTCGTCCGGCCCGTAGTCGGCGATGGCGTTATGGATCGTGCCGAAGTTTTCCCACATCAGCAGGTCGCCCTCGTTCCAATGGTGCCGGTAGCGGTACTCGTGCTTGAGCTGGTGGCTGAACAGGAACTCGAGGATGCGGTCGCTTTCCGGCTGCGGCAGCTCGTTGATCCGCATCGAGTAGCCGGGATTGGCGTACAGCACCTTGCGCCGGGTGATCGGGTGCTCGAGGAAGATGGGGTGCGACACCGGCGGCTTCTGCTTGCGCTGCGCTTCGGTGAGCGGCGGCCGCTTGCTTCCTTTCTCCCGCCGCATCATCTCCCAGAACTTGTTGAAATCATGCAGCACCGTCATGCCGTCCAGCTTGACCTTGAGCTCTTCGGGCAGGCCCTCGTACGCGGCGTGCATGCTGCTGAACTCCGTGTCGCCGAGCGTATGGCCGTTGCGCCGCGGCACCTGCAGCGCGTAAAGCACGTTCGCGAACGCGATCGTCTCGCTGTAGGACATGTCGGTGTGCCAGTCCTGGCCGGCGTCGGGGAGGCCGATCGGCTTTCCGTCCTTCACGATGTTGGAAAGGATCATGACCTCGGGCAGCCCGGGCTCCTGGTAGGGGCCCGAAGCAACGTTGACCTCGAGCTCGCCGAAGCGCGCCGCGAAGTCCCTCTGCTGGCGCGCGGTCAGCTTCTGGCGCGGGAAACAGAGCACGCCGTGGTGGCCGAGTGCGTCGACGATGCCTTCGACTTCGCCGTTCTCGAGCGCAGTGGAGAGGTCCAGGCCTTCGATCCGCGCGCCGAGCAACCGCCCGGAAGAGATGAGCTGCATGCGTCAATCCATCTTAAGCCCAATTTCCTTCACGATCCTCGCGTAGCGCGCGGTGTCAGCTCGCACCAGCGCCGCAAATTCGGCCGGCGAGGCGGAAACCGTGCCGTCGGCGCCGATGCCTTCGAGCTTCGCCTTGACGTCAGGCGTCTGCATGGCTTTGACGAGATCGGCGTGTAGCCGGTTCACGATCGCGGGCGGCGTGCCGCCGGGCGCGAAGACGCCATACCAGGTCGTCACCTGGTAGCCCGCGAGCCCTGCCTCCTGCGCCGTCGGCACGTCCGGGAACGCCGGCAGCCGCGCGGCGCTCGACGTGGCCAGCGCGCGCAGCTTGCCCGAGCGCACGTGCGGCGCCGACGCCGGCATGGTGTCGAAGGCGACCAGGTGCTGGCCGCCAAGGAGATCCTGCATCGACTGGCCGCTGCCCTTATAGGGAACGTGCACCAGCTTCACGCCGGTGAGGCTGCTGAAGATCTCACCCGCGAGGTGCGGCATGCTGCCGTTTCCCGCCGACGGAAACGTCAGGCCGGGCTTGCTTTTCATATAGTCGATCAGCGCCCTCAACGATTTCGAAGGCAGCGACGGGTGGACCGTCACGAAATGAGGCACGGCGGCGGCGATGCCGATCGGCGCGAAGTCCTTGATCACATCGTAGGAGAGGTTACTGAAGAGCGACGGCGCGATCGCGTTCACCGAGACGTGGCCCATCATGATCGTGTAGCCGTCGGGCGCGGACTTCGCGACCTGTCCCGCAGCCATCGTGCCGGTCGCGCCGGGGCGGTTCTCGATCACCACGCTCTGTCCGAGGAGCTCCGAATAGCGCGGCGTGATGATGCGCGCCACCACGTCGGTTCCGCCGCCAGGCGGAAAGCCGACCACCATGCGGATCGGCTTGCCCGGATAGTCCTGCGCCTGCGCGGGAAAGCTCAGCAACGCAAAAAGCACCCAGGGCAGCGTCATGTGCTCCTCCTCGGCGCCATTCTAGAATGCCGTCAGAGGAGGAGCCCATGAAGAAGCTGTGTCTGACGTTGCTCTGGCTGCCGCTCGCCGCGCTGGCCCAGAGCTATCCCACCAAGCCGGTGAAGCTGTTGATCGGCTTCGCCGCCGGCGGCCCCACAGACGTCATCGGACGCATCGTCGCGCAGGACATGAGCGCCACGCTCGGACAGACCGTAATCGTCGAGAACAAGCCGGGCGCCACGTCCATGATCGCCACCCAGGAGGTGAAGCGCGCTGCTCCGGACGGATACACCCTCTATATGACGACGCTCACGCATAGCGTCAACGCGGTCCTCTACGCCGACAAGAAGCCCTACGATCCCATCAACGACTTCACGCCGATTTCGCTGGTGTGCCACCTGCCGCTCGTCATGGTCGCCAAGGGCGACTCTCCCTTCAACACCGCGGCCGACGTCGTGAAAGCGGCCAAGGAAAAGCCCGGCGAGATCAGCTATGGCTCGTCGGGCAACGGCGGCTCGGCGCATCTCGCCGGCGCCCTGGTCGAAGCCCTCACGGGAACGAAGATGCTGCACGTCCCGTTCAAGGGCAACGCGCCGGCGCTCACCGAAGTCATGGCCGGCCGCGTGAGCTTCATGTTCTATCCGATGGTCGGCATTGCCGAGCAAGTGCAGCAGAAGCGCCTCAAGGTACTCGCCGTAAGCACCGAGAAGCGCCACCCCGACTATCCGAACGTGCCGACGATGTCGCAGAGCGGCTTCCCCGGATTCGAGCAATACACGCAAGGCCTCGGCGTCGTCGGCCCAGCCGGCCTCCCGACGTCGGTCGTCGGCCTGCTGAACGAAGCAGTCCGCGCATCGCTCGCCAAGCGGGAAACGCGGGAGAAGCTCAACAAGCTTGGCGCGATCACCGAAGGCGGCACCACGCCCGCCGAGTTCCGCGCCTGGCTCGCGAAGGACCTCGAGCGCTGGGAGCGCGTCATCAAGGCGGCCGGCGTCAAGCCGGAATAAGGCTCGTAGACGTCACCGAGGTCGCGAAGCCAGGTACGCCGCGATCGACGCCATGTCTTCGACGGTCAGATTTGCCACCGTGGCTTGCATGAGCTGCGCTGCGGTACCGGCACGTGCGCCGCTCTGGATGTCGTAGAGCTGACGCACGACATAGCTGGGCGAACGTCCGGCGATCGAGGGCACGTTGCCGAGGCCTTTCAAGTCCTGGCCATGGCAGATCGCGCATTGCAGTGTCTTGCCCGCGCCGCCGCTGCTGACCAGATCCGCGCCCCGTGCGACGCTGCCGACGGGCACATACGCGATGAACTGCGATCTCGGGTCGCGGTTTTCGAATTGTTCGACATCTTCGGGCACTTCGATGATGCGTTGACCGATCGGCTCCTTCTCGCGGGTATCGGCGGGGGCGAGAAACCATCCGGCGACGACCGTCTTCGGGACGGTCGGGGTTTCGACAACCCGGACGTTCGATCTTGGTTTCAGCGCGGAAAAATAGGCGGCGGCCGCCTGCACCTCGGCGTCCGTGATGTCCTTGGATAGCGAGATCATCAAGTCGATGTTTCTTTTCTGTACCGACGTCCTCCTGGCACCGCTCTTGTAGTCGGCCATTTGCTGGACGATGTAAGCCGCGGGAAGGCCGGCGAGGCTCGCGTTCTCCGGTCCACCCGTCCCCTCTGCGCGATGACAGAAACCGCAGGCAAACACATTGGGCTTCCTGCCCTCCGCAACGACCGACGGCAGGGGCGGATGATCGGCGGGATGCCAGACGGGCGCGATGAAGCGGTCGCGCAGTTGAGTCACGGTGTACGTGGCGCTGCTGGCCGGCACGCGCCTCGCGATGCCGTCTTCGGCGCGGGGTTTCAAACCCGGAGGATTTACGGGGTACGCCCACGCCGGCGGGCTCTCGGCACCGAGTGCCGTTGAGGAAAAGAAACACGCCACCCAAACCGCAACGGTCGAAGTTAGCTTCCTCATGCCGCCTCCCTTCGTAGGGAGCCTAACTCAGGAGGCGGTGCAGCGGTAAACGGCGAGGGAGCCGAGGACGTTCGGGAGCACGGTGACGGCTTTGCCGTCGTGCATCACCAGCTTCTCGCGGATGCGGATGCCGATGCGCCGGCAGAGGTCCTCGAAGTCGGTGATGGTGCAGTGGTGGACGTTGGGGGTCTCGTACCACTCGTAAGGGAGCGACTTGGATACGGGCATGTGGCCGAGGACGACCTGCAGGCGCGCGTACCAATGCCCGAAGTTCGGGAAGCTGACGATCGCCTCGCGCCCCACGCGCAGCATTTCGCGCAGGATCCCTTCGGTGTGGTGCACCGCCTGGAGGGTCTGGGAGAGGATCACGTACTCGAAGGACTGGTCGGCGAAGAGCGAGAGGCCGCTCTCGAGGTCGACCTGGAGCACGTTGACGTCGTTCGCCACGCAGGCGAGCACGCTGTCGTCGTCGATCTCGACCCCGTAGCCCGGCGCCTTGTTTGCCTCCCACAGGTAGCGCAGGAGCGAGCCGTCGCCGCAGCCGAGGTCGAGCACGCGCGAGCCCGACTTGACCCAGTGCGCGATCGCGCCGAAGTCCGGACGGGCGGCGAGCAGAGCCTGTTCGGCCGAGGTCATAGGTCGATGTTGGCGAAGTAGGCGCGCAGCGCGCCGTGGTAGCGCGGGTCCTCGAGGAGGAAGGCGTCGTGGCCGCCGGGGGCGTCGATCTCGAGATAGGAGACGATGCGCCGGTTGTCGAGCAGGGCACGCACGATTTCCCGCGAGCGCGGCGGCGGAAAGCGCCAGTCGGAGTTGAACGACACCACGAGAAAGGCCGCCTTGGCGCGCGCCAGGGCCGCAGAAAGATTGCCGCCGAAGTCGCCCGCGGGATCGAAGTAATCGAGCGCCTTGGTGATGCGGAGATACGTGTTGGCGTCGAAGTAGCTCGAGAACTTGTCGCCCTGGTAGCGAAGGTAGGACTCGATCTCGAAATCGATGTCGAAATCGAACCCCAGGCTCGCCCGGCGCAGCACGCGCCCGAACTTCTCCGACATCGCCTCGCCCGAGAGGTAGGTGATGTGGCCGATCATGCGCGCGATGCGCAGGCCGCGAGTCGGCACCACGCCCTTCTCGTAATAGTGCCCGCCGTGGAAGTCGGGGTCGGTCATGATCGCCTGGCGCGCCACCTCGTTGAAGGCGATGTTCTGCGGCGTGAGGCGCGCGGCGGCCGCGATGACGAGCGAGTGGCGGATGCGATCGGGATACGACAGCGTCCATTGCAGCGCCTGCATCGCTCCGAGGGAGCCGCCGATCACCGCGGCGAAGCGCTCGATGCCGAGGCGGTCGGCGAGGCGCGCCTGCGCCTCGACCCAGTCTTCGACCGTCACGACCGGGAAGTCGGCGCCCCAGGGCTTGCCGGTGGCGGGATTGACCGAAGCCGGCCCGGTGGAGCCGAAACAGCTCCCCAGGTAATTCGAGCCGACGACGAAGAAGCGCCGCGTATCGAGCGGCTTGCCCGGCCCGACCAGGTTGTCCCACCAGCCGATATTGTTTCTTTCATCCGAATAGAACCCAGCCACGTGGTGCGAGGCATTCAGCGCGTGGCACACCAGCACCGCGTTGGAGCGAGCCGCGTTCAGCGTGCCGTAGGTCTCGTACGCGATGTCGTAGGAGGGCAGCTCGGCGCCGCCGCGCAGGCCGATCGGCGCGTCGAAATGCGCCTTCTGCGCGAAGACCTGGCCTACGGAGGATGGATCGTGCGGAGCGTTCATGTCTCTTTAGCGGAATTTGTTGTGCGCCCGCAAGCTGACGCAAATCGGCGCAAAGCCGCGCGAAGTTAACCGGAGGTTACGGTAGTGTCAAGAAACGGCCGGTTTGGAGAATAATCTGCCTTCATGGATACGGATACCCGACCCATCGTCGGGCTGATGCTCGGCGACGTGACCGGCATCGGCGCCGAGATCGCGAGCAAGATGCTGGCGACCGAGGACGTGAAGGCCCGCGCTCGCATGGTGCTGGTAGGAGATGCGCGCCACGTGGAGCTCGGTTGTCGAGACGCTGGCACCGAGGTCGCCTTCCATGGCGTTTCTTCCGTGGAAGCCATCGACTGGTCGCGCTCCGGCTACCCTCTGCTCGATCTCGGCAACCTCGATCCGGAGCGCTTTCGGCGGGGCGAGGTCTCGCCCGAGGCCGGGCGGGTCGCCGGCGAGACGCTGAAGGCGATGACCGATCTCGCGCTCGCGGGCAAGCTCGACGCGGTGTGCTTCGCGCCGCTCAACAAGGCAGCGCTCCACCGCGGCGGCTGGAATTATCACGACGAGCACCAGATGTTCGCGGACTGGACGCGGCACAGCGGCTATTACAGCGAGATGAACGTGATTCCTGAGTTCTCAACCTTCCGCGTCACCTCGCACGTGAGCCTGCGCAAGGCGCTCGACCTTGTCACGCCCGAGCGCGTCGAGGCGGCGATCCGCCTCGCGGATCGCACCATGCGCTCCACCGGCCTCCAGGCGCCGCGCATCGGGGTGGCGGCGCTCAATCCGCACGGCGGCGAGAACGGCCTCTTCGGCGACGAGGAGATCCGGATCATCCGCCCAGCCGTCGAGCGCGTGCGCGCTTCCGGCGTCGACTGCGCGGGCCCGCTCCCTTCCGACACCATCTTTCTGCGCGCGCGCGCTGGGCACTTCGACGCCGTCGTCATGATGTACCACGACCAAGGGCAGATCGCGACCAAGCTGCTCGGCTTTCAGAAGGGCGTCACGGTCAGCGCGGGAATGAAAACCGTCTATGCCACCCCGGCGCACGGCACCGCGTTCGACATCGTCGGCAAGGGCCGCGCCGACCCGGGCGCCATGACGGCGGCCTTCGGCATGGCGGTGAAGCTCGGCGCCGCGAAGAGCAGCGCAGGAAGCCGGCCCGAATAAGTCTCAGTTACCCGTCAGCCGGGCGGTGACCCTGAGCAATTCCTCCTGCGGATCGAGCTTGTTCAGCACCTCGCGCACCCCGAGCTCGCGCGCTTTCCGCTGCAATTCGACGTCGATACGGCCGGACAAAATAACGACGGGCAGATCCGGCCGGATGCGAGCCACCTCGCGCGCGACATCCAACCCCGACAACCCCGGCATGAAGCAGTCGCTCACCACCAGATCGTAGGCCTGCGGCGCGGCGCGCACGGCTTCGAGCGCTTGTTCGGCCAGCGTATGGCCGCTCACGCGGTAGCCGCGGCGCGACAGCATGCGCACCATTGCAGAAACCAGCGCCTCGCTGTCGTCCAGAAAAAGCACGTGGCAGTGCCGTTCGGCCGGCGGCTGCGCCGCAGGCAGCACGATGTGAAAAGTCGTTCCCGTCCCAGGCTCGCTTTGCACCTCGATCGCACCCTCGTGCGCCTGCACGATGCCGTGCACCACTGCGAGGCCGAGACCGGTACCTTCGCCGACCGATTTCGTGCTGAAGAAGGGCTCGAATATGCGCTCCCGGATTCGGGGATCGATCCCGGTTCCGGAATCTGACACCGACAAGCGGGCGAATCCGCGTGGCTGAACACCGTCAACCGCGTGCATGTCTGCGGCCTCTGGCGTGATCCCGGACAGCTTGACGGCGATGCGGCCGGAGCGGCCCTGCATGGCCTGCCACGCGTTCGTGCACAGATTGACCAGGAGCTGGTGGATTTGCGTGGGGTCGGCAAGGACCGCCGGTGTCCCGGGATTGCACTCGACAACCAGCTCGGTCCCGGCCGGCAGCGTGACACGCAGCAACCTGGCGGCGTCCTGCACGACCTCGTCCAGCGCCAGCCGACGCCGCTGCGGCGTCTGCGGACGCGCAAACGCAAGAATCCGCTGAACGATCTCGGTGGCGCGCCGGCTGGCCTTGTCGATTTGCTCGATGCTCTCCCGCGCCGCATGCTCCGGGCCGACGTCCATGCGCGCGAGCTCGACGTTGGCGAGAATGGCGCGAAGGGCGTTGTTGAACTCGTGCGCTATGCCGGTCGCAAGCGTGCCCATGGCCTTCATTTTCTGCGCTTGCCGCAGCTGTTCCTCGAGGACCCGGCGCTGCTCGTCCGCCTGCCTGCGCTGCAGGAACTGCCCGATCTGGCCCCCGATCACCGCGATCGCCTGCAGCAGCTGCGGTTCCGGTTCGCGTGCCTGGCGGCTTGCGAAGTTAAGCACGCCGATCGTCCTTCCGTCCGAGGCGATCGGGAACACGAAGGCGCCATGGAGGCCGACCTCGCGCAGCCCGATTTTGGCCGCGCCTTGGGAGGAGCGCGGATCGTTGCCCACGTCGGTCGCCCACAGCGGCTCGCCCGTCTGCCAGGCGAGGCCCGACAGGCCGACCCCGGGCCGGTAGACGATCTCGCGGGACAGCGCGACAAAGCGCTCGAACGCCGGGTCCAGCACGCTCCAGCCATCGGTAAAGCGCAACACGCCGGCTGGCTCGTCCACGCGAAAATAGCGGCCGCAATCCCAGCCTTCCGTCTCGCAAACGGCCCGGATGACCTTCTGCAGCGTCGCCGGCGTGCTGTCCGACTCAGCCAGGATGCGGGTCACGGCGTGCTCGAGCTCGCGCAACTCTTCGGCGCGCCTGCGCTCGGTGATGTTGCGCGTGATTCCGCGATAGCCCTTGAAGACCCCCGCCGCATTGAATATCGGCTCGCCGCTCACCCTCACCCAGACCTTGCGGCCCGCGGCATCGAAGCGGCACAGCTCCAGGTCGCGAAACGGCTGGCGCGCCTCGAGCAGCGCGCGGTGCGCCGCCCAGTCCGCTTCGCTCAGGTTGATGTGCTCGAGCTCCCAGCGCTTCTTGCCCAGAAGCTGTTCTGCACGTCGCGGCTCGATTTCCCGCGAAGAGGTGTTCCAGAACGCCCTGAATCGAAGCTGCTCGTCCTGCTCCCAGTACCCGTCGGCGGAGAGCTCGGTCAGGCTGCGAAACCGCTCTTCGCTCTCGTGCAGGTCGCTCAGGTGCTTGTCCTGCGGGTGCGTCATCGCACCCTAGGATAACTCCAGAGTGTCAGTCTGCGGCGCGCGCCGCGCCGGCGGCGATCAGCGCCTCGATCGCTTTATCTTGGAGTCCGACTTCGCGCAGCACCTCGCGCGTGTGCTCGCCCAGCCGCGGCGCGTGGCGGCGGTATTCCGGTTGCGACTCCGACCATTCGGAAGGCACCGCGAGGGTGCGGATGCGGCCTTCGCTCGGGTGCTCGCGCACGCTGAAGTAGCCGGTCGCGGCGAGGTGCGGGTCGGCGAGGATGTCCTCGATGGTGTTCATGCGCTGCACCGGGATGTCGGCGCGCTCGAGGACCTCGATCCACTCGGCGGTAGTCCGCTTCTTCAGCTCTTCGGCGACCATCGTATAGGCGCGCTGGTAGTTCTTGCTGCGCGCTTCCTGGGTCGCGAACTCGGGGAGCGACAGCATCTCGGGGCGTCCGATCACGTCGAAGAACGCCTTCCACTGCTTGTCGTTGTAGATCAGCGTGCAGATATAGCCGTCGCTCGTCTGGTAGGGACGGCGGTCCGGCGCGAGGATGCGCGCATAGCCGGCCTCGCCGTGTCGCGGCTCGAAGGCGTAGCCGCCGAGGTGGTCGCCGAGCACGATCTGCAGCAGATGCTCGAACATCGGGATGTCGATGCGCTGGCCCTTGCCCGTCTTCTCGCGGTGATAGAGCGCCGCGCTCACCGCGCTAGCCGCCTGCTGTCCGACCGAGCGGTCGGCGACGATCATCGGCGCGTAGCGCGGCTCGGCGGCGCCCTGCCGCTGCAGCAGATAAGGCAGGCCCGACGCGCCCTGGATCAGGTCGTCGTAGGCCGCTTTGGCCGCATACGGCCCGCGCTGGCTGTAGCCGAAGCAGCCGGCGTAGATGATCCGCGGGTTCACTTCCCTGACCTCTTCGTAGGAAAGCCGCAGCCGGGCCATCGCTTGCGGGCGGATGTTGTAGACCAGCACATCGGCTTTCGCGGCCAGCGCGAGGCACGCGTCGCGCGCGGCGGGCTTCTTGAGATCGAGAACGATCGAGCGCTTGTTGCGGTTGACGCCCAGGTAGATGGTGCCCATGCCCGGATGGCGGAACGGCCAGGCGTAGCGCATCACGTCGCCCTCCGGCGGCTCGACCTTGATCACCTCGGCGCCGAAGTCGCCCAGGATCTGCGTGGCGTAGGGGCCCATCACCACCGTGGTGAGGTCCAAGACGCAAACTCCGTGCAGTGGGCCAGGCATGAGACGGGGAGGTTAACACCAGAAAATGCTCGATCGCGGGCTCGCGGCTGAAGCGTAACAATGGCGCCGATACAGTTTGCCGCGGGATGGGCTCGACCGCATGATGCGTCTGCTGTACTGGGGAGGTCTCGCCGCCGCCGCCACGGCCTTGCTGACGAGTTGCCGCACGGACGTAAAGGTCGCGGAAAAGGAGCAGGACTTGGTCATCGACGGCTCCGTCCAGGCCAAGCTTGCTCCGCTGCTGAAGGACTACGCACCAGCCAAACCGCTGAGATCGACGGACGAGCTGCGCGAGATCGACAACAAGGGCAATCTAGGCAGGCTCATTTATTACGAAAGAAAGGTCGCCTACGCGCCGCTGGAATCTGGTCTCTGGGGCATTCACGGCATCGGCGGCTTCACCTCGAACGACTCGCGCGGCAGCTCACAGGCGCTCAGCCTCTGCGGACTGGCGACCCTGATCAGTGCAAGCGCGGGAAAAATCCATGGGGACGCGACTGTCGCCGTGCCCATAGGCAGAACGTTCCTGCCCTTTGCCATCCAGTCGTCGATTGACTATGGTCGCAGGTCGAAAGTGAGGGATTTCGAGGCGAGCACGCCGGACGTATGCCGACCGTCACCCGGACAGCAATTTTCTCTCCGCGTTGAGAGCGAGCTTACCGTGACGGTATCGGGCACATTCGGGACATCCCGGGTGTCGGCGATGTCGGAGGAACTCGCCTGCAAGGTGGCTGGCGAGCTGAAGCCTGCGGACGGATATCTTCCTGCCGTAGGGGGTCAGGCACTTGTCACGGCATGCGAGCGCCGGGTCAATGGCCGAAACAAGGCAGTCCTCGAGTATGTGTTCTTGCCGAGTGCCGGCTTTTATGTGCTGCTCAAGGAGGCGAGCGACGTCGAAACGGTCAAGGTGCGATACAGAGAGGTGACCGTTGCGCAGTAACTCGTGGTGCGAGTTCGGCTGGATTCATCCGCTGAACCTCCGTGCCGATCGTTCCGAACTTCTCTTTCAAGTCCGCCCGGCCAAGCGCCTTCAGCACCACTTCATTCAAGCGCCCATGGGAACAAAGAACTTCATCTGCGCTCCTCAGGCGTTCAGGCGGGCGAGCAGTTCCTTGGTCTTCGCCGGGTCGCTCGCGCGCAGCACGCGCTGCGCGAGCGCCTGCACCTCGGCGAGGTTGGTGCGCAGGATCCGCTCCTTGATGAGCAGGAGCTGCGAGGGATGCATCGAGAAGTTGCGCAGCCCGAGTCCCAGGAGCAGACGCGTGAGCTGCAGATCGCCCGCCATCTCGCCGCACACCGCGACCGGCACGCCGCCGCGCGTGGCGGTCTGGATCGTGCCGGCGACGAGCGTGAGCACCGCCGGGTGCAGCGGGTCGTACAAGTGCGCCACCGCGTCGTCGGTGCGGTCGATGGCGAGCGTGTACTGGATGAGGTCGTTGGTGCCGATCGAGAGGAAATTGAGGCGCCGCATGAAAATCGGCAGGGCAAGCGCCGCCGCGGGAATCTCGATCATGCCGCCGATCTCGATCTCGCGGTCGTAGGCCGTGCCGCGCTCGTCGAGCTGCTGCTTCGCCTGGCGGATGAGCGCGAGGGTCTGCTCGATCTCGTGCACGTGCGCGAGCATCGGCAGCAGGATCCTCACGCTTCCGTAATGAGAGGCGCGCAGGATGGCCCGCAGCTGGGTGAGGAACATCTGCGGCTCGGCGAGGCAGAAGCGGATCGCGCGCAGGCCCATCGCCGGATTGGGCATGTTCTGGGTCTGCCCGTCGCTGTTCAGCGCCTTGTCGGCGCCCAGATCCAGGGTGCGCAGCACCACCGGCCGCCCGCCCATCGCCTGCGCCACGTTGCGATAGGCCTCGAACTGCTCGTCCTCGCTCGGCAGCTCCTTGCGGTTCAGGAACATGAACTCGCTGCGGAACAGGCCTACGCCCTCGGCGCCCGCCTCGAGCACTTCCGGCATGTCGTCGGGCAGCTCGATGTTGGCAAAGAGCTCGACCGGCGTGCCGTCGAGCGTCGTGGCCTTCTTGGATTTCAGCCGCTTCAGCTTCTCGCGCTCGAGGTCGAGCTGCGACTGGCGCAGCCTGAATTCGGCGAGCACCAGCGGGTCGGGGTTGACGATCACCACGCCCATGACGCCGTCGACGATGACGAGCTCGCGCTCGCTGATGGTCTGGAAGGCGTGGTGCAGGCCGACGATCGCCGGAATGCCGAGGCTGCGCGCGACGATCGCGGTGTGCGAGGTGACGCCGCCGACGTCGGTGATGAAGCCGCCGAAGTGGTGGCGCTTGAAGAGAATCATGTCCGCGGGCGAGAGGTCGTGCGCCACCACGATCAGCTCCTGCTCCTCGGTCAGCGCCGGCTCCGTCAGCGTCTGCGCGCCCATCAGCGCCTTCAGCACCCGCTCGACTGCCTGCTGCACGTCGGCCTTGCGCTCGCGCAGATAGGCATCGTCGATCTCGTCGAAGCGGTCGGTGAGCTTTTCCATCTGCTGCACCAGCGCCCATTCGGCGTTGGCGCGGCGTTCGTGGATGACCTGCTTGGGCGCCTCGGACAGCGCCGAGTCGTCGAGGATCATGCGGTGCAGGTCGAGGAAGGCCGAGAACTCGTGCGGCGCATCCGCAGGGATGTGGGTGCGCAGCGTCGAGAGCTCGTCGCGCGCCTTGTGCAGCGCGGCCTCGAAGCGCCGCACCTCGTTTTCCACCGCCTCGGCAGGGATCTCGTAGTGCACGACCTCCAGCCGCGCGGTGGTCACGAGGTGCGCGTAACCGATGGTGATGCCGCCGGATACGGCGTGGCCGTGCAGGACGAAGTTCATTCCGACTCGCCGAACCGGTCTGCCACCAGCCTGGCGATGGCGGCGATCGCGTCGTCGGCGTCGTCGCCTTTCGCCTCCACCAGCACGCTGGTGCCCTGTCCCGCCGCCAGCATCATCACGCCCATGATGCTCTTCGCGTTGACCCGCCGGCCGCTGCGCGAGATCCAGATCTCGCTGTGGAACCCGCCCGCGACCTGGGTCAGCTTGGCCGCCGCCCGGGCATGCAGCCCCAGCTTGTTGACGATCTCGATGGACTGGCTAGGCATCCGATAGGAGCGACACTAGGCGTCGCAGCAGCGGTCGGTGTTCATGTGGACCAGGCCGTCGGCCCCGCCGGACATCGCGCGCTGCACCAGCACCGGCAGGCTCACCGGGGCGCCGCCGTTGCGCCCGGTCAGCACGCGCAACAGCATCGGCAGCGACACGCCGGAGACGCCCTCGACCCGGCCGTCCGCGAGGAGCTTCGATACCACGTTCCCGGGCGTGGCGCCGAAGATGTCGGTGAGGATGAGCACACCGTCGCCGGCGTCGATCTGGTCCATCATCTCGCGCGCGCGCAGCACCAGGTCGTCGGGGTCATCCTGGCGCCACACGCTGAGCGTGGCGACCTGGCTCGGGCGCTGGCCGAGAATCTGCGAAGCGCTCTCGAGAAGCGACGTGCCGATCTCGCCATGAGTGACGATGAGAAGGCCGATCATGAGAGCCTGGACTCCAGCGCGTCCATGAACATTCCCGACACGTCGAAGCCGCTCTGGTCCTGGATCTCGCGAAAGCAGGTGGGGCTGGTGACGTTGATCTCGGTGAGCCAGTCGCCGATCACGTCGAGCCCGACGAGCAAGAGCCCGCGCGCCGCGAGCTTCGGCCCCAGCGCCGCCGCGATCTCGCGGTGCCGTGCGCTCACCGGCTGCGCCACGCCGCGCGCACCGGCGGCGAGGTTGCCGCGCGATTCGCCGGTCTTCGGAATGCGGGCGAGGCATTGGGGCACCACGCTTCCGTCGATCAGCAGCACGCGCTTGTCGCCCTGGGCGATCTCGGGGATGTAGCGCTGCGCCATGACGCTGCGCGTGCCGAGCGCGGAGATGGTCTCGACGATGACGTTGCGGTTCGGGTCGTCGTGGCGCAGGACGAAGATGCCGGCGCCGCCCATGCCGTCGAGGCGCTTCAGCACCACGTGCCTGTGCTCGTCGACGAAGGCCTGCAGGTCTTCCATGCGGCGCGCCACGAGGGAGGGCACCGTGAACTGCGGAAACTCGGCGATCGAGAATTTCTCGTTGTGGTCGCGGACCGCATCGGGCGCGTTGAACACCTTTGCGCCCTGGCGCTCCGCATGCGACAGGAGCCAGCTGCTCGCCACGTATTCCATGTCGAACGGCGGGTCTTTTCGCATGAGCACCGCGCCGAACTCCGCGAGCGGCCGCTCCACGTCCTCGTGGGTGCTGTACCAGTCCTCGTCATCGTCGCTGAGCGAAAGGCGCGTGGCGCGCGCCGCGACCGAGCTTTTTGCCCAGAGCAGCGCGCTCTGCTCGCAGACGAAGACAGCGTGCCCCCGCGCCTGGGCGGCGCGCATCATCGCGACGGTGGTGTCCTTGTACGCCTTGAGCTCTTCAGGCGGATCGATGACGAAGAGGAGATTCAGGCTACTTGCTCTGCGAGACCATGAATTCGACCCCCGCGCGGAGCTCCGCATCCGTGAGCGAGGGCATCCCGGCCTTCGGGGGCATCGCGCCTTTGCCGTTGGTCACGGACTGCACCAGCGTGGTCATGCCCTGCTGAATGCGCGGCGCCCACGCCGCCTTGTCGCCGAGCTTCGGAGCTCCTGCTACACCCGCGGCGTGACAGACGTGGCACACCTTGTCATAGACCGCCTTGCCGTCCGCCGCCGCGGCAGCGGGCTTGGACTCTGCAGCCGGCGCGGCCGCGGGTGCCGGCTTCGCCGCGGCGGGTGCAGCCTGCGCCTGCTGCTGCGCCGGTGCGGGTTTGGCGGGCTCCTTCGGCGCGGCCGGCTCCTTCAGCTTTCCGCCCGACTGATTGGCCATGAAGACGATGGCGCGCGCGACCTCGTCGTCGGTCAGCGAGGTGTCGCCGCCGCGGGGCGGCATCGCGCCTTTGCCTTTGAGCGCAATCGCCAGCATGCCCTTCAGTCCATCCTTGAGACGCGGCGCCCACGCTTGCGCATCGCCGATCTTCGGCGCGCCCGCCACACCGGCCGCGTGGCAGGCGCTGCAGGTGGCCTTCACGATGGCCTCGCCGGAACGCGCGCCCGCGGCCGCCGTCGGAGCGCCGAATTCAATCCGGGCCACGGGCCGGATGCGCGACGCCACGGAATCGGGTGCCAGCGCATTGGGATCCGCGCTCGGGCGGTGCGTCACGAGCTGCACGATCAGGACAATTCCCAGGATCGGCACGAGGAACGCGAGCACGATCGTAATGACGAGCTGCTTCGGAGTCTTGATGAAGGAGGAGTGCGAGTCGTGCACGGTCACGGGCGAGGAAGTTTGGTCTTGTAGGTAACGGTATGATTTTAGCTTCAAAGCTCGGCTTCCAAGCTTCACCTGGGTCGCTGGCTGGTCCGATTCGGAATCGCCCTCGTCGTCCGTCCGCTCCGAGCCTCGTGGTAGCGATTCTGATCTGGGTTCTGCACTGTTTTTACGGCGCTAACGCGTGGACGCGGAAGGGAAAAACGGCTATCCTGCGCGTCCCGTTTTCGATGCGCCCGTAGCTCAGCGGATTAGAGTATTGGCCTCCGAAGCCAAGGGTCGTGGGTTCGAATCCCGCCGGGCGCGCCACTGTCTTCTTCCACCGGAGTTCAAATGAAAACGATGTCCTTCCTGTGCTCCTTCGCCGCCGCCGCGGCGTTGTCGACAAGCGCCTCGGCGCAGCAGTACCCGACGCACAACATCAACATGCTCGTGCCCTACGCGGCCGGCGGGCCGACCGATACGGTGGCGCGCGTGCTCGCGCAAGCCATGGGCAAACCGCTAGGCCAGACGGTGATCGTCGAGAATCGGCCGAGCGCCGGCGGCATCCTCGCCCCCGAGGTCGTGAAGAACGCCAAGCCCGACGGCTACCAAATCCTGATCCACCACATCGGCATGGCGACCATCCCGACGCTATATCGCCAGCTGCGCTTCAATCCGCTCACCGACTTCGAATACATCGGCCTGATTAACGAGGTGCCGATGACCATCGTCGCCAAGCCGAACTTCCCGGCGAAGGACCTGAAGGAGTTCCTCGCCTACATCAAGGCCAATAAGGACAAGGTGAGCTACGCCAACGCCGGCATCGGCGCCGCGTCGCACCTGTGCGGGATGCTCTTCATGAGCGCGATCCAGACCGACTTCCTCACCGTGCCGTACAAGGGCACCGGCCCGGCGATGAACGACCTGCTTGGCGGCCAGGTGGACTTCATGTGCGACCAGACCACCAGCACCACCTCGCAAATCAAGAGCGGCAAGATCAAGGTGTACGGCCTCACCGCGCCCAAGCGCGTGGCGTCGCTGCCCGACGTGCCGACGCTCGAGGAGCAGGGCCTGAAGGGCGCGAACGTCGGTATCTGGCACGGCCTGTACGCCCCGAAGGGCACGCCCAAGCCCGTGATTGACAAGCTGGTGAGCGCGATGCAGACCGCGCTCGCCGACGCGGACGTGCAGAAGCGCTTCGCCGAGCTGGGCGCGGTGACCTATCCGAAGGACAAGCAGACCCCCGCGGCGCTGCAGGCCCACCTGAAGGCCGAGATCGACAAGTGGGCACCGCTCATCAAGAAGGCGGGCCAGTACGCCGACTAGGTTCTCCGGCTGAAAGAAAAAAGCCGCCCGCGGGCGGCTTTTTCTTTGGCCGGCCGGACCTACGCGACCCCGTGTTTCTTGAACCAGGCGAGCATGCGCTTCCAGCCGTCCTCGGCCGCGTCCTTGCGGTAGCTCGGCCGGTAGTCGGCGTTGAAGCCGTGCGGCGTGCCGGGATAGACGTGGGTGTCGGAGGCCTTGGCGCTTTTGTTCTTCGACTTTTTCAAAGTGTCGACTAGCTTGTCGACCTGGTCTTGCGGGATGCCCTGGTCGGCGCCGCCGTAGAGGCCGAGCACCGGCCCGTGCAGCTTCTCGACCGCATCGAGCGGCGTGGTCTTGATCGCCGGCTCGGCCGGGCCGAGGCTGCCGTACCACGCGACGCCGGCGTGGATCTTGGACTGGTGCGCGTCGTACATCCACACCGTGCGGCCGCCGCGACAGAAGCCGGTGATGCCCATCTTGTCGGTGTTCGCGCGCGGGTTCTTGCCCGCCCACGCAACCACGGCGTCGAGGTCCTTGAACGCCTGCTCGTCGGAAAGCTGGTTCGCGCCGGCGATCACCTGCTTCAGGTCCTCCAGCTTCCATAGCTCGCCGATGCGAAAGTAGGGCTCGTTGGCCACCGCGAAGTAGCCTTCCTTCGCGACGCGGCGGACCACGTCCTTGATGTGCTCGTGCAGGCCGAAGACCTCGGCCACGACCAGCACCACCGGCCGCTTGCCGCCACCTTTCGGCACCGCGTAATAGGCGGGAATGTCGCCGATCTTCGTGTCGCCGCCATCGAGGCCGTCCATCGGCGTCTTGATCGCCTGCGCCAGCACCGGCTCGGCGCTGACCGCGAAACCGGCGGCGAGGCAGGCCGCGACGAAGCCGCGGCGGTCGACCCGCACGTCGGGCACGAGGCTGTTGAGGTCACTGCTATGCAAGTCTCTGCTGGTGTCGTCCATGAGGCTCCTTCAGGGCTTGGGTCAGGAAACCGAAAGGTCCGGTCGGCGCTTCCAGGTGTTGGTAGCCGATTCGAACAACGCTGCAAGCTGCAATACCGAAAAGTCGGCGCGGTAGCGCCCGACGATTTGAATGCCGACCGGCAGCGGCGGGTCATCGGTCGTAAAACCCGCAGGCACCGAAATCGCCGGGTGGCTGGTGATGGTGATGTAGTAGCAGCTCTTCATCCAGTCGAGGTAGTTGTCGAGCTTCACGCCGGCGATCTCGCGTGGCCACTCTGTCTCCACAGGGTAGGGCGGGAGCTGATTCACCGGACAGACCAGGAATTCGTACTTCTCGAGGAAGGCGCGCATGCGCTGATAGAGCTGCGAGCGAAGCGCGGTGGCGCGCGCAACCTGCTCCGGCGTGAGGCGCATGCCCTGCTCGACATTCCACCGCACCGTGTCCTTGAGGTCATTGCGCCGCGTGCGGTAGAACTCGCCGTAGGACTGCAGGAAGCCTAGCGCGCGCAGCGTCTCGAACGCTTCAGTGGCGCCGGAGAAATCGGGTTCCGCGTCTTCGATCACGCAGCCCAGAGAAGCGAAAACCCTGCGCTGCGCCTCGAGACTTCTGGCGACGCTCGGCTCAACCGGCAGGCCGCCCAGGTCGCGACTCCACGCAATTCTGGTTTTCCTGAAATTCCTCTTCAGCGGTTTGAGAAATACCGAGCCGGCCTCTGCAATCGAAACCGGCGAGCGCAGATCGGGCCCTGCCATGGCGGAGAGCAGGAACGCCGCGTCCTCCACCGTGCGTCCCATCGGCCCGAGCACGCCGAGCGTGTTCCAGGCATTCGGCGCGGGCCAGGCGGGCACGCGCCCCGGCGTCGGCCGGAAGCCGACCACGTTGCAGTAGCTGCCGGGGTTCCTCAGGCTCGCGGCGAGATCGCCGCCGTCGGCGAAGGGCAGCATCCCGCAGGCGACCGCGACCGCGGCGCCGCCGGAGGAGCCGCCGCAGGTCTTCGACGGGTCGTATGGATTCCTCGTCGCCCCGAACAGCGAATTGAAAGTCTGGCTCCCCGCGGCGAACTCCGGCAGGTTGGTCTTGCCGAGCGTGATCGCGCCCGCGGCCGAAAGGCGCTCGACGAGCAGATGGTTTTCGGCGGGAACATGATCTTTGTAAATCGGCGAGCCGAAAGTCGTGCGAATGCCCTTCGTCTGCACGTTGTCCTTGTAGGCGATGGGCAGCCCCGCGAGCGGACCCTTCGGTGAGCGGCTTCGGTCGAGCGCCTTGGCCGCCTTCAACGCCTGCTCGGGCAGGAAGGTGACGATGGCGTTCACCTTCGGATTGACGCGCTCGATGCGGGCGATGAAGGCTCGCATCAGCTCGGTGGCCGACAATTTGCCTTTCTTCAGAAGAAGCGCGAGCTGGCGCGCCGGAGTGAAGCAGAGCTCTTCCGTCCCCTCATCCGTCCGGTTGGTCACATCAGGACAATATCAAATTGTTCCGGCGAGTAGCTCGACTCGATCTGCATCGAGATCGGCTTGCCGATGAAATCCGAGAGCATCGCCACCGAGGTCGATTCCTCCTCGTGGAACAGATCGATGACCGGTTGCGAAGCGAGAACGCGGTACTCGCGCGCGTTGAAGGCGCGCGCCTCGCGCAGGATCTCGCGCAGGATCTCGTAGCAGACGGTGTGGGCCGTTTTCACCTCGCCGCGGCCGTCGCAGGTGGGGCAGGGCTGGCACAGGACGTGGGCGAGCGACTCGCGCGTGCGCTTGCGCGTCATCTCCACCAGCCCGAGGGCGGTGAAGCCGTTGACGCTCATGCGCGTGCGGTCGCGCGCCAGCGCGCGCTTGAACTCCTCCAGCACCGCCGCCCGGTGCTCCTCGCTCTGCATGTCGATGAAGTCGACGATGATGATGCCGCCGAGGTTGCGCAGCCGGAGCTGGCGCGCGATCGCCTGAGCGGCCTCGAGGTTGGTCTTGAAGATGGTGTCGTCGAAGTTGCGGCTGCCGACAAACCCGCCCGTGTTGACGTCGATGGTGGTCAGCGCCTCCGTCTGGTCGATGATCAGGTAGCCGCCGGACTTGAGGTCCACCCGGCGCGACAGCGCCTTCTCGATCTCGGTCTCGACGTTGTAGAGGTCGAAGAGCGGCCGCTCGCCGGTGTAGTGCTCGAGCTTGCCGTGCACCTGCGGCATGTAGTTCTGGGCGAAGGCGGCGAGCTTCTGGTAGTTCTCGCGCGAGTCAATCAGCACCCGGCCGGTCTGCGAGGTGACCATGTCGCGCATGACGCGCTGGGCGAGCGACAGGTCCTGGTACAGGAGTCGCGGCGAATCGGCTCCCGAATTTCCCTCCGCATTTCCTCCCATGGAGCGCTCGCGGATCACTCCCCAGAGGTGGCGCAGGTAGTCGAGGTCGGCGCGCAGCTCCTCCTCGCTCGCGCTCTCGGCCAGCGTGCGCACGATGAAGCCGCCTTTCTCGTCGGCGGGCACCATTTCCTTGAGGCGGTCGCGCAGCGCCTGGCGGCCGCTCTCGTCCTCGATCTTCTGCGAGATGCCGATGTGGGGATCGTTGGGAAGGTAGACGAGCAGGCGTCCGGCGATCGAGATCTGCGTGGAAAGGCGCGCGCCCTTGGAGCCGATCGAGTCCTTCACTACCTGCACCAGCAGCGGCTCGCCTTCGGCGAGGATGCGCTCGATCGGCTTCGCCGGCTCGCCGCTGATCGCCTTTCGATGCTGCCAGATGTCGGCGACGTGGAGGAAGGCGGCGCGCTCGAGGCCGATCTCGAGGAACGCGGACTGCATGCCGGGCAGCACCCGCGCGACGCGCCCCATGTAGATGTTCCCGACGAGGCCGCGGCTCGCGCTGCGCTCGATCAGGAGTTCCTGCACCACCCCCGAGCCTGTGACCGCTACGCGTGTTTCCTGAGGGGTGACATTAATAAGAATTTCTTCGGTCACGCAGTTTCTCGAGGAGCTGGCCGGTCTCGAAGAGCGGCAGCCCCATGACCCCCGAGTAGCTGCCGCGAAGCTCCATGATAAACCGCGCCGCGCGTCCCTGGATGGCATAGGCGCCGGCCTTGTCGTCGCACTCGCCCGTGGCGATGTACTGCGCGATCTCCTCGGGGGAGAGCTGCTTGAACTGGACTTCGGAGCGCGACACCGCCGAGTCGATGCGCTCGTCGCGCATCAGCGCCACGGCGGTGAAGACGTCGTGCCGGCGCCCGGAGAGCGCGGCGAGCATCTCGCCGGCCTCCTTGCGGTCGACGGGCTTGCCGAGGATCTGGCCGTCGAGCGCCACGGTCGTGTCCGCGGCGAGCACCGGCGCGAACGGCAGGTTGCGCAGGCGCAGCAGACGCCAGCCGGCCTGCACCTTGGCGCGCGCGACCCGTTCTACGTAAACGTCGGGTTGCTCGTTCGGCAGGATCGCCTCGTCGACGTCGGGCGGCGCGTCCGGGCGGCTGCGGAAGAGCAGCAGGTGATAGCGCACGCCGACCTGCGAGAGAAGCTCCCGCCGGCGAGGACTGCGCGAGGCGAGATAGATGCCGCGATCGAGCGGGCCGATCATGGCGCGAGTTTACTATCGCCCGCGTCAGTCCCTGTGATAAGGATGACCGATCAGGAGGCTCGCCGCGCGATACAGTTGCTCGAGCAGCACCACCTGCGCGAGAGCGTGCGGCAGCGTGAAAGATGACACACGCAGCACGAGCGTGGCCCGCGCCTTCACCTCCGCGGACAGGCCGTCGGGTCCGCCGATGACGAACGCGGTCTCGCTCTTCAGCAGCTCGGCAAACTGGCGTGTCGTGCAATCACGACCGCGCTCGTCCAGCACGATCATGCTGGTCCCTTTGGGAAGCGAGCTGACCAGTCGCTTCTCGTCCTTCACTGCGACCCGCGACACTTCGTAGCCCTTCGGCATGCGGCGGGCATATTCCGCGCAGGCTTCCTCGGCCCAACCCGGCAGCCTAGTGCTTACTGCGAGGACGCTTAGCCGTGGCACGCCGCTGCTTTGGTTTTGCTCTATTGACTAGACGAACCGTCTTGCCGCCCCACACTTCCTCGAGGTTGTAAAACTCCCGAACCGCCGGATGCATGATGTGGACCACCACGTCGCCCAGGTCGACCAGCACCCATTCGCCGGACTTCTCCCCCTCGACACCGTACACGCGCGAGCCGAGCTCCTTGATGCGCTCCTGCACCCGGTCCGCAAGCGCTCTGACTTGCCGATTGGAGTCGCCGCTCGCGATCACCACGCGCTCGAACATGGAAGGCATGCGCGCGGTGTTGAACACGATGATGTCGCGCCCCTTGACGTCCTCGAGCGCCTCCACCACGGCGCGCTGCTTGGCGCGGATGTCCATCAGGCGTAGAGCCGCATCAGGCGTAGAGCCGATGGCGCACGATATAGCTTGCCACGGCCCGCGGCACCAGGTGCTCGAGGCTTTCGCCGCGCTTCGCGCGCGCGCGGATCTCGCTCGCCGAGACGGGCATCGGCTCCATCGGAATGAGATTCACCTTCCCGTCCAGCGCGATCCCCGGCCGCCCGAACACGCCGATGCGCGCGAGGCGCCTCACCTCGTCGGGACGATGCCAGCTGTCGAGCTTCGCGTACTGGTCTGCGCCCATCAGAAGATGAAGCTCCGCGTCTCCGAGCTCGCTGTGCAGCGCGCGAAGCGTGTCGACCGTGTAGCCCGTGGCGTCAGGTTGAAGCTCGCGCTCATCCACACCGAACCGCGGCTGGTCCTCGATCGCGAGGCGCAGCATGGCCGCCCGATCCCTCCCGGCGGTGGCGGAAGGAAGCCGGTAGCGTGTCCGCCCGGTCGGGATGAAAAGCAGATTGTCGAGCCCGAGGTGATCGAGGGCGGCGCGCGCCATCGCGAGGTGCGCGTTGTGAACCGGGTCGAACGTGCCGCCGAGGATTCCTGTGGCAGCCACTAAGTGCGGATCTCTCCGTGGCCGAGCACCAGGAACTTCTGCGTGGTGAGGCCCTCGAGCCCGACCGGGCCGCGGGCGTGCAGCTTGTCGGTGGAAATGCCGACCTCGGCGCCCAGGCCGTACTCGTAGCCGTCGGCGAAGCGCGTCGAGGCGTTCCACATGACCGAGCTCGAGTCGACTTCGCGCAGGAAGCGCTCGGCGCGCGCGCGATCGTTCGCCACGATGGCATCGGTGTGCTGCGAGCCGTACTTCGCGATGTGCTCGATCGCCTCGTCGATGCCCTTCACCACGCGGATGGAGACGATCGGCGCCAGCCACTCCGTGTAGTAATCCTGCTCCGTCACTGCTTTTGCCCCTTGAAGCAATTTGAGGGAGACGGGGTCGGCGCGCATCTCCACGCCTTTGCTTGCGAAAATTTTTCCAATTCGGGGAAGCACCGACGAAGCAATGCCATCGGCCACCAGCAGCGTCTCCATCGCGTTGCAGACCCCGTAGCGCTGTGTCTTGGCGTTGTCGACGATCTTCACCGCCATGTCCGCGTCCGCGCTGTCGTCGACGTAGACATGGCAGATGCCGTCGAGGTGCTTGATCATGGGAATGCGCGACTCGCGCGAGAGCCGCTCGATCAGCTCCTTGCCGCCGCGCGGCACCACGATGTCGACGTATTCGCGCAGCGTGATGAGCTCGCCGACGGCGGCGCGGTCGGTGGTGTCGACGAGCTGGACCGAGGCCTCGGGTAGTCCCGCGCTCTTCAATCCAGCGCGCACGCACGCGGCGATGGCGCGATTCGAACCCAGCACTTCCGACCCGCCGCGCAGGATGGCGGCGTTGCCGGATTTCAGGCACAGCGCGGCGGCGTCGGCGGTCACGTTGGGCCGCGACTCGTAGATGATGGCGATCACCCCGAGCGGAACGCGCATGCGCGCCACCTCGATCCCGGTCGGCCGCTTCACGCGCTCCGAGATCGCGCCGACCGGATCGGACAGCTTCGCCACCTCCTCGACCCCTTCGGCCATCTGCTCCACGAGCTTCGGCGTCAGCGTGAGGCGGTCGACGAAGGCCGCGTCGTTCCCTTTGGCGTCCGCGACGTCGGCGCGGTTCGCGTCGAGGATCGCGTCCCTGCGCGAGCGGATCTCGCCGGCTATGGCGCGAAGGGCCCGGTTCTTCTGCTCGGTGCTGGCGCGCGCCAGCGCTCGCGATGCTTCGCGGGCCTGCCTGCCGAGCTGCCTGACGTGTTCCCGGGGATCCATTGCCGAATGTTAACGCTCGAGGGTCTGCGCGAGCTTCAGGAACTCGTCCCACGGCTGCCCGGAGCCGACCCCTTTGATCGCACGGTCAATTCCGGCGGCGTGGACCAGCGCGCGCTGCACTGCCTGCGGGGCGACGCGGGCCGCGGCGGCCTTCATGGGCCGCTGGCGCGGGCCCCAGACCCGGTTCTCGCGCAGGAGCTCGTCGACCGGGCGGCCGGCGGCGGTGCCTGCCTGGATTCGCGCGAGCGCAAAGAGCTCCTCGCTCAGGGTCCAGAGGACCAGCGTCGGCGCCTCGCCTTCGCTTTTCAGCCCGTCGATGATCCGCAGGTAGCGCCCGGCGTCACCGCCCAGCAGCGCCTCGCCCGCGGCGTAGGCGTCGTAGCGCGCCACGTTCGCCACCACCTCGCGCACCGTGTCGACGTCGAGCTCCCCTTCGGGTGCGAGCAGCGCGAGCTTTTGCACTTCCTGATGCGCTGCGAGGAGGTTGCCCTCGACGCGGTCGGCGAGGAACTCGAGCGCTTCGCGCGGGGCGCGCTGGCGCTGGCGCCCGAGCCGCTCGGCGATCCACGAGGGAAGACGCGTGCGCTCGACCGGCCACACGTCCACGACCACGCCCGCGCTCGACAGCGCGCCGAACCACGCGCTCGACTGGCTCATGCGATCCAGGCGCGGGAGCGAGACGAGGAAAAGAATGTCCGGGCTTGGACGCTCGCAGTATTGCGCGATCGCCTCGCCGCCCTGGGCGCCCGGCTTGCCCGAGGGAAGGCGCAGCTCAACGATCTTCTTGCCGCCGAAGAGCGACAGGCTGGCGAGCGAGTGCGAGAGCTCGCTCCAGTCGAAGCTCCTGCCGGGCTCGAACACCTCGCGCTCGGTGAAGCCGCGTGCGCGCGCCGCCGCGCGCACCGCATCCGCCGCCTCCAGCGCGATCAGCGGCTCGTCGCCGTGGACAACATAGATTGGGCCGAGGCTGCGTCCGAGATTCGACTCGAGCTGCTCCGCGCGTAGCTGCACGCTCAGGCCTTGGGCTTTTGCACGGAAGACATCCGCCGCATGATCTGCTGCACCATGTCGCCCTGCATGTCCTTGTAGAGTTGCTGCTCCTCCGACTCCTTCGCGAGCACGTCGGCGTCGCTGTAGGTCACGTCGCGGGTGAGATCGAGCGTGCTCTGCGGCACGTAGTCGTTGCCCTTGCCGTCGTGCACCCGGAAGCCGACACGGTAGCGCAGCCGGAACTCGCGCACGCGCCCGGCGCCGGTGAGCGAGAGGATTTCCTTCGCGCGCGTTTCCCCCGAGAACTCCAGGATGGCCTCGGCCTGTTTCGGATCGTCGACGACCTTGACGTTGCTGCCGGCGCGGAGGTTGCGCGACAGGT
>Ga0075434_100000021_pt1 | contig 71555 bp, 63 predicted proteins | sample RhiMethybrSRZTD3_FD_75298 | JGI IMG/M metagenome (GOLD analysis project Ga0075434, IMG submission 75298) | Populus rhizosphere microbial communities from Tennessee, USA - Rhizosphere MetaG P. TD hybrid SRZTD3 | ecosystem: Host-associated > Plants > Roots > Rhizosphere > Soil | place: USA...
ACGAGCCAGGACTTCGCGCGCGGCCACGTGCCCGGCGCGCGCTGGGCGCCGCGCGGCTGGCTCGAGCTGTGGATCGGTGACATCGCGCCGTCGAAGTCCGCGTCGATCGTCGTCACGTGCGGCGACGGCCGTGGCTCTGCGCTTGCCGCCGCGACGCTCGCCGAGCTCGGCTATCAGAACGTCTCAATTCTCGACGGCGGGATGGCCGCATGGCAGAAGGCGGGACTGCCGATCGAAAAGGGTTTGAGCGGCGTGATGACCCCGCCCACGGACGTCGTGCCTGCCGGCCCCGACCGGAACTTCGCCGACATGCAGAACTATCTCCGGTGGGAAGAGGCGCTGGGCCACAAGTACGCGCCGTCGTCGCATCCGGCATAAGAGGTAGCGCCACGGCTGGGACCACGCGCCTCTACCTCGAGCCAGATCACGGCTTCGAGGCCGAGGCGCGTGTGGTCGCGGTGCGCGAGAGCGAGCTGGCGTTCGACCGCACCTGCTTCTACCCGGGCGGCGGAGGTCAGCCTGCCGACGAGGGGACCGTCGAGGTCGGCGACGGCGAGCCGCTCGACATCGTCTCCGCGCGCGCCGACTCCGAGGACATCATCTGGCACGTCGCCCGCTCGGCGCCGCCGGCCGATCTCGTCGGCCGACCCGCGAAGCTTCGCGTGAACAAGCCCAGGCGCCTCGCGCTCACGCGCTATCACACGGTGCTGCACGTGCTCAACACGATCACGCTTCGCGACTACGGCGGCTGGATCACCGGCGTGCAGATCGGCGTGGACCAATCGCGGATCGACTTCAAGCTGGAGGCGCTGTCGGCCGCGCTCTGCGCGGAGATCGAGCGCAAGGTCAACGCGGTGCTCGCGGGCGATCACGCCGTGAAGGCGTACTACATCGCGGAAGACGAGTTCAGGGCACGCGAGGATTTGCTGCGAACGCTGGAGGCCAAGCCGCCCGTGTCCAACGGGCGGGTCCGCGTCGTCGAGATCGAGGGATTCGACGCGCAGGCATGCGGCGGAACTCACGTCGACAGCACGGCGGAGCTCGGGCGGTTCGCGATCGTCCGCACCGAGAACAAGGGCAAGATCAACAAGCGACTGTACGTCCGGCTCGACGGCCCCGCGTCGCGAGCCGAGGGGAGGTAGCAATGGCTGTCGAGTTCGGTGTGCTGATTCCCACGCGCGAGGCCGTCATGTCCGGTCACCCGGAGGCAGCACCGCTCCTGACGATGGCCGAGCGCGCCGAGGCGGCGGGCTTCGACTCCATCTGGATCGGCGACTCATTGATCGCCCGGCCGCGCCACGAGCCGCTCACGTTGATGGCGGCGATCGCCGGACGGACGCGGCGCGTGCGGCTGGGTACCGGCGTGTTGCTCCCGGCGCTGCGCAATCCCGTCGTCCTCGCCCACATCGTCGGCACGCTCGATCGCGCGGCGGAGGGGCGCGTCCTCCTCGGCGTCGGCTTCGCCGCCGACAATCCGCCGATCCGCAAGGAGTTCGCGGCTGCGGGCGTGCCGTTCGAGCGGAGAATCGGCCGCTTCCTCGAGACGATCGAGATCTGTCAGGCGCTGTGGACTCGCGATCACGTGAGCTTCCAGGGCAAGCACTTCACGCTCGACGACGTCACGATGGAGCCCAAGCCCCATCGGCCGGGCGGCCCGCCGATCTGGCTCGGTGGCAGCGGGCCGACGGCGCTGCGCATCGCGGCGCGCTTCGATGCGTGGTTTCCAACAGGGCCGAGCGTCGAGTTCTTCGCCGAGCACTTCCCCGGGGTGCAGCAGGCAGCGCGTGGGGCCGGGCGCCCGGCCGACGCGGTCGCCGGCGCGGCGTACGTGACGCTGTCGCTGGACGCGAATCGCGCGGCAGCCGAGCAGCGGCTCAACACGTTTCTCGAGACGTACTACGCGGCACCGGCACCGACGATCCTCGCGCGCCAGGCGACGTACGCGGGCCCGATCGAGGGCTGCGCGGAGTGGCTCCAGCGCTGGATCGACGCCGGATCGCGCCATTTCGCGTTCCGCTTTGCGGGCGGTGATCAGCTCAAGCAGGTGGACGAGACGGCGTCGAAGCTCTTGCCGCGGCTCAAGCGAGGCTGATCGCGCGGCGTCGCCCGGGTGGGCGCGGGCTCGAGCTACGTCAGCTCGACCTCGGCGCTCATCGCGATGGTGCCCTCGGGCGTGACGGCCCAGAGCTCAGAGCCCTTGGCGGTCGGCCGGCCGCGGAGCTCGAACGTCGCCGTGTCGAACAGCGGCGCCCGCGCCTGGGTCGTGTAGGCCGTGATGCGGCGACCGGGGTTACAGTCTCGGGCGAAGTCGATGAGCAACGTGGTCGTCAGCGGGCCGTGCACGACGAGGCCCGGATAGCCCTCGACGTCCATCGCCCACGCGCGGTCGTAGTGAATCCGGTGACTGTTGAACGTGAGCGCCGAGTAGCGGAAGAGCACGACCGGATCCGGCGTCACGCCGCGGCGCCACGGCACGTCGGCCGGCGCGGGATCGCGCCGCGGCGCCTGATTGCGCTCGCCGGCCTTGACCTCCTCGCGGAACACCGTTCGGCGCTCTTCTTCGACCGCGAGACCGTGCGGGCCCTCGATGCGGCTGGTCACCGTGGCGAACACGAGCGTGCCGGTGCCGCCGTGCTTCACCGAGATGTCGGCCAGCCGCGTCTCGCGGCGCACGCTCTCGCCAATGCGCACGGGGCCGTGATGGCGCACGCGCTCGCCGGCGAACATGCGTCGAGGCATCGCCAGCGGCGGGACCACGCCCGTGTCCTTCGGGCTTCCGTCGGGCCGCAGCGCGTCGGCGGCGACCCGCGGCAGGAAGTAGAGCGCGAGCCACGCGGGCGGCAGCGCGTCGCCCTCGCGAAACTCGGCGTCGGGTCGTCCGAGCGCCAGCCGCAGCATGTTGGCGGGCGCGGCGTGGATCACGTCGGTTGCGATCTGAGTCCGGCCGATGTGGGTACGGAGGTCGTCGAGATCGAGCGTTGTCGTCATGGCGGCCTACCTATCGATCGCGGAAGCGCTCGATCATGGTCTTGCCGTAGCGCAGCACGTCGTCGGGCGTCTTCACCTGAGCCGGAAGCCCGGCGGCCGCGCTGACCGGCACCGCCACGCGGGACACGCCGCGTTGCGCGAGCGCCTCGATTTCCTCGGGCGTGGTCGGCGCCGATACCGTGATCTCGATCTCGGCAGGATTGCGCCCGGCGGCTTCTGCAGCGCGGCGCATCTCGTCGAACAGCTCGGGCGAGGCGCCGCGCGCCGGGAAATAGCCGTCGCCCAGCCGCCCGGCTCGACGCGCCGCCGCGCGGGTGTCGCCGCCCACGATGATCGGGATCTTCCCGTCGGCGGGTAGGGGACGGCAGAAGACCTCGCTGAACGAGACGAAGCGGCCCTTGAAGCTCGCGCGCTCCTGGCTCCAGAGCGCGCGCATGGCCGCGACGTACTCATCGGTGCGCGGACCGCGGTCGTCGAACGGGACGCCGAGCGTCGCGAACTCCTCGGCCAGCCAGCCCACGCCGATGCCGAGCAGCACGCGACGCCCTCCGGCCAGATGATCGAGGGTGGCCACGGCCTTGGCCGTCACGACCGGATTGCGCTGCGGCAAGATCAGGATCGCCGTGCCGAGCTTGAGCGTGCGCGTGGCCGACGCGATGTAGGCGAGCCAGATCAGCGGATCGGGGATCGGGAAATCTTCGAGCCCCGCTCCCATGCGGCCGGTCTCGGAATACGGATAGCGTGACTGGTAGCCGTGGGGCACCACGACGTGCTCCACGGTCCAGATCGAGTCGAATCCCGCCGCCTCGGCCGCCTGCGCCAGCTCGACGGCCGCTGGGCCGTTGGCGTAGCGACCGAGGCTCGCGTAGCGCAGCCCGAATTTCATCTATCGAGTACTTGAGGCCGCGACCACCGAGGGTGGCGAGTGATAGACACTCGTGGCTCCGCTCGCCCGATCAACCCTTGTGCTCTTGCAGACACTGAAGGGCTAACCCTCCATGACTCCACGCCGCGCCGGCGGCCATTGCCATCGCGACGAACGTGGTCTCGGCGATCTCCGCGTCGGAGGCGCCGGCGGTCGACGCCTTCTTGGTGTGGGCGTCGATGCACCAGGGACACTGCGTGATCTGGGCGATGCCGAGCGCGATCAGCTCCTTGGTCTTGTTCGGGATCGCGCCGTCCTTGAACGCCTTCTGGTCGAACTCGAGGAACGCGCGATACGTCTCGGGCACGAGCTCGCGCATCTTCTTGAACTGCGTCTTCACGTCGACGTCGTGAAACTGCATGAGTCCTCCTTGGACTGGTGACCGCTACGTGAGGGCGTAGAAGCCCTTGGCGCCGCCCGCCAGGATCTGGCGCTTCGTCTCCGCCGACAGCTCCGGCCGGTCGGCGATGAGCTTCGGCGCCCCGGGAAAGAAGCCGTCGGGGTGCGGATAGTCGGTGGCCCAGAGGATCTTGTGCGGGCCGATGTAGTCGGCGAGCACGGAGAGGCTGCCCTCGACGGGCTCGAACGAGATCCAGCAGTTGCGCTGGAAGAGCTCGCTCGGGCGCATCGAGAGGCCCGAGTCGTTGAAGCCCTGATCGTCGAAGTGGCGGTCCATGCGGTCGAGCCACGGCGCGATCCACCCGCCGCCGGACTCCATGAACCCGATGCGTGCCTTCGGATGACGATCGCAGACGCCTTCCCAGATCACGCTCATCGCCGCCAGCATCATCTCCATCGTGTGCGAGATGATGTGTTTGGCGCCGCGGTTCTTGAAGCGGTCGACGCCGACCTGCGGCATGCCGCCGCTGGCGCCCTCGTGCAGGCCGATCGAGAAGTCGAGCTCCTCGACCTCGTTCCAGAACGGCTCGTAGTCCGGGTGGTGCAGCATCCGGTCGTTGTACGGGTTCGGGCGCAGGAAGCCGCCACGCATGCCGAGCTCCTTGCGGGCGAAACGCATCTCCTCGATGGCGGCCGGGATTGACTGCATCGGGAGCATGGCGACGCCGAAGAGCCGGTCGGGGTAGGGCTTGCAGTAGTCGGCGAGCCAGCGATTGTAGGCCCGGCACATCGCCGCGGCCAGGCCGGGGTCCTGCACCGCGCCGCTGAAAAGGCCCAGGCTCGGATAGAGGAACGCGGCGTCGATGCCGTCGAGGTCCATGTCCGGAATGCGGGCATGCGGATCGAAGCCACCCCTGCGGCCCTCCACGTACTTCATGGTGACGTCGTCGACCGTGCCCTGCCGGGCCCCGATCGCGCCGATGAGGCCGAGGCCCTTCGGGCTGCCGAGGATCCGGCCCTCGATGAGGAGGCGCTCCTTGCCGTCGGTGTCGACGATCATCTTCGGCGCGCGGTCACGGTAGGCGGGATCGAGATACTTGTCCCAGATGTCGACCGGTTCGAGGATGTGCCCGTCGGAGTCGATGACGTTGTACGTACGCGCCATGGGTGGTCTCCCTTCGGTCCGGACGCTGCGCCCGATTCCCAGCCAGGTCCTCAGAGGATTGCGCCGCTCGGCGGCGGAGTCAAGAAGGCGCTACACTACCGCGCGTCGTCGGTCGCGACCTCTTACAAGGAGACGATCATGCGTCTGCGCTCCGCCTTCGTGATCCTGACCGCCGTGCTCGCCGCTGCGGGCTGCGCGACCCGCCTCCAGCGCCCGGCCGATCTCACGCAGCTGAGCGTGACCGACGCCGCGCAGCTGATCCGGGACGGCCAGATCACCAGCGCCGAGCTGACGCAGGCGTACATCGTGCGCGCCGACGCGAACCCGGCTCTCAACGCCTATACGACGCTCGACCGTGCGGGCGCGATGGCGGCTGCGCGGCGGGCCGACGCCGACGTCGCGGCCCGCAAGAGGATCGGGCCACTGCACGGAGTGCCGCTGGTTGTGAAGGACAACACGCACGTCGCCGGGCTGCCGAACACCGCGGCCACGCCCGCGCTGCGCGGCTTCGTGCCCAAGGAGAACGCGCCCACAGTACAGAAGCTCGTCGACGCGGGCGCCGTCATCCTCGGCAAGACGAACATGCACGAGCTCGCCTTCGGCATCTCCGGCTACAACGAGGGCTTCTTCACCGCGGAGACGATCGGCACGCGCAACCCGTACGACCGCACGCGCATCGCCGGCGGCAGCTCGAGCGGGACCGGCGCGGCGATCGGCGCCCGGCTGGCACCGGGCGGGCTCGGCAGCGACACCGGCGGCTCGGTCCGCATTCCGGCGGCGCTGTCCGGCGCGGCCGGGCTTCGGCCGACGATCGGCCGCTACAGTCAGGAGGGGGTCACGCCGATCGCGCACTCGCGGGATACGGTCGGCCCGATGGCGCAGACGGTCGCCGACGTCGCGCTCCTCGACGCGGTCATCACGGGGGGCAAGGTGCCGGAGCCGGCGCCGCTCAGCGGCGTGCGGCTGGGTATGTACCGCGGCTACTACTTCAAGGACCTGGACGCCGACACCAAAGCCGTGGCCGAGGCCGCGCTGGAGAAGCTCCGCCGCGTGGGCGTGAACATCGTCGAGGTGGACATGCCCGATCTGCAGAAGGCGAACGACGCGGTCAGTTTCCCGGTGGCGCTCTACGAGGCGTACGACGACCTGAAGGCCTATCTCGCGAAGTACCAGACCGGCGTGACCGTCGAGCAGGTCGCCGCGCAGATCGCCAGCAAGGACGTGAAGTCGACGTACGACGGTTTGGTCGTCCCGCGAAAGCTCCCCACACCGAACGGCATGCTCGACGCCGCGCCGATCTACGCCGCGGCCATGCGCGACGGGCGCCCGGCGCTCCTCAAGATCTTCACCGACACGTTCCAGCGCTACGGGATCGACGCGCTGATCGGCCCGACCACGCCGGCCGTCGCGGTGACGCAGGGCCCGGAGGCGAGCAGCCTGCCGACGTTCCTCCTGTTCATCCGCAACACGGATCCGGGCAGCAACGCGGGAATTCCCGGGCTCACGATCCCCGCGGGGCTCGGCTCGTCGAGCGGGTTGCCGGTCGGCATCTCGCTCGATGGGCCGCGCGGGAGCGATCCGCGTCTGCTGGCGATCGGGATCGCGATCGAGCGCGTGCTCGGCCGGACGCCGCCGCCCGGACGCTAAGGCTCGCGCGCGGCGGTCGAGTCGGGAGCGCGCGGCCTGGCGGTCGATTCACGCCCTCGGGGTCGACGTGTTCGGCACCAAGCTCCTGGTCTATCTGATCGCGGCCTTCGGCACCGGAACGACGGGGGCGCTGATCTATCTGAACCTGCTCCGCATCTCGCCGGACGCGGCCTTCTCGATCAACTGGACCGCGTACACGATCCTCATCGTGGTCATCGGCGGGCTCGGCACCCTCGAGGGGCCGATCGTCGGCACGCTCGCCTTCTTCCTGCTGCGCGAGCTGCTCGCCGACTACGGCGCCCTCGTACATGATCCTGCTCGGCGTGGTCGCCGTGCTGACGATGATGCGCCATCCCCAGGGGCTCTGGGGGCTCGTCGCCGAGCGCTGGGACCTGCACTTCTTCAGGGTGCGGCGACGGGTCCGCTTCAGCGAGCCGAACGAAGTCGCGACGCGATGACGAAGGCCGCGAGCGGCGCGGCGACGAAGCCGCCGAAGAGCCAGGCGCCGGCGAGCGCGGCCGCGGACCGCGACGCACCGGCCGCCAGGCCGGCGGCATTGGCGATGACGCCGCAGAGCGCGGCACCCAGGGCGACGGCGAAGAGCTGCGTGCTCGGGATCATCGCCGCGGTCAGCGCGCCCTCCTCCGGCCGCGCCGAGGACAGGATGGCGGCGCCGATGTGCGCCCAGCACGTCCCGATCCCGACGCCGACCAGCATCAGCGACGCCGCGATCGCGGGCACCGGCCCCGCGCCGATCGTGAGGAAGAGGCCGGCGAGCCCGGTGGCAGTGAGGATCGGCCCGAGCATGATGACCGTGCCGGACCGCGACGGCGACACGCGCGCGCTCAGAAGCGTGCCGGTCGTCCACGAGAGCGACTGCACCGCGTAAAGATAGCCGGCGGCCGCGGGTGTCGCATCGTGCAGCACCTGCACGAGCAGCGGCACGTAGACACCGCCCGGTGTCGTCGACATCCCGAGCAGGAAGACCATCCAGAACGCCTTGCCGATGGGGCGCCGGAGCGAGAGCATGCCCGTCGGAAAGAGCCGCGTCGTCGCGCCGCGGTCGAGCCGCAGCATGAGCCCCACCGACGCGGCGGCGGCGGCGAAGAGCGCGGCGCGCGCCCCGGGCGCGGTGATGTTCGCGATCGAGCCGATGCAGAGCACGCTGGCGCAGATGAGCGCGAGCCGTCCGAACGGCACGCGCGCCGCCTTCGTCTCGCGCGGCTCGGACCCGGGCAGGATGCTTGCCGTGAGCACGGCGGCCGCGAGCGCGATCGGCACCATCGCCCAGAACGCCGCGCGCCAGTGCCCCAGGCCGGCGAGCACGCCGCCGATGACGGGCCCGCCGAGCGCCGGGATCGCCCAGGCGCAGGAGATCGCGGTGAGCATGCGCTGCCACAGCTCCTCGGGGAAGAGCTCGCGGACCAGGCTGTGCGCCGCGCCGATCAGCATCCCGCCGCCCAGGCCCTGCAGCGCGCGTCCAGTGATCACCACCGGCATGCTCGGCGCGGTGGCGCAGATCGCCGCGCCGACGACGAACACGCCAACCGCAAGGAACACGCCGCGGCGCCGCCCGATCTTCAACGCGACGACCGAGCTTCCCGCGCTGCCGAGGATCGAGCCGACGGCGTAGGCGGTCGAGGCCCAGGCGTAGATCGCGAGGCCGCCGATCTCGGCGATCGCCGACGGCAGGACGGTCGCGGTGATGAACGCGCCGAACGCCGGCGCGAGGATCGCGGAGACGACGACCAGAGCCGAGAGCAGGTGCGGCGGATGGAGGCCCGCCCGGGCGGCGGCGTGCACGGGGCAGACATACCGCCGCCGCCGACGGCTGTCAACGCGCGGCGGCGACTAGTGTGTCAGCGGAAGAGCTTCTGGAACCAGCCGGTGATGTCGCGCACGATCGGCGAGTCGATGATCGTGTCGCACGCCGGGGGCTCGCTGCCCTGGCGGAAGGCTTCGTTGATCGCGTTTTCGCCGCCGCACGCGGGCTGTCCCGTTTCGACGTCCACGCGCGCCATCACGATGCCGGGTGGCGGGAGGAACGGCGAGGGAGGCGCCTTGCGGATCGCCTTCACCATGATGTCGGCCCAGATCGGGAGCGCGATGTCCGCGCCGGTCATCCCGATCGAGTGCGCATCGTCGGCGCCGACCCACACGCCGACCACCAGCTCGGGCGTGTAGCCGATGAACCATGCGTCGCGCAGGCCGTCGGTCGTCCCGGTCTTGCCGGCGGTCACTTCTTGCAGGCCCCAGCGCGCGCTCGCGCCCGCGGTGCCGCGGCGCATGACGCCACGCATGAGATTCGTGACGATGAAGGCCGATTCGGGCGAGACGATCCGCGTCGATTCCGGCAGCGGCTTGAGCGAGACCGCGCCGGCCGAGCTGAGCGCTGTCGGGACCACGCGCACGCCGCCGTTGGCGATGGTCGCGAACGCCGTGGTGATCTCGAGGAGCGTGACCTCCGAGGTGCCGAGCGCGAGGGACGGCACTGGAGCCAGCGGGCTGCTGATGCCGGCCGCGCGGGCCAGCTTCGACACGTATCCGAGCCCGACTCCCTGAGCGACCCGCGCCGCCGGAATGTTCAGCGATTGCTCGAGCGCCTGGCGGACCGTCACCGGCCCGTGGAAGACGCCGTCAATGTTGTGGGGCGCCCAGTCGCCGCCGCGCGCCGGGATCACGATCGGCTCGTCATCGACGAGCGTCGAAGGCGTGATCTCGCGGGCGCGGCCCTCGAAGGCGGCCAGATAGACCAGCGGCTTGAACAGCGAGCCGGGCTGGCGGCGGGCCCGGGTCGCGCGGTTGAACTCGCTCTGGGCGTATCGGCGGCCGCCGACGAGCGCGCGGATCTGTCCCGACGACGGCTCGATGGCGACGACCGCGGCCTGCAGCGAGTTGGCACGCTGGTGCCGCGTGCGCTCGGCCTGGGACAGCCGCTCGCGCACCGCGGCTTCGGCGGCGTCCTGCAGACGTCGGTCGAGGCTCGTGACCAGCGTGACGCCGCCGAGCGCCTCGCCCCCGCGCTGCGCGACCTCGCCGCGTACCACCTCCATGAACCACGGCGCCTGGGCGGTCGCCCGCTCGGCCGGTCGCGTCGGCCGCGTCATCGCGGCCCGCGCGTCGGCCTCGCTGGCCGCGCCGTCCTTCACCATGGTCTCCAGCACGCCGTCGCGACGGTTTCTGAGGACGGTCGGCGATTCGACGAAGATCCGGTTGGGCGCGCGGATCGCCGCGGCAAGCAAGGCGGCCTCGTCGAGGCGCAGGCTCTCGAGGTTCTTGCCGAACAGATGTCGCGCGCCGGCGCCGACGCCGAGCACGGCGGCGCCGCGCTCCTGGCCGAGATAGACCGTGTTCAGATACGCCTCGAGGATCTGCGCCTTCGAGTAGCGGGCTTCGAGCACGAGCGCGATCCCGATCTCGCGTGCCTTGCGCCACCAGGTACGCTCGCGCGTCAGGAACAGACCCCGCGCCAGCTGCTGCGTGATCGTGCTGGCGCCGCGCACGACCGTGTTCTCGCGCGCGTTGGTGAGCGCGGCGCGCGCGATCGCGAGCAGGTCGACGCCGTGATGCCGCATGAACCGCCGGTCCTCGGCGGCGATGACGGCGGTCGTCACGGCGGGCGGGATCCGATCGAGCGGCACCCAGATCTGGACCCGGCCCGCCTGGCTCTCGAACGAGGTGATCTCGCGGCCGTCGACGTCGAGGTAGACGATCGGCGCCGGCGCGGCCTTGGGCAAGGTGAGGGTCCACCATCCCCACGCCAGGACGATCGCGCCGATAATCGGCGCGGCCAGCAGGACGAGTCCCAGGATCGTACGCGGTCGTCTCATATGGACTCAGCGCGCGCGCTGCTTGACCATCGCGCGCATGGCGCTCTGCGCCAGCACCTGCGCGATCATCGTCGCCACGGCCACCACGGTTCTCGATCCGATCCCGGCGGCCGCGCGCGGAGCCAGACGGTCCGGGTCATCTGCGATGCGCTCGAGGGCCTGTCCCAGGCGCCGGGCCTTCTCGGTGAACTGGGCGCCGCGCGACACGAGCGTGTCGGCCCGCCGCCGCGAGCGCAGGCGGGCGACGAACACGGGCGCCGTGACCGACACCGCGATCACGAGCGCGCCGAGCGCGACGGCACCCCCGTGCCGCCGGACGTGGTGCCGCCAGTTGGTCATGTTGTGCCGCCGGCGGTCCAGCTCCATCACGAGCGCATCGATCCGACGCCGCACATCGGTGATCTCGTCACCGAGCGCTCGCACGCGGCCGCTCGTGCCGTTGTCTTCGACTACGCGAGTCGTTCCTTGGCCCATTGCACGTCCTCCTTCACGGTCTTTCGGGTTACGGCCAGCGGCGCGCTGACGCGGCGCTGCCAGCCGACCAGCGCGAGCACACCGCCGAGCACGAGCAACAGCACGGCGATGGCGAGCGCGGCCAGCCAGCCGGGCATCCAGATGGCGAGGGCGAACACTCCGGCGACCAGCAGCATGTTCACGCCGAACATCGCCACGATTCCGGCGGCGACCAGGAGCTTCACCATGTCGAGCTCGGCCCTGATGTCGGCCTTGAGCTCGGCGCGCGCGAGCTCCACTTCCTTGGTGACCAGGAGCGACACCGTCTCGAGCAGCCGCGTCAGCAGCTGGCGCGTCGAGAGCGAGTGAGTCTCCGGATCGATCGGTACGTGAGACGTTTCCGCTGAGGTCATCACACTCTCCTCCGGCAGCGTCACCTCGAGGACCTGGCGCTGGCCGCGAAGGGCGCGACCGAGCTGGAGCATCTCGCGGTAGATCACCTGCCAGTCCTCGAAGGGAAGCGGTCGTTCGGCCACCTCGGTGGCGATTTCATCGAAGCGGGACAGGAGCGGTCGGGCGTTCCGGTGCGCGACCGGGTCGAGCCGATAGGCCGACCACACACGCTGGATCTGTCGCTCGAGCTGCTGACCCTCGGACGAGACGGTTTGAAACATGTCCGGGTGTCCGGTCAGGGCCTCGACGGTCAGCGCGTGGGCCCGGTCCGAGGTGCCTTGTCGCCCGCGGAGCAGCAGCGCGTTCGGGTAGAGCACGGCTTCGAGATCCCCGTTGCGAAAGTACGCGGACTGAGCCGCGACGTATCCGGTGAAGGCGCCCTGCCCGAGACGTACCAGAATTTGCGACGGCAGCGCCGCCCACCACGGCGGCTCGACTGCGGCAATCTCCATACCATGCCGCTCGAGCGTCGTCAGCACGACCTTGGCCGCAACCGGATACGACTCATTCGTGGTAACCAGCGGCACGTAGGTGTCGCGACGGCCGCGCACCATCGACGCGAGGCGCAGTGCCGGCACCGTGACCAGCAAGACGACGAAGGCTGCCGCGAGACCCACAGTGATCGGGAAGCCTCGCACGATGCTTCGGGCGATGCCTTCGCGCCGGCCCGTCGGAGACTGCCGGGCCACCGTCACGCCGACCGCGATCGGCACGAGGACGGCGGCCGCGATCCAGATCCACCGAACGACATTCGGCGCCACCTTGCTCGACAGCGGCACGAAGGCGACGACGAACAGCGCGGCCTTCGGCGCCACCACGCCGACGAGCAGGATTGGCCACGCGGCGGCGGCCGCCATCATGCCCCACAGGAACACCTTGCGTGTGCCGGTCACGCGTCCGAAGAGGCTCACGACCGCCCAGTCGAGGAGCGCCGAGAGAATCTTCCCGAAGGTGCGCGCGATGAGGCTGATGATCCCCTGAATCAGCGCCATGAGGCTCGCTCAGCGTGCCGTCCGTCGCCGCCGCGCGCGGCCGCCGGCACGGCGGCCGGCATGGACCGTCTTCAGCTCCGGAAGAATCTCCTGCTCGTAGAATTCGAAGAAGCCCTTCTGCTCCTTGCCGACCTGATGCACGCAGATGTGGTCGTAGCCCGCATCGGCGTACTTCTTGATCGCCGCCAGGTGCTTTCTGGGATCGGGCCCGCACGTGACCGACTCCGCGATCTCGTCCTCGCTGACGAGCTGGGCCACCGCCTCGAAGTGCGCGGGCAGCGGCAGCTCCCACGAGAGGCTGCTCTCCATCCCGGAGGTCGGCCACTGCTGGTGAGCGATGCGGCGCGCGGTCGATTCGTCCTTGGCCCAGCAGACGGTGAGCTCGGCATAGCGCGGCTTGCCGGAGCCGCCGGCCTTGTCGAACGCCGTCACCAGCGCGCGCTCCGGCTCGGTCCCGATCATGCCGTCGCCGAGCTGCGCGGCCTGCTCGGCGCCCCGCCTGCCGCCGACCGCGACGTAGAGCGGCGGCGGCGCGTCGGGCAGGGTGTACAGCCGGGCGTTCTCGACGGTGAAATAGCGGCCGTGATAGCTCTGGTTGCCGCCTTGCCAGAGCAGGCGAATCACCTCGATCGCCTCGCTGAGACGCTCCTGTCGGATCTCCGTCTCGGGCCAGCGATCGCCCAGGATGTGCTCGTTGAGGTTCTCGCCGGTGCCGACGCCGAGGAAGAAGCGGCCGGGCATCAGCGCGGCGGTCGTCGCCGCGGCCTGGGCGACGATGGCCGGATGGATCCTCACGGTCGGACACGTGACGGCGGTCCCGACGATCAGGCGCCGGGTCGCTTGGGCGATCGCGCCGAGCACGCTCCAGACGAACGGGCTCTGGCCCTGACGATCCGTCCACGGATGGTAGTGATCGGAGATCAGCGCGAACTCGAAGCCGCTGTCCTCGGCCATCTGGGCCTGCCGCACCAGGTCGGCGGGCGACTGTTCCTCACTCGAGAGCTTGTAGCCGAGCGACACCGTCATGACCCCTCCTTCAGCGCGACGAGGCCCATCGCGCGATCGGCCGGTGCTGCGTCTACCCCCTTCTCGTCGCGCGCGACCGCCCGCTCCGGAGCCGGCGTCAAGCGCATCAGATCGTTGCGCGCCTGCGCCAGGCTCGTCACCACCTCGTCGGCGCCGGCCTCGCGAAGATCGGTGCGAAGCCGGCTGGAGCTGCCCGTGCCCCAGCAGCCGACGACGATCGACATCTCCGGATACACCCCGCGCAGGCGCTTGACGAGATGCCGCGCGCGCCCGCTCTCCTCGAGTGAGCTGACGAAGATCGACGCGGGATTCATCTCCTGGATGGTCGCAATCGTTTCGGCCACGAGCGCGCCCGCCGGGACCATCTCGATCTTGTAGCCGTCGCGCTGGAACACGCGGTTCAAAGTCGCCAGCACCACGCGGTCGGCGCCGTCGCGAACCGGACAGCCGGCGATGACCACGCGCTCCGGCTCCTCGGCCCCCTCCGGCTGGCTCAGCGGTCGGGCGGCCATGACGCGATCGAGGACATCGCGAGTCGTCTCGACCAGGTGATCGTATTCTTCCCGCGGGAGCTGGCCGCTCTCGCGGTCGCGCCGCGCGCGGGCCATCGCCGGCACCAGGATCGAGTCGTAGGCCGCGAGCTCGTCCCCGCGCTTGACCGCTTCCCGGACGAGCTCGGCCGCCTCCTGGTCGTCGCCGGCCAGGATGCGCTGATAGAAGATGACGTGGCGATCGACGCCCGGGTCGTCGTCGACCAGGATGCCGATGAACTCGAGGCCCTTGACCGTGTGCGAGAACACCACGAGCCACACGGTCAGGGGGATGGCCAGCGCGAGTCCGATCGGGCCCCACAGCCAGGTCCAGAACGCCACCGAGATCAGCAACGCGATGGACGAGACGCCCGCGCTCCGGGCGAAGAACAGCGGCTCGAGGACGAAGGCGATGATCGTCTCGGTCACGGCGAAGACCGCGACGATCAGCAGCGGCTTGATCCAGCCGTCGAAGACCGCCAGGCTCAGCGCCACGGGGATCGCGGCCGCGACCCAGGCGCCCGCGTAGGGAATGAAGCGCAGCAGCGCGGCGAGCACGCCCCAAGTCAGCGCAAACGGCAGCCCGACGGCGAACAGGCCCACCGCGATCGTGATGCCGAAGCTCGCGTTGAGCGCGGTCTGCGTGAGCAGATAGCGGGTGATCCGGTCACTCGCGTCGTCGAGGGCGCGCGTGGTCTCGGCGAGCCGGTCGGGGCCGAACAAGCGCACGATGCGCGCGCGCAGGTCACGCTGCTGGACCAGCATGAAGACGACCAGCACCAGCACGAAGGCGGCCCCCCCGACGAGCTCGGCAATCTTGGGGATCTGCCAGAGCGGGCTCGGCGGCGACACGACGACCGGCATCGGCTTCTTGGCGGATGGATTCGCGCGCTCGATCTGCGCCATCACCTCCTGCGCGGTCTGCTCGACCTTCTGGAGGGCGCCGCCGCGGCCGACGCGCTGGACGTCGGCGATCTTGCGCCCGATCGTGGCGCGATACTGCGGCAGGTCGTCGGCCAGGATCGTGATCTGCGTGAAGAGGCCCCATCCGACCGCCACGACCAGGGTGACCGTCAGCACGATCACGATCACGACCGCCGGGACCCGGTGGAGCCCCGTGCGCCGAAGCAGGGCGACCACCGGGGACAGCAGGAACGTCGCCAGCAGCGCGAGCGCGATCGGAATGAAGACGATGCGAGCCCAATACAGGCACGCGATCGCGACGATCAGACCGCCCAGGACGACGAGGCGCGACGACGCCCCGGACGTATCGACGGGCCTGAAAGGGCTCACTCGGGCGTTACTGCGCCCGAACGGTGAGGTTGTTCACGACGCCGGCGACGTGCTTCACGCCGCGGGCGATCTCCTCGGCTTTGGCCCGCATCTCCGGGGTGTCGACGTTCCCGGTGAGATAGACGGTCCGGCGCTCGGTGTCGACGCTGATCTTGGTCAGGGTGGAGATTTTCTCGGCGGCGAGCTTGGCTTTGACCTCGCTGGTGATCGTGGCGTCATCGACGTTTTCGCCCGCGGTCTTTCCGGTCATCGACGCACAGGCGGCGAGCGTGATGGCGGCGACGATCACGAGCGCGAAAGCGGTGAGAGAGCTCTGACGGCGCATGTCGGTCCTCCTTGAATTTCGGCTACTCCGGCTCGGGTGAGCCCGGCGAAAAACAAGAAAGGGCAAACCTTGTGCCACCGCGGCCGCGCGCAGGCACATGAGCGCGCCGCTGCTCGATACGAGTGAAAACATGGAAAGGGTTGAGGCGGAAGTGGCTGCGGAGTTCGGCGGGCGGGTGTCGCGCGCCGCGAGGCCGCGTGCCGCGCAAAGTCTACTCGGTAATTTTTGCTGCGGATCGCGCCGGGCGACGGCGGCGGCATCCGGGAGGAGCCGCCGCATCGTCGCGCCGGTATCGGTTAACGGCCCTTGCGGTGTCCTCGCGACTTGTGCTGCTTCATGACCGTGCGCGCCGCCACTTCCTTGGCGCGCCGGCCGTACCGACCGGACTTCTGGGCCGATTCTTTGATGTGCTCATACTGGCGCCGCTCCTTGGAGCTGACGCCGCGCACGCTCCTACGTCGCCCCGGCATTGAGTTCCTCCTCCAGGTTTGAGCCGAAGTCAGCGCGGGGGCTGGGACGCCCGGAGTACGTCTTGCCCGACCTGCGTCGCCGAGCTGACCTGCTCCTTGGTCCGGTCCAGCACGTCCTCGGCTTTCTTGCCGACCGAGCGGATCACCTCGGCCGCGTTCCGGCGGACCCCGAGCGTCCTGTTCTCGGCGTACTCACGGATCTCCTCGCCCCAGTACCAGACGGCGAACCCTCCGACGAGCGCTCCGAAGATGAATCGAAACATCGCCGTCCTCCTTTCTTCTGACCTGAGTCGGTTCACGCTTCTTGGTACGAAATCGAGCAAGAGAAGTGCCACGGGATTGAGGCGGCGACGGTCGCAAGAATCAGCGTCGGGAAACGCCTTACGGAGGTGACGACGCGGACGCGCACCCCATTCTTACCTGGTAAGTCTTACCGTTATGGTCATTTCTCGGAGCCCCGGCCGAGGCGCGATGCCTCGACGTCGAAGCCCGGGAGAATGGCCTTGAAGAACGCGTTCTGAACCAGCTTCAAGATCGCGTCGATCGTGCCGACCTTGGGATTGTCGATCCGGCCGATGACCTCCGCCTTGGTCGCGACCTCTTCGCGCGGACGGTTCTTCAGGACCTTCGCGACGCCGCCAACGACTCGCTCGTACATCTTCCTGACCACGGACTTGTCTTTGTCTTGCTCCTTGTTGTAGACCTTCAAGTCCTTGAACAGGGGCTTGATGTAGCCGGTGATCACGCCCTCGCTGGCGGTCAGCTCCGAGTAAAGGTTGAACTGGCCGGACGCCGTATCGAACCGGCCGTAGGCGCGAAACAGATCGTTCAGCTTCGTGACGTCGACGTCCTCGACGCGTACGGACATGTCGAAGGCCGGACCGGACTTCTCGGCCTTGAACGTGGCCTCGGCGGTCGCGGTGCCGCTGCCCATGAACGCGCCCTTGATCTTGGCGCCCGCGGTGCCCTCCATCTCCTGGTTGCTGAGATTGGTCAGCGTGCCATCGGTGTTGGCGAGAAAGACGCGATACGTCGGCGCCGCGGCCTTGTTGACGTAGCCGACCGTGCTCCGCGTGAGCTGCAGCTCCTTGATCTTCAGTACCAGACCCGGCGCGTTGTTCGCTTCCTTGACGGCGGTCTTGGCCTGCTGGCGCGTTTCCCGCTCGGCTCCGGCGGTCTGCGCCGTGTGAATGTAGTCCACCTGGATGCCGTCGATCGTCGCGCGCGTGAGCGTCACGGTCCGCACCTCGAGGCCGTACTCGACGTGGCCGTTGGCCGAGAGCACGCCCTTGTCGACCCACAGGTTGTAGCGGTTCGTGATCGGCTTGAAGTAGTCGAGCTCGATGTTGGCGAGCTCGACGTCGCCGCGAAATGTGGGATTGGGCTCGGCCAGGAAGTTGGCCCGACCGTCTGCCGTCACGCGGCCGGAGTCGAACACGAGCGCGGAGAAGCGAACGCCGGAGGGATACGGATCTTTGCCCGGGCGGTTTCTGATGTCCGTGGCCATCAGGTTGAGATCGCGGATGCGCAGCGGCTTGAACGGACCCTGATCGACATAGGTGATGTCGCCCTGCTGGATCTCGAAGTGGTTGATCTTCAGCGGGTAGATCGCCTGGAGCGCGTCCTGCCAGCCGCGATCCTTGACCGGCGTCGGGTCGGTGATCTCCTCTCTGGCCTGGGGTAGGTTGAGGTAGATCGCCGGCTTCACGAGCTCGATGTCGCCGACGACTTTGCCGGACAGCAGCGCGCGCCAGTGAACGCTGGCGCTGAGCCGGCCGAGCTGGATGACCGCGGGGTCGGGATGCGCGTCTTGCGTGACCACGACGTCGTAGAGGTCGAGCGAGAAGCCCACCGGGTGGAAGTCGAGCTTCCCGATCCGCGCGGTGTAGCCCTTCAGCGCGCGGTTCATCTTCGCCTCGGTGTAGCGGCGTAGGGGCTCGTCGATCAGGGAGGCGATCGTATAGGCGAGCACCAGCAGGATCGCGATCGGAATCGCGATCGCCATCCAGTGCCGGCGGGCTCCGTGTAGTCCGGTGCGCGCGATCGTCGAGAGCTTCGACTGCCTGTACAACTCCCACCTCCGGCTCGCTTGCTCACGTGAGCAAGAGATGTGCCCAGCGCAGGGGACGTGCGAAACGGAAAATCGCGAGCCAAGTGAATTCCTGCTCTGTAAGAGTTACAAGCCGCACCGCGGCTCATGAGTGGAATTCCGGATCGGGAGACACCCAACTCCGCGTCGCGCCGCGCCTTCCGCGGCGAGCACCGCACGCCTCGCGAACTCGGCATGTCGTTTGCCACGTGAGCCGTGCGTGTGCATGGTGCGGCCCGCGAGAGGCGAGACACGTGAGGAGAAGTCGATGACCGCGCGGCGAGACGAGCCGGGCCGTGGTGACCATGACGATCGAATGGAGCGAATGGACGATGACCGCATGGAGCGAAAGCCGCAGCCCGGTCCCTAGGCGCGCGCGGAAAACACAGCGTCCGGCACGTCGCGACTCCGGGCGCATTGCATAAGAGAGCTGGAGATCACGGCCGGCCGGCTGCGGTCTCCAGCTCGACGTACGAATGGGACCATTCGAGCCGGAACGACAAAGGGGGCGGGAAACGTGCCAGCAGTGAAGATCCTCGCGATCGTGCTAATCGTGGTCGGCCTCCTGGGTCTGGCCTACGAGGGCATCACCTACACCAAGCGGGAGAAGGTGCTCGAGGTGGGCCCGATCACGGCGACCAAGGAGACGAAGAAGACGATTCCGCTGCCGCCGATCCTTGGCGGAGCGGCGCTGGTTTGCGGTGTGGTCCTGCTGATCGCCGCTGGACGCCCGTAGGCGTCCCGCGGATCTCGTGAAACCCGGCGGCGCGCGCGAGCGCGCCGCCGTTTTCGTCTCTCCACGCGGCTAGGCCACCCGGCGATGCGAGGCCTTCGCGCGGGTCTCTTTCGGCGGCGTGACGCCCATGTTGTGCACGTAGACTAGCTCGCCGCCGAACCAGCCGGCCACGCCGACGGCCACCAACGCCACGATCGACACGGCGATCGGGACGAAGCCGATCGTCCCGATCCATCGGAGCCAGAAGCTCACGCCGAAGATGAACAGCGCGATGAGGTTGGCGACCAGATGGGAGATGCCCGCCTGCTTGGCGGGGCCGTCGGTGATGGTCAGGAAGTCGATGAATCCGGGTACGGCGGCGAGGATCGCCCCGACGATTCCGCCCCCCAGCGTGTAGAACGCAACGTCCTTCCAGACCGCCCCACCCCAGCCGAAGTAGAAGACGAGGTCGGCAACCACCGAGAAAGTCCAAAGACCGAGCGGCAGGCAAACCAGGATCGGGTGGATCGGATGCCTGGCGATCGTGGTCGGTGTCGGCATGAGAGGCTCCTTTCTGCTCTGTAGAACTTCGTAACCCTGTAGAACAGTGCAAGGAGCCTGCCGACGAAGGTCAGCCGAGTCGCACCCGTACCTGGTGCGTCGCCCCGTCGTCGACAAGCGGAAGTCCCGCGCGCCCCGCTTCGGTCGGCACGCCGTCGATCTCCACGCGCGACACGCCCCGGGTGACGCCGTTGGGATTCTCGACGTGCACCTCGTAGCGCGAGGCGTGATAGCGGAAGGTGATCGAGAAGCCCGACCACGTCCGTGGAATGCAGGGATCGATGAACAGCGCGGCGCCCCGCAGCCGAAAGCCGAGGAGCCACTCGATCCCCGCGCGGTACATCCAGCCAGCCGAGCCGCTATACCAGGTCCAGCCGCCGCGCCCCGAATGGGGCGCCTCGGCATAGACGTCGCCGGCGACCACGTACGGCTCGACCCGGTAGCGATAGAGACCGGCGCGCGTGCTCGTGTGGTTGATGGGGTTCAACAGCGCGAAGAGCTCGCCGGCGCGGTCGCCGTCGCCCAGGGCGGCGAAGGCCATGATCGACCAGATCGCGCCGTGCGTGTACTGGCCGCCGTTTTCGCGGACTCCCGGCGGGTAGCCCTTGATGTACCCGGGATCGCGTGAGGCACGCATGAATGGCGGCGTGAAGAGCAGGACGATCGCCTGCTCGCGGTGCACCAGATATTCCTCGACCGCGTTCATGGCGCGTACGGCTCGGTGCGGGTCGGCCGCGCCCGACAGCACGGCCCAGGACTGCGCGATCGAGTCGATGCGGCATTCGGCGTTCTCGGCCGCGCCGAGCGGCGTGCCGTCGTCGAAGTAGGCGCGCCGGTACCAGTCACCGTCCCAGCCCGCGGTCTCCAGCGCCCGGCCGAGCGCCTGCTGATGCTCGCGCCACGCTCGCGCGCGCTGCGCCTCGCCGCGGGCCTCCGCGATCGGCGCCCACTCGCGGAGCGTCGCGTGCAGGAACCAGCCGAGCCACACGCTTTCGCCCTGGCCCTTCGCGCCGACTCGATTCATTCCGTCGTTCCAGTCGCCGGTGCCCATCAGCGGCAGGCCGTGGGCGCCCACGGCCAGGCTGCGGTCGAGCGCGCGGGCGCAATGCTCGAAGAGCGAGGCGCGCTGGGTCGAGACCGTGGGCTCGAAGTACGCCTCGAGGCTGTCGTCCGGCAGCACCGCGCCCTCGACGAACGGGATCTCCTCGTCGAGCACCGTCCGGTCGCCGGTGACCGCCATGTAGTGCGCGGTCGCGTACGGCAGCCAGACCCGATCGTCGGAGATACGCGTGCGAACGCCGCGGCCCGAGGGCGGATGCCACCAGTGCTGCACGTCGCCCTCCGGGAACTGTCGCGCCGCCGCGCGGCACAGATGCTCGCGCGTGATGTCGCGGGCGGCGACGGTCAGCGCCATGACGTCCTGGAGCTGGTCGCGAAAGCCGTAGGCACCGCTCGCCTGATAGAAGCCGGCCCGCGCCCACACGCGGCAGGCGAGCGCCTGGTAGAGGAGCCAGCGGTTCAGCATGAGATCGAACGATCGGTCCGGCGTCTTCACCTGGACGGCCGCGAGCAAATCGTCCCAGCGCGTGGTGACCGCGCGCAGCACGCCGTCCAGGTCGGCGGCGCGATAGCGCTGGACGACCGCGCGCGATTCGTCGACCGACGAGCCCTGGCCCAGGAAGACCGCGACCTCGGTGGAGGCGCCGGCCGCGAGCAAGACGCTGACCTGCATCGCGCCGCACGGATCGAGTCCGCCGCCGAGCCGGCCCGAGAGACGCTCGCCGCGCTCGAGCGCCTCGGGGTGATCGAGCGTGCCGTTGCGCCCGAGCACCTCCGCGCGATCGCCCGTCCACGCCGTCTGCTTGCCGGCCAGATCGAGGAACGCGACGCGCCCGGGGAAATCGATCGTCCACGCGTTCGTCGCGAAGAGCGCGCCGGTCGCCTCGTCGAGCTCGGTGACGACGTGAGGCGCGGTGGTCGTCCGCGCGGCGCCCAGCACCCACTCCACGTAGGCGGTGACGGTGAGCCGGCGCGGGCGACGCGAGTGATTGGTGATCTTCAGGCGCGAGATCTTCACCGGGTCGTCGAGCGGCACGTACTGCACGAGCTCGAGCGCGATGCCGTGCGAATCGTGGTTGAAGCGGCTGTAGCCCTGCCCGTGGCGACACTGATACGACCACGCGTCCTCGCGGATCGGCAGGAGCGTGGGGCCCCAGAGCCGGCCGCTCTCGTCGTCGCGCACGTAGATGACCTCGCCCGGCGAGTCGCTGACCGGGTCGTTCGACCACGGCGTCAGCTGATTCTCGCGGCTGTTCAGCGCCCACGTGTGGCCGCCGCCCGATTCCGAGACCTGGAAGCCGAGCGTCTCGTTGGCGACTACGTTGATCCACGGCGCCGGCGTCCAGTGGCCCTCGTCGAGCACGATCGAGTACTCGCTGCCGTTCTCGCCGAAGCCGCCGAGCTCGTTGTCGAACTCGCGGCGCGCCCGCGGGAGCGGCGGCGAGACGTCTTGGTCCGTCTCGGGCGTCGCGCGACGCTCACGGCGCCGCGGCGGCGCCACGCGCTCGGCCCGGCCGACCTGCTCGGCCAGGGTCCCCTGGCGGCTCTGCAGCAAAGCGCGCGCGGCCGCGCTCAGGCAATCGCGGTCGGCCGCGGAGAGCAGATCGCCGCGCACGACCACGATCGATCCCTCCGGCGTCGCGCCGAGCGTCGGTCGGCCGGCGCGCACCAGCCCTTCGAGCGCCGATTGCAGATCTTGCAGATACGACGGCGGCTTCTCGTTCAGGATCACCAGGTCGACCGCGAGCCCCTTCATGCGCCAGTACTCGTGCGCGCGGAGGAGCTGGCGCACGATCTCCCGGTCCTCGATCTCGTCGATGCGCACCAGCACGATGGGCAGGTCGCCGGAGATCCGGTGAGCCCAGAGCGCGGCCGGGCCGAGCGTGTTGCGGACCAGCGTCGCGGCGGGCGCGCGCAGCCGCGCGTCGAAATAGAGGATGCGGTTGGCGATCTGCTGGAAGAGATGTGCTTCCTCCGGCGTGATCCCCAAATGGTGGAGCTGCACCTGCGCCTGCGTCCACGCGAGCGTCGTGATGCGCTCGAAGGTCGCCGGATCGCGATATTTGTCGGCCATCGCGAGCACGGCGGTGCGCGTGTCGGCGATCAGGGTCGAGAACACCACGCGGCCGCTGCCGCCGGGCGCCAGGCGCAGGCGCCGCCGCAGGCTGAAGATCGGATCGAGCACGGCGCCCGTCGTGTTCGAGAGCGGCCGGCCCTCGATCATCGACATCGGCGTGCGGATTCCGCGTCCGCGGCCCAAAAAGCGCCCGCGCTCGGTCTCGTACTGCGAGCCGCCCGTGCTGGTGCCCTCGACGGAGACCACGTGCGCCGCCCAGATGCGCGATTCCTCCGGGCTGCGCACGCGGCGCGTGGCCAGGAGCGTGTCGAGCTCGGCGACCGCTTCGGTCTGCACGAAGAGGTTCGAGAACGCGGGATGGGCCGCGTCGGCGCGGGCCGGCGCCAGCACGACCTCGGCGTACGAGGTCACCTCGATCTCGTGTTCCTCGCTGCCGAGGTTCGTGATCGTCACGCGACGGATCTCGGCGTCGTCCTCGGGCGACACCAGCACCTCGAGCCGGGTCAGGAGGTGGCCGTCGCGGCGCTGGATCTCGACGCGGTCCTCGAGGAACGTGACCTCGTAGCTGTCCGGCTCGACGCCGGAGGGCTGCAGGCCCGCCGACCACACGGCGCCGCTGCGCGTATCGCGCAAGAACACGAACGTGCCCCAGGGGTCCCGCGTCGGGTCTTCGCGCCAGCGCGTCACCGCCAGCGGCCCGCAGTGGCTGTAGCCGCCGCCCGCCGTCGTCAGCATCACGACGTAGCGGCCGTTCGAGAGCAGGTGCGTGCGCGGCACTGCTTCGAACGCCGAGGTGAAGCGGCGCGAGGTAGGCGCAACCAGCGCGCGCGTCTGCTCGTTCGCGCGCACTTCCTTCGACCGGGGCCGCATCACCGGGACGTCGCGCGGCGCGCGCTCTTGAAGGATCAGCTCGGTGGCCTGCACCATCGGCTGGGCGTGGAAGCGCTCGCGCATCCGGCCGTCGAGCAGCACGTTGGCCAGCGCGACGATCGTCATGCCCTGGTGATGCGCCATGTAGGCGTGGATCACCGCGACCTGCGCGCCCTCGGGCAGGCGCGCGCGTGTGTAGTCGAGCGCCTCGTAGAAGCCGAATGGCCCGAGCCCGCCGGCGCGCTCGAGCTCGGCGAAATTGCGGGCGGCCGCCGGCGGATCGATCATCGCAGCCAGCGCGGTCGCGTAGGGCGCGATCACCAGGTCGTCGCCCAGGCCGCGCCCGAGGCCCAGCCCCGGCACGCCGAACGCCTTGTACTGATAGTTGAGGTTCAGGTCGCGCACGTTGAAGGCCGACTCCGAGATCCCCCACGGCACGTTGCGGGACTGCGCGTAGGAGATCTGGCGCTTCACGGCCAGCCGGCACGTCTGCTCGAGCAGGCTGCCGTCGGGCGCCCGCATCACCAGCCCCGGCATCAGGTACTCGAACATCGAGCCAGACCAGGAGACCAGCGCGATGCCGGATTCGATCGGCGTCATCGGGCGCGCGAGCCGGAACCAGTGCACGGCCGGCACGTCACCGCGGGCGATCGCGAAGAAGCTCGTGAGCCGCGCCTCCGAGGCCAGTAGATCGTAGTGCGACTCGTCGAGCGAGCCGTCGGCCACGCGATAGCCGATGGCGAAGAGCTGGCGCGGACGGTCGAACAGGAACGCGAAGTCCATCCCGTCCACGAGCTCGCGAATCGTGCGCTCGAGCTCCTCGAGACTCTTCAGCAGCGCCTCGGCGGCGCGCGCCGAGGCATCGAGCGCGGCGATGGTGGCCGCGGCGCGGCCGTTGCCGCCGGCGCCGGCCGACTGGCCGAGCGGTTCTCCGGTCCACCGCGTGAGCTCGCGGGCGGCGGCGCGGGCCAGATCGGGCAGGTCGCGCAGCGGCGGCGGCGCCTCGAGCAGCCGCGCCACCGCGCTCGCACGCCGATCGTCGGCGGGCAGGACATTGCGCAGGTCGTCGAGACCCTCGACCCACGGCGCGAGCGCGTCGAGATCGCGGCGATGCGTGTCGAGCGTGGCCAGCGCGATGTCGGTCCACACCGCCGCTTCGGCGCCGGTGTCGTCGGGCAGTGCCCGGGCCCGGTCGCCGAGCGCGCGCACCGCGGTCGTCAGCTCGCGCAGGCGATTGGGCCAGGCGGCGGTCGTCGTCGGCTCTTGCGTCAGCGCGCTCCGAAGCTCGGCCACCGGCTGACGCGCCTCGGTCGGGAGGGCGTCGCGAACCAGCAGCAGCGCCGCGTCGAGCCCGCGCTGCACCTCGTCGCCGACGATCGGACGCTCGGCGCGGTCGCGCAGCGCGACGGCCAGGACGCTCAGATGTCCGGCCAGATTGCCGCTGTCGACCGCAGAGACATAGCGCGGCTCGAGCGGCTTGCGCGTGCGGGTGTCGTACCAGTTGTAGAGGTGACCGCGATAACGTTCGAGATCCGAGATCGTCGCCAGGGTCGCCGAGATCCGATCGACCGCGTCGAGCGTGCCGGTCCAGCCGAGATCACGCGCGGCCACCGCGGAGAGCAGATAGACGCCGATGTTGGTCGGCGAGGTGCGATGCGCCACCACGGGGCGTGGATCGTCCTGGAAGTTGTCGGGCGGGAGCGCGTTGTCTTCGCTCGTGACGAACTGCTCGAAGAATCGCCAGCTCTTGCGCGCCGCCGCCAGGATGCGCTCGCGTCCCTCGACGCCGAGCTGCTCGGGCGGTCGCGTGGAGACCGGCTGGCTGATCCAGTACGCCACCGCCGGCGAGAGACACCAGAGCGCGACGAAGGCCAGCGCCGCCAGGCGGGTCTCGCCGGAGGCGAACGCCGCGATCACCGCGGCGACGAGGGCCAGGGCGAGGGCGCCCCACATGCCGAGATACGTGCCGCCCAGATCGATGCTCGATCGCGACTTCACCTGAGCGGCGGTGACCCATTCGAGCATGCGCCGGCGCGTCACGAGCAGGCGCAGCAGCGTGCGCGCCACGGCATCGGCCATGAGCCAGGCCTGGTGCGCGAGCAAGATCACGCCGAGCGCGATGTGCGCTCCGGCCAGCCCGATGGTCTCGCCGATGCCGAGCAGGTACGCGCGCTTGGAGCCGCCGGGGCGTCGGGGGATGAGCTCGGTCGACACCGGAACGAGCGAGGGCAGCGCAATGCAGACGAGGACCAGCTTGGTCCACACGAGCGAGGCGTCGACCGGCAGGGCCCAGCTGAGCACGAGCGTCAGATACGCGGCGGGAGCCGACAGGGTCCGGCGCAGATTGTCGAGGATCTTCCACCGTCCGATCGTCGGGATGCGCGCCCGCGACGCGCCGGTGCCCGCGGCGCCACGGATCAGCCACGGCAGAAGCTGCCAGTCCCCGCGCGCCCAGCGATGCTGGCGGGCCGCCGCGAACTCGTAGCGCGCCGGAAAATCCTCGAACAGCTCGATGTCGGTGACCAGGGCCGCCCGCGCGAAGAGCCCCTCGAAGAGGTCGTGGCTCAGCAGCGCGTTTTCCGGGACGCGCCCGGCCATCGCGCGCTCGAACGCGTCCACGTCGTAGATGCCCTTGCCGGTGTACGAGCCTTCCGCGAAGAGGTCCTGGTACACGTCGGACACCGCCGCGGAGTAGGGATCGATGCCGGCGGGGCCCGAGAACACGCGGCGAAAGAGCGAGCCCTCCCGCTCGGTCGGCAGGGTCGGCGCGATCCGCGGCTGCAGGATGCCGTAGCCTTCGACCACGCGCCCCTCGCGCGGCTCCAGGCGCGGCCGATTCAGCGGATGGGCCAGGGTACCGACCAGCCGCGCCGCGGCCCCGCGCGGCAGCTGCGTGTCGGCGTCGAGCGTGATCACGAACTTCACGCGGGCCGGGGGCGTGAGCTCGTCGAGGATGAACGAGGTGTCGGCGGCGCCGCGCAGCAGCCGATTGAGCTCGTGGAGCTTGCCGCGCTTGCGCTCCCAGCCCATCCAGCGCCCCTCGCTCTCGCTCCAGAGCCGGCGGCGGTGGAGGAGATAGAAGCGCGCCTCGCCGTCCGCGGCCGGGCCGTGACGCCGGTTGAGCTCGGCGATGCCCGCGCGCGCCGCGGTCAGGACCTCCTGGTCGCCCGGCGTGTGCTCCTGGGGCGCGTCGGTCCAGTCCGAGAGGAGGGCGAAACGGAGTTCGCCGTCGTCGTTGGCGAGATAGTGGACACCGAGCTGCGCGATCTGCTGGGCGATCTGCTCCCGGCTGGTCAGCAAGGTCGGCACCACCACGATGGTCTTGAGCTCCGGCGGCACGCCTTCGCCGAGCTCCAGGCGCGGCAGGGCGCGCGGCGGGAACATCTCGACGACCGCGCGGTTGACGAGCGCGGTCGCCGCGTCCGACGCGGGCAGGGCGGCGAGCGCCGCGAGGACGACGATCGCGAGCACGCTCACGCCGAGCGCGTGGGTGAACATGATCGGCAGGCACAGGAGAAACGCCGTGACGATCGCGATCGAGCCGAGATAGCTCCACGTGGCGGAGGCCATGTACGCTCGGATCAATTGCTGGCGCAGCGAGAGCCGGTAGCCCAGCGCCTGCTCGAGAGTCGGCCGGCCCTTCGAGATCAGGTAGTAGCCGAGGTCCTCGGTGCGCCGTTCCCGGCTGCCCGCGAGGGCGAGGGCTTGGCGGGCGACGTTCATCTCCGTGCGACCCGACCAGCGCGCCAGGTCCTCGACGGCGTGGCGATAGCGGTCGCGCGTGGCGAAGTCCATCGCGCCGAACTCGCTCTCGGCGCGGAAGACCCGATCGACCAGACTCACGTTCTCGACGAAGTCATGCCAGTCGAACGTGCCCATCACGCGCAGGCTCGTGATGATGTTGCGTACGGTCACGTTGGCGGCGCCCTGGCGGTGGTGCTCGGCGCGGACGAGGTCGTGCGCGGAGGTCCCGCGGGCGGCGAGGCGCTCGTCGAGCCAGCGCGCCGCCGGCGTGGTGACCGGGTCCTGATCCCTGAGCCGCTGGGCGAGCCGGACCGCGAACGAATCGGTCAGCGCCCCATCGTCCAGCGTCCTGAACGCCTCCGGGTCGGCCGGCAAGTCGGACTGGCCGAGCAGAAGGTTGGCGAGGCGGTCGGCCTCGAGCCGTGCCGCGCGGCCCTCGACGATCGCGACGGCGAGCCGCCGCAGGTTCTCGATCAAGATGAGTCTCAACGCGATCGGCACCGCCCAGAGCTCGCTCATCCGGAGCGCGTCGGTCTTCTGAAACGCGAGCACGAAGCGCTGCAACGTGGTCGAGTCGAACCGGCTGTCGGTGTGGGCGACGAACGTCCACGCCAGCTCGAGCGCGCGCGGGGAGCCGGCGAGCGGGCCTTCATCGAGGGTCGGTAGCTTCCGATAGAAGCCGGGCGGCAGATCGGTGCGAATCTCGTTGAGGACTTCCTCGACGATGTGGAAGTTGTCGACGAGCCACTCGGCGGCGGGCGTCGTCGCGCGCTCTTCGTTGATGACGGCGGCGAGCGTGCGGTAGCAGCGAAGCAGCACCCGCCCGTTGTCCCGGGTGCGCGGGAGCAGGCCGGGCTCTGGCTGCCGGCCCGACGAGACGCGGTGGCGCGCGATGCTCTCGGCGAGCTCCTCGAGCCGCTCGACGCTCAGGAGCTCGGCACGGATGGGCTCGGCCCCGAACAGGACAGTCATCTCGGCGACCAGAGAACCACTGGTGTTTTGTACGTGACACTGGTAACACTTACAACGTAAGAATTACGTGTCCGGGTCGTACGTCGGATCGGATGGACGGTCACGACCGTTGACATTTCGTGGACATCGAGGCCTGCGCGGTGCGCAAGACATCCTGGCATTGCGCTTGCGTAATCTTGACCGGGAGGATCGTTTTGATGAGAACCGCAATCGGTCTGATTGGACTCGGCATCATCGGCGCCGTCGTGCCGACCGGGCTGCCGGCCATCAACCACATCGCGCAGGTCTTGGCCGGGACCGCCGGTGCGTTGCTATCGCTGGTGATCGTCTGCCTAGCCGGCGCCGCGCTGGCCGCACGCGCCGCCTCGTCCTTCATGCCATCGGCAGCGCGGGCACAGCGGCGCTCCGTCGCCTCGACCCAGTCGGCTACTCGCAGCATCTAGATCCCCGTTTCCACCCGTCGATCGATTCGTTGCAAGCTCGCGAGCTGAGGAGATCGCTCCAAGGCTCGCGCCGCGTCCGTCCACGCACACTCAGTCACTTTACTGTGTAAGAAGGTCCTTGACACCTTCGGGACCTCGCTGCTAGACGTGGGGGCCGCTGCGCGCAGCACAGACACGATAGCAGAGGAGACCCACCATGCGGACGCTCGCAACGAAGCTTGTCGTCCTGATCGCGTTGGTCGCCGTTGTCTTTGTGCCGGCGCTGGAGCGGCCCGCCGCGGCAGGCAAGCTGAGTCTCTGGCGGCTCAAGACCTACATTCCGCCGGCGGACAAGATCCTCGATACCAACGCGCAGGAGTGCGCCAAGAAGGCCGGGCTCGAGCTCGCGGTACAGACCTACACCTTCGACGACATGTGGACCAAGTTCACCGCCGCCATCGAGTCGAAGACCCTGCCGGACATCGCCGAGCTCGACGCGGTCGGCCCGGCGCGCCTGGCGAACCTCGGACGGCTCGCCGACGTGTCGGATGTGGTCGCCGCGGCCACGAAGGAGCTCGGGCCGATCCTCCCGAACGCCGACGGCGCCGTGAAGTTCGGCGGCAAGTACTACGCGGTCCCGCACTACGCGATCCCGCTCGTCCTCTTCTATCGGCCGGACATCCTCGCCAAGGTAGGCGCCGAGCCGCCCGATACCTGGGAGGACATCCAGAACGTCTCCGAGAAGGTGAAGAAGGCCGGAGTGCAGGATTTCCCGAATGGATTTCCGTGGAATCGCACCGGTGACGGCTACGACCCGGCGATGAGCCTCTTGTGGAGCTACGGCGCCGCGTGGGTCGACAAGAGCGGCAAGTTCACCGGCATCCCGAAGGCCGCCGGGCTCGAGGCCCTGAAGGTGGTGACGCGCGCGTACCTCGCCGACAAGACCTCGGCGTTCGACTATCTGTCGTGGTCCGGCGCGACGAACAACGAGGCCTTCATGGCCGGCAAGATCACGTTCACGCCGAACGGGCCGAGCATCCTCTTCCAGGAAGAGTCGACGCAGCATCCGCTGCTCAAGGACACCGCGATCAAAGTCATGCCGAAGGGCCCAGCCGGCCGCAACCTCGCGCTCACGTTCGTGATGAACTGGGCGGTGCCCACCGACGGCAAGTCGCAAAAGGAAGCCAAGGCGCTGATCGGGTGCGTGATGGCCCGCGAGAACTTCGTGAAGTACATGACCGGCTCGTTCCGCCAGATGGTGCCGCTCTTCGCCAAGCCGCTCGACGATCCGTACTGGAACACGCCGAGCGGGAAAATCATCGTCGACACGGTGAAGCAGGGCCATCCGGTCGGCTGGCCGGGTCCGACGACGCCGGCGGCCGCGGAGGTCGTCTCCGGTAACGTCCTCACGGACATGATCACGCGGGTGATCGTCGACAAGGTGGCGCCGGAGGCGGCGATCGACGAGGCCAACAAGCGGATCAAGGAGATCTACGACCGACTCCCGGTGAAGTGAATGTGCTGACCGATCGCCAGCGGGAGCGACTGCTGGGCTATGCGCTCATCGCTCCCGTCGCGATCTTCCTCGGCGGTCTGGTCGCCTATCCGTTCGTGTCCGCGATCTACCTGAGCCTCACCGAGAAGATCGTCGGCTACCCCGCCCACTTCGTCGGGCTCAAGAACTACGGCGCGCTCCTCGAGAGCGGCCGCTTTCGCATCGTCGCCTGGAACAGCGCCGCCTTCACCGTGGGCTCGATCGTGGTGAAGCTGGTGATCGGCATGACGATGGCGCTGGCCCTGCACAACGTGGTGCGCGGCAACCAGTTCATCCGGGGCATCCTGCTGCTGCCGTGGGTCATCCCGACCGTGGTCATCGCGCTCACGTGGAAATGGCTGATGGATCTCTTTCGCGGGCTGATCAACGTGGCGCTGATCGACGTCGGCGCGGTCAGAAGCGGCGTGCACTGGCTCGGTGACCCGACCCTGGCAATGGCGTCGGTCATCACCGCCAACGTCTGGCGCGGCTTTCCGTTCTTCGGCGTCTCGTTCCTGGCCGCCATGCAGACGGTGCCCCAGGAGCTCTACGACGCCGCGGCGGTGGACGGGGCCGGGAGCTGGGAGAAGTTCTGGCGCATCACCTTGCCGAGCATCAAGGGCGTGGTCGCGGTCGTGACCCTGCTCAGTACGATCGTCACCTTGAACGACTTCAACATCGTCTACATCATGACGCGTGGTGGCCCCGGCGCGGCCACCCACATCTTCGCCACCTACAGCTACGAGCTCGGCATCATGTCCCAGCGCTGGGGCCTGGCGATGGCGGCGTCGATGGCGTCCTTGCCGCTGGTCGCGCTCTTGATCGTGGGCGTCGTGCGCTATCTGCACCGCGAGGAGGCGTGACGGTGCGCGCCGCCGCGCTCGCGCGCTGGACCGTGCTGGCGCTCATCCTGGCGATCGTCTTCGTGCCGATGTACTGGATCGTCGCGACCTCGTTCAAGACCGGGCGCCAGATCCTGCTCTCGCAGAGCATTTACGTGCCGCGGCCCTTCACCATCGACAACTACATCTATCTCTTCGAGGAGAGCCGCTTCGCCCTGTGGATCCGCAACAGCGCGGTCACCGCCACCGCGAGCACCTTGCTTTCGCTCGTCATCGGCACCGCCGGGGCGTATTCGCTGACCCGCCTCTCGTTCCCGGGGCGCCGCACCTTCGGGGCGATCGTCCTGATCACGTATCTCGTGCCGCCCGGGCTGATGTTCATCCCGCTCTACCGGACCTTCATCCAGCTCGGCTACACCGACTCGCTCGGCACGTTGATCCTGGCGTACCCGACGTTCCTGGTGCCGTTCGTGACGTGGCTCTTGATGGGGTTCTTCCGCTCGATCCCGCGCGAGCTCGAGGAGGCGGCCCTGGTCGACGGCGCCACGCGCGTGCAGGCGATGGTGCGCGTCGTGCTGCCGCTGGCGGCGCCGGGCCTCCTGGCGGCCGGCCTCTTCTGCTTCACCCTGTCCTGGAACGAGTTCCTCTACGCCCTGATCTTCATCGCCGACGACAGCCTGAAGACCTTGCCGGTGGGGCTCTCCGAGTTCGTCGTGTCCGACTTCGCGTTCTGGGGCCAGCTCATGGCGGCGGCCGCGCTCGCGTCGCTGCCGGTGATCGTGGTGTATATCTACCTGCACAAGTACATGGTGCAGGGGCTCACGGCAGGGGCGGTGAAGGGCTGACGAGGAGGCAACGATGACGACCGCGGCGAGACCACTCGATGGTGTGCGCGTGCTCGAGCTGGCCCGATATCAGGCGGGCCCGCGCGGCGGGATGATCCTGTCCGATCTCGGTGCCGAGGTCATCAAGATCGAGCCGCCCGGCGGCGAGGAGACGCGCACGCACCCGCCGATGGTGCGAGGCCAGAGCGTGTACTTCTCCGTCTACAACCGCGGCAAGAAGAGCGTCTGCCTCAACCTGCGCAACGCGCGCGGCCAGGAAGTCTTCGCCGAGCTCGTCAAGAAAGCCGACATCGTCCTCGAGAACTTCCGCCCGGGCGTGATGGCGAAGATGGGCTTCGGGTACGAGCGCCTGCGCGAGCTCAACCGCGGCATCATCCTGGTGTCGGTGTCGGGCTTCGGCCAGTACGGGCCCTATACCGAGCGGCCCGCGTTCGATCCGCTCGGCCAGGCGATGAGCGGGCTGATGACCCTGACGGGTCAGCGTGACGGCAAGCCGATCGGCACCGCCTCGTCGGTGGTCGATCGCTACACCGCGCTGCACGCGACGATCGGCACGCTCGCGGCGCTCCGGCACAAGGAGCGCACCGGCGAGGGCCAGGTGGTCGACGTCTGCTTGCTCGACTCGGCGCTCACGATGGTCGAGATTCCGACCTCGTACTATCTCGCGACCGGCGAGGAAGGCGGCGAGGGCGGGCGGCCGCCGTACAAGGCCCGGGACGGCTACGTCGTCATCAGCGCCGGTGCGCGCGAGATGGCCGCGCGCCTCATGAAGCTGGTGGATGGCGGCGCCGGCCAGGGCGACGACGCGCCGCTCGTCGGCAGCTCCGGTCCCGATGCGCGCCGTGCGCGCATCGAGGCGTGGTGCGCGGCGCACACCGTGGAAGAGATCTGCGCCGCGCTCGGCGAGGCCGGCATTCCCGTCGGCCCGGTGCGTACGATCCCCGAGGTCGCGCGCGATCCGCATCTCTGGGACCGGCAGATGCTGGTCAAGATGGACGATCCGGTGGCCGGCGAGATGTACCTGCCGGGCGTCACGATCAAGATGTCGAAGACGCCGGGACGGATCGGACCGGTGCCGACGCCGGGCCAGCACACCGTCGAGATCATCTCGAGCGTGCTCGGCTACGACGCAACGACGCTCGACGGCCTGCGCAGCGCCGGCGCGATCGCGTAGCTTCGCTCGCACGTCCGGACACGGAGTGATATAAAGGTCCCGATGATGCTGTCGCGATCCTCACGGCTGTTCGCCTTGCTCCTTCGATCCGACGGACATCGATTCGCGGCCGCCTTTCTGGCGTCGCTCCTGCTCGCGGTCTCGTTCGGCTCCGGCTACGTCGCCGCTCTCTCCGTCGGCGTGTTCGACGCGATCGACCCGGTCGATCAGCCGCTCGTCGCCACGATCGAGAGCGGTCCCGCGACGCTCTCGACCCCGCACGCCATCGGCCGTGGTGTCGATGCCGCCCGAACGTATCACCCCGAGCTTCGCCCGCTCTGCCCCACTCAAGACCGCTCACCTCCCGTTCTCGCTTCCTAGCTAGCTAGCCGCCAGCGCGCTCGTCGGACCATTCATAAGCGCACCTCGGCCGGCGGGGCCCTAGCCCCGCGACGGCCTGCGGCGCGCACTACCGCCGTCGCGGGTGGACCGCGCGTTTGCGTCCACGGGTACGTCTGTGCGGATCACGGTCGGCCGCGGGAGCCGTTTCCCTGCCGATCGATCTCACAGGGGAGGAGGTGAGGACATGACGCGGACGATGACTGCCGTACTGTCTCTGGGGTCTCTGCTCTGGCTCTCGACGGCGGCGACCGCCCAGCAGCCGCCGATGCCGAGCGACTGCGACAGCTGGATCGCCACGATCAACAACGAGGCCGGCGTGCGTGTGGACGAAGCTGGTTACAACGCGCGCTTGAAGGTCGAAGAGATCGCGAAGATGTGCAGCGAAGGCAAGATGGACGAAGCACGGAAGGCGGCCACGGAGACGATGGCGAATCTCGGTATCAAGCAGTAGGAACGGTCTCCCACCGTCCGGTAGTGGCTCAGCCCGGCTGAGCCACTACCTCCCGGCCCCAGACAGTTCGGCCCGCGGCGTCCGCGAGCCGGCCCAGCGCCGAGCACATCGACGAGATCCGCCTGAAGATCCGCTCGCTCGAGTAGCGCCGCAGCATCGCGCGCGAGCACCTGCTAGACTACGACCCGCCCGTGAGCCAGTGGTGTCGTGCGTGGCTTGGAGCGTCATGAGTGGAAAGGACACGCGATGAAATTCGGGCTGCACTCCGTCAATCTGCATACCTGCGGCTATCCCGACGCCGCCGCGCGCATCGGCCGGGCGGCGGAGGCTGCCGGCTTCGAATCGCTCTGGGTGGCCGATCACGTCGTGCTGCCCGATCCGCCGGTGCCCGGACGGCCGATGGCCCCGGACATGCGGCTCCTCGATCCGATCGTGGCGCTCACGTTCCTGGCCGCGCACACGCAGCGCATCAAGCTGGCAACGGGCGTCATCATCCTGCCGCAGCGCCAGGCGCTGGTGCTGGCCAAGCAGCTTGCTTCGCTCGACGTGCTCTCGAATGGCCGGCTGATCTTCGGCTTGGGTGTCGGCTGGTGCGAGCCCGAGATGCGCTCGGTGGGCGCGCCTTTCGCCGAGCGCGGGAAGGTGGCCGACGACTACCTGGCGGCGATGCGCGCGGTGTGGACGCAGCCCAAGCCGTCGTACAAGGGCCCGTACGTCGCCTTCGACGGCGTGCAGGCGATGCCGCGCCCGGTGCAGGCGCCCGTGCCGATCGTCGTCGGCGGGCGCACGGCGCCGGCCTATCGCCGCGCCGTGCTGCAAGGCCACGGCTGGTACGGCTTCGGGATGGGCGTCGAGGACACGCAGAAGGTGGTGGGCGCACTGCGCGAGACGGCGAAGAAGCACTCGCGGCCGGCGGAGCTCGGGCGGCTCGAGATCAGCATCACGCCGCCCGGCTACGACGTGCCCGACAAGGCGATGATCGATGCGTACGCGGCGGCCGGCGTGGATCGGCTTGTTCTGAGACCGCGGCCCGATATGGATGGGCCAGCACTGGAACGCTTCGCCGCCGAGGCCGGGCGCACGCTCGGCCTGCGAGCGGCGTGAGGACTGACGCCATGAAAATCGCGAAAGTCGAAGCGCTGCATTGCGACGGCGGCTGGCGGCCGTGGACGTTCGTGCGCGTCGAGACCGACACCGGCCTGGTCGGCTGGGGCGAGTGCAGCGACAACCGGAGCCCGTACGGCATCGCCGGCTCGGTGCGCGACATGGCCGATCTCTTGATCGGGCAGGATCCGCGGCCGGTCGAGCGCCTCTACTGGGACATGCTGCGCCGGATGCGCCAGAACTACGGCGGCGTGTCGCACAAGGCGATGGCGGGCGTGGAGCTGGCGCTCTGGGATATCAAGGCCAAGTCGCTCGGCGTGCCGGTGTACGAGCTCTTCGGCGGGCCGATGCGCGATCGGATGCGCCTCTACTGGTCGCACTGCGGCACGACGCGCGCGCGCATGGGGCAATTCCTCGGCACGCCGCCGCTGAAGACGTACGACGACATCGCGGCGCTCGGGCGCGAGGTGGTCAAGCGCGGCTTCACTGCGCTCAAAACCAACATGGTCATCCCCGGCGATCCGGCCACCGTTTATTTCCCCGGCTTCGCCAGTGGCATCAACACGACCGACGGCGCGCCGAGCGTGGAGATTCTCGAGGCGATCGACCGGCTGATCGGCACCTTCCGCGAGGCCGTGGGCCCGAAGGTGGGACTCTGCCTCGACCTGAACTACAACTTCCGCACCGAGGGCGTTCTGCGCATCGCCAAGCTGCTCGAGAAGTACGACATGCAGTGGGTCGAATACGATAACTGGGACCCGGACGCGCTCTTACAGATCAAGCAGTCGACGACGACCCGGCTGGCCTCGTGCGAGAGCCTGGTGAGCTTGCGGCAGTACCGGCCGTTTCTCGAGAAGCACGCGGTCGACGTGGCCATCATCGATGTGCCGTGGAACGGCTTCTCGCCATCGGTGCAGATCGGGCGGTTGGCCGAGGCGTGCGAGATCAACATCGCCCCGCACAACTACTACAGCCACCTGGCCGACCTGCACTCCTTGCACCTCTGTGCCGTGCTCCCCAACGTGCGCATCATGGAGATCGACATTGATGACGTGCCGTGGAAGGGTGCGCTCGTCACCAAGCAGCCGGTGATCCGCGACGGACACATCTGGCTGCCGGACACGCCGGGTTGGGGCGCGGACATCGACGAGCGCGTCCTGCGCGAGCATCCGTGGCCGCGGCCGGGGGCGAGTGGACAGCAGCTTTTCTATGGGATGGATCCGGGACAGATGGCGGCGCGGCCGCGATAGCGCGCGGCGTGTCTCACGCGCTGGGCACGGTGCCCATGGGTTTGGGCACCGTGCGTAGTCTCACTCGCCCGGACGATCGCGAATTCTGCGTCTAGTCGTCGTCTCCGTCGCGTCAACGTCTGGCATCGTCGCTGCAGCCATGCTCGCGCATGGCAAACGCGCGCGAGCTCTACAGTCGGCGATCGATCACGCGGCCCGCGAGGCTGGCGGGCCTAACGCTTCTCGTGTTGCTCTCCGCGGCGGCGCACACGCCGAGCGTCAGCGGCGACGCTCCGCTGGCGCTGGCCCCGGTGAGTATCTGGGCGCGCGGCTTTCTCCAGCCTCGAGGCGTGGCCATCGATGCGCAGGACGCGGCCTTCGTGAGCGATCGCTTGGCCGGCACCGTCACTCGCATCGACCAGAGCCAGTCCAAGACCACGGTGCTCCGCGGGCTCGATCGGCCGATCGGCGTGGCATTCGACCGCGAGGGCCGGCTGCTCGTCGCCGAGGAGCGCGCCGGGCGCGTTACGAGACGGGAGGCGGACGGCTCGCGTACGGCGCTGGTTACGGGAATCAAGCAGCCGCGCTGGCTCGCCGTCGCGGACGACGCGACTGTCTTCATCGCTGCCCGCCGCCTCACGCGCGGCACGGATCCCGAGCCGGACGACGAATCGGCCGAACCTGAGGTGATTCTGGCGTATACCGCGACCGGCGCGCTGACGGTGTTCGCCGACGGGTTTCGCGCCCTGCGCGGCCTCGCCGCTGGTGACGGCGTGCTCTACGCGGCGACCGATGGGCGCCGTGGCGACTTGAGATCCGGCGGCGTCGTGCTACGCATTCCGATCTTGCCGGGGGCACGCGCGGGCGCGGCGAGCCCGATCGGCTCGTCGGCTACGTTCACCAGACCGATGACGCTGGCGCAAGATCGGCTGGGAGCCTTGTTCGTGACCACCATGGAGCTCAGCACCGATGGGCAGCGCGCTGGGGGCGCGCTGGCGAAGCTGCATCCTGGCGGGCGAGTCAACCTGTTCGCAGGCGAGCTGGATCGTCCGCAAGGCGTGGCATTCGACTCGACGGGCAATCTCTACGTTGCTGACGGGATCTCCGGGCGTGTGCTGCGCTTCCTTGCTCCACCCGCTCCCGAGCTCACGCCACTCGCGGCGATGACGAACCAGCCGTCGGTCCGCGTGAGCGGGACCGGGCTCGCGAGGGCGCGGGTCGATGGGCGCCTCGACGGCGCGGGCGGGCGGTTCACGACCCAGAGTGACGCGGCAGGAAGCTTCGCGCTGACGATTCCGTTGAGCCCGAATGCCGAGAACATCATCGAGATCTTCACGACCGCCTACGGCGGCGACGGCCTGACGGGAGAGCCGGGCGCGGCGATCGTCCGCCACGACGACGTGCCGCCCGAGACCGTCCTGCTCAGTGCACCACAGAGCCCGACCGACGCGGCGACCATCACCCTTGCATTCACGGGTACGGACGACGTCACGGCGCCGGGCGATCTCGATTTCGCGTGGCGCCTCGATGGCCGTCCGTTCAGCGAGTTCTCGACCGCACGCTCCGCGGCCGTGACCGATCTCATCGACGGCGCGCACGCGTTCGAGGTGGTCGCGCGTGATCGAGCCGGCAACGTCGACCCGACGCCGGCGACGACGACATTCACCGTGAGCCGATCCCGAATCGCTCTCATCGAGCCCGAGCCCGGCGCAACGCTGCCCGCGGGACTCCGGCTCGTCCGCGGCACGCTGGCGGCGAGCGCCCCTGAGATTTCGGTCACGATCAACGGCGCGGTGGCCGCCGTCAACGGAAATAGCTTCGCCGCCCTCGTTCCGCTGACGACCGACACGAACCGCCTGCAGATCGTCGCCACCACCGCCGCCGGCGTCGTCGCCAGCCAGGACGTGCCGGTGACTGTGGTGGCCGCGCCGGATTCTCCGTTCTTGCTCGTGACGAGCCCGCCGACCGGAGTGGCGCCGATGGCCGTGTCGTTCACGCTGCTGGGGGTGCCGGAGGGATCGACGGTGCAGGCCGATTTCGACGGCGACGGGACGATCGAGATCGCGGGCCCACGGCTCGACGATCAGGTGTTCACGTATACACAGCCTGGGCTCTACGTGGCGCGCATTGCCGTCAGCGACGCGCTGGGGCAGCAAACCATAGTCCCCGGCATCGTCCAGGTCTTCGATCGCACCAGCCTCGACGCGCTCCTGCAATCGAAGTGGACCGCTCTGCGAGACGCGCTGCGCCGCGGCGATATCGCCCAGGCGATGAGCCAGGTGTCCACGCGCTCACGCGCGCGCTACCAGCAAGCGTTCGCCGTACTGACCCCCGACCTGCCGGCGATCGATACGATCCTCACCAGCCTTCAGTTCGCTCGCACCCGTGGACCCGAGGCGCTGTTCGAGATGAGCCGTACCGATGCGGGCACTCCCAAATCCTTCGAGGTGAGATTTCATGTCGACGCCGACGGGTTCTGGCGCCTGCGGTCATTCTGAGCGGTGATGCGGCGCGCCGCGCTGATCGGCCTTCTTGTTGTGCTCGGCCTCGCCGCTCGGGCGGACGCGGCCGGGCCGTGGCAGGCGCAGGTGGTCGACGCAGAGACCAAGCAGCCGCTTGAGGGGATCGTGGTGCTCGCCTGGTGGACGCGCCACGTCCGGAGCTTCGGCGGATACAGCGAGGACTATCGCGACTCTCAGGAAGTCCTTACCGATAAGGACGGTCGCTTCAGGATCGAGTCGCGCGGGTTCTTCAGCCTTAACCCGCTCGTCTTCTTCCGCGGGCCGTTCGTCGCGACGTTCAAGCCCAGCTACGGAGACTACAGCTGGCCGGGCTACAAGGGCTCGGAGTCGTGGCCGAAGGAAGAGCGCGACGCGCTAAGCACGGCAGCGAAGCTGCTGCAACTGGAGGGAATCGTGCTGGAGATGAGGGCATTGTCTTCGGCCGACGAGAGAAGGGAATACCTGAAGCGTATCGAGGTTCGCGTTGTTGGTGTTCCACTCGACAGGCGACCCCTGATGCACAAGGCGATCATGGACGAGCGACGAGCGCTCGGATACGGTAGCCGCACGCAGCGATAGGAGGCCGCGATGAGACTAGGTAGACGCGCCGCTGCGATCGTGGCCGGTGCCGTGAGTCTGTTGAGCGTAACGGCCGGGCCCACCCTGTCCTATTCCCCCGCGACGCATTCGGAAATCGGAGCGATCGCGGTTGACCGGTCCGGCATGGACTCGATCTTGAAAACTCAGTACCGCACGACACTCGGCGTATCGTCTGTCGTCAACGGGCTGAGGCTTCGCGAGCTGGTCGCGCTCGGCGCCGCTCGCGAGGATAGGCCGCCGTTCCGATCTCTCAACCACTTCCACAGTCCGCTCAAGCTCTGGCCCGACGCGGGTGGGATCCTGGGGCAGTCGTCAATCTACTGGCAGCAGAATCCGGAGCAAGGCCTGGGGGGCACATGGTCGTGGCCGCTTGCGCGCCAACGCTTGTTCGACTTTCTGACATTGCCCACACCTGCGGGGCGCGCGCAGGCATTGGCGGACATGGCTCGCGCCCTCGGCCAGGTCATGCACATGGTCCAGGACGCGGCGTCGCCGGCGCATACGCGCGAGGACCCGCATCTGCTCGGGGACGGGTACGAGGCGCGCATCGAGGAGCTGCGAGGGAGTAACCCCGATACGCCCTTGCGGGCGAAGTTCCTAGGTTTTCTGGACGCGGCGGCCATCGTGCCGGCGACTTCCATCTTCACCGCGACCAACGATCCGCGGGCGCCGGCCCCGGTCGCCCGGCTGATCGATAGTGATCGGTTTGCGGGAACCCCGCAGACGTACTCGGTCGGCGCCGAGACCGGCCTGGCCGAATACACGAATGGCGGTTACGTGAGCGACGACACGATCTTTCTCGGGTTCGCGCTCCCCCGGCGCGAGAATCTCGGCCCCGCAGCCGCCGATCCGGCCGACACGCCCGGAGCGCGGCGCTATTTCCCGATGACGGCGCCGGACGGAGACACCGTGAAGCACTTCGTGGTTGAGGGCGCCCTCTACGAGCGCCTCCTTTTCCGAGGGCAGCTGACCGGCGGATATACGCTGGACGAACGGGTCTACGACGACTACGCGGCTCGGCTGATTCCGCGCGCGGTCGGCTACTCGGCCGCCCTCTTGAACTACTTCTTCCGCAGCAATTTCGACTTCGCGGTCGCACCGAGCGCCGATGATCCAGCCAAGCGTCGGCTCACGGTCAGCATTCCGCCGCAGCTCACCGCGGAGACGTTGGACGGCACGTTCACCTTGTACTCCGAAGACGCGAACGGTCTTCGCAGCGCGGTGCCCGGCGCGTCCATCACGACAGTGCTGTCGCGCGGGGCGTCCGTCGACACCGTCTTCACCGCGGCCTCCGGCGCGCGCGCATACGTGCTGGCGTTCCGAGGTCGGCAGGGCAACGAATCGGGCGCAGTGACCGGCAAGGTCAAGCCGACAGGACCACTGGCGTTTGCCGCGCAAGCCACGGCCGAGTTCACGGCAGGCGAGACGCGCACGATCACGACCGACGTCGACAACGCGTCGCAGCTCGTCGTCGTGGAGAGACGATCGAAGGATGAGCGACACCAGCGAGCGATGGGATCGTTCTTCTCTTCGAGCGGTGATCCCGACCCGTCGCTCAAGCGGGTGTCGCTCGAGTTCGATCCGCGTGTCGTCGGGACCCCGCCGGCCCGACTGTTGGTGGACGACATCGATGTCGGACTCGCGTGGAACCGGGAAGACGCGGTCGTCGCGAGTCCACGCCGGTGGGAGGTTCGAATCGATTTGCCGGCGTTCTACGGTGGTTCTGGCGGGCTGGTTCCGAATGCTCCGCGCTTCTTGACGGTCGAGACCATCGAGGGGATCAGGACTCGAGCGCCGCTCGTGTGGTGGCGCAGCGTCTCGGCGCTGGCCGAAGTTAGTGGCCTCCGCCAGTCGGTGACCCCATGTCCGCCCGAGCTGGCATGCGAGGAAGTGACCACCCGCGGCACCGTGCTGCATGGCCTCGTCTTCTTCGGGGACGGCGACGGCGAGGGGCGCGACACCAGCGGGGCCGGGCAGCGTCAACCGTTGAGCTCACCGCACACCTCGGTCGGCTTCGTTCCGGTCTCCGCGGTGGCCGGGTTCGGCGTCGGCACGGCGGAGCGGACGGGGAGCCTGGAATGCTTTGCCGCTTGCGTGGCGGCAGCCTCGTGCTCGACCAGCACAGTCGAGGTCTTTGCCCAGGCGGGAACCGCGGGGCCGGTGTGGACCAAGGACCAATTCTCGGTGAGTCTCGGTACGCTCAGCGGCGCGCGCAAGGATGCCAATGCCTGTGCACGGCCCGCGACGCCGGAGCCTGCCGCGCCCGACCTTCCCGAGCTACGCTTCCGACGGGACTATCTGGCCGTCGATCAGAGCCGGTTCGAGGAATTTGGCGTTACTCCACCCCAGTACGAGATCATTCTGCGGTGATCAGCGTCTCGGATTCGCGGCCGGGTCGTCTCGTACGCCTCGCGCTCGTGCTCGGTGTTGTGGTCGGCTGCGCGACCGCGTGCCTGTACCCCGGCGCCGAAGTCCCGTATGTCCAGACGCCGACCGAAGTCGTCACCGAGATGCTGCGCCTGGCCCGCGTGAACGGCAGCGACGTCGTCTACGATCTCGGCTCGGGCGACGGTCGGCTCGTGATCACCGCGGCGCGCGACTTCGGCGCACGCGGGGTCGGCGTCGAGATCGATCCCAGGCTGGTCGCGCAGAGCACCGAGGCCGCGCGGCGCGCCGGCGTCGCCGAGCGCGTCCGATTCCAGGCCGGCGATCTGTTCGAGATCGATCTCTCCGACGCCACGGTCGTGACGCTCTATCTCTCGCCGGAGCTCAATCTGCGCTTGCGGCCGAAGCTCTTGAATGAGCTGCGGCCGGGCTCGCGCATCGTGTCGCACGATTTCGCGATGGGGGACTGGCCGCCGAGTCAGACGATTCGCGTCGCCTCGCGCGACCGCGTGTCGAATGTGTTCCTCTGGATCGTCCCGCCGAAGACCGCGCACGCTCGCTGATACCACCCGCAACTATCGCCTGAAGTTGTCTTCGGTGGCGTTCCTCGACAAGAGAGCGCTGCACTTGTGAGAATGCGTTCTTTGTTGCGGAATTTTTCGTGCGTGCGCTCCGAAAAAGGTTCAGCGGCTGTTTCAGCGAGCCTCAGGCGTAGACGCGCTCGATCCGGGTGCCGACGCGGCAGACGATCTCCCAGGGGATGGTGCCGATCGTCGCCGCCATCTCGCGCGCGTCGATCGTGTCGCCGCCCTGGCTGCCGATGAAGACCACCTCGTCGCCGGGTGAGGCGTCGAGCCCCGTCACGTCGATCATGATCATGTCCATGCAGACCGAGCCGATGATCGGCGCCCGCCGGCCGCGGATCAGCACGGCGCCGCGGCCGGCCAGGCGCAGGTCGAGCCCGTCGGCGTAGCCCGCCGGCACGATCGCGATCGTCGTCGGCTTCGTGGCCGTGAAGCGCGCGCCGTAGCCGGTGACCTCGCCGGCGCGCATGCCCTTGACGGCGGTGATCTTGCTCGAGAGCGTCATCACCGGGGCCAGCGCGATCGACGACTGGAGCGGCGGCGGCACGATGCCGTAGAGGAGGAGTCCCGGCCGCACGCGGTCGTACCAGACGCGCGGATCGCGCACGACCGCGGCGCTGTTGGCCGCGTGGCGATAGCGCGGCCGTGCGCCCAGCGCCGAGAGATCGCCGAGCGCCTTCTCGAAGCGCCGGTGTTGCTCGTCGAACAAGGTCGATGCCGGATCGTCGGCGGTCGCGAAGTGGGTGAAGACCGCTTCGAGATCGAGGTTCGCGCTGCGCAGGAGCTCGGGCAGGGAGCGGCGCAGGTTGTCGAAGCGGAACCCCAGCCGGTTCATGCCCGTGTCGATCTTCAGGTGATAGCGCACGCGCTGCTTGTGGCGCACTGCCGCGGCCTGCACCGCGCGCGCGGCGCCCGGCGACGAGATCGTCGGTGTCAGGCGGCAGTCGAACAGACCATCGAGATCGCTCACACTGAGCGCGCCGAAGATCAGGATATCGGCGCGCACGCCCGCGGCCCGAAGTGCTGCGCCTTCCTCGATGTCGGCGCAGGCCAACAGATCAGCGCCGGCGTCCTCGAGTGCGCGACCGACCTGCGCCGCGCCGTGGCCGTAGGCATTAGCCTTGACGACCCCGATCACGCCCGGCGTGCCCGTCGGCCGCTCGCGTTTGAGATGCTCGCGAATCACGCGGAAGTTCGACTTGAGCACGTCGAGATCGACGCGCGCTACCGTCGGCCGTACCCGCTCGGTCAGTATCGCCATTGGTCTACGTGTCCCTGCTCCATGGTACTGCGGGAGAGGCATGAGACCGCTCAGGTGTGTGCGGGGGCGCGACGGCGCCCGGCCGCACCGTCGGGAGCGTGTGGACCGCTTACGGAAGCAGCTCGGCTACCGCGATCTGCTCGGCGGCGAGGCCGAGCAGCGTGACGGCGGCGGGCGCCGTCAAGGTTGCGACGGATCGATAGCTCCATCCGTAGGGCGCCGACGGGTCTGTGCCGGGCTCCCGGTAAACTTCGAGGACACGATCTACCAGATTGACGATCCAGTAGTCTTGGACCTGCGCTCTGGCGTACAGGCTGCCTTTGTGGAGACGGTCGAAGCCCACGCTCGATTCCGCGATCTCGACGATGAGAGCCGGGCGCACGGGGTGCTCGTGACGATAGTCGGTGGGATGTCCAGGGACCACCGCAAGGTCGGGCTCTGGCTCTGACTCGTCGTCGAGGGACACGGGCAACTGGATGCTGACGATCCAGCCCGGCGGGAGAACGGCCCTCAGCGCGTAGTCGACCGCGCGGATCGTGGCGGCATGATAGGCGCTTTGTGGCTCGGCGACGACGAGTTGCCCACCGATGAGCTCGGTTGGGTCACGCTCGAAGACGCCGAGATCGATGAGCCGATCGTACTCGACTCGCTTCCAGCGACGGATCTCGAGCGGCGTCTGCGGCATGAAGCCATAGTAGCTCTGTCCCGCTAGAGGCGGCAATGCCCACTCTGGGATACGGGCGTGGCCTAGATCGATCCTTCGGCGGCGAGCTTCGCGATCTGGTCGCCGCTGTACCCCAGCTCCTTCAGAACCTCCTCGCGATGCTGCCCGAGCAGTGGCGCCGCCGAGATCTTCGTCGGCGACGCGGAGAGCTTGATCGGGTTGCCGGCGGTGATGTACCGCCCGCGCACGGGGTGCTCGACCTCGACGATCATCTCGCGGGCGTGCAGGTGCGGATCGGCCATCACCTCGGCGGTGTCGAGGCACGCGCCGCACGGGATGCCCGCGCCGGCCAGGATCTTCATGACCTCGCGCTTGGGGCGCTTGGACGTCCAGTCCTCGACCAGCGCGTCGACCTCGGTCTTGCGCTGCCAGCGCGCCGCGGCCGTCTCGTACCGGGCATCGCCGATGAGGTCGGTACGGCCGATCGTGTTCAGAAGCGTATGCCAGAACTGCTGCGGTACGAACAGGAACACGTAGTCGTTCGGGCCTCCGGGATGGCAGCGATACGTCGTGCCCGGGGCGCTGGCGCCGAGCTGGTTGCCGGTGCGCTGGCCAGGCTTGCCGGTGCGCTGATGGTCGCGCAGGCTGACGCGGATCAGGTTGACGACTGCGTCCTGCATCGAGACCTCGACCCGCTGCCCTTCGCCCGTGGTGTGTCGCTGCATCAACGCCGCCAGAATGCCGACGACGCAGTGCATGCCGGTGCCAGAGTCGCCGATCGACGGCCACACATAGGTCGGCGGATTGTCAGGAAAGCCGGTGACGCTCATGGCGCCGCCCATCGCCTGCGCGATCGGCTCGTAGCTCTTGTAGTCGGCGTACGGCCCATAGGAGCCGAAGCCCTTGATGCTCGCGTAGACCAGCCGCGGGTTGATCTGCTTGACGGCCTCGTAGCCGAAGCCCAGACGCTCGAGCACGCCCGGACCAAAATTCTCGAGCAGCACGTCACCGGTCTTCAAGAGTTTGCGGAACACGTCCTTCGCGCCGGGGTTCTTGAGGTTGAGCGGAAGGCTCCGCTTGTTGGCGTTGAAGGACAGATAGAACAGGCTGTCCGCGTCGGGCCGGTCCGCGTGCGTCTGCCGGGCCGGATCGCCCTTGCCGGGCTCCTCCACCTTGATCACGTCCGCGCCGAACCACGCCAGCAACTGCCCGCACGATGGGCCCGCCTGATTGTTCGTGATGTCGATGACTCGAATGCCAGCCAGCGCCTCGCTCATTGTTCGGTCCTCGATGGGTTCACAGGGAAAACACCTTCTTGAGGAACATCTTCACGTCCTCCGGTGACTTCTTGCGCCCCTCGCTGTCGCCGCCGACCATGGCACCGCGCTCCTGGCAGCCGCGCTCGTACGCCGCCAGGGAGCGCGTGATATCCTCGCCGCTCGCCCGGATCGTGAGGGCGAACCGATCCACATCGAACAGCGTGTTGCAATTGCGGCCGGTGACGATGTCCTTTGCGCGCACCGGCGGATGGATCGAGTCGAAATAGTGATAGGCGTTCTCGTACTCGATCACGCTCACGTCGACGCCCTTCGATTTGAACCACTGAGCGTATTCGCGGCACGGCGCCGGCGGCGTCAAGTCGTCGCGTCCGCCGAGCAGCATCAGGATCGGTCCGCGGGTGATACGCTCCGCCACCTGCCAGCCGTTGCAGGCCGGGTAGACCGGCACGTGCGCGGCGAACTTCGTTTGATCCTCGATGACCGCGCGGCGATATGCCTCGAGCTCTGTCCACAGCGCGACCTGCCCGCCCTTGGAGAAGCCGATGACCCCGATGCGCTGGGGGTCGATTTTCGGATGCGTCACGAGGAGCTTGAGCGCCGCGAACGCGTCGGCCACGTTGGCGGCGGTCGAGAGCTGGGTCTGATCGGTCGCCATGTCGCGGATGTTCCGCGGCGTGAAGCTGTCGACGATGAAGCCGGCCACCCCGATGTCGTTGAGATGATCGGCCCACCAGGACTCGCGCTCCGCGACGCCCGCGCTGCCATGCGCGATGACCATGGCCGGAACCGCGCCGGTCGCGCGCTTGGGCACGCGCAAGGTGCCGAAGATCACGGTCTTCTGCATCGCCTGGCGTTGCGCCAGCTGAATGAAGCCGATCGGCGTCACGCTCTCGAAGTAGATCTTTCCCGTACGTCCGTCAGCGAGATCCTGGACCGGCGGATCCGCCGCGGCCGCCGGACCGGCGGCGAGAAGCAGCAGCAGGCTGAGCCAAGCGCCGAGCGCCCTCACGCCACGTCCGGCGGCGGGGCCACCACGTCTTCGTAGCGGTGCCGCTTGGTGATGAGGCCGGCATGCTGGAACACATCCAGTGCCACCTCGAACGCCGGGCGCGTGATCTCGACGTGCGGCGACCAGCAGCCGAGCTTCTGGTAGTAGGCGACGGTCGCGGTGAGGACCGCGCGGTCGATTTCAGGAAAGAACGCGGATTCGGTCTCGGCGATCTTGGCGGCCGGCGTCATGATGAGCCACGCGCGCGCCTTGCGATAGGCCTTCATGAAGCGCTTCGCCATACCCGTCTTCAGCCACTCGCGCGTGGCGGCGAGGCTCGAGAACGCGACGGGGCCGAGCGCCTCGCCGACCGAGGCCACGACGTGACCGACGCCATCGTGCTCGAGCTGCTGCGGGGCGGGACCCTGCTGATGGATGTAGTCGCCCTGGCCTTTGCGGAACGCGCCGTCCATCTGGGCGCTCGGCACGTCGACGGCGCCGATCGCCTTGTAGTCGAGCCCGCGCTTGTGGCAGGCGTACTTGAACATCGCCAGCGGCTGACCGCCGTGATCGACCAGGACCTGCTTGCCCTTGAGCTTGTCCCAGCTGAACTCCGGGTCGGCCGCCCGGGCGGTGAGGAAGAAGCCGTCCTTCTCGTTGATCTGGGCGAAGTGCACCGCGGGTGGCGTCTGGCCCTTCTCGAGGGGACCGAAACCCTGCGAGGGCGCCGACTGACAGACGTGCACCGTGCCGGCCACGACCCCGTCGATCGCCGACTTGCCGACCGGCGCGTTCGAGTGCTTGGGCTGGAGCCCCTCTTCCTTCAGAAAGCCGGCGGCGATCGTCGCGATCAGCGGCGAGTAAAAAGCGGAAAAGCGCGTGAACTGGATGTGAATTTCTTCGCTCACCGATCCCTCCTCCGGGGAGTTGGCTGAGACACAATCGCGCTCCACGGCGGCGGAGTCAAGCGGCCTTGACCAGTCCTTTGCGCGCCTCGTACTATTCGACTACTCGAGTCGTGAAGCCGAACGATCTGCCGCTGGTCGGCGTCACCATCCTGGATCTGACCCGCGTCCTGGCCGGACCCTACTGCACACGACTGCTCTGCGATCTGGGCGCGCGCGTCATCAAGATCGAGCGGGCCGGCGAGGGCGACGAGATGCGCCGCAACTATTTGCAGCTCGAGCCGGGCCGCGGCGATCAGAGCAGCTACTTCACCCGCGTCAACGCCGGCAAGGAAAGCGTCGGCGTCGATCTCTCGAAGGCCGAGGGCCAGGCGATCGTGTACGACCTGGCCCGGGTGTCGGACGTCGTCGTCGAGAACTTCATGCCCGGTGTGGTCGCGCGGCTTCGCTGCGACTACGAAAGCCTGCGCGCGCGGAAGCCCGACCTGATCTACTGCTCGATCTCGGGCTTCGGCCAGACCGGCCCGTGGCGCGCGCGCCCGGCGTTCGCGCACATCATCAACGCGGTCTCGGGCATGATGCATCTCGAGCAGGGCGACGAGCCCGCGCCGCGCACGTCCAACCTCCAGGCCGCCGACGTGCTCGCCGGCACGCACGCCGCGGTCGCGATCCTCGGCGCGATCACGCGCAAGGCGCGCACGGGCCAGGGCGCGCATCTCGACGTGTCGATGCTCGAAGCGCTGGTGGCCGCCGACAGCGTGACGTACGCGGCGGTCCTGAACGGCGGTCGGGAGTACGGCAATCCGCGGCCCGGAATGATCGTTGCCGCGATCGGCGACCGCTACCTCGCGATGCAGTTCACCGGCTCGGGCGAGCTCTGGCCGCGCCTGCTCGGGGCGATGGGACGCCCCGAGCTCGAGCGCGATCCGCGCTTCGACACCAGCGAGAAGCGCCGCACGAACTGGCGCGAGCTGCGCCCGATCGTCGAGTCGTGGCTCGCCACGTTCGGCTCGGTGGAAGAGGCGCGCAAGGCGCTGTCGGAGGCGCGCATCCCGTGCGCCCCGGTCCTGAGGCCCGCCGAGGTGATCGCCGAGCCGCACATGGCCGAGCGCCAGTTCTTCCCGGCGGTGCCGCATCCCGGCCGCGGCAGCGTGCGCGTGACGGCCAGCCCGTATCACATCGACGGCGAGCCCGTGCACCCGCGCGGCCCGGCGGCGTATCGCGTGGGCGAGCATACGCGGGCGGTGCTCGGCGATCTCCTCGGCTATCCGGCCGCGCGGATCGCCGAGCTCGCGCGCGCCGGCATCATCGACGCGCCCGCCGACTAGCCGGCGCTGCCATCCGCCGCGCCCCGGCTACGACCGCGCGCTGCTGTGGTACGCGTCCTTCGCGAGCACCTGGAAGCCGCGCCAGCCCCAGTACACGCGGTGCTTCTGAATGAGCCCCGCGTCGTTGATCTCCATCACCTCGACGAAGTCCATCTGATCGCCGGACGGTGTCTCGCGCGGGTATTCCCACATCAAGGTCTTTCCGTCAGAGAGATAGGGTCTGCGGAAGAACTGCCGGACCTCCGGCTTACGCCGGGTGACGACGTCGATGAGCGCGCGGATCTGCCCACGGCCCCGGCAGACGCCACGCTCGGTCCCGAGCAGGTGGGAGATCACCGGGCTCTCGAGTATCGCGTCGGGCGCATAGAGCGCAAGGAGCGCTTCGGCGTCGTTGTCGGCGAGCGCTTTATCCCATTCGTGATAGATGCGATCCATTTGCTCCGGTCGGTTCATGGGGCGTGTCCTCCTTCGCGTGTTCCTTTTCACTCTTCCACCCGCGCCGGCTGCCCGCAAACACTTCGACGCGAATCGAAGCGGCGCGCGCTCACCGCCGGACACGTGCATATGGCTGGACACGCGACAGGAGCGCTGGTACCGGTGAAGAAGGAGGTCTGCGATGATTCGCAAGATCAGCTCAGGTGAATACCGGCTCTACTCGCGCAAGCGCAATCCGAAGACCGGCAGGCGGCGCAACCTCGGGACGTTCAAGACGCGCGGCCAGGCCGAGGCGCGCGAGCGGGCGGTTCAGTACTTCAAGTCTCGCGGCTGATCGGGCTCGCGCCGCGATCGCGTCGATCCGCTCGCGACCGGACTCGGCATACAATCGTCGGGCATGGCATCGCATCGGGTGATCGAGGCGATCGCGCTCGGGTGGTGTCTGCTCGCCGCGAGCGGCTGCGCGCATGCCGTCTCCGGCCCTTCCATCACGACCACCACGCCCGCCGGCACGGCCGAGGAAATTCCGTTCGTGTTCTCGAAGCCGGACGGCGCGGGTCCGTTTCCGGCCGTCGTGATCATGCACGACTGCAGCGGCCTTGGGCCGCGCTCGAGCGGCGCGCCCGGCCGCTGGGCGAAGGAGCTGGTGGGGCGTGGCTACGTAGTGATCCAGCCCGACAGCTTCACGACGCGCGGCCATCCAGACGGCGTGTGCGTCGATCCGTCGCGAAGCCGAGACGACGTCAGCCCCGCGCGGCGCGTGCGTGACGCGTACGCGGCGCTGGCCTATCTGCGCAGCTTGTCCTACATCGACGGCGCGCACGTCGGGCTCATGGGCGGCTCGCACGGCGGATCAACCACGCTCAGCTCGATGGTCGCTCCGGAGAACGACGGCGACCTCTTGGCGCGGGAGCGGCGCGCGGGGTTCGCCGCGGCGGTCGCGCTCTATCCGGGGTGCGTGGCCTCGCGCCGCACCTGGACCAACCAGGGCGTCTACCAACCCGTGGCGCCGCTCTTGATCCTGATTGGCGAGAAGGACGATTGGACGCCGGCCGAGCCGTGCCGGAAGCTCACCGAGGCCGCGCGGCAGGCCGGGTATCCGGTGACGATCAAGGTCTATCCCGGAGCGCACCACTCGTTCGACAGCTTCGCGCCGGTGCGCTACTCGGCTGCGCGCGTGAACCCCAACGTGCCCGGGGGACGCGGCGCGACGACGGGCGGGGATCCGACCGCCTGGGCCGACAGCATCCACGAGGTCGACGCCTTCTTCGCGCGCCATCTGAAGTAACGCTGCTGAAGTCGCGCTAACTGAAGTCGCGCGCCCGCGCGTCAGAGCGCCATGCGCCGCAGCACCGGCGAGGGGCTCGCCGCGCCCGGCTCATCGCCGATGCTCACCGCTTCTCGCAGTCGCTTCGCCGCCGCTTCCGCGTCGGCGGTCGTACGTGCGTGAACGATCGCGATCGGCCGATCGCGGTCGACCACGTCGCCGACACCGCGCACCTCGGCGAGCCCGACCGCCGGATCGATCGTGTCCTCGATCCGCCACCGACCGCCGCCGAGCTCGACCACGATGAGCCCGAGCGCGCGCGCATCGACGCGCACGACGACTCCGGGCGCGTCGGCTGTCACCGGCAGCTCGATCGGCGCGTGCGCCAGATGGCGATCCGGGTACTCGACGATGTCCGCGGGGCCGCCAAGGGCTCGCACCATGCGCGCGAAGCGCTCGGCCGCGGCGCCCGAGCCGAGCGCTTTGTCCACGGCCGCCGCCGCGGCGACGCCGTCGCGCGCCAGGCCGCCGAGCACCAGGAGCTCGCTGCTGAGCGCGCTCGTCACCGTGTGCAACCGGGCATCGCGTCGGCCGCCGGTCAGCACGCCGATCGCCTCGCGCATCTCGAGCGCGTTGCCGACGTGATGGCCGAGCACCTGACCCATGTCGGTCAGCAGCGCGGATACACGAAGACCGGCACCGCGCGCGACCGCCAGGAGACTCTCGGCCAGGTCGATCGCCGCTTCGAGCGAGGTGGCGAACGCGCCGGATCCGACCTTCACGTCCATGACGAGCGCGCCGAGGCCTTCCGCCAGCTTCTTGGACAGGATCGACGCCGTGATCAGCGGGATCGAGTCGACCGTGGCGGTGACGTCGCGGATCGCGTAGAGCCGGCGATCGGCGGGCGCCAGGTCCGCGGTTTGGCCGACGATGGCGCAGCCGGCTTCGGCCACCGCCGCGCGAAAGCGCGCGAGATCGGGCGCGACGTCGTAGCCGGGGATGCTCGCGAGCTTATCGAGCGTGCCGCCGGTGTGGCCGAGGCCGCGGCCCGAGACCATCGGTACGATGCCGCCGCACGCCGCGACGACCGGGGCCAGGATCAGGCTCACCTTGTCGCCGACGCCGCCCGTCGAGTGCTTGTCGAGAATGGGACCGGCGGCGCCCGGCCAGTCGAGCACGGTGCCCGAGCGGGTCATCGCGCGCGTCAACGACGCGCACTCCGCGCGGGTCATGCCGCGGAAGAAGACCGCCATCGCGAAGGCGGCGACCTGGGCGTCGCTGACGGTGCCGTCGACGATGCCGGCGACCAGGCCGGCGATGGCCTCGTCGCCGAGGAGCGCGCCGTCTCGCTTCTTGCGGATCGCCTCGGCCGCGGTGCCGCCGTGCCTCACACGCCCTCGAAGACCTCCGACCATTCCTCGAGCATCTCGGGGTACCCGTGCCGGACGGTGAGCCCGACGTGAGCGAATCCCGCACGCCCGAGCTCGCGGATGCGCTCGCGCAGCTCGGGCTTCGTCGCGGTGAATGTCGTCGCCCGGATCAGCTCGGTCGTGCAGACCGCCTGCTCCTCCGGCCGCAGGAACATCAGATGCCCGCGGTGATTGCTCAGGTAGCGTGCGTCCTCGGGCCCGTAGGCGAGGTAGATCTTCCGGTACTGCTCGAGCAGCGGCGCGAGGCTCGGCGGCAGCGGCCGCCCGAGGTCGCCGAACTGGTCGCGCTCGACGAGGTTGTGGAGCGCGATCATCGCCGTCGGGCCGGCGTGTGCCTTGGCGCGCGGGCCGTCGATCGGCTCGCCCTCGGCGAGGACGCAGCCGGCGATCGCAGCGGTCGCCGTGAGCGTGGCCGGCTCGCGCCCGGCTTCGCGCCAGGCGTTCTGCATGTCGCCGATCGCGCCGGCCGCGTGGCCGGGGTTCGAGGTCGCGTGGATGAATCCCGCCCCGAGCTTTGCTGTGAGCCGCCGGGCGCGCGGGCCCATGGCCGAGACATGGACGGGAATCGGATCCGCGATGTTGATGGCGCCGATCTCGGGATTGAGGAAGCGGATCTTCCGGCGCTTGTCCTCGAACGTCCACTCGAGCGTCTGCCCGGCGAGCAGGCCCGAGACGACCCGCACGTACTCTTCCATGTCGGCGAGCTTGACCGGGCGTAGCCCCAGGGTGCGGCGCGCGGTGAAGCCGGTGGAGACGCCGAAATCGATCCGGCCCGGCGCCAGCGCGTTCAGGGTGCCCAGGCCGCTCGCGGCGACGGGCGCGATCCGGTTGGACGGGATGAGCACGCCGGTGCCGAGACGAATCCTCGTCGTCTGCACGGCGGCCGCGGCCATCGAGGCGAAGAGCTCCGAGTTCAGGAGCTGCGTGTCGTAGAACCAGGCGCGGTGGAAGCCGAGTGCCTCGGCGCGCTTGACGACCTTCCACGAGTCGGCGGCCGGGGCCAGAAAGATGTCGAAGTTCATCAGGCTCTCCCGGGAATGCTTCGTTACGTCGAACGCTTGAGCGTGTTGGAGCCGAATGCCATCGGCAGGAGCTCGCCGAGCGTGGCGGTGAGCCGCACGCCCTCGGGCCCGCACAGGTGAACGCGGGTGGTGGCGGTCGCGAATTCGGCCAGCTGCTGGCGGCAGCGGCCGCAGGGCGGACACGGCTCGGCGCCCTCGGTCACGATCACGACTTCCGCGATCTGCCGCTCGCCCGCCGCGATCATGGCGCCAATGGCGGTCGCCTCGGCGCACTGGGTCACCGGATAGGACGCGTTCTCGACGTTGCAGCCGGCGAAGAAGCGCCCGGTGCTCGAGCGCACGCAGGCGCCGACGCGAAAGCGCGAGTAGGGCGCGTGCGCGTTGGCCAGCGCCTGCCGCGCGAGGTCGAGCATGGGCTCGAGCCCCTCTGTGCTCATCGCTCCTTCATGTACGGCACGCCGATCGCGCGGGGCGCCACGGCGCGCCCGACGAAGCCCGCCAGCAAGAGCACCGTCAGCACATAGGGAATCGCCTGGATCAGCTGCACCGGCACCACGCCCACGAGCGGCAGCGGCGTGCCCTGTAGCCGCGCTTGCGCCGCATCGGCGAACGCGAACAGCAGGCACGCGCGGAGCGTGGGCACCGGCCGCCACTGGCCGAAGATCAGGGCGGCGAGCGCCAGGTAGCCCTTGCCCGCCGACATGTCGCGGATGAACGAGGCGTGATGCGCGATCGACAGGTACGCGCCCGAGAGACCGCACAGCACACCGCTCACGGCCAGGGCTCTGTACCGCACCGCGGAGACCGAGATGCCGGCGGTGTCGACTGCGCCGGGGCTTTCGCCGACGGCGCGCAGGCGCAGGCCGAAGCGCGTACGGTACACGATCCAGGCGACGACGGGCACGGCCACGGCGGCAATGTACACGAGAAGGTTGTGGCCGCTCAGTACCTCGCGATAGATGACGCCGAGTCCGGGAATCGCGTTGAGCGTGGCGATGCCTGGCAGCGTGATCGGCGCGAAGCGGGCGCCCGGGCCGAGCATCGGCGTCTGCCCGCCCTCCTGGAACCACGCGTAGCCGAGCACGACGGTCAGCCCAGAGACCGTGATGTTGAGCGCCATGCCCGAGACGACCTGGTTGCCGTGGTGGGTAATGCAGGCGAATCCGTGCACGAGGCCGACCAGCACCGACGCCGCGATGCCCGCGCCGAGCCCCGCCCACGCCGAGCCGGTGACGGCCGCGGTCGCGGCGGCGGCGAACGCGGCGGCCAGCATCTTGCCCTCGAGACCGATGTCGACGATGCCGGAGCGCTCGGCGAAGAGGCCGCCGAGCGCCGCGAGCACGAGCGGCGCGGCCCCGCGCGCAGTGGCCGCGGCGAGCAGCGCCAGGAGGAGAAACGCGTCGCTCACGTGTCGCTCCAGCTCACGTGATACGAGATGGCGGTCGAGGCGCGAACACGTCGCGCCAGGGCAGACACGTTCCCTGCGCGCGTCGCGGATCGAGCCCGGGAATATACAGCTGGGTGATCGCCCGATCGGGCTCTTGGCGCTCGACATAGCGCCCGCGCTCGTCTTTTAACCGCAGAGTCTTCGGCGTTCCGGACCACGCGGACAGCGGCTTGAGGACGCGCACGGGGACGAGCAGGTCCATAGCGCTGGGCGGCGGCACGGCCAGGCACCGACGGGCCGCCTCGCTCAGGCCTTCGCGACTCGACTTCGCGTACTGGAGCAGCGCGTCGTACGCGCTCTTGCCGAACCACCACGACGCGGCGTACCAGGTGTGGGACTGAGCCTCCCTGGCGAAACGATAGAGCTCCATGGCGGGGAGCACCTTGACCTCGACGAGGTTCAGCATGCCGCTCGCCGCAACCCGTCGCTCGTGGCTCGTCGCGTATTTCGCGTTCAGGGTGCCGATCGCCACGCCGCTCAACTGCGCGCTCTCGCCGCGCGGCGCGTGAGCGTATCGAGTGGCGCGCGCAGCGCGTGCTCGAGGGCGCCACACACGAGGATGATCAGCCCCTGGATGACGACGACCATGTCGCGCGTGAGTTTCGGCATATCGAACGAGAGCTCCGAGCCGCCTTGATACAAGGCGCCGAAGAGGACGGCAGCGATCACGATGCCGAGCGGATGGTTTCGGCCCATCAGCGCCACTGCGATGCCGACGTAACCGGCGCCGCCCGGGAAGTTCAGGAGCAATCGATGCTGCACGCCCATCACTTCGTTCAGGCTCATCAGCCCGGCCAGCGCCCCCGAGATCGACATGGCGACGATCACGGTGCGCGCGGGCTGGATGCCGCCGTAGATCGCGGCCGTCTCGCTGTGGCCCAGCGCGCGCAGCTCGTAGCCCCAGCGCGTGTGCCACAGGTAGAGCCACACGATTGCGCCGGCGGCGAGCGCCAGCAGGAGCGAAAGGTTGACGGGGGAGCGTCCGATCTCCCAGCCCATCGTCCGTGCCAGGTCGTGGAGCTGCGGCATCCAGGTGCTCGGGGCGAACTCGCGCGTCTCCGGCGACTGCTGCCCGGGCTTGATCAGGACGTTGACGAGCAGATGCGTCATCACCGCCGAGGCGATGAAGTTGAACATGATCGTGGTGATCACGACGTGGCTGCCGCGCTTGGCCTGCAGCCAGCCCGGCACGAACGCCCACGCGGCGCCGCCCGCCGCCCCGACGATGACGGCGGCCGGGATGACGAGCACGGTCGGCCAGGCGCCAGCACTCAGACACAGGAGGGCGACGCCGAGACCGCCGATGTACGCTTGGCCCTCGGCGCCGATATTGAAGAGTCCGCCGTGGAAGGCGACGGCGACCGCCAGGCCCGTGAAGACGAAGTTGGTCGCGTAATAGAGCGTGTAGCCGATCGCCTCGGCATTTCCGAACGCGCCACTGACCAGGAGCCTGAGCGCCCGCGCGGGACTCTCGCCGATCAGCAGCACGACCACCGCCGACAGCAGCAGGGCGAGCCCCAGATTGATCGCCGGCAACACCACCGGCACCACCCACCCCACCAGCACCCGACGCTCCAAACCAATCACCCCCGGGATTATCCAGCACCCCCGACAAAGCTGTCGATCACCGATCCCGCTCCCAAGCCCGATCGCCGATCTAAGCCGATCGACTGACCTGAGCCAACCGACGGCCATCAGCCAACGCGGTATCGCGACGCCAAGCGAGCTACTCCTCGAAATCGCGAATACGACGAAGCTCAGGAAAGAAGAACATCCAGAGCGCGGCGATGGCGATGGTGCCGAGGCCGCCGAGCAGGACCGCCGGCACGGCGCCGACGACGGCCGCGATCAGCCCCGAGACGAACGCGCCGAGCTGGTTCGACGTGCCCGTGAACAGCGAGTGCACCGCGCTGACGCGGCCGAGCATCGTGACCGGTGTTCTCATCTGCACGAGCGAGGAGCGGATGACCACGCTCACGACGTCGGCTGCGCCCAGCACGCCAAGCGCGACGAGCGACACGACGAAGCTCGACGAGATGCCGAAGGCCACGGTGGCGACGCCGAAGATGACGATGACGCGGAACAACGTGTGCCCGATGCGCCAGCGGAGCGGACGGTAGGCGAGGACGATCGACGTCAGGAGGGCGCCGGCGGCAGGTGCCGAGCGTAGGAGCCCAAGCCCACCCGGACCGGTGCCGAGGATGTCGCGAGCGTAGATCGGCAGGAGCGCGGTCGCGCCGCCGCCCAGGAGCACCGCGAACATGTCGAGCGACATCGTGCCGAGCAGCACGCGCTGGCCGCGGATGAACACGAGCCCCGAGAGCACGCTCTCGAGCGCCAGAGGCTCCGACATCCGCGTCGTCCGCTGCGCGCGGATGAGCGCGGCGCACGTGGCCGACACCAGATAAAGGGCGACGGCGGTCAGATACGTCGTGCCGGGACCGATCACGTAGAGAAAGCCGCCGAGCGCAGGTCCGACGATCCGCGCGGTCTGCGTCGCCGACACCAGCCAGGCCATCGCGCGCGAGATCTGCGGCCGCGGCACGATCTCGGACACGAGCGCGGTGGTGGTCGGGTTCTCGAAGGCGCGCGCGGTACCGATCAGCGCCACGATCGCGAAGATGCTCGCGCTCGAGACCCAGCCGTTGACCGTGCCGGCGACGAGCGCGGCGACGGCTGCCGCTTGGGCGAACTGGCAGATCGAGGTGATCAGCCGGCGATCGTAGCGGTCGGCGACCTGCCCGACGGCCAGGGTGAGCAGCGCGATCGGCGCGAACTGGGCGAGGCCGACGAGCCCGAGATCGAGCGCGCTGCCGGTCAGATCGTAGAGCTGCCAGCCGACCGCGACGCCCACGATGTTGAACGCGACGTTGGCCAGGATCCGCGAGCACCAGAGGAAGGCGAACGCGGGGTGGGCGCGGAACACCGGCGGATCGTAGCAGAATCGCGTCGCGCGGCGCGGCGGCGAAGCGCCGTGGTACTGTCCCGGGTGCGGAGGGCGCGATGAGACAAGGCTTTCGAGTGATCGATTCGGACACTCACGTGAATCCGTCCCTCGACGTACTGCTGCGCTACGCCGACCGGGAGCTGCAGCAGCGGATCGACGATCTCCAGCCCTACCGGCGCACCGTCAAGACGGTCGCCGGACGCGGCGACGCCGAGGACGTCGGCTCGTCCACGATCCTCTCGGTCAAGCCGGTTCGCCTGCAGCGTGTGGCCGGCGCGAAGGCGGCGCCGGCTTCAGCGGCCGACGGCGATCGCGGCTTTCTCTCGGGCCGCACGCAGATGGTGACGCGCCAGCCCATCACCCCGCGCGTCGCCGAGGACAACGGCCGCGGCCGCTTGCGCGACATGGATCTCGAGGGCCGCGACATCGACTTCATCATCCCCGGGCCGTGGGCGTATGGCGCGCCCGCGCTCGCCCCGCACCTGGCGCACGGTCTCTACCGCGCGTATCACCGCTACATGGCGGACTACTGCTCGGCCGACTCGCGGCGGCTCAAGAGCATGGTGCTGGCGCTGGCCAGCGATCCCCACTGGAGCGCGCAAACGATCAAGGAGCACGCGCGCGAGGACTGGGTCGCCGCGGTGTGGCCGCTCCTGCCCGAGGGCATGCCGATCGACGATCCGGACCTCGAGCCGATCTGGGCGGCGGCCGACGAGGCGGATCTGCCGATCATGTACCACGCGTTTACGATCGAGACACCGTACTTTCCGGGCTACCGCGACATCTGGGACAACCCCGCGATGGGCCGCTGCGCCGGCCAGACCTGGGGCGGACAGCGCTTCCTCTCGTTCATGCTCATGGGCGGGATGCTCGATCGGTACCCGCGACTGCGAATCGGTGCGCTCGAGAGCGGGCACGGCTGGCTGCCGCACTGGCTCACGCGGCTCACGCGCCAGATCGACTACGTGCGCGGCTCGGTCTCACCCGCGCTCAAGCACACGCCGCTCGAGTACGCGCAGGCCGGCCGCGTGTTCGTCAGCATCGATCTCTCCGAGGGCGTCGCGCTCACCAAGGCCGCAATCGACCTGCTGGGCGATCACGTGCTGATGTTCGCCTCGGACTACCCGCACCCGGAGACGATCTTCCCGGACCACGCCGACTCGGTCATCGCCTGGCGCCAGACGCTCGGCGACCCGGCCATGCGCAAGCTGATGTGGGAGAACGCGAGCCGGTTCCTGCGGCTGACCTCGACGCCGTGGAGCGCCGCCGCTACTTAGCCGCCGCCGACGACGTCCAGGGGATCATGCGCTTGCGCAGCTCGGTCTCGTCGAGCTCGAGCCCGAGGCCCGGCGCGTCGCTCAGCGTGAACTTGCCCTTGACCGGCCGCACCGGTGTGCGGAAGACCACGTCCTGCGTCTGATAGGGGCCGTTGTACTCGGCCGGGTAGTGCGAGTGCGTGAGCGACGCGACGAAGTGCAGGTTGGCGGTGTGGCCGATCGAGGGCTGCGTCTGGTGCGGCACGCAGTCCACGCCGTAGGCGCGGGCGAGCGCCGCCATGTCGCCGAGGCCGGTGAAGCCGCCGGTCTTCACGATGTCGGGCTGGACGATGTCCACGCCGGCCTCGATCAATCGCTTGATGCCCTGCAAGGTGTACTCCTGCTCGCCGGCCGAGACCGCGATGTCGAGGGCCGCGGCGACCTTCGCGAAGCTCTCGACGTGGTAGTGCTGCACCGGCTCCTCGAACCACACGTAGCCGAGCTCCTCGAGCGCGCGCCCCACGCGGATCGCGCCCTGGACGGAGTAGCCGTTGTTCGAGTCGAAGGCGAGGGGAAAGCCGTCGCCCACCAGGGTGCGCACGGCGCGGGCCTTGGCGATGTCGCCGGCGAGATCGACGTCGCGCGCGGTCTTGTCGGCGTCGAAGCGAATCTTGACCTGCGCGGGCTCGAGCTCGAGCCACTTCTCGACGACGCGGCACACCTCGTCCACGCTGCGCTGGCCGTTGCCGCCGATCGAGGCATAGAAAGGGAGCTCGCGCCGCCACGCGCCGCCGAGCAGCTTCCACACCGGCTGGCCCAGCACCTTGCCCCGGAGATCCCAGAGCGCGATGTCGATCGCGGCGAGCGCCCCCGCGTACGCGCCCTCCGGCCCGACCTTGATGTGCGCGTGGAACAGCCGATCCTGGATCACGCGCGGCTCGAGGGGATCGGCGCCGACCAGCATCGGGGTGAACGCGCTGGCGATGATCTCGAGCGACGCGTTGCCGTGCACCATCGGGCTCGCTTCGCCCAGGCCATACGCCCCGGCGTCGGTCCAGATGCGCGCCCACGCGCTGCGGTTGCGTTCGGCGCCCCAGTTCACGTGAAAGGGCTCGACGCGCGCGATCTTCACGGTGTCCTCCTGCCTGGATGCGGGTCCTCCGGCGTGTCCAGGACCGAGAGCATAGCGCCGCGGCGCCGTCGGCGGCTAGCCGGCCTTTCGGACCGTCAGGTTTATTCGATGACGCCCCGTGAGAGGATGCTCGCCGTCGGCGAGGGGCGCAACGCCATGGAAGGTGAGTCGCGCCGGTCCACCCCACACGACGACGTCGCCGCTCTCGAGCCGCACGCGCCGGGCGCGATCCTGGCGGCGCGCTCCGCCGAAGAGAAAGACCGCGGGCAGCCCGAGCGAGACCGAGACGATCGGCGCGGTGAAGTCGCGCTCGTTGCGATCCTGGTGCATCGACAGGCGCGTGCCCGGATCGTAGCGGTTGACGAGGCAGGCGTCGGACTCGAAGCCGGCGAATCCGGCCGCCGCGGCGGCGCGGGCGGCGAGCTCATGGAAGATCGCGGGCAGCGGAGGCCACGGCGCCTGCGTGTGCGGATCGATCGGATCGTAACGGTAGCCGCGACGGTCCGTGACCCAGCCGAGCCGGCCGCAGTTCGTCATCGCGACCGACATCGTGTAGCCCCCTGGCGTGACCATGTTCCGAAACGGCGACACCGCGGTGATCTCCGCCACCGCGGCGACGAGCTCTCGCGCGATCGGCTCGCAAAATCGCCTGAGGATCGTGGCGCCGTCGGCCAGCGGCTCCGCCGACGCGGCGCCAGCCGGCTCGGTGGCGAACAGATCGCCGCTGGGCGGTTCGCGGTGCCGGCTCATCGGGCGCCGTGAAGGGCTCATCGGGCGCCGCGAAGAGCTCAGCGCGCGTCGCGAAGCCTTCATCGAGCGTCGTGGAAAATGACGCCGAGCGTGTGTCGGTGGCCCGAGCGCAGCCGGCTCACGCCATGGCGCATCGTGACCCGATAGCTCCCGCGCGTGCCGCGGACGGGGCGATGACGCACGGGGAAGACGACACAGTCGCCTTGCTCCAGCGGCACGACCTCGGCGCGGGACTGCATGCGCGGCCGCTGCTCGGTCAGGACGAATTCGCCGCCGGTGAAGTCACGGCCCGGCGCCGAGAGAAGCACGGTTGCCTGCAGCGGAAAGAGATGCTCGCCGTAGACGTCCTGGTGCAGGCAGTTGTAGTCGCCCTCGGCGTAGCGCAGGACCAGCGGTGTGGGCTTGGTCTGCCCGGCGCGATGGCAACGATCGAGAAACTCCTCGAGGGCGCGTGGATAGCGGACGTCGATGCCCATCGCTTCGTTCATGCGGTTGGCGATGTCGGCGAGCGGCGGATACAGGGCGTGCCGCAGCTCGTCGACCACGGCCGGCAGCGGGTAGGCGAAGTACTTGTACTCGCCGCTGCCGAAGCCATGGCGGGCCATCACGATCCGCGAGCGGAATGCGTCATCGCGCTCGTAGCCGGCGGCCAGGGCCGCACAGGCCTCGGGCGCGACGAGCCCGTTCACGATCGCGCAGCCGTGGGCGTCGAGGGCGGCGGCGATGCCCCGCCAGTCGAGGGCTGCCAGGAGCTCGGACGTGGGCGTGTCCGTTCTGGTCATGGGGGTACCGGAGGTATGATCCCACTTCCCGTAAGTCGTGTGTCTCATGCATGGTTATACGCGCGGCGCACCCGAAAAGGGTGGGCGCGCGGCTCCGGCGTTGACGATCTCGCGCGACGCCGCCATAGTGCAAGGCTGAAGGACCTCAGGAGCTGAAGGGAGACGAATCAATGGCCAAGCGGCGTGTCGTGATCACCGGAGCGGCCGGGTATGTCGGCCAGCGAATGTTCAAGGAGCTCGCCGAGCGCTGGGACGTGGTGCCGATCGACGTCAGCGCCACCGCCAAGGGCGGCCAGAAGGTGCCGGGTCTCGTGGTCAGCGACCTGACCAACCCGGACCGCAATCAGTATCGCCAGCATTTTCGTGGCGCCGACGCCGTGATCCATCTCGGCTACGTCCGCGCGGCCGGAATGGACGCGACGACGTGGCAGGAGAACAACGACGCGAAATTCTGGGCCGAGCACCAGAACGTGGCGCTGGCCTACAACGTCTATCGCGTCGCCCTCGAGGAAGGCGTGCGCCGGGTGGTCGTGGCCAGCTCGAATCACGCCTCGGACTACTACGAGCGGCTGGTCTGGGACGGCCGCGTCGACATGGTGACGCCCGAGATGCCGCCGCGCTCGGACAACTGGTACGGCTGGGCCAAGGCGGCCTACGAGCTGCTGGGCTTCGTCTTCGCCACCGGCAAGGTCGACGGCCGCAAGCTCGAGGTCGTGCAATGGCGCATCGGGGGCCCGCGCGACGACGACATCGAGCACGTGAAGCCGGGCGACATCAAGGTGATGCACCGAGCGCTCGGCGCCTATCTCTCGCGGCGCGATCAGGTGCAGCAGGCCATTCGCATGGTCGAGACGCCGGACATCACGGACGAGAACGGGGTGCCGTTCCTGATCGTTTACGGGATCAGCGGCAACACCCATCGCTTCTGGAGTCTCGCCAGCGCCAAGACAAAGATCGGCTACGAGCCGCAGGACGACAGCCAGGTGAACTTCGCCGACGCCATCGCGGCGATCGCGCGCAAAGCTCCCAAGACGTGACGATCGGCCGCGGTCGCGCCATCAAGAAAGGCGGGGCCGGCGGGTGAGTCGCGGCGCGCTCGTCGCGATCGTCCTGGCGCTGGCGCTGAGCGGCGCCGTCTTGGCTCCCCGCGCCGCCGCGGCGCAGGCGCAGAAGGTCGCGCGGATCGGGGTGCTCTCGCCGTTCTCGCAGGCCGACGGGCCGGCGCCGTCGTTTCACGTATTCCGCGACTCGCTGCGCGAGCTCGGTCACGTCGAAGGGGAGAATCTCGCCTTCGAATACCGCTGGGCGGACGGCAAGTATGATCGCTTGCCGGCGCTCGCCGCCGAGCTCGCGCAGAGCAAGGTCGACGTGCTCGTCTCGGCCTGGAGCACGCCGGCCGCGCTGGCCGCGAAGCGCGCGGCGCCAAGCACCCCGATCGTCTTCGTGGGCGTGGGCGACGCGGTCGGCGTCGGCCTGGTCGGGAGTCTCGCGCGGCCCGGCGGCAACGTCACCGGCTCGACGTTTCTCTCGGAAGAGACCGTGGGCAAGCTGCTCCAGCTCCTCAAGGAGGTTGTGCCCCGCGCCTCGCGCGTCGCCACGGTCTTCAACCCGGGCAATCCCGTGTACGTCCCGATGCTGAAGGACGTCGACGCGATGGGGCGGCAGCTCAAGCTCAAGGTCGTGCGGCTCGGCATCCAGGGGCCGGGCGACGTCGAAGCCGTCTTCGATTCGGCCAGGCGCGAGCGGCTCGACGGCCTGGTCGTGATGCGCGATTTCGTGCTGATCACCTACCGGGAGCGGATCGTCGAGCTCGCGGCCAAGCACCGTCTCCCCGTGATGTACGGCATGCGCGAGTTCGTCGCCGCCGGCGGCCTCATGTCGTTCGAGCCGAGCCTGCCCGAGCTCTACCATCGCGCCGCCGGCCTGGTGCACAAGATCCTCAAGGGCGCCAGGCCCGCGGAGCTTCCAATCGAGCAGTCCAGCCGGTTCGAGCTGGTCATCAACATGAAGACCGCGAAGGCGCTGGGCCTCACGATCCCGTCGCCGGTGCTGGTGCGTGCCGATCAGGTCATCGAGTGAGATCCGCGGATCCTGCTATGCTGATGACGAGGTAGCTCGCGCCCGCGGGCCGTCGCGGGGCTGGGGCCCGCCGGCCGAGGCGCGACTGAACAAAAGGATGACGGCATGAAGCTCACGACGGCGCAGCTCGCTGAGTTCGATCGGAGCGGCTATCTGTTCTTCCCGAGCCTCTTCACGCCCGAGGAGATCAAGGCCCTCACCGACGAAGTGCCGGCACTCTACGCACAGCATCGGCCCGAGAACGTGCGCGAGAAGGGCAGCGACGCGGTGCGGACGAACTTCGCCGCTCACATGTACAGCGCGCCGTTCGCGCGGCTGGCCCGCCATCCGCGGATGGTCGAGCCGGTCGTCCAGGTGTTCGGTGAGCCCGTCTACATGCACCAGTTCAAGATCAACGGCAAGATGGCCTTCGACGGCGACGTGTGGCAGTGGCACCAGGACTTCGGCACCTGGTTCAACGACGACCAGATGCCGGAAGCGCGCGCGATGAACGTGGCCATCTTCCTCGACGAGGTCAACGAGTTCAACGGCCCGCTGATGTTCATCCCGGGCAGCCACAAGCTCGGCGTGCTCGAGGCCGGGCACGACACCAGCACGACGAGCTATCCCTTGTGGACGATCGATCACGCCACGATCACGAAGCTGATCGAGCGCGGCGGTCTGGTGGCGCCCAAGGGGCCGGCGGGCTCGATGATCATGTTCCACTCCTGCCTGGTGCACGCCTCGACGTCGAATCTGTCGCCGTGGAACCGGGTGAGCGTCTACCTGAGCTTGTGCGCGGTGTCCAACCACATCCGCCGATTCAAGCGCCCCGAGTACATCGCCCACCGCGACTTCACCCCGATCGAATGCCTGCCCGACGATTGCCTGCTGCGGCCGTACGGCGTGGCGCTGCCGTGGAAGGACGGAACACCCGAGGCCGCGCTCAGGTAGTCCTTCGCGGTTTCAGCTTCAAGAGGCGCGCCGCGTTCCCGCCGAGAATCTTCGCGCGGTCGCCGTCCTTCAAGAACGCGCAGCCGTCGACGAAGCCCCGCGGGTCGTACCAGCCCATGTCGTAGGGATAGTCCGTGCCGACGACGATGTGATCGGCGCCCCACAGGTTCACCAGGTGGCGGAGCTGCTCGCGGTCGAACACGATCGTGTCGAAGTAGAGCTTGGCCAGCGACTTCCGCGGCGTCTTCTTGAGCACCGTGCGCGGATCGACGCGGGCGCCCCAGGCGTGATCCATCCGGGCCGGATAGTGTGAGACGTAGCCGCCCCCGTGTGCCGCGACGATCTTCAGCTTCGGGTAACGCTCGAGGATGCCGTCGAACACGAGGTGCGCGATCGCCACCGTCGAGTCGAGAGGATTGCCGATGATGTTGATGAAGTAGTGGTCCGACAGCCGCTCGCCGCCGGTGAAGCCGTTGGGGTGCATGAACACCATCGCCTCGAGCTCCTGCGCCTTGGCCCAGAACGCGTCGCGCCCGCGCGAGATCTCCCGGCCGGCGACGTTGGTACCGATCTCCACGCCGCGGAAGCCGAGACGCTTCACGCAGTAGTCGAGCTCCTCCGCGGCCAGGTCGGGCGCCTGCAGCGGCACGTCGGCCAGCGCGACGAAGCGATCGGGATGCTTGGCGACGATCGCCGCGAGGTTCTCGTTGATGGCGCGCGCGGTCTTGCGGCCGAGCTCCGGGTCGAGCGAGTACATGAACTGGAACGGCGAGCACGAGATGGCTTGGACGTCGACGCCCATCTTGTCCATGTCGCGCAGACGCTGCTCGACGGAGGTCAGGCACGTGAAGACGTTCTGCATCTGCTTCTGGTTCGTCGCCCGCGAGAGATCGTTGGTGAAGCGCATGGCCGGCTCGCTGTCGCGCCGGAACACGTCCTTCACCATATCGTCGGCCGGTGGATAGTGGACGTGGCAGTGGACGTCGACACAGAGATGACGCCGGCGTCCCTTCGTCGTGCGTGAAGTTCCGCCGCGCGCGACCGGACCGGGACAGGTGAAGAGCATGCGATCTCCTTATGCGTGGGGTGTCGTCACGCCCGCCATCATGAGGCCGAGCGTGCGCTCGTCGGCCTCGGCGCGGGCGACGTCGCCGACGATGCGCCCGTCGTGCATCACGAGAATGCGATCGGCCAGGGCCAGGATCTCGTCGAGCTCGACCGAGACGAGCAGGAGCGCCTTGCCCAGGTCGCGCAGCGCGATCAGCCGCCGGTGGATGAACTCGATCGCCCCGATGTCGACGCCGCGTGTGGGCTGCCCGATCAGCAGAAGATCGGGGTTGCGGTCGAGCTCGCGGGCCAGAACGATCTTCTGCTGGTTGCCGCCGGAGAAGGCCGAGGTCGGGAGCACGCCATTGCCCGGCCGGATGTCGTACTCGCTCGCCTGACGCGCGAAGCTCGACGCCACCGCGGAGCGATGCAAGCGGATCGGCCCGTTGTAGGTGCGCTCGTCGTGGTAGCCGAGGATCGCGCTCTCGCGCGCGACGAACGGGATGACCAGACCCATGCGATGGCGATCTTCGGGCACGTGAGCCAGACCGAGCCGTCGCAATCGCCGGGGCGAGCGCGCCGTGTCGTCGCCGAGCACGCCGGCCTTCAGGCGGATGCGGCCCGACTTGACCGGGCGGATGCCGGCGAGTGCCTCGAGGAGCTCCGACTGGCCGTTGCCGGCGACGCCGGCGACGCCCACGATCTCGCCCCGCCGCACCGCGAAGCTGACGCCCTTGACGCGCTCGACGCCGAGACCGTCCTCGACGACGAGCTCGTCGACCTCGAGCACGGGCTCGCCGGGCCGCGCGGGAGTCTTGTCGACGCGCAGGCTGACCTTGCGGCCCACCATGAGCTCGGCGAGCTCTTCGGGCGTCGTCTCCGCGGTGGGTCGGGTCGCGACGACACTGCCCTGGCGCATGACGGTCACCACGTCGGTGGCCTCGCGGATCTCGCGCAGCTTGTGCGTGATGAGCAAGACTGTTTTGCCCTCGGCGCGCAGCGAGGCGAGGATGCGGAAGAGGTGATCGGCCTCCTGCGGCGTCAGCACCGCGGTCGGCTCGTCGAGGATCAGGAGCTCGGCGCCGCGATAGAGCGCCTTGAGAATCTCGACGCGCTGGCGATGACCGACGCCCAGATCGGCGACGCGCGCGTCGGGGTCGACCTCCAGGTGGTACTCGCGGCCCAGACGCTCGAGCTCGGCGCGCGCTCGGCTCATGCCGGCGCCGAGCCGAAAGCCGCCCTCGACGCCGAGCACCACGTTTTCCAGCACCGTGAACGGCTCGACCAGCATGAAGTGCTGGTGCACCATGCCGATCCCCGCCGCCAGCGCGTCCTGGGGCGACTTGATGACCGCCGGCCGCCCCCGCACGAGAATCTCGCCGCGATCCGGCTGGTAATACCCGTACAGAATTCCCATGAGCGTCGACTTACCGGCGCCGTTCTCCCCCACGACGCCATGAATCGTCCCCGCCCACACCACGAGCGAAATATCCCGGTTCGCATGCACCGCCCCGAAACGCTTCTCAATCCCCCTCAGCTCAATCGCCGGTGAGCCGGGAGGACTTATTCGCCCTTCTGCCGCGATGTTCCCGCTCCTTTCGAGCGGCGGCTTCGCCGCCGCAATCCTGTTCTGGGGGGGAGGCAGGGAGGAGCACGCCAAAGGCGTGCGACGACCGCCGGAAGGGGGCGGAGCCCCCTCCGGGGCTACTTCGCCATGTAATCCGTGACCTTGATCTTCCCGGCCACGATGTCGGCGCGCGCCTGCTGCAGGCGCTTTTCCATATCGGCGGTGATGAGGGTGCGGTTGTACTGATCGAGCGAGTAGCCTACGCCGCCCTCGGCCACGCCGAGCGAGACGACGCCCGGCTTCCAGACGCCCTCCTTCGCGTACTTGAACGTCTCGTACACCGCGAGGTCGACGCGCTTGATCATCGAGGTCAGGATCGACCCGGGATGCAGGTGGTTCTGATTCGAATCGACGCCGATGGCGAGCCGGCCCTTGTCCTTCGCCGCCTGCAGCACGCCGAGCCCGGTGGCGCCGGCCGCCGCGTAGATGACGTCGGCGCCGCGATCGAACTGGCTGCGCGCGAGCTCGCCGCCGCGCGTGGGATCGTTCCAGGCCGCCGGCGTCGTGCCGGTCATGTTCTGGAAGATTTCGATCTTCGGGTTGACGTACTTCGCGCCCTCCTCGTAGCCGAGCGCGAAGCGGCGGATCAGCGGGATGTCCATGCCGCCGACGAAGCCGACCTTGCCGGTCTTCGACGCCATCGCCGCGGCCATGCCGACGAGGAACGAGCCCTCGTGCTCCTTGAACACGATCGACCGGACGTTCGGCAGATCGACGACCGCGTCCACGATCGCGAACTTCACGTTCGGGAACTCCTTGGCGACCTTCTCCATGCCGCTGGCCTGGGAAAAGCCGATCCCGACCACGATCGTCGAGCCGCGGCGCGCCATGTTGCGCAGTGCCTGCTCGCGCTGGGCCTCGGCGGTGACCTCGAACTCGCGATACGCGATGCCGGTTTCTTTCTTGAAGCGCTCGGCCCCGGCGTAGGCGGCCTCGTTGAACGACTTGTCGAACTTCCCGCCCATGTCGAACACGACGGCGGGCGCGAACTCCTGCGCCGCGACGAAAGCGATCGGCACGAGCGTGATGAGGACCGCGATGGCGATGCTGAGCGATCTCGAGGTGATCATGTCCGCGCTCCTTGTGGTCGATCGGGCGTGAGCGCTCGATCCGATCTCGCCGGCGACCGGCGCCCCGATCATATAGCATCTCGCGCGTGCGCCGGCCAAGGCGCCACGCGGCCGCGCGCACCGATTCCGCGCGCCGATTCGCCCGCGCCGCGCGGCCTGCGCCTGCGCTATGCTCGGGCAAATGCCGGCCGCGGCGAAGATCTACATGGCGGGTCCACTCGGCTTTTCGGAGGCCGGCCGTCATTTCTACCACTCTGTGCTCGTCCCCTTCGTGGCCGGCCTCGGCTTCGACGTGCTGGACCCGTGGACGCTCACGGACGCGCGGAAGATCGACGCCGTCCAGCGCCTGCCCTACGGGTCCGGGAAACGCGATGCCTGGCGCACGCTCAATCACGAGATGGGGGCCACCAACCGCGCCGCGATCGACGCCGCCGACGGCGTCGTGGCGATTCTCGACGGCACCGACGTCGACAGCGGCACTGCGGCCGAGATCGGCTACGCGTTCGCACGCGGCAAGCTGATCGTCGGCTACCGCGGCGATTTTCGGCTGAGTGCCGACAACGAAGGGTCGACGGTCAACTTGCAGGTCGAGTTCTTCATCCACGAGAGCGGCGGTGTTATCGTGAGCCGCTACCAGGATCTGGAGTCGTGCCTGCGCCCGCTGCGCACGGCCGGAGGAGGAGCACGATGATGGGACGGCGGAAGGCGATCCTGGCCCTGGTCTTCGTTCTGGCGACGGTCGCGCCGAGCTTCGCCCAGCAGTCGCCCGACCCGCCGGCGAGCGATCTCCTGAACGCTGTCCTCTGGATGCAGCGCTCGGTCGAATACAAGGCCAGCGCGCTCACGGCGTTTGCGCTCGCCCGGGTCCGGCTCGACCAGGCGCTGGCCGACCCGAGCTGGACCGCGGCGCCCAAGGAGCAGGCCGGCGCGTACCAGTCGCTGCCGCCGGCCATCATCCTCGATGTGGACGAGTCGATCCTGGACAACTCCGGCTACCAGGCATGGATGACCCTCAAGGGGACGAGCTTCGACGCGAAGACCTGGAACGCCTACGTGAACACGGTGACCTCACAGGCGATTCCGGGCGCGGTGGAGTTCGCGAAGTACGCCGACTCGAAGGGCGTGAAGGTGTTCTACATCTCGAATCGCACGGCCGAGGAAGAGCCGGCGACCCGCAAGAACCTCGAGAAGTTCGGCTTTCCGATGGGCGGCAACGTCGATACGATGCTGATGACCAAGAAGCAGCCCGACTGGGGCTCCGCGAAGGGCACGCGGCGGGCCTACATCGCCAAGAGCTACCGCATCCTCATCAACGTGGGCGACAACTTCGGCGACTTCGTCGACGAGTACCGGGGCAGCGAGGCCGAGCGGCTGAAGGTGATGGAAGAGCACAAGGCGCGCTGGGGACGCGAGTGGATCATGATCGCGAACCCGAGCTACGGCTCGTTCGAGTCGGCGCCGTTCGGCCACGACTTCAAGCTGTCGGACGCCGAGAAGCGCAAGCTCAAGCGCGGCGTCCTCGACGCCTGGCCAGGCCCATGAGGGAGACTCCGATCGCGATGACGAACGCCAGCCCGACCGCGCTGCTCCTGAACGTCGCCCACGCGCTCGATCATCTGTTCCTGCTCATCTTCGCGACGGCCGTCGGCGCCATCGCGGCGGAGTGGGGCATGATCTGGCAGGACCTGATGCCGTATACGGTCGGCGCGTTCATCCTGTTCGGCCTCGGCTCGCTGCCGGCCGGACGCCTGGGCGATTTGTGGGGCCGGCGCGCGATGATGATCGTGTTCTTCGTCGGGATGGGGCTCTCGGGCCTCGCCATCGCCGCGGTGCCCAGCGTCGCATCGCTGGCCGTCGCGCTCACGGTGATGGGCGCGTTCTCGTCGATCTATCACCCCGTCGGGATCCCGATGCTCGTGCAGAGCGTGAAGAACCCGGGGTTCACGATCGGTCTGAACGGGCTCGCCGGCAATCTCGGGATCGCCGTCGCCGCCGTGCTCACCGGCTTCCTGGTGAAGTATGCGGGCTGGCGCACGGCGTTCGCGGTCCCCGGGCTCATCGCGCTGGCCTGCGCCGTGCTGTTCGTGCTGATGGTGCCGCGCGAGGACCTCCCGCCGGCCAAGCGCCCCGCGAAGATGGTCGATCTACCGCGCTCGCTGCTGGCGCGCGTGATGACGGTGATGACCCTGGCCGCCATTACCGGCAGCCTGATCTTCAACTTCACGACCAATGGCAACGGTCAGCTCCTGACCGAGCGCCTGCGCGGTATCGTCGACGATCCGGCGACGATTGGCGCGCTGCTCGCCGTCGTTTACACCATCGCCTCGTTCGCGCAGCTCGTGGTCGGGCGGCTGATCGATCGGGTACCGCTCAAGTGGGTGTACGTGCCGGTGGCCGCGGGCCAGATCCCGCTGTTCCTCTTCGCCTCGCAGACGACGGGCTGGCCGCACTACGCGGCGATGCTCCTGTTCATGGCCTTTGTGTTCGGCGCCATCCCGTTCATCGACGCGATGATCGTGCAGTACGTCGACGACCGCATGCGCTCGCGGGTCGCCGGGATCCGTCTGGCGGTGGGCTTCGGCGTCAGCTCGCTCGCGGTCTATCTGCTCGGTCCGACCGTCAAGGCCGCAGGTTTCACGACCTTGCTGACCGTTCTCGCGATCCTCGCCGCCTGCACGACATTGTTCGCCTCGCTCCTACCAACCTACGCCCCCAAGCCGAGCATCGTGCCAACTTCCACCCCAGCCGCAGAACCCGCCCGCTGAAACCAACCTCCTAAGCCCGAGAGAGGAGCCGATCGCCGCGAGCAAGTCGCCGCGCGGGCCCTACGCACAACTTACTGGCGTGCGTACCGCGCGACGAACGATTGGTCGACGGTAATCCCGAGCCCCGGGCGCTCGGGGATCGCGACATAGCCGTCGACGACGGGGAATTTCTCGGCGACCAGCTCGTGCAGCAGGGGATTGGCGCCCAGCGAGTACTCGAGAATGAACCCGGTCGTCTGGCTCGCGGCCAGCGCGACGCCGGCCGCGAACGCCGGCGCGCCCGACCACAGGTGCGGCGCCAGGCGCAGGTTGTACGCGGCGGCGATCGCGCCGATGCGCACGCCCTCGGTGAGCCCGCCGGCGATCGCGAGATCGGGCTGCAGGACGTCGGCGCCGCGTAGCTCGGCGATCTCGCGGAAGTCGTGCCGGGTGAACTCGCTCTCACCGGTCGAGATTGGAACGGCCGACGAGCGACGGACCTCAGCGAGCCCCGCCTTGTCGTCGGCGGTCACCGGCTCCTCGAGCCAGTAGAGATCGCAGTCTTCCACCATCCGGCAGAACGCCT
>Ga0075434_100000027_pt1 | contig 66092 bp, 66 predicted proteins | sample RhiMethybrSRZTD3_FD_75298 | JGI IMG/M metagenome (GOLD analysis project Ga0075434, IMG submission 75298) | Populus rhizosphere microbial communities from Tennessee, USA - Rhizosphere MetaG P. TD hybrid SRZTD3 | ecosystem: Host-associated > Plants > Roots > Rhizosphere > Soil | place: USA...
ACGAGTAGCAGGATGAGGTGCAGGACCTTGCGCAGGCCGTCGAGGGCGTACCAGACGCCCTTCAGCACGGACCAGATCGCCTGCACCACGGCCATCGCGATCAGCCGCCGAGCTTTTCCTCGATGCGCGCGGACTTGCCGGAGCGGTCGCGGAGGAAATAGAGCTTCGCGCGGCGAACCTTGCCGCGGCGCTTCACTTCGATGTCCGCGATCGACGGGCTGTGCGTCTGGAACACGCGCTCGACGCCCTCGCCGTGCGACACCTTGCGCACGGTGAACGAGCTGTTGAGGCCGCGGTTGCGCAGGGCGATGACGACGCCCTCATAAGCCTGCACGCGCTCGCGGTCGCCCTCACGCACCTTGACGTGCACGACGACCGTGTCGCCGGGGCCGAGCTCCGGGAGCTTGCGCTTCATGGAGCGCGATTCGAGTTCCTGCATGATCTTGTTCATGGTCCGATTCCCGATTTCCGAGCCAATACCGATTCCGATCTCAGCGCGGCGGCTCGATGCCGGCCGCCCTGCAATACTCCTCGAGCAGCACGCGCTCGTCCTTCGACAGGCCGCGGCCCGCCAGCAGGTCCGGCCGCTTCAGCCAGGTCCGGCCGAGCGCCTGCATCAGGCGCCAGCGGCGGATCGCGGCGTGGTTGCCACCGAGCAGCACCGGCGGCACCGGCCGCCCGTCCCACACCTCGGGCCGCGTGTAGTGCGGCCAGTCGAGCAGCCCGTCGCCGAACGAATCCTCGGCCGCTGACGCCGCATCGCCGAGCACCCCGGGGAGCAGCCGCGCCACCGCGTCGATCACGACGAGCGCCGGCAGCTCTCCACCCGACAGCACATAGTCGCCGATCGACAGTTCCTCGTCGATCATCGCTTCGGCGACGCGCTCGTCGATGCCCTCGTATCGTCCTGCCACCAGGCCGAAGCCCGGTAATTCCGCGAGCCGGCGGGCCGTCCCCTGATCGAAGGCCGCGCCCTGCGCCGACAGGCCGATGACCGGCGATCCCGCCGGCAAACGGCCCTTGACTGCCGCGACCGCCTGCGCCAGCGGCTCCGCCTTCATCACCATGCCGGGCCCGCCGCCAAACGGCCGGTCGTCAACGGTCCGGTGCGGATCATCGGTGTGGCCGCGCGGATTCTCGAGTCCAACCTCGAGCTTGCCCGCAGCAATCGCGCGTCCCAGCACCCCGGCGGCGAGACCCGCCTCCACAAGCGACGGAAAGAGCGTCACGACCTCGATCCGCATCACTCAAAACTCCGCGTCCCAGTCGACGGTGATGCGGCGCTTCGCCACATCGACCCGCAGAAGCTGCCCCGGCCCGACCGGCAACCAGCGCTCCCGCTCGCCGACCACGACCATGACGGCGTTCGCCGGCAGGTCGATGAAATGGCCCACACGGCCGAGGCCGATGCCCTCCGTGTTCACGACCTCGAAGCCCACGAGGTCCGCGCGGTAGTGCTCGCCGGGCTTGAGGCCCGGCAGCTCATCGCGATCGACCCACAGCTCCGGCTTGCCGAGTGCGACGGCCGCGTCGCGATCGTCGATGCCATCCAGCCGGACCACGAAAACCTTGCCGTGCGGACGGCTCTCAGCGGGCCTCAGCTCGCGCGCCGCATGCCCGGGTGCATCGGCCCGCCAGCGCGAAAACTCGAGGATCTGCGCGGGAGGGTCGGTGAAGGACTCGACCTTGAGCCAGCCTTTCACGCCGAACGGGCCCGTGACGCGCCCGAGCACGACCCGTGTCACCGGAATCGCGCGAGCGGCCGCCCGCTCAGGCCGCCGCTTGCTTCCTCGCCGCCGAGACGAGCGTGCGCACGCGGTCCGACATCGTCGCGCCGGTGCCGGTCCAGTACGTGATGCGACCGAGGTCAAGCTCGAGCTTCTTGTCCTTGCCGCGCGCGACGGGATTGAAGTAACCCACCTGTTCGAGCACCGTCCCGCCCTGCCGCTTGCGGCTGTCGGTGACGACGACGTGATAGAAGGGCGAGTTCCTGCCGCCGCGGCGCGTCAGTCGGATCGTGACCATCGATTGAGTTCCTCGCAGCCTCGCTGCGTCAGTTTTGCAGGGCTTCCGGCCCCGTCAAAGAGCCGCGCATTCTACTCAAATAGCCCGGCAAATGAAAGGCTTAAGCCGAGCGCACTGCAGGGCTCACCGCGGGCCCCGACCGCCCGGAAACTGGTTCGCGACGCCCCGCATGAGCTTGGCGATGCCTCCACCCTTCATCCGCTTCATGACCTTCTCCATCTGCATGAATTGCTTCAGGAGACGGTTCACTTCCTGCACCTGGACCCCGGCGCCGGCCGCGATCCGGCGCTTGCGCGACGCCGCAATGATCGCCGGTCGCCGCCGCTCGCCCGGTGTCATGGAGTCGATGATGCCTATCTGGCGGCGGATGGCGCCCTCGTCCACATGGGCGAGCGCGCCGGGTGGCAACGCCTGGCTCGGCAGCTTGGAAGCGAGCGCCTGCAGCCCGCCCATCCGGCTGAACTCCGCGAGTTGCCCGCGGAGGTCCGTGAAGTCGAAGCCCTTGCCCTTCGTCAGCTTGGCCGCGAGTTTCGCAGCCTTCTCATGGTCGGCCGTCGTCTGCACCTGCTCGATCAGGGAGAGGACGTCGCCCATGCCGAGGATGCGCGACGCGACGCGCTCCGGATGGAAGGATTCGAGCGCCTCGGTCTTTTCGCCGGTGCCGACGAACACGATGGGCTTCCCGGTGACGTGTCGTACGGAAAGCGCGGCGCCGCCGCGCGCGTCGCCGTCGGCCTTCGTGAGGATCACCCCGGTGAGGTCGAGCGCGGCATTGAAGCTTCGCGCGGCCTGCACGGCGTCCTGGCCCGCCATGCTGTCGACGACGAACAGGCGCTCGGTCGAGCCGACTGCCGCGTCAATCGCGCGCACCTCGGCCATCATGTCCTCGTCGACGTGCAGCCGCCCCGCGGTGTCGACGATGACGACGTCGTGCTGGTGGCGGCGTGCGTGGTCGAGCGCGGCGGTCGCGATCGCGACCGGCGGCGCGCCGGGCGGCGGCTGGAAATATTCGGCGCCGACCTGGGCCGCCAGACGCTCGAGCTGCGTCATCGCCGCGGGCCGGTAGATGTCCGTGCTGACGAGCAGCGGGTTGCGCCGCTGCTTCTCGACGAGGTGGCGCGCGAGCTTCGCTGCGGTCGTCGTTTTCCCCGCGCCCTGCAGTCCCGCGAGCAGCACGACCACGGGTGGCGCGGCCCGCAGGTCGAGGCCGCGCCCGCCCTCGCCCATCACGCGCGTCAGCTCCTCGTGGATGATGCTGATGAAAGCCTGGCCCGGCGTCAGGCTCTTCATGACTTCGGTGCCGATCGCGCGGGCGCGGGCCGCGTCCGTGAACGCCTTGACGACGGGCACCGCGACGTCCGCCTCGAGCAGCGCCATGCGCACCTGCCGCAGCGTGTCGGCGACGTTTTCCTCGGTCAGGCGACCGCGGCCGCGCAGCGTGTCGACGGCCTTGCCGAGCCGCTCGGAGAGCATGTCAAACATCGGGATCCTCGAGCGTGTGGGCGCGTCGCAGAGTGCCGGCGTGGATTATAGGTCTCCGGCGGTCTGGTCCGCGCCGCCCCTGTACAATGAATTTGCGCGTCTCGGGAGTCGGCAATCTTGAGCGGATTTCTCGTCATCCTGCTCTATCTGGTGGCAGCGGCCGCCGCGCTGCACGCGGCACGGCGCGATGTGGCGCGCGCGGCGTTCCACGAGCCGGCGCTCTACCTCGCAGCGGCGGCGCTGGCCGCGCACGCCGCCTGGCTCATCGACGCCATCGAGCCCATCGGTGGTCTCTCGCTCGCGGACAGCGCATCGCTCATGGGAGTCGCCGTCGGCGCCGGCGGACTGCTGGCCGTCTTCGCGGCGCGCTTCCGCGCCGTCGCCGCGGTCTGTCTCGGCCTTGCGGCGCTGCTCGCGGCAGGGACCGGGAGCATGCCGACCCGGCACGAGATCGCGTCGACCGGATGGCCGCTTGCCGTGCACGTGGTGCTCGCGATGGGCTCGGCCGGCATGTTCGCGGTCGCGGCGGTGCTCGTCGTGCTGCTCGCCCTGCAGGACGCGGCCATCCGCGGGGGCCGCGCCGGCGGCTGGCTCGCGACGCTGCCGCCCGTCGAGAGCCTCGAGCGCGCCCTGTTTTCGGTGATCGGAATCGGGACCGCGGCCCTCACCGTCGCGATACTGGCGGGACTCCTGTTCGTCACCAACCTGTTCGCCCAGCACCTCGTGCACAAGACGGTGCTGGCGCTCGCCGCGTGGGCCATCTTCGCCTGCCTCCTGTTCGGCCGCTGGCGGTTCGGCTGGCGCGGGCGCAAGGCGGCGCGCTACACGATCGCCGGCTTCGCCGTGCTCGCGGTTGCCTACTTCGGCAGCAAGTTCGTGCTGGAGATCCTGCTCGGCCGGCACTGGGGCTAGGCGTGGGCTTCTTGGCGGCGCTCGCACTCCTCGTGCTCGCCGGCCTCGTCGAGGCGGCGATGCCGGCGCTTCGCGCGCGCAGGCCCTCACCGACCTCGCTCGAGGAACCCTGGATCGCGCGCCTGCGCCGCCGCATGGCGGACGAGCCGCGGCGAACGCGGCTCGCAGCAGTGATGCTGCGCGCGCTGCTCGTCGCCGGGCTGTTCGCCTGCATCGCATTCGCGCCGCCGGAATCGGCGCTCGCGACGGCCGTCGCCGTTGCTGCCGGGCTCGCGCTCCTCTACGTCCTCGGCGGGCTCGGGTGGCTGCGACGCGACGGCGCCGTTCGCCGCGCCGCGGCGGCCCTCGTCACCTGGCTGGTCGCGCCTCCCTTCCTGCTCCTGCCGCGACGCGACGGCGCGACCCTCGCGCCGAACGGGGCCGACGACGCCGTCGCAGACCTCGCGGACGCGCTGGTCGCCGAACCCGTCGAGCGCCAGGGCATGGTCGAGGCGCTGCTCGGGCTCGAGCGTCGACGCGTCGAGGATGTCATGGTGCCGCGAAGCGAGATCGACGCGATCGACGCCGCCGCGCCCTGGGACGAGATTGCGGCCCGCCTCAGGAACACGGCGCACACGCGCATGCCGCTGTTCGAGGGCGAGCTCGACCGCGTGCACGGCATCGTGCACATGCGCCTCGTCGCCAACGAGCTCGCGGCGGGCCGGCTGACGCGCGAGCGGCTGCGCGAGATTGCGACCCGCCGCGAGGCGCTGTTCGCGCCGGAGGGAACGACGCTCTACGAGCAGCTGCTGCGCTTCCGCCGACTGCGGCGGCGCATCGCGTTTGTCGTCGACGAGTACGGCGACCTGCAGGGGCTCGTGACACTCGAAGACATCCTCGAGGAGGTCGTCGGCGAGTTCACGACCCAGGCGGAGGCGCCGTTCGGCCGCATCGACGCCCACCCCGATGGCAGCCACGTCGTGCCCGGCGCGCTTTCGCTCCGCGAGATCAACCGGCGCCTCGGAGCGGCGTTGCCGCTCGACGGACCGCGGACGCTTTCCGGGCTCATCGTCGAGCGCCTCGAGTCGATCCCCGAGCCTGGCGCGCGCCTGCGCGTCGGCGGATCCGCCATCGAGGTGCTGCAGGTGGCTGGCAACGCCGTGCGCACAGCGCGTCTGCGCGTGATGCCCGCGGAGGATTGAGCTCAGCCGAGGGCGCCGAGCGCCTCGGCGATCTTCCCGACGGCCGTGACCTCGATACCGGCGATGGCCTGCCGCGGCGCGTTCGCGAGCGGCACGACGGCGCGGCGAAAGCCGTGCTTCGCGGCCTCGCGCAGGCGCTCCTCGCCGTAGGGCACGGGACGGATCTCGCCGGTGAGGCCGAGCTCTCCGAATGCGACCAGGTCCTGCGGCAACGGCCTGCCGCCGAGGCTCGAGCGCAGCGCCGAGACGACCGCGAGGTCGGCGGCGGTTTCGGCGAGCCGGACTCCGCCCACGACGTTGACGAAGACGTCGTGCGCGGCCAGGGCGATATCCGCGTGCCGGTGCAGCACGGCGAGGAGCAGCGCGAGCCGGTTCGACTCGAATCCGACCGCGACGCGGCGGGGATTCGCGAGCGCGCTCGCGTCGACGAGGCCCTGCACTTCGACGAGCATCTGGCGCGTGCCTTCGCGCGCGACCGTCACGACGGAGCCCGGCACGGCCTCCTTGCCACGCGACAGGAAGATCGCGGACGGGTTGCGCACCTCGCGCAGGCCCCGCTCCTCCATCGCGAATACGCCGATCTCATTGGCGGCGCCGAAGCGGTTTTTTACGGCACGGATCACGCGGAAGCGGCTGCCCGAGTCGCTCTCGAAGTAGAGCACCGTGTCGACCATGTGCTCGAGCACGCGCGGGCCCGCAATCGAGCCCTCGCGCGTGACGTGCCCGATCAGGAGCACGGATGTGCCGGTTGCCTTGGCATGGCGTACGAGGCTCGCGGTCGACTCGCGCAGTTGCGTCACTGCTCCGGGGGCCGCCTCGACCTCGGCGACGGACATGGTCTGGATCGAATCGATGACGAGGACCTTCGCCGGCGCTTCCGCGGCGAGCTCGAGGATGCGTTCGACGGCCGTTTCGGCGACCAGCGTGAGCGTCGCCGCATCGAGCGCGAGGCGGCGCGCGCGCTCGGCCACCTGGCCGACCGATTCTTCGCCGGTCGCGTAGAGCACCGCCGCGTCCTTCGCGAGCGCCGCGGCACACTGCAGGAGCAGGGTCGACTTGCCGATGCCCGGCTCGCCGCCGATCAGCGTCACCGAGCCCCGCACCAGCCCGCCGCCCAGCACGCGGTCGAATTCAGCGATTCCCGTCGCCAAGCGCTGCTCGGGCGCGGAGACGAGGCGCGCGATCGGCTGCGGCCGTTCCGAGCCTGCGCGCGCCTCGCGTCGGCCGCCGGCGCGGACGCGTGCCTCCGCGAATGGAGCGAGCGTGTTCCATTCCCCGCAGGACGGACACTGCCCGCTCCAGCGCGGTGCATCGGCACCGCAGGACGAGCAGACGAAGACCGTGCGCGGCTTGGCCATGGCGGGTTCCGACCGGGAAGCGGCGATGCTAGCACGCGCTCACGCGCCGAATCCGGCCGTGCGGACTGCGGCCCAGGTCGCGGTTTGGGCCATAAGCATTTGAAAATCCGGCCCGTGGCAGTACCGGCGCGGCAAATGCCCGTTTATGATTCGTGCCTCAGGGTGGCCACACATCGGTCCTCGCATGCCTGACGATTCCAGCCGCGGCGGATGGCTGCGAGGCTTGACGCGCGGTGCCGGCAAGAAAGCCGGCGACGCGGGCCCGCGCGTCGGCAAGACGCTCGAAGTCGCGGGCAAGGAAAAACCGCTGGCCGCTGCCCAGCCCGTGACGAACCGCGCTTCGCGCGGACCCAGCTTCCGGCCCGGCCAGCTGTTCCACCATTTCCGGCTTCAGCTGCAGCTCGGTCGCGGGGCGACAGCCCTGGTCTTCCGCGCGGTCGACGAGCGCACGAAGAACGTGGTGGCCTTGAAGCTCCTCTCGCTTGCGGACGACTGGCCCGATGACCTCCTCGACGAAGCGAAGCTCCGGCTCCTGCGCGAGGCGGAGGCGGCGGGCTCCCTCGCCCATCCCGATATCGTCGAGATCCGCGAGTCCGGTGAGCACGAAGGGCAGGTCTACCTCGCCATGGAATACGTCGAGGGCGTCAATCTCGCGACGCACGCGACCGAGGGACGGATGCTGCCGCCGCGGCTCGTCTGCGAGATGTGCGCCCGGGTCGCCGACGCCCTCTACTTCGCGCACCAGCGCGGCGTGATACACCGCGACATCAAGCCCGCGAACATCGTCTTCGACCAGAAGAACCGGCGCGTGCGCGTGATGGACTTCGGCGTGGCCCGCCTCGAGAACAGCCGCGCGACCCGCACCGGCGTGATTCTCGGGAGCCCCTCCTACATGGCGCCCGAGCAGCTGGACGCCCGCCCGGTGACGCCGCAATCCGACCTCTTCTCGCTCGGCGTCACGCTGTTCCAGCTGCTGACCGGCATGCTGCCGTTCCGATCCGACTCGATACCGGGCCTCATGCAGAAGATCTCGGCGGAGCCGCACCCGCCGCTGCGCGTGGTGCGCCCGGACCTGCCGCCGACCCTCGCCGCGATCATCGATCGCGCGCTCGAAAAGGACCCGGAGATGCGATTCCGCAGCGGCGCCGAGATGGCGCAGGCGCTGCGTGACTGCGCGCGCGACATCGACCCGGCGCTGCGCTGATGGGCCGCTACATCTCGCTGCGCAATCGCGTGCAGGCCGTCGGGCTGACCGACACGGGCAAGGTGCGCGAGCACAACGAGGACTCGATCGCGCTCGACGGAGACATCGGCCTCTTCGTGCTCGCGGACGGTATGGGCGGCTACAACGCCGGAGAGGTGGCGAGCGGGATCGCGGTCAAGACGATCACGAACCTCGTGCGCGAGGCGTACGTCGCCCAGGAGCTCGACGGCGCCGACAAGACGACGGGCCTGCACCGGCCGAGCATCATCCTGCGCGACGCGATCGCGCGCGCCAACAAGATCATCCACCAGACCTCGAAGTCCCAGACCCAGTGCGAGGGCATGGGCACGACGGTCGTGGCGGCGCTGCTGCACGACAACCGCATCACCGTCGCCCACGTTGGCGACTCCCGCCTCTATCGCCTGCGCAAGGAGAGCTTCGAGCAGCTGACGATGGATCACTCGCTGCTGCAGGAGCTCGTGGACCGGGGTTTCTACTCCGCCGAGGAGGCGCAGCGCGCGACGAACAAGAATTACGTCACGCGAGCCCTCGGCGTCGAGCCGACCGTCGACGTGGAGGTCCACGAGCTTCCCGTGGAAGCCGGCGACTGGCTCGTGCTCTGTTCCGACGGCCTCACCGACATGGTCGAGGACGAGGATATTCACTTAACAATCAGTACGTTCGGCGGTAATCTGGATACGGTGGCTAGGCAGCTGGTCCAGCTCGCGAACGACAGCGGCGGCCGGGACAACATCTCGGTGGTGCTGGCCCAGGTGGTCGAACTTTTCCCCGCGCGGCGGGGCATACTTGACAGAATATTGGCCTGGTTCGGATAACAGGCAGCGAGGGAGACGATGGCGCGCCTTATCTTGAGTCTCGACGGCCAGGTGCTGGCCGAATACAACATGACGAAAGAGCGGTACACGGTCGGCCGGCTCCCGGACAACGACGTGCGCATCGACAACGCGGCCGTCAGCGGTCATCACGGACTCATCATCAACATCCTCAACGACTCCTTCCTCGAGGACCTGAACAGCACGAACGGCACCTACGTCAACGGCAAGCTGATCAAGAAGCACGCCCTGACGCACGGCGACGTCATCACGGTCGGCCACCATCACCTGCGCTTCGTGGACAGCCAGGTCGAGAGCACCGAGCAGGACGAATTCGAGCGCACGCTCGTGATCCAGCCGGGACAGGTGAACGAGGCTCGCCTCAGGGCCGCCGCCGAGACTGCGCCGGCCGCGGCCCCTGCGCCCGCCGCCGAAGCCCGGCCCATGGCCGACAAGGGCGCGCCCGCGCGACCCGCCAAGCTGCAGGTGCTATCCGGCCAGTTCGCAGGACGGGAGCTCGAGCTCGCGAAGACGCTGACGACGCTCGGGCGCCCGGGCGTGCAGGTGGCGGCGATCAGCCGCCGCGCAGACGGCTACTACGTCGTGCACGTCGAGAGCGCAAAGCCCGGCGACTTCCCGCTGGTCAATGGCCAGCCGATCGGGCCGCAGGCGCGCCGCCTCCACGACAACGACGTGGTGACGCTCGCCGGCGTGAAAATGGGCTTCTTCGAGGCCTGAAGCGCTCCGGGCCACCCGGTTCAGCCGGCGGCGAGCCCGGCGATTCCGAACGCGAGGATTCCGATGGCGGAGGCCGCGCTGATGGCGCGCTGCCACCCTTCGCCCGGCACGGCCCGGCCGACCAGCGCGCCCGAGCCTGCAATCGCGAGCTGCACCACGGCGCTCCCGGAACCGAGCGCGAGTGCGAGGCTTGCCGCGCTCGCGAATGAGCCGGCGACGGGAAGCTGCGGGACGATGCCCGCAAACACGACGAGCGTCATCGGATTGACGATCGTCAGCAGGAAGGTCGGCAGGAAGAATCGCGCGGCCGGCAGCGGCGCGACCGGCGCCTCGCTGCGCCGCAGCTGGCCGACCAGCATCCAGGCACCGAGGCCGACGAGCAGCAGCGCGCAGCCCAGCTGGATCGCCGACTCGTAGGCGGCGAGAAGCGGGAGGATGAGCGCGCCGGCAACGAATGCCGCGAGCGCATAGAGTCCGTCGGCGAGTGCGGCACCGAGCCCGGCGAATGCGCCGGCCGCCAGACCCTGCCGTGCCCCGAGGCTGAAGATCAGGAGCGCGATCGGGCCGATTGACGCCGCCACGATCGCGCCAAACAAGAAGGCTTTCCACATGGCCCGGGGGCGCGGCAGCGCAGCCGCGAACGGATCAGCCGCCGGAGGACGCGGCGGGCGCCGACCGCGCGATCGTGACGCCGAGCACGGCCCAGAAGGCGATGAGCACGATCCAGCTCGCGGCGAAAACGCGGAATCGCCAGCGAACCTTGTTCGTCGTCACATGGATCGTGCTGTGCAGGACCCGCAGCGCGACGTACGCCCAGCCGAGCGAGACGAGCGCCGTGCCGGTTGCGCCCGCCGCGACTGCGAATGCGGTGCCGGCATAGAAGAGCGTCGGCATCTCGTAGAGGTTGACCACGTTCCGCGTGACCGCCGCGAGCTCCGGCGGCTCCCCCTCCCCCTTGAAAACCTTGTAGAAGCGCGGGTCGACGTTGCCCGCACGTGCGGCGGCGAACCGCATGCGCGCGAGCCTGAACACGGAAAGCATCGTGAGCGCGAAGAGCGCAAACGCAGGCCAGAGGATCGCCATGTCGGATTCCCGCCTCAGTCGTCCGCGTGCTCGTCCCGGATCGGTCCGGTCGTGAAGAGGTATTCCTTGAGTTCCTTGGAAAGCCTCGCGTCGTGGCGGCGGATCCACTCGAGCACCATGGCTGCGTGCTCCTTTTCCTCGTCGCGGTTGTGCGCGAGGATCGCCTTCAGCTCGGGATCCTTGCAGGCGTCGACGCGCTGCGCATACCAGTCGACCGCTTCCAGCTCTTCCATCAGCGAGACGATGGCGCGATGCATCTCGCGCGTCTCCTGCGACAATTCCTCGATTGGCTCGTGGTACCCCTCGCTGGACATCGCCGACCCTCCTCGTTGAGCCGCTCAGCCCACGGAGCGGCGGAACAGCGCGGCGAAGTCGTGCGCCGGACGGTATCCGAGCCCCGCGACCGCCTTGTCGACAACATAAACGCGGTCAATGGACCGTGGCAACAGCCAGGACCGCCGCTCGAATTCCGCCGCCGCCCAGGGATGGCGCTCGAGCAGCACGGACGCCGCGTCCTCGAAGAGCCGCCTGCAGTCCGAGCGCGAGAATGGCGGCGGCGCGGAGACGTTGAAGACCTCGAAGCCCGCGCGCGGCGTCGCGAGCGCAAGCTCGTGCGCCTGCGCAACGTCCTCGGCGTCGACGCCGCGGTAGAGCCGGTAGACGGCAAGCAGTCGCGGCTCCTCCGGAAAGCAGCGCGACATGCGCAGCGACACGGCCGCGAGCCCCGCGCGCGCCGCATCGCGGCAGGCTTCCTCCGCCCTGAGCTTCGTCTCGTCGTACACGTCGCGCGGCCGCGGCGCGAGGTCCTCCGTCACCCAGACGGCCTCGCCGTGCTCCGGCAGCATCGCGTCGCCATAGAGCGAGGTCGTACTCGTGTACACGAAACGCGCAACGCCCGCCTCGCCGCAGGCCGCGAGGAGCCGGCGCGTCGCCACGACGTTCACTTCCTCGAACTCCGCCCGGCTCCTCGCCGCGAGGTCGGGAACGTGCAGCGAAGCGGTGTGGACCACGGCATCGATGCCCGCGAGGAGCGGCGCGAGGCGCGAGGTGTCGCGCACGTCCACCACTTCGGTCGTCAGCGCGCCGGCCTTGAGGTCGACGCCGGTCACCGCGTGTTGCAGGGAGAGCCGGGCGGCGATCGCGCTGCCGATCCGGCCCGAAGAGCCGGTGACAAGGACCCTCACGGTCCGCGCGTGACGAAGCGGACGCGCCGGCCGACGCGGCAGGCCAGCTCGTAGCCGATCGTGCCGGCCGCGGCGGCGACGCGCTCGATCGGCACGGCGGGCCCCCACAGCTCGACGCGATCTCCGATTGCGGCGCCCGGCACGTCGGTCACGTCGATCGTCAGCATGTCCATGGAAGGGCGTCCCGCCAGCGCCGCCATCCGGCCGGCCACCGCGACCGGAGTTCCGTTGGCAGCGGTCCGCGGATAGCCGTCGCCGTAGCCGACGGCGGCGACCGCGATACGCGATGCGCGCGGCGCGGGCCAGGTGCCGCCGTAACCGACGCGCTGGCCGGCCGCAACCTCCTTGATCGCGATGATCGCCGTCTCGAAGGTCATGACGGGCGTCAGGCCGAGCTCTGCGCCCGTGCGGTCGCCGAATGGCGAGATTCCGTAGAGCATGATGCCGGGCCGCACCCAGTCGGCACGCGCCTCCGGCCAGGCGATGAGGCCGGCGGAATTCGCGATGCTGCGCTCGCCGGCGAGGCCTGCGGTCGCCGCGGAAAACGCCACGAGCTGCGCGCGAGTCGCCTCTCCGTCCTCATGCTCGGCGTCCGCAAGGTGCGTGGCAAGCGCAGGCGGTTGCGCGACTGACTGGCACGCGGCGAGGCGGGCCGCGGCGGTACGCACGGCAGCGGGCGCAAAACCGAGCCGGTGCATGCCGGTGTCGACCTTGAGCCAGGCGCGGACCGGCGCGGCCGCGCGCGCCGATTCGAGCAACGCGACCTGCCAATCCTGGTGGATGAATGGCTCGAAGCCGTGATGCGCGGCGAGTCCGAGCTCTTCGGCGTCGCGAAACCCTTCGAGCAGCACGATGCGTGCGCGGCATCCGGATTCGCGAAGCGCCACGGCCTCCTCCGGACGCGCGACGGCGAACGCATCCGCGCCGGCGAGCGCGCCGGCTGCGGCGGCAAGCCCGTGTCCGTAGGCGTTCGCCTTGATGACCGCAAGCACCCGGCTGCCCGGGGCGAACCCGCGGACCCGCGAGAGGTTGTGCTGCAGCGCCGCCGTGTCGATGACGGCGCGCAGCGGTGCGCTCAGAACGCGCCCTCGCCGTAGGACTCGGCGACCAGGTTCTCGAACCGCGTGTACTCGCCGAGGAAAGTGAGCTGCACTTCGCCGGTCGGGCCGTTGCGCTGCTTCGCGATGATGATGTCGGCGATGCCGCGGCGCGTCGTGTTCTGGTCGTAGGCCTCCTCGCGGTAGATGAGGAGGATCAGGTCGGCATCCTGCTCGATCGCGCCCGATTCGCGCAGGTCCGACATGACCGGCTTCTTGTCCGTGCGCTGCTCGACGGCCCGGTTCAGCTGCGAGATCGCGATGACCGGGACGCTCAGCTCCTTGGCAAGCGCCTTGAGGCTCCGCGAGATCTCCGAGATCTCGGTCGCACGGTTCTCCTTGGTGCCCGGCACCTGCATGAGCTGCAGGTAGTCCACGATGATGAGGCCGAGGTCGCGCTCGCGCTTCAGGCGGCGCGCGCGGGCGCGAAGCTCGGTCGGCGTGAGCGCCGGCGACTCGTCGAGGTAGATCGGCGCGCTCGATAGCTGGGACATCGCGCCCTGGATGCGCGACCAGTCCTCGTCCGAAAAGTTGCCGGACCGCAGGTGGGAGGCATTCACGCGGCCGAGCGAGGAGATCATGCGCAGCGTCAACTGCTCGGCCGACATTTCCATCGTGAAGATTCCGGCAGCGACGCCCTTCGCGATCGCCGCGCTCTCGGCGATGTTCACGGCAAGCGTCGACTTGCCCATCGAGGGCCGGCCCGCGATCACGACGAGGTCTCCCGGCTGCAGCCCGGCGGTCTTCCGGTCGAGCAGCGTGAATCCTGTCGGGACACCGCGGATCTCGCCCGGGGACTGGTGCAGCGTGTCGAGGCGATCGATGGTCTGCGGCAGGATGTCGCGCACGGCGCGGAATCCCGACCTGCCGCGGCTGCCGCGCTCGGCAATCTCGAACACGCGACGCTCGGCCTCGTCGACGAGCTCGGTCGCGGACCGGCCGCGGCTGTCGGTCGCCGCTGCGGCGATCTCGCCGCCCGCGGCCACCAGCTGGCGGAGCACGGAGCGCTCCCGGATGATCTCGGAATAGGCGCGCACGTTTGCCGCCGAGGGCGTGTCGCGCGCGATGCTGCCGAGGTAGTGGAGCCCGCCGACTTCCTCGAGGCGGCCCTTGCGCTCGAGGTGCTCCGAGATCGTGACCACGTCGCAGGAGCCGCGGATCTCCGCGACCTCGGCGATCGCCTCGAAGATCAGGCGGTGGTCGCGACGGTAGAAGTCGGCCGCCGTGACGATGTCCGCGACCGCGTCCCAGGCGTTGGCGTCGATCATCAGGCCGCCGAGCACGGCCTGCTCCGCCTCCACCGAATGCGGCGGCATGCGGACCTCGTCCTGGCGGATGATCGCGACCATCGCCGGAAAGCTTACTCCTCGGCGATGATCGTGAGGGGCACCGGAATGTCGATGTCGCTGTGCAGGTGGAGCGAAATCATGTGCTCGCCAACCGTGCGGATCGGGCCGCCCGGCAGGCGCACTTCGGAGCGCTCGATCTCGTGGCCGGCCTTCTGGCAAGCCTCGGCGATGTCGGCCGTGCCGATCGAACCGAAGAGCTTGCCCTCGCTCCCGGCCTTGGCCGTGACGCTGAGCTTGAAGCCTTCGAGCGAGGCCGCGCGCGAGCGCGCGGACGCGAGTTCGGAGGCGGCCTTGGACTCGAGCTCGGCGCGCCGGCTTTCGAACTTTGCGATGTTCTCCGCCGTCGCGAGCGTCGCCTTGCCGCCCGGCAGCAGGTAGTTGCGGCCGAATCCCGGCTTGACCTTCACGCGATCGCCGATGTCGCCGAGGTTGGCGATCTTCTGCAACAGGATGACTTCCATCGACTTACACTCCTTGGCGCGGCGCGAAGCGCTCGCGAAAGCGGATCCAGGTATCCGCGAATCCGATGCCCACCAGGGCCATCGGCACCCAAATCAGGGCCAGATAAGCGAGCACGACCGATGGCCCGCCGATCACTTGCAGCCCGCGCAGTCCGTGCACGACCGCCAGTGCCTGGATCAGGAACGCTGCAGCGAGCACGAACACGAGATCGTCAGCCACCTGCCAGCCATGGCCGGCAAACCGGTATGACAGGACGCTGGCCGCGAAAGCGGCGAGCAGCAGCCAGCCGATGAAGCGGCCGAGCTTGAGGCCCCGGAACTCGCGGCCGAAGAGGCCGGGCTCGCGCAGGCGCCCGTAACTCCAGAGCCCCGCACACTGCGCGAGGAAAGCGTGCAGCAGCACGAGCCACCCGAGCAGCGCCCAGGACATGCTCGCGGCCTCGGCGCCGATCTCCGCAGGCGACTTCTTGATCCCGATGCTCGCCAGCAGCTCCGCCCACTGGCGGAGCACCGGCTCGGATTTCGCGATCATCGGGGCGAGCGCCCGCACCGGGTCGCCGAGCAGCCCGTGGATGGCTACGACGAGCAGGCAGCAGCCGAGCGTCAACGCCTGGAACGTGAAGCTGAGGCTGCGGCTCCTTTCCAGCGCGTAGGCCGAGAGCAGCCAGGGCAGCACGATCACCGTCGCGACGGCCGCCGCGACCGCGGTGCCAGCGAGCGGCGTCAGCACCCAGACGAGCGCGAAGACGGCGCCGGCTGCCGCCGCCGCGGCGACAGACGCGCCGCTCGCGAGCAGGCCGACGACGACCAGCGCGCCGGGCAGCCAGGCCGCCAGCGGAAGGAGCAGCAGCACGACGAACCCGGCGGCCAGGAAAGCCCGGAGCGGATTCGCCGTCGTCCATTGCAAAAGCGCCGTCATGGGTTCGACCCGGGCCGCGGGCTTGCGCCCTTCGCCTCAGTGCTGGTCGGTGTACGGCAGGAGTCCGAGATAGCGCGCGCGCTTGATCGCGACCGCGAGCTGGCGCTGATAGAACGAGCGCGTGCCCGTGATGCGGCTCGGGACAATCTTGCCGGTTTCGGTGACGTAGGCCTTGAGCGTCGCCAGGTCCTTGTAGTCGATCTGGTCGGTGCCGTCGGCCGTGAACTTGCAGAACTTCTTGCGCCTGAAGAAACGTGACATCGTGGCCTCCCCGGTCAGTCCATGCCCATCGCGTCGCCCATCGGCTCGCGCTCGCCGCGCTCGCCGCGCTCGCGCTCTTCCGGCTCCTTCGCCATCGGCGAGGGATCGGTCACCGCGCGGTCCATCTTCACGACGAGGTGCCGCAGCACGGCGTCGGAGAACCGGAACGCGCCGGTGAGCTCCTCGAGCACCTTGCCGCTGCACTCGACGTTCATGAGGACGTAGTGCGCCTTGTGCATCTTCGCGATGGGAAACGCGAGCTGGCGCCGGCCCCAGTCCTCGAGGCGGTGGACGGTGCCGCCGTCCGCGGCGATGAGGCCGCGATACCGCTCGATCATGGCGGGAACCTGCTCGCTCTGGTCGGGATGGACCAGAAACACGATCTCGTAATGCCGCATCTTGTGCTCCTTCTGGGATTGCCCCCCGCTGACGCGCTGGCAGTGGAGCAAGGAGAAAAACACCCCGGCTGGCCGGGGAAGGGCCGCGTAAGTTACCGGACCGGCTTGCTTTCCGCAACTTTCGGCCGGCGCTGGCGCAGGGCCTCGTAGAGGGCCACCCCGGCGGCGACCGAGACGTTGAGGCTCGCGACCGAGCCCCGCATCGGCAGGCGCACGCTGAAGTCGCAGCACTCGCGCGTCAGGCGCCTGAGCCCCCTGCCCTCGGAGCCCATGACGAGCGCCAGCGGGCCGGCCAGGTCTGCGTCGTAAAGCTCCTTCTCCCCGTCTTCCGCGGTGCCGGCGATCCAGAGCCCGGCCTCCTTCAGGTCGCGCAGCGAGCGCGCGAGGTTCGTGACCTGCGCAAACGGCACGGTCTCGGCCGCTCCAGCCGCGACCTTGCGGACCACCGGGCTGAGTCCGGCTGCGCGATCGCGCGGCGCGACGACGGCGGACGCACCGGCGGCATCCGCGGTGCGCAGGCAAGCCCCCAGGTTGTGGGGATCAGAGACGCCGTCGAGCACGAGCACGAGCGCAGGCCCGGACTGCGTCATCAGGAGGTCGAGCAGCGAATTCTCGTCGAGCGGCGCGCTGGGGCGCACTTCCGCGACTACGCCCTGATGCGCCGCGCCGCCCGCCGCCGCGTCCAGCACGGCGACCGCGGCATCCACCGGCCGCAGCCCGCGGGCGGCGGCAACCTCGCGCAATTCCCGGACTCGCGCATCGTCGCGCGCGGCGGCGATCGAGAGCTTCAGCACGTCCTGCGGCCGCCGCGTCAGGACGGCGCGCACTGCGTGCAGGCCGTAGACGATCGAGCCGCTCACTTGGGGCGCGCCGGGGCCTTGCCGGCGCGGCGTCGCGGGTGATGGTGCTGGGCGCGCTTCGCGACGTGCTCGAAGTCGATCTTGCGCTCGGACGAATCGACGCGCACGAGCCTCACGCGCAGCTCGTCCCCGATGGATATCCGCAGGCGCGTGCGCTCGCCGACGAGCGTTCGGTCGCGCTCGTGGAAATGGAAGTAGTCCGCCGGCAACGAAGTCACGTGCACGAGACCGTCGACCTGGATGCCCTTCAGCTGCACGAAGGCGCCGAACTCGGCGACGCCCGTGACCACGGCGTCGAACTCCTCGCCGACGCGCGGGCGCATGAACTCGCACTTGAGCCAAGCGACCACCGAGCGCGCCGCCTCGTCGGCCCGCCGCTCGCGCAATGAACACTCGGTGCCGAGCGTCTCCATCTCGCGCGCCGTATGGGCGAAGTTCGCCGCCGTGCCGCCGCGCAGCGCATGGCGGATGCCGCGGTGCACCAAGAGGTCAGGATAGCGGCGGATCGGCGAGGTGAAGTGCGCGTATTCGGCGAGCGCGAGGCCGAAGTGCCCGATGTTGAGCGGCTGGTACAGCGCCTGCGGAAGCGACCGGATGATGGCGTTCTCGAGCACCGCAGCGTCCGGCCGCCCCGAGATGCCGGCGAGAACCCTCTGCAGGCGCGCGGGCTTCAGGTCGCCGCCAATGTCCAGGTGCACGCCGCGCATCGACAGGAAGCGCTTAAGCTCCTCGATGCGATCCTCGTCGGGCTTGCCGTGGATCCGGAAGAGAGCGGGCAGGTGGCGCTTCTTGAGGAACGCCGCCGCCTGGACGTTTGCCGCGATCATGCACTCCTCGATCAGGCGATGAGCGTCGTTGCGCGGGAATGCGCGGATGTCGGTGGGATTGCCGGCGGCGTCGACCAGCACCTTGACTTCGGGCGCCTCGAAGTCGAGCGCGCCGCGCTTCTCGCGCTGGCGGCGGAGCGCGCGGTAGACGTCATGCAGGCGGTCGACGACCGGCGCGAGCCGCGCCTGGCTCCCCGCGAGCGGCTCGCGGCCTTCCAGGTGCGCGGCGACGCGCGTGTAGGTGAATCGGGCCTGCGAGCGCATCACGGCGTCGTAGAAGCGGCTCTTCGCGACGCTGCCGGCGCGCGTGACCTCCATCTCGCAGACCATGCAGAGTCGCTCCACGTCGGGCATCAGCGAGCACAGGTGATTGGACAGCTCCTCCGGCAGCATCGGCAGCACGCGGCTCGGAAAGTAGACCGAGGTCGCGCGATCGCGCGACTCGGCGTCGAGCCCGGAACCGGGCCGCACGTAATGGCTGACGTCCGCGATCGCGACCACGAGGCGGAAGCCGCCGGCGTTCGCCTCGGCATAGACGGCGTCGTCGAAGTCGCGCGCGTCCTCGCCGTCTATCGTCACGAGCGGCAGCGTGCGCAGGTCCTCGCGGCCGGAGCGCGCGGCGGCCGTCACCTCGCGCCCGAACGCGCGCGCCTCGGCGAGCGCCTCCGGCGGGAATGCGTGTGAAAGCCCGTGCGAGGCGATCGCCAGGTCGATCGCCGCGTCCGCACCCCCGCCTTCGGGAAGCGTGCGCAGCACGCGCCCGACCGGGTCGCGGTCCCGTCCCGGCTGCTCGGTGATCTCGACGACGGCCATGTCGCCATGGCGCGCGGGGCCGGCCGCCTCCCGCGGCACGACCACGCGCTGGCTGATGCGGCGGTTGTCCGGCGCCACGAATCCGACGCCGCCCTCAAGCGTGAAGCGGCCAGCGACCTGGTGCGTGCGGCGCTCGAGCACTTCGACGATCGCTCCGACGGGGCGGCCGCGCTCGTCCCGGCCGGTGATCCGTGCGGCCGCGCGGTCGCCGTGGAACAGCATGCGCATCTCGCGATACGGCAGGAAAAGGTCGTCGCCGCCGTCGTCCGGCACGAGGAAGCCGAAGCCGTCGCGATGCCCGCTCGCCGTGCCGACGACGACCGGCAGCCGTTCGACGAGGCAGTATTCGCGCGCGCGGTTGACGAGCAGCTCGCCGTCGCGCGACATGGCGGCGAGCCGCTTCGCGAGCGCGTCGCGCTCCGCGGCATCCGAGAGGCCGAGCATCGCGGCCAGGGCGTCGAATCCGAGCGGCCTTTGCGCCTCCGCGAGCTTCGCAAGCAGGTGCTCGCGGCTCGGAATCGGCTTCGCGTAACGCGCGGATTCCTCGCGAAAGCGCGGGTCTTCCTGCTGCCAGCGCGGCTTGCGGCTCATCGTTTCGACCAAATTGACATCAAATGGCTGCCTGCGTAAATTGACGCGCCCTCGCCGGGGGTCCCCGGCCGCAACCTGTGCCCAGGTGGCGGAATTGGTAGACGCGCTAGGTTCAGGTCTTAGTGCCGAGAGGCGTGGAGGTTCGAGTCCTCTCCTGGGCACCATTCTTCTCGCGCCCGCATTCTAGACGAGCCGCGGCCGGCAACAAAGGATTCGATCGCGACGCGCGCCGGACGGCGCGCTTCGCCCGCTCAGCCGGCACTCACCAGTGCACGCCGCGCAGGAGCGACGCGAACATCACCGCTTCCTTCGTCGGGGGTGCGTCCGGCCTCTTGTCGTCCTGCTCGCCCCTGGCCGCCGCCGAGTCGGGAAACATCCGGTAGGCGGTGTTCATGACGACCTCGGTGAGGCGCGGCGCCACGAGGTGCAACACTTCCGCCGCGATGCCGAGCCGCGTGGCGATGCGCTTCGGCCGCGACGTGATGGCTTCGGCGACCATGTCCGCCGCTTCGTCCGGCGTCGCGACGGGCAACTGTTCGTAAATCTTGGTCGGCGCGATCATCGGGGTGCGCACGAGCGGCATGTTGACGATCGTGAATGTCACGCCGCGGTCCGCGAACTCGGCGGCCGCGCACCGGGTCCAGGCTTCCATCGCCGCCTTCGACGACACGTAGGCGGAGAACCGTGGCGCGTTCGACAGGACGCCGATCGATGAGATGTTGACGACGTGCCCGCCGCGCTCGAGCAGCGAAGGCATGAGCGCCATGGTGAGCCGGACGACCGCGAAGTAGTTGAGCTGCATGGTGCGCTCGAAGTCGTGGAAGCGGTCGTGCGAAAGGTCGATCGAGCGGCGGATCGAGCGTCCCGCATTGTTGACCAGGAAGTCGACGCCGCCGTGCTCGGCGAGGACCCGCTTCGCGAGTTGGTCGCAGGCCGCGAGGTCCGAGATGTCGCAACTGCAGGTGAACACGGCGCCGCGCTCGGCGAGCCTGGCGCGCGCGGCCTCGAGCTTTTCGGGGTCGCGCGCCACGATGACGACTCTGGCGCCGGCGTCCGCGCAGCGCTCGGCCGCAGCGAGCCCGATGCCTGAGGAGCCGCCGGTGATGACGACTACTTTTCCGCGGACGGCGCCCGCGAGGCTGCGGTCGAGCGACAGGTCGGGGTCGAGGTGGCGCTCCCAGTAGTCCCAGAGACGCCAGGCGTAGTCCTCGAGCACGGGTACCCGGATGTCCGTTCCCTCGAGCAGGCGCTGCGTACGCGTCGCGTCGAATCGCGTCTGCCAGTTGAAGAAATGCAGCACACCGCGCGGAATCCGGAGGTCCCTCAGGATCGTGTCGATCACCTGCTGCAGCGGCCGGTAGTTCGCGAGCGAGACCGTGACGCCCGCCGGGATGAGATCCACGAGCTTCGGGTCGAGGCGGAACGCCATCGTCGGCGCGTGACCCGCGCGCGCGAACAGGTTCAGCACCTCGCCGACCCGGCGCTGCCGCGGGTCGGTGAGGTGGAAGCATTGGCCATCCTGGCCTGGCTGGTGCGAGAGGTGGTCCATCGCCGCGACGACGTAGTCCACCGGCACGAGATTGATGTAGCCGCCCTCGAGCCCGACGAGCGGGAACCAGGGCGGCAACGACTGCCGCAGCTTCTGGATCAGCTTGAAGAGGTAGTAGGGCCCGTCGACCTTGTCGATCTGGCCGGTCTGCGAATGACCGACCACGATGCCCGGCCGGTAGATGCGCCACGGCCGCCGGCAACGGCTCCGCACCAGGGCCTCGGATTCGTGCTTGGTGCGAAAGTACGGGTGCTCGAGGCCGCTGGCCTCCTCGAACATGTTCTCGCGGAAGCTGCCCTGGTAAAGGCCGGCGGCGGCGATCGAGCTCGCGTGGTGGAAGCACCCGGCCTGCACCGTCTCCGCGAACTGCAACGCGTGATCGGTGCCGACGACGTTTGCGAGGTCCTGCTCCTCGATGCTTGCCTGCAGGTCGTAGATCGCCGCGAGATGAAACAGGTGATCGACCTTGCCGGCGAGCCGGCGCAGGTCCGCCTTCGATACGCCGAGATTGGGCTCCGCGAGGTTGCCCGGGATCGCGACGACGCGGCTCGCGCGCGCACCCCAGAAAGCGCGCAGAGCCTCGAGCTTCGGAGCCGACTGCGGCCGCACGAGCGCGAAGACGCGCTCCCCGCGCGCGAGCAGGCGCTCGACGAGGTAGCGGCCGATGAATCCGGTCGCGCCCGTGACGAAATACGCCATCAGCGGCTCCCCGATCGTTTGTGGTTATCATTAACTCTAATCCGATGACCCCTGAAACGGAACGAATGTCCGCGGTCGATGCCGCGTGGCTGCGGATGGATCGGCCGACCAACCTGATGACGATCGTCGGGGTCGTCGTGTTCGATTCGCGCGTGGACTTCCGGCGATTCCGCCGCACGATCGAGGAGCGTTTCCTCGCGTTCCCGCGATTCCGCTGCCGCGCACGCCAGGATGCCCTGACGGCGGACTGGGAATCGGACCCGGCCTTCGACCTCGACCGCCACGTCCTGCGCGCGCGTTTGCCGGCGCCCGGCGGCCAGGCGGAGCTCGAGGCGTTCGTCTCCCGCCTCGCGAGCGAGGAACTCGAACGCGAGCGGCCGATGTGGCAGTTCCACTTCGTCGAGAAGTTCCAGGGTGGCAGCGCTGCCGTCCTGCGGATCCACCATTGCTACGCCGACGGCATCGCGATGATCCGCGTCTTCCTTTCGCTCACCGACACGGAAGCGGAGCCCGCGACGGCCCGGCCGCGGCCAGCCGCGCAGGAAAAACCGTCGCGCGCCGATGGCGACGGCGACTGGTTCAGCCGGCTTGGAATTCCCGGCGCCGGGCTCCTGCGCCAGGCGTATGACGAGGGCACGGCCTTCCTCGAGCGGGCCGCGTCGCTCGCGACGAATCCCGATCAGGCGGGCGAGATTGCGCGCCATGCGCTCGGCATCGCGGGCGAGTTGGCGCGCGTCGCGCTGCTCGCCGACGACCCGCCGACGCGATTCAAGGGTCCGCTCGGTACGCGCAAGCTCGCGGCCTGGGCGGATCCGCTGCCGCTCGCCGAGGTGAAGGGCCTCGCGCGCGCGCTCGGCTGCACCGTCAACGATGTCCTCCTGTCGACGGCCGCAGGCGCGCTCGGCGGCTACCTGCGCCGGCTGGGCGAAGACACCGATGGCCTGACGATCCGCGCGGCCGTGCCCGTCAACCTGCGCGATCCCGCCGCCGCCGCCGCGCTCGGCAATTATTTCGGGCTCGTGTTTCTCGAGCTGCCGATCGGCATCCGCGACCCGCTCGAGCGGCTCTACGCGGTGCATGCCGCGATGACGCAATTGAAGGGCTCTTACCAGCCGCTGCTGACGCTCGGCCTCATGGCCGCACTCGGCCGCCTGCCCGCGGCCGCCCAGTCCGCCGCCGTGGACCTTCTCTCGACGAAGGCGTCCGCGGTCGCGACGAACGTGCCCGGACCGCAGGAGGCGCTCTACCTCGCCGGCGGCCGCATCGGCCGGCTCATCTTCTGGGTGCCGCAGTCCGGCGACATCGGTCTCGGGATCAGCATTCTTTCGTACGCGGGCCAGGTCCAATTCGGCCTGATCGCGGACGCGACGCGCGTACCGGATCCGGACGAAGTGACCGCCCGCTTCCGCGAGGAGTTCGAGAAAGCCGTGCTCGCGGTGCTGCTCGGGCCCTATCTCCGGAGCGGGCCCGCGGCGTAGTCACTCGAGCTCGGCTTTCGCCTGCTCGACGTCGAGCCGCTCCATCGCATCCGCGGGCTTGCAGGCGGCGGCCTTGCGGTAGAGCTCGATGGCCTGCTTCTTCTTGCGCTCCCCGTGCAGCATCAGGAGGCCGTTCGCATATTCCATGTGCGCGATCGCCGACCCGGGGTTGAGCTTCAGGGCTTTCTCGAAGTGCTCGACGGACTTGCCGGCGTCCGCGCCGTACGTGAGCCGGCCGGCGAGCGCGCCGACCTTGTCGATGATCTCGGCGTGGTAGAGGCCGAGCGCGATGTGGGCGTCGGCGTGCTTCGGCTCGAGCGTGATCGCGCGGTCGAGCGCCTTCCTGACCTTGCTGCCGATGCCCTCGGCGAGCGCCTTCACGACGGATACGCTCTGCGCATAGCGGCCGAGCACGAACGCCTGCATGTACCAGGCATTGGCGTCGCGCGGCGATTCGCGCGTTGCGGCATCCGCGCGCGCGCCGGCCTCGAGCAGCAGCCGGATCGCGGACTTGTCGTCGTCCACGAGGTAAGTCGCGGCGACCGCCGCCGACTTGTTCGCGACCGTGGCTCCCGGCGCCTTCAGCTTGGCGCCGCCGGCGATGGCCTTCGAGAACTCGCCGCGGTGGAACGCGCGCCAGGCGGCCTGAAGCTTGGCATCGGCCGGATACGGCTCGCGGTCGCCCTGGTGCAAGCGGTCCCAGGCTTTCCTGAGCGCTTCGCCTTCGTAGGCATACGGCGCGGCGTCGTAGGGAAACGCCGGGATCTTCGGCGCAGCCATCCTGTACTCCTCGGGCGGACGCGGTATTCTGCCGCATCGACGGCGGCCGAGTGCAGGCCCGGAGGCGAGCGATGGCGGTGAAGAAGAAGGGCAAGCTCGGCGCCGGCGAAACGAAGCCGGAGAAGGACCTCCTTTACTCCGCCCAGCAGATCTGGCAGGCCGGCCTCGGCGCGCTCGCGCGCGCGCAGGCGGGAGCGCCCAAGGTGTTCGAGGAGCTGATGCGCGAGGGCGGCAAGCTCCAGGGCGGCGCGCTCGACGCCGCGCAGAAGGCGGTGATGCAGGCGTTCCGTGGCGCGCAGCAGACCGTGAAGGGTCGCGTCGACACGGTGAAGGAGCAGGCCGGCGAGACCTGGGACAACCTCGAGAAGATCTTCCAGGTGCGCGTCCAGCGCGCGATGCAGCAGCTCAACATGCCCTCGGCGGACGAGATCCAGGCGCTGAGGCGCCGCATCGACGAGCTCGGCGGGCGCGTTGACCGCCTCAGCCGAACGGATGGCGCGAAACGATCATCTCGTCCCGCTCGGCGCCGGTCGAAACCATCGTGACCGGCACGCCGCAGACGGACTCGAGCCGCTCGAGGTAGGCGCGCGCAGCCGCGGGCAGCTGCGCAAGTGACTTGAGGCCGGCGGTCCGCTCCTTCCATCCGGGCATCGACTCGTAGCGCGGGGCGCCATCCGCGCCGTACTCGACGCAGAGCTTCACCGGGTCGACGCCGTCCAGCACGTCGAGCTTCGTGACGCAGAGGCCGGTGATGCCGTTGTTGACGATCGAGCGCGCGAGGGCCACCGCGTCGAACCAGCCCGTGCGCCGCGGCCGCCCGGTGACCGCCCCGAACTCCTGGCCGACGCGCGAGAGGTGGCGCCCCGCCTCGTCGTCGAGCTCCGTCGGGAACGGGCCGGCGCCGACGCGCGTCGTGTAGGCCTTCACGATGCCGAGGACGTCGTCGATGTCGCGCGGGCCCAGGCCCGTGCCGACCGGGGCATAGCCCGCGACCGTGTTCGAGGACGTCACGAACGGGAATGTGCCGTGGTCGATGTCGAGCATCGTCCCCTGCGCGCCCTCGAACAGCACGCTCTCGCCGCGTCGGCGGAGCGCAGAGAGCTCGAGCGTGACGTCGGCGACGAGCGGCCGGATGCGCTCGGCCTGCGCGAGGCAGGCGTCGAGCACCGTGCGGAAATCAGCCGGCGCCTCGCCGAGGCGCTTCTCGAGCAGGAAGTTGTGGTATTCGAGGAGCTCGCGCAGGCGCGATTCGAAGTGCCGCATATCCGCGAGGTCGCCGACTCGCACCGCGCGCCGCGCAATCTTGTCCTCGTACGCGGGCCCGACGCCGCGGCCGGTCGTGCCGATCTTGCGGTCCCCGCTCGCGCGCTCGCGCGCGCGGTCGATCTGGGCATGCGAAGGGAGCACCAGCGGGCAGAGCGGGCTCACGCCGACGCGCTCGAATGCCGGGATGCCGCGTCCGGCGAGCATGTCCGCTTCGGACAGGAGCGCGTCGAGCGAGACGACGACGCCGTTGCCGATGAGGCAGCGCACGCCCTCGCGCAGCACGCCCGACGGAATGAGCGACAGCACGGTCTTCTGGCCGCCGATCACGAGCGTGTGGCCGGCGTTGTGCCCGCCCTGGAAGCGGGCGACCGCAGCGACGCGCTCGGTCAGGAGGTCGACGACCTTGCCCTTGCCCTCATCGCCCCACTGGGCGCCGACCACGACGACGAAGCGTCCCATCCCCGCCTCAGGAACGTGCCAGCCAGAGCACCGCGACGCCAGCCACCATGCTGACGGCGCCCGCGACACGGAGCGCGCCGTCGTCCATCGCGGCTAGCCGCTCGAACGCGCGTCGGATGCCGCGCGGGCTCAGGAATGGGAGGATTCCTTCGATCACGAGCAGGAGGCCGAGCGCGGCCGCGAGGTCGGGCCATGCGATGTTCATGTGTGGAAATCCGCTCAGCGACCCGGCTGCTTCAGGTACTTGAAGAACTCGCCCTTCGGCGCGATGACGAGCACGTCGCCCGGCTTGCCTATCGAGTTGCGGTACGCCTCGAGGCTGCGGTACAGCGAGTAGAACTCCGGGTAGCGCTGGTAGGCGCGCGAGTAGATCGCGGCCGCCTGCGCGTCGCCCTCGCCGCGGATCACTTCGGCGTCGCGGTTGCCGCCGGCGAGGAGCTCCGTGCGCTGGCGCTCGGCCTCGGCGCGGATGCGCTGCGCCTGCTCGTCGCCCTCGGCACGCAGCTGGGAGGCCTGCCGCGCGAAGTTCTGCCGCATGCGGTTGTAGACCGACTCCGACACCTCGTCGGGCAGGTCGATGCGCTTGACGCGCACGTCGACGAGCGTGAGCCCGAGCTGGCCGACCGACTGGCCGGCGAACTTCAGGATGTCGCCGATGAACTCCGCGCGCTCCGCGGCGACCACCTGCTGGATCGTCCTCTTGGCGATCACGCCCTTGAGGCCGTCCTTCACGATCTCGGCGAGGCGCCCCGCCGCCGCCTCCTCGTCGCCGTTGGTCGCGAGGTAGTACCGCGCGACGTCCGTGACGCGCCACTTCACGTAGAAGTCGACGTTGAGGATCTTGCCTTCGCTCGTGAGGAACGGCTCCGCCGGGTAGTTCCGCGTCAGCACGCGACGGTCGAACTTCTGCACCGACTCGACCCAGGGCAGCATGAAGTGAAGGCCCGGCTCGAAGTCGGTTGCGACGATTTCGCGCAGGCGGAACCTGATCGCAAGCTCGGTCTCCTTGACCTGGAACATCGAGGCCGAGAGCAGCCACAGCGCGACCAGCACCCCGACGATCGCCTGGAACGTGGTGCGGCTCATCAGCGCTCCTTCCGGGCGCGCGGGTCGTCGGCGCCGAGCTCGGTGCCATCGTCGAGCCGGATCGTCGGCGGCGTGTCGACACCGCGCGCGCCGCCGCGCTGCTCGAGCAGCTTGTCGAGCGGCAGGTAGACCATGTTGCCGGTGCCCTCGGTGTCGACCAGCACCTTGGACGCCGAGCCGAGCACCTGTTCCATCGTCTCGAGGTAGAGTCGCTCGCGCGTGACGGCCGGCGCCTTCTGGTACTCGGCGGCTACCGCGAGGAAGCGCGAGGTCGCGCCTTCCGCGTCCGCGATGACCCGGCTCTTGTACGCGCGCGAGCCCTCGACCACGCTGACCGCAGCGCCGCGCGCCTTCGGCACGATGTCGTTCGCATAGGTCTGCGCGGAAAGCGTCGCGCGCTCCTTGTCCTCGCGCGCCTTGATTGCGTCCTTCTGCGCCGGCGCCACCTGCTCCGGCACGCTGACGTCCTGCAGGTTGACGCTGATCACCTCGATGCCCGTGTTGTAGGCCGCAATCGTCCGCTGCACCAGTTCCTTGGTCTTCGCGCCGATCTCCTGGCGGCCCGCCTCGAGCACGAAGTCGAGGCGGCTCTGGCCGATCACCTCGCGGATCGCGCTCTCGCTGACTTCGCCGAGCGTCTCCTCGGGATCGCGCACGTTGAAGGAGAACTTGACCGGATCTGCGCGCCGGTACTGGACAGCCAGGTTGATGTCGACGAGCGCCTCGTCCTGCGTGAGCATCCGCGTGCGATCGGTGAAGCTGCGGAACTCCGTGACGTTGACGACGGTGCGCTGGTCGATCGGCCACGGCAGCCGCATGTTGAAGCCTCCCGCCGTCGTCTTGACGTACTTGCCGAAGCGCGTGATGACCGAGCGCTCGGCGGCTTCGTTCAGGTAGAAGCTGCCGAACAGGACCCAGATGGCGGCCAGCGCGGCCAGGATCGAGCTGGCGCCGAGCGCACGGCTGGCCCCGCTCCCGCCGCCGCCCGACGGCACAGCGCCGAACAGCCCGCGCAGGCGTTTCTGCAGGCGCCGCAGCAGCTCATCCAGGTCCGGCGGGCCCTTGTCGGGCTTGCGCTGCCAGGGATTTTCGTTCTTGCCGGGATCGTTCCAGGCCATCGGAGGGACTCGGCGGACTCTCGGGGTCTCAGGCCGCGGAGCTCGCGGCGTCGCGCGGGAATTCTACGAAGCCCGGCGCCGCCGGACAAGGCGAAACGGCCGCCGCAAAATCGACGCCGGCTTCGCGGCAGAGCGCTTCGATCCGCTGGTGCGAAGACTCAACCACGAGGCGCGCGTCCCCGTCCGGCAGCGGCTCTTCCGCGCGCACGAGGCGTTCTTCGTAGAGCCGCGCGCGCAGGCGCCCCTGCGAAGGCGGCAACACGATCGCGAGCCGCATCGCCGCCTGCCCGAAGATCTCCTGGAGCGCGGCGCGCAGGATCTCGACGCCCGCGCCCGACGCAGCCGAGAGCCAGACGGCGGCAGGCTGGCCGGAGGCGCCACGCACGAGCTCTGGCGAGCGGCCGAGCCGGTCGATCTTGTTGTAGACGCGCAGCTGCGGAATTGCGCCAGCGCCGATGCCCGCGACGAGCTCGTCCACCTGCTCGATGCGACGGTCGCGGTCGGGATCGGCGGCGTCGACGACGTGCAGCAGGAGATCCGCGTCGCGCGCCTCCATCAACGTCGAGCGGAAGGCGGCGACGAGCTCGTGCGGCAGATCGCGCACGAAGCCGACCGTATCGGCTACGACGAGGTCCGGCGTGTGCGGGATCCTGAGGCGGCGCACCGTCGGGTCGAGCGTCGCAAACAGCTGGTCCGCGACGTACGCGTCGGCGCCGGTGAGCGACCGGAAGAGGGTCGACTTGCCCGCGTTCGTGTATCCGATCAGCGCGACGCCGGGCACCGGCACGCGCTTTCGCACCTGCCGCCCGGTGTCGCGCCGCTGAGCGAGCTTCTCGAGCTTGGCGGCCAGCGTGCGGATGCGCTTGCCGATCAGGCGGCGGTCCGTCTCGAGCTGTGTCTCGCCGGGACCGCGGAGCCCGATGCCGCCTTTCTGGCGCTCGAGGTGGGTCCAGCCGCGCACCAGCCGCGTCGAAAGGTGACGGAGCTGCGCGAGCTCCACCTCGAGCTGGCCTTCGGCGCTCCGCGCCCGCCGCGCGAAGATGTCGAGGATCAGGCCGGTGCGGTCGAGCACGCGCTGGCCGACCAGGCGCTCGAGGTTCCGCTCCTGCGACGGCGAGAGCTCGTGGTCGACGAGCACGAGGTCGGCGGACGCGGTGCGCGCACGGTCGCGGATCTCCTCCGCCTTGCCGCTGCCGATGAAGTACCGCGGTTCCGGCGTCTTCCGGCTGCCGGTGACGGTCGCGACCGGAACTGCGCCGGCGGAGCGCGCCAGGGCGTCGAATTCGGCGAGTTCGTCGGCGTCCGGAGGGTGCCCGAGGCCGATGCGGACGAGGATCGCGCGTTCGCCGCGCTCAGGACGCTCGAACAAGGGATCCTGCCGGCTCTCCGGTCAAGCGGTCTCCGAGACCGGCGCCTCTTCCTCGACGGAATCGCCGGTCGGCAGGCGCACGTTGCGCGCCGGCACGACCGTCGAGATGGCGTGCTTGTAGACCATCTGGCTGACCGAATTCTTGAGCAGCACCACGAATTGGTCGAACGAATCCACCTGACCCTGGAGCTTGATGCCATTGACCAGATAAATGGAAACCGGCACGCGTTCCTTGCGCAGCGCGTTCAGGAAAGGATCCTGCAGTGATTGACCTCTGGCCATGGTATCTCCTTGTTTTTTCTAGCACTTTCATGCCGCTCTAGGTTCGTCCGGCGGCTCAAAATCGGACCGTTCCGGGCCTTGTCAGGACGCAAGTGGCGTCGCCCGCATGGATCGAGTCTAGCACCTCCGTGCCGCGATTCGTCGCTCGTCGAGCCATTCGGCAACGCGCGCGCCGATCCGTTCCGAAACTGCGGAATCCGCGGCATCGAACCAGGCGGCGCCCGGCTCCGCCCGCAGCCACGTGAGCTGGCGGCGCGCGAGCTGACGCGTCGCGGCGATGGCCTTGGCGGAAGCCTCCGCCAGCGTCGTTTCGCCCGCGAGATGTTGCCAGAGCTGCCGGTACCCGATAAGCCGGATCGACGGCAGCCCGGCGTGCAGGTCGCGACGCGCTCGCAGTTGCCGCACCTCTTCGACAAATCCGCGGCGCAACATGTCGTCGAAACGCGCTGCGACGCGATCGAAGAGCACGGCACGGTCGGAGGGCGCGAGCACGAGCGCCAGGTCGCCCTGCCGAGTCGCGCCTCGAAGGTCTTCCGCCAGCTGAACGGACAGCGGTCGTCCGGTCGCCTCGATCACCTCGAGCGCGCGCTGGATGCGCTGGCGGTCGTTCGGCCGGATGCGCGCCGCCGACACCGGGTCGAGCCGCGCGAGCTCCGCGTGCAGTGCCGGCCAGCCCTGCTCCGCCGCGCGCGCCTCGAGCCGACTGCGGATCCTTGCGTCCGCGGCCGGCAGGCGCGCAAGGCCCGACTGTAGCGCGCGGAAATAAAGCATCGTGCCCCCGGCCAAGAGCGGCACGCGCCCGCGCGCCGCGATCGCGTCCATCGCCGCGCCGGCATCCTTCAGGAAGCGCGCCGCCGAATAACTCTCGGCGGGATCGATGAGGTCGATGAGGTGATGCGGCGCGCGCGCAAGGAGCTCCGGGGCAGGCTTCGCGGTGCCGATGTCCATGCCGCGGTAGACCATGGCCGCGTCGACGCTCACGATCTCGAGCGGAAAGCGCTCGACGAGCGCCGCCGCGAGGTCGGTCTTGCCCGAGCCGGTCGGGCCCATCAGGAGTACGGCGCCGGACCGCATGGTCAACGACCGCGCAGGAAGATGCGGTCGAGCTCGGCGAGCGAGAGCCGCGTCCAGGTCGGACGGCCGTGGCTGCATTGCCCCGAGCGCTCGGTGCGTTCCATGTCGCGCAACAGCGCGTTCATCTCAGGGATCGTGAGCAGGCGATGGGCGCGCACGGCGCTGCGGCAGGCGATGTTCGCGAGGAGCTCGTTCTGGCCGCCATCGATCCGGTGCGCGGTCCCGCCCACGCCGAGGTCGGCGAGCGCGTCGGCGAGGAGCGCCGCGACATCGGAGCCCGCGAGCGCGACCGGCACGGCCCGTATGGCGAGCGTCGCGGGGCCCACGCGGTCGACGGTGAAGCCCGCGGAATCGAGCTCGTCGGCATGCTGCTCCGCGAGGAGCGCCTCCGCCTCCGTCACTTCGAGCAGCGCCGGCACGAGGAGCGCCTGCCGCGGCCCGCTGCCGGAATCCATCGCGGCCTTCAGCCGCTCGTAGAGGATGCGCTCGTGCGCGGCGTGCATGTCGACGAGGACCATGCCTTCCGCCGACTGCGCGACGACATAGATGCCATGGAGCTGCGCGATCGCGTGGCCGAGCGGATGCTCGCCGTCCGGGGCAGCGGGCTCAGGCGGGGCCTGCGACGTGGCGGCGCACGAGTACATCGCCATCGGCTCACCGAGCGCGAGCGCGGACATCGCCGGCAAGGGCTCGCCGCCGAGGCGTGCGGCGCCCGCGACCGGCGCCTGCGAAGCGGCGCCCTGCCCCGCCTCTGCGAGCGCACGCTCCACCGTCCGGAACAGGAAATCGTGCACGCCGCGCCCGTCGCGGAATCGCAACTCGAGCTTCTGCGGATGTGCGTTCACGTCCACCTGCAGGGGATCGATCGTCAGGTACAGGAGCCAGGCCGGATGCCGCCCGCCGTGGCTCACGTCGCGGTAGCCGAGTCGCACGGCATTCGCGAGCAGGCGGTCGCGCACCATGCGTCCGTTCACGAAGAGGAACTGCCGGTCCGGCTGCGCGCGCGATGCCGAAGGCAGGCCGATCCATCCCTCGAGCGCAAGCCCGCCCCGCGAATGCTCGACGTGGCGCGAGGCGGCGACGAAGTCCGCGCCGACGAGGCGCGCCACGCGCGCCTCTCGCTCGCGCCGCCCGGCCGCGGCCGGCAGCGCGAACTGCTCGCGGCGGTTGTGGGTCAGCGTGATAGCGACGTCGAAACGGGACAGTGCGAGCCGCGTGACCGTCTTCAGCACGTGCTGGAACTCCGTCGCCTCTGCGCGCAGGAACTTGCGGCGCGCCGGCACGCGGTGAAAGAGCTCGCGCACCTCGACGGTCGTGCCCGGCGGCTGCGACGCCGGCGCCGCCGTCCCGATGCGGCCGTCGGCGGCCTCGATCGCGGCGCCCGCCGCGGCGACCCGCGAGCGCGAGCTCAGGCGGAGGCTCGACACGGATGCGATCGACGGCAGCGCCTCGCCGCGAAAGCCGAGTGTCGCGACGCGCTCGAGGTCGTCCAGAGAGGCGATCTTGCTCGTGGCGTGCCGGGCTAGCGCGAGCGGCAGTTCCGCGGCGGCGATCCCGTCGCCGTCGTCGCGCACGCGGATCAGGCGGATGCCGCCCGACTCGACGTCGACGGCAATCGCGCGCGCGCCGGCGTCGAGGGCGTTCTCGATCAGCTCCTTGACGACGGACGCGGGTCGCTCGATGACCTCGCCCGCAGCGATCTGGTCAACGAGCGGACCTTCGAGGATTCGGATGGGCATGGCGTGGGACCGCCACGCCATTTTACCCGCTCAGGTACCCGCGACGGGAATCTCGAGGATCGTGCCGGAAGCGATGGTCTCGGTCTGCAGGTGGTTTTTCTGGCGCAGCTCGTCAATGCTGACCGCGTATTTGCCGGCGACGTCGCCGAGCGTTTCGCCCGGAGATACGACGTGTCGCAGCGCCTGCCCGCGCTCGCGCGCCGCGAGCACCGCGACGCGCGTTCCCGGCGGCGGATTGTCGTAGAAGTAGCGGCGCACGCCCGCGTGGATTGCGCCCGCAAGCTCCTCCTGGTGGCCGGGATCCTTGAGCTTGCGCTCCTCTTCCGGGTTCGAGATGAAGGCGGTCTCGACGAGCATCGAGGGCACGTCGGGCGAAGTCAGCACGATGAGGCTCGCGTGCTGGACTTCGCTCTTCTTCAGGCGTCCGACCTGGTCGAGTTCCGCGAGCACCCGCGTCGCGGCGTCCCGGCTCGCGCTGATCGTCGCGTTCTGCGAGAGGTCGAGCAGCACCGACTGCAGGACGTCACTCTTGTCGTGGAGCGACACGCCGCCGATGAGGTCGGCCGCGTTCTCGCGGTCCGCAAGCCAGCGCGCGGCCTCGTTGCTCGCGCGGCGGGTCGACAGCACGTAGACGGACGATCCGCGCACGCTCCGGTCCATGAATGCGTCGGCGTGGATCGAGACGAACAGGTCCGCCTCGTTCGTGCGCGCGCGCTCGATGCGGTCGCGGAACTTGACGAAATAGTCGCCGGTGCGCGTCAGCACCGCCTTCATCCCGGGCTCGGCGTTGATCTGGTCCGCCAGCTTCCTGGCGATCGCGAGCGCGACGTTCTTCTCCCGCGTGCCCGCCTTGCCGATCGCGCCGGGATCCTCACCGCCGTGACCAGCGTCGATCGCGATCACGAGGTCGCGTTGCCCTTCGCCGCCCGCCACCTTCACCGGCACTGGCGGCGCCGCCTCCGCCGGAAGGGACGCGAGGTTGTGCCCGAGATCGACTACGAGGCGGTCGCCGTAGGTCTCGTTGGGCGGCGACAGGAATGACTTCGTCTCGACCTTCTCGCTCACGTCGAGCACGACGCGAAGTCCCGATCGTCCCCGCTCGCCGAGCCGCACTGACTTCACGACGCCCGAACCGTCGGGCACCGGGAAAGTCTTCGGATTCGCGTCGATGCGGTCGAAATCGATGACGACGCGTTCGGGATTCGACAGGGAAAAAACGGTGTAGGCCGTGGGCGCAGACAAATCGAGGACGACGCGCGTCGAATCGGGGCTGGCCCAGACGCGGATGTCCTTGAGAGCGGCCGAATCCGCGGCCGCCGCTTTCCCGGTGAGCAGCAAGAGGACGAGGCCGATCCGCTGCATTGACTGCATGACTGCCGTGCGCCCAAGAACCCCGGGTCTACTGTAGCGACCGGGCTTTTTTAATTCAACTTATTCAGCGAGATAGGCCGCATTCTTCGAGTAAGGCGCGACCCGATGCGAGCCAGGCGCGCCCGCTGTCGCCCCGCGCATCCAGAGAAATACGCCGTTCCCCGCCTTCGTGTTCGAGTCGGACCGCGAGATCCGGTTCCCCGAGCGCATCGCCCGCGCGTTCCGGCCATTCGACGAGGACGAGCCCCGGCGTGCCCCGGATGTCGCGATAGCCGAGTCCCTCGAGCGCGCGCATTCCCGGCTCGAGGCGATACAGGTCGAGGTGATGAACGGCACCACACGCCGTCTCGTAGGGCTCGACCAGCGTGAAGGTCGGGCTGTGCACGCTTCCAGTCACGCCAAGCGCGCGCAGCAGCCCGCGCGCGAGGGTCGTCTTTCCGCTCCCGAGCTCGCCGGAAAGGGCGAGCAGGAGATTTCGCGCGTGGATGTCGGGCAGGCTCCGCGCGAGAGCCGCGCCAGCGCGTGCGGTCGCTGCCTCGTCTGCGAGGATCAGCTCCACGGCGAGTTGACGACGCCTCGCAGCTCCGCAACCAGGTCGCCCGCGATCACGCCGCGAACGCCTGCGCGTGCGGCGCGATCGCCTGCTTCCGCGTGCAGTAGGACGCCGGCCGCGGCCGCGAGCGGAGGCGGTGCGCCGCCCGCGAGGAGCGATGCGACGATCCCCGTGAGGACGTCGCCGCTACCTGCCGTCGCCATTCCGGGATTGCCGCGGTCGCAGACCCAGGGCGGCGCCTCCATTCCGTGGACCAGCGTATGCGCCCCCTTCAATACGCAGACGCCGCCGAATTTCTCTGCGATCGCGCGCGCTGATCCCAGGCGGTCGTTCTGCACGGCGGCGGCTTCGCAGCCGAGGAGGCGCGCGGCCTCGCCCGGGTGCGGCGTCAGGATCCAGTCCGGCCGACGCCGCGCGTCGGCCGCGAGGAGATTCAGCGCATCGGCATCGACGACGAGCGGCCGGTCCGACGCGATCGCGGCATTGAATGCGTCGTGGGCTTCGCGCCCGGTCCCGAGGCCGGGACCGATCGCGACGGCGTCCGCGGCCGCGAGCAGCCATTTGAGGTTCGCTCCCGATGCGGCCGGGCGCGCGATGAGCTCGGGTCGCGCCGCCACGATCGCTTCGATGTCTTCCTCGCCCGTCGCGACCGTGACGAGGCCGGCGCCGGTCCGGAGCGCCGCCTCGCCTGCGAGCCGCGCGGCACCCGCCATGACGAATCCGCCGACGATGAGGACGCGGCCGTGCTCACCCTTGTGCGCCGAGCGCCGGCGCGCGGGCAACGCGGCCGCCGCGAGGGATCCCGTCATGCGCCGCAACAATGGAGACTCCGCATCGCGGACGCTCGCGGGCAGGCCGAGGTCGGCGAGCTCGAGCAAGCCGACGAAATCCGGCGCTGCGCCGAGGAAGTAGCCGGCTTTCAGCGCGACGAATCCGAGCGTGCGCGTCGCGCGCACCGCGAGGCCGTGCGGCAGGCCGCTGTCCGCGTCGAGTCCCGACGGTATGTCGAGCGCGAGCACGGGACGCCCACTGCGATTCACTTTCTCGATGCAGTCGCGGTAGGCGCCCTCGACCGGCCGGTCAACGCCGCTCCCGAGCAAGGCATCGACGACGAGGTCCATGCCGTCGACTGCGGACGCGTCGAATGCGCCCGCCGCGCCGCCGTCCGCCACGAAGTCGCGATAGGCCTGAGCCGCGTCGCCCGCGAGTCGTGCGGGTTCGCCGAGCGCTGCCACCGACAGCGCGACGCCTCCCGCGCGGGCGCGCCGCGCGAATACGTAGCCGTCGCCCGCGTTGTTGCCGACACCGCAGAGCACGGCGACGCGCCTCGCCTCCGGCCAATGGCGCCTGACAGCGTCGAACGCGGCGCTGCCCGCGCGCTGCATCAGCGTGTATCCCGGGATTCCTGCCCGTTCGACGGCGTGGCGGTCCATGGCGCGCACGGAAGCGGCCGAATAGACCTCGACGGGCAGCGCGTCCATTGGCGCGATTATACTGGCCGCACCCCGCCACCCGTTCCCGCATGGCCCGTCCCATCACCGAATTGGATCTCGCGCGACTGCGCGAGCGGCTCGACGCAATCGCCGTCGAACTCGGCTTCGACCAGGTAGGGATCGCGGGCATCGACCTGCCCGAGGACGAGGCGAACCTCGAGCGCTGGCTCGGCGAGGAGCGGCACGGCGGCATGGAATACATGGCGCGTCACGGCCGTCGCCGGTCGCGGCCGGCAGATCTCGTCCCGGGGACGCTCCGCGTCATCAGCGTGCGCATGGCCGCGCTCGCGCCGGATGCGCGCCGCGCGGCCGACGTGCTCGCGGACGGGGGCAAGGCCTATGTCGCGCGCTACGCCCTCGGCCGCGATTACCACAAGCTGCTGCGCGGCCGGCTCGCCGAGCTTGCGCGCCGCCTCGAGGCGGAGATCGGCCCATTCGGTTACCGCGCATTCGTCGACTCGGCTCCCGTCATGGAGAAGCCGCTCGCCCGCGATGCCGGCCTCGGATGGATCGGCAAGCACACGAACCTCATCAACGAGCGCGCCGGCTCGTTCTTCATGCTCGGCGAGCTCTTCACCGACCTGCCGCTGCCAGTCGGAGAGCGGGCCAAGGACCGCTGCGGAAGCTGCAGCGCCTGCCTGCCCGCCTGCCCCACCGGCGCGATCACCGCGCCCTACCAGCTCGACGCGCGGCGCTGCATCTCCTACCTCACGATCGAGCACCACGGCGCGATCCCGGAGCCGCTCCGCGCCGCCATCGGCAACCGCGTATTCGGCTGTGACGACTGCCAGCTGGTCTGCCCGTGGAACAAGTTCGCGCGCGCCGCGTCCGAGCCGGATTTCCGCGCGCGCCACGGCCTCGACGCGCCGGAGCTGGTCGAGCTCTTCGAATGGAGCGAGCCGGAGTACCTCGCAAGGACGGAAGGCAGCGCGCTGCGGCGGCTCGGCTATCGCCGCTGGCTGCGCAACCTTGCGGTCGCGCTCGGCAACGCACCGCGCTCCGAGGCTGCGGCAGCGGCGCTCCGCGCGCGCGCGGACGACGGCGACGCCGTCGTGCGCGAGCACGTCGCCTGGGCGCTCGCGCAACAGGAAGTCAGGCGCGGACCGGGTTGACGTAGTGCCGGCCGCTCGTCGTCGTCCGGATGGTCTCGAACAGGTCGTCGAAATCGCGCGAATTGTTGGCCGGGTCGATTTCCGCCGTGTTGACGATCAGGAGTGGGGAGGACGTGTACTGGTGGAAGTAGCGCGTGTAGGCCTCGCCGAGCCGCTCGAGGTAGGCCGCGTCGATGTATTTCTCGTACGGGATGCCGCGCCGGTCGATGCGCTGCAGCAGGACGTCGACGGGGGCCTGCAGGAACACGACGAGGTCCGGCGTCGGCGCGTCCATCGCGAGCCGCGCATAGACCTGCTCGTAGAGCTTGAATTCCTCGTCGTCCAGCACGATGCGCGCGAACAGGCGGTCCTTGTCCAGCATGTAATCGGCGACGCGCACCTGCGCGAACAGGTCGTGCTGGCGCAGGTCCGAGAGCTGGCGCGCGCGCTGGAACAGGAAGTAGAGCTGCGCCGGGAAAGCCGCCGCGCGGCGGTCCTTGTAGAACCGCTCGAGGAACGGGTTCTCCATCGGCTGCTCGAACACGGTGCCCGCGCCGACCGCCGTCGCCAGCTTGCGCGCGAGGCTCGTCTTGCCGACGCCGATCAGCCCCTCGACGACCACCAGCCGGTGCGGCCAGCCTTCGCGTTTTTCTTCAGTCGTCAACGGATCCCCGTGCGCCGAGCCGCTCGATGCCCGCGGCCGAAACCCGTTCACGGAGCCGGCGGACGCGAGCGAGTCCCGGCACCCAGAGGTCCGCGGCGATTTCCGAAAGAGGATACAGCACGAAATTGCGCTGGTGCAGGCCCGGGTGCGGCAGCGTGAGTCCCGGCTCTTCGAGCTTGTTGTCGCCGAACACGAGCAGGTCGAGGTCGATCGCGCGCGGGCCCCATCGCAGCGAGGGCTCGACCTTGCCCAGGCTTCGCTCGAGCTCCTTGAGCCTGTCGAGGAATTCGCGCGGAGACGACGTCGTCACGCAGCCCGCAACCGCGTTCACGAACGCGGGCTGGTCCTGCGGGCCCATCGGGGCGCTGCGCCAGAGGCTCGAGCGCAGCACCAGTCGCGAGTCGGGAAGGCCGGCGAGCGCCTCGAACGCAGCCTCCACCTGGCGCCGCGGCCCGGACAGGTTGCTGCCGAGCGCGACGTAGGCCGGCGTCCAGGCCATCCGCCGCTCAGTTCTCGGTGTTTTGCGCGCGGTGACGGCGCCCGCCGCGACGGCGCCGCCGCCGGCGGCCCGGGCCGGGCTCCGGCCCGCCTCCCGAGTCGGCGCCCACGCGCTCGCGCTGCTGTTCGGGCGTCAGTGTCTGCACCTCGGTCCACCAGCGCGCGATCTCCGGGTCTTCGGCGCCCGCTTCGGCCCGCAGCAGCAGGAAGTCGTACGCCGCGCGAAAGCGCGGGTGTGCGAGGAATCCGAGCGCGCGCCGTCCGTCGCGCCGGTGGAAGCGAGGCTGAAGCGCGAGCAGTTCGCGCATCGGGATCGAGAACCGCTTCGGGATGCCGATGCGGCGGTTCTGCTGGCCGACGACTTCGTCGACCGCCTCCGCGATCGCGACGCCGGGATGCATGCCCGACTCGAAGCGCCGCTGCGCGGCCGCAGAGACCGGCCCGAACAGCATCACGGCGAACAGGAACATCGGCGTGACCGAGCGGCCCTCGGCGACGCGCTGGTCCGTGTTCGCGAGGCCCGCGCGGATGAGCGCCAGCGCCATGCCGTCCTTCTCGGCCACGAGGTGCTCCGCCGTTGCAGGGAACAGGTGCTCGAGCAGCCCATGCTCGCGCAGAAGGTCGAAAGAACGGCGGCCGAAGCCCGCGAGGAACAGCTTCTGGAACTCGTCGAGCAGCCGGGCGGGCGGGATGTGCTCGAGGAGCCCAGCCAGCGTCGCGAACGGCGCGCGCGCCGACTCGTGGATCGTGAAGCCGAGTTTCGCCTCGAATCGCACGGCCCGGAGCATCCGCACCGGGTCCTCGCGATAGCGCGTCTCGGGGTCTCCGATCAGGCGGATCGTCCGCGTGCGGATGTCCTCGACGCCGCCGACGTAATCCCAGATCGAGAAGTCCTCGATGTTGTAATAGAGCGCATTGCACGTGAAGTCGCGGCGCCACACGTCCTGGTCGATCGTGCCGTATACGTTGTCGCGCAGGAGCCGCCCCCGGTCGTCGTGCACGCGGTCGAGGTCGCGCGGATCGTCCGGCTCCGCGACGTTGCCGTTGATGTCGCCGTTCTCGTCGAGACTGTCGTCCGCATCCTCCTCGGCGATGTCGTCGAGCTCCGGGTCCAGCGTCGGGGCGTTCGACGCGCGGAACGTCGCGACCTCGATGATCTGCGGCCCGAAGCGGACGTGCGCGAGGCGGAAGCGACGGCCGATCAGGCGGGAATTCCGGAAGAGCCGGCGGACTTCCTCGGGCGAGGCGTCGGTCGCGATGTCGAAGTCCTTCGGCTGGATGCCGATCAGGAGGTCGCGCACGCAGCCGCCGACGAGGAAGGCCTGGTAGCCGCCGTCGCGGAGCCGGTAGAGAACCTTGAGCGCATTGCCCGAAATCCGCGAGCGCGAGACCGGATGATCCGCGCGTGCGACGATGACCGGCGACGGAGCGGCGCCGCTTTGATGATCCAAGGAGTCCAGGGTCCGGTTGTGGCAGGAAAAGAGGCCGATATAATACCAGCCCCCCGCGCGGGCCCGACGCTCCCATCGTCTAGAGGCCTAGGACACAGCCCTCTCAAGGCTGGTACGAGGGTTCGAATCCCTCTGGGAGCGCCATCCTTGTTACGATCGAATCGACGTTCTCGCCGTCGGGCAGGCGCATGATCATCGACGCCCGCCAGGGCGCAATTCCATCCTCGATCGAATGCGATCTCTGCATCGTCGGAGGCGGCGCCGCCGGGCTCACCGTCGCGCACGAGCTCGCCGACTCGCAGCTCTCGATCTGCCTGCTCGAGGGCGGTGGCCTGCGCATGACGGCGGGAGCGCAGTCGCTGCTCGCGGGCGAGGTCGCCGGATCGCCTTACCCGCCGCTGCACACGGTGCGGGTCTCCGCGCTCGGCGGATCCATGCACGTCTGGGCCGGTTGGTGCCGGCCGCTCGACGCGATCGACTTCGAGGAACGCGCCGCCGTACCGCACGGCGGCTGGCCGATCGGCCTCGACGAGCTGCGGCCGCACTATGGGCGTGCGCACGAATTGCTCGGCCTCGGGCCTTTTGACTACGACCCGTCTGCCTGGGAGCGCGCATGCGGCGGTGCGCGGCTGCCGCTCGATGACCGCGGGTTCAGCCCGATCCTCTTTCGGCGCACGCCGGTCAATTTCGGCGAAAGCCTGCGCGCCCTGTTCGCCCGCTCCAACCGCATGCAGCTGCTGCTGCACCTGCAGGCGCTGCGGCTTCGCTTCTCGCCGGACCGCCGGGCCGTCGCGACGGCCGAAGCGGCGACGCGGAATGGCCGCCGCTTCGAAGTCCGCGCGCGCGCATTCGTGCTGGCCGCGGGCGGCATCGAGACAGCCCGCCTGCTGCTGCTCTCCGCCGGTGAAGCCGGCGGACCGGCGAATCCGCACGGCGTGGTCGGTCGCTACTTCATGGAGCACGGCTACGACTCCGGGCGCGTCTTCGTGCCGCGCGATCCCCGGGCGACGCTGCGGTTCTACGATGCCCTGCGCATGCCTCCCGGTCGCGGAGGACTCCTTGCGCGCGGCGCCGTCGCGCCGAGCGCGGCGACGTTGAAGCGGGAGGGCCTACTGAACTGCGCCATCAGCCTTCGGCCGGCGCACGAAGCCAACGCCGTCTTTGCCGACCCGCGCGTGCGGGCCGGCCTCGAATTTTGGGAAATGCTCCGCCGGCGGGCCGCTCCCGACCGTCCGTGGAGCAAGGCGGCCTACGGGCTGACCGCGCCGCTCGCACTGTCAACCGCGATGTGGCTGCGTGTTTGGCCGCTCACCGCCATTGGCGGGAAGCGCCCGGCGCTCTGCCTGTTCGAGTGCGCGCCCGATCCGGAAAACCGCGTCGAGCTCGGCAGCGATCGCGACGCGTTCGACCGTCCGGTCGCGCGGTTGAAATGGCGCCTGCGCGACCCGGAGATCCGGTCCGTCGCCCGAACCTACGAGCTGCTCAATGCCGGCCTGCAAGCGAGCGGAGCCGGCCGGCTCGAAGAGAGTGATGTCGCCGCGCCCGATCCGAAGGCCTATAAAGGTACGGTCGGCGAGCATCACCTCGGCACGACGCGCATGCATCGCGATCCGCGACAGGGTGTCGTCGACGAGAATGCCCGCGTCCACGACATGGAGAACCTCTTCGTCGCGGGTGGCTCCGTCTTCACGACGGCGGGCTTCGCGAATCCGACGCTGACGATTGTCGCCCTCGCCGCGCGCCTCGCGGCTCACCTGGTCCGGCACGCGCGGCTGTGGTCTCAGCCGATCCAGTCGCGGGCGAGCTTCCAGTAAACGTTCACCACCGTCGAATACCAGGACAGCAGGCGCCGGTCGCGCGCGCTGTACAGGAGCCCCGGGGCCAGCGGCGGCGGCCCGCCGACCAGGAGGTCCCGGTCGGACACGATGCGCCGCCGCTGGTTGCGGCGGCGGCGCACGACGATTGCGCGGACGTTGGCGAACTGCCAGCCCCATGAGCGGGCCCATTCCCGGGGCCAGCCCATCCGGGTCGCCATCGTGAGGGACGCCAGCTCGTGCAGCACCAGCACGGGCAGAAGGAACAGCAGCGTGCGCAGCCGGTAGTGGATCAGCATCGACGTGAGTCGGTTGCGCATCGTCAGGTAGGCGCGGGTCGGCGGATAGGCGCCGCGCCCGCGGAACGAGAGTTGCGGCGTGCCGGCGGCGCGCTCGTGAAATACGAGGGCCGCGGGTTCGCACCAGAATCGGTGACCGCTCGCCCGCAGGCGCATCGAGAATTCCAGGTCCTCGAAGTAGAAGAAGAAGAGCTCGTCGAATCCGCCGGCCTCGATCACCTTGCGGCGATCTACCAGCATGCAGGCGCCGATGCAGCCGTCCACCACGCCGGCGAAGTCCGGGGCGTGGTCGACGGCCTCGTATCCGTGGCGCAGGATCTGGGTGCCGAGGAAATGGAGCGCAGCGCCGTCCGCCTGCACAACGCCCCGCTCGGGGATCAGGCGAATTCGCGGACACACGACGGCGGGTGCGTGCGCCTCCCAGGCCCGCACCATGCGTTCGATGCAGTCTCGCTCGACATATACGTCGTGGTCGAGGAGCAGGACCAGCTGGCTCTGCACGACTGCGAGGCCCGCATTGCGGGCTATTGCGACGCCCGTATTCCGCCCGAGCTCGACGACCTGTACAGCTGGGTAGGCGGCGCGAATCCGGTCCGGAGTGCCGTCGGTGGAAGCATTGTCGACGACGACGACATGACGGAGTGGATAGGGCTGGCGTTGCAGGGCAGCGAGCACGCGCAGCGCTCGGTCGCCGCCATTGTGGTTGACGATGACCACCCCGACCGAGGGTTGGTGGTTCAGGCCACGTGTTACCACGACGGCGTCTTCGGCTCCGCACCTCGTCGAATGTCTCGCGGGAAGCCTGCTGACGGCGCGGCATGGGCGGCTGTCGGCCGGAGGTACTTTCCGGCGTCGTCTTCCAATTCCGAGGACGTCGGAGACGCCCCACTTTCGGCAGGCGGCTCTTTGCGTCCTGCCGCTTGCGCGCCGATAATTTGCGCCCCAGCCATGAAAACGCTTGCCGCATCGGTCGCCGTCACCCTGGCACTGGCCGCACCGGGCGCATCTCGGGCGTGCTCCATTTGCCGCTGCGGCGACCCGACGTTCAACGCCCTTGGCAAGGAAGGCATCTCGCTGCCCGGCTTCAAGCTTGCCCTGGACTGGGAAGAGGTCAGCAAGTCGCAGGGCAGCCGCGACGACGAGTTCTCGTCCGTCCTCGAGCATCGTACGACGCTCTTCGCAGCATGGAGCCCGTCGGACCGATTCAGCCTCTACGCGCGGGTGCCGTTCGCGGAGCGGGGTCTCGTCGAGATAGAGGACGGCGGTACGGAACGCTCGAATGCGAGCGGGCTTGCGGATCCCGAGTTTTCCGCGCAGGTCCGCCTGTGGTCGTCACAGTTCAACGGCGACGTCGGCATCCGCTCGAGCATCTTCCTCGTGGGCGGCGTCAAGACCGACTGGGGCGAGAACGATGCTCGCCATGAAGGCGAACGTCTCGACGAGCACGTGCAGCCGGGCACCGGATCGACGGACTGGTTTGCCGGGATATCGGGCTTCTACCAGCTCGACCGGCGCTCGGCGGTCTTCGCGTCCACGCAATACCGGGAAACCGGCCGGAACGACTTCGGATATCGCTACGGAAGCGCCTTGCTCCTGAACGTTGCCTACGAGCACAAGCTCGGCGGGCGCTGGGACGCGGTCATCGAGATGAACTATCGCGACGCGAGTTACGACGAGGTGGACGGGACGGGCACCCTCGACCCGAACACAGGCGGCTCCATGATCTACGCCACGCCGCGTATCCTCTTCGACGCGGGGCAAGGCTGGGTGCTGCGCGGTTCCGCACAGCTGCCGTTGTCGCAGTCCGGCCTTCACGGCCTGCAGCACGAGGAGCCGGTCTGGAACCTCGGAGTCACGCGCCTCTTCGGACAATAGGCGCGCGGACCATCCGCGCCGGAGCAACCACATGAACCGCATCGCCATGTGGTCCGGGCCGCGCAATATCTCGACCGCGATGCTGCGGTCCTTCGGGAGCCGTCCGGATACCGCCGTATCGGACGAACCCCTGTACGCCCACTACCTCAAGGTCACGGGTGTCGCGCATCCCGGCCGCGACGAGGTACTCGCCGCGCACGAGTCCGACTGGCGCAAGGTCGCCGACGAGCTGACGGGTCCGGTGCCAGGCGGCCGGGCGATCTGGTACCAGAAGCACATGGCCCATCACCTGCTCCCGTCGATCGAGCGCAGCTGGCTCGACCGCCTGACGCACGCATTCCTGATCCGCGAGCCGGACGAGATGGTGGCCTCGCTCCTGAAGACGTTTCCCGGGGCAGGACTTCCGGACACCGGGCTTCCGCAGCAGAGCGAGATCTTCGACCGCGTCGCCGACCGGATCGGCCGCGCGCCGCCTGTCGTCCTCGCGAGCGACGTGTTGAGGGATCCCCGTGAACAGTTGACGGCGCTATGCGACGCGCTCGGCATCGCGTTCCTGCCGGTCATGCTTGCCTGGCCGGCGGGCCGGCGCGAGACGGACGGCGCGTGGGCGCCGTACTGGTACACAGCGGTCGAGACGTCGACGGGCTTCGAGCCCTACCGCCCGCGCCGCGTCGAGCTTTCGCCCGGGCAGGCGCGCCTTGTCGACGAGTGCCGGCCTTACTATGAGAAGCTCTACGCCCAGCGCCTCACGTCCTGAAGGTCCCCGATGCTCCAGAAGTTCAACGAGCGCAACCGCGACCTGATCGTCAACATCAACGGTAATCTCATTCACCGCGACGAGGCGGGCGTCTCGCCGTTCGACAGCGCGGTCCAGGGCGGCGACGCGGTCTGGGAAGGACTTCGCCTCTACCACGGTCGCATCTTCGCGCTCGAAGAGCATCTCGCCCGCCTGCGCTCGTCCGCCCTCGCGCTCGCATTCGAGAGCATCCCGTCGAACGAGCAGATCATCGGCGAGATCAAGCGCACGCTCGCGGCCAACAACATGACGGACGGCGTGCACATCCGCCTGACGCTGTCGCGCGGCGTGAAGGTCACCTCCGGCATGGATCCGCGCCTCAACCAGCTCGGCCCGACGCTGATCGTGCTCGCGGAGCACAAAGCACCCGTGTATTCGAAGGCGGGGCTCTCGCTGTTCACGAGCAGCTTCCGGCGACCGTCTCCCGACGTGCTCGACCCCAAGATCCACCACGCGAACCTCCTGAACTCGATGCTCGCGAAGATCCAGGCGAATGCGGCCGGCGCCGACGATGCCCTCATGCTGGACGCGCGCGGCTTCCTCGCCGAGACGAACGCGACCCACCTCTTCATGGTGCACGGTGGCGTCGTGGGAACGCCGACGGTCGCCGCCTGTCCCGAGGGCATCACGCGCGCCACGGTGCTCGACATCTGCCGCACGGAAAGCATCCCCCACGAAGTGCGCGACTTCTCGCTCACCGAGCTCTATCGCGCCGACGAGGCTTTCTGCACCGGCACCATGGGCGAACTCGCCGGCGTCACGCAGGTGGACAAGCGCCGAATCGGTGACGGCCAGGTGGGCGCGATGACGAAGCGCCTCTCCGAGCTCTACGCGCAGCGCACGGCGAGCGGCGGAACGCGGGTCGTCGACTGAATGTCGCCGCGGCGGGCGATGCGCGCAATCCTCCCCGCATGCCTCGTCGCGATCGCCGCGGCTTGCGCGTCGCAGCCACCCAAGTCGGCAGGGCCCCGTGAGCCGCAGGATCGTTGTGGCGGCGAGCCGATTTTCGCGGCAGGCGGCGACCGCGCCATGCTCTGGATCCGGAATTCCTCCGAATACCGCGCGACCGTCGAGACGGTGTATCGCGCCGCCGAGGCGGCGCTCGCCCGGGCCGTCGCGGATCCCGCGTGGACCGCGGAGCCGAGCCAGGCCGGTGATTTCTCGTCACTGCCGCCCGCCGTCGTCATGGACATCGACGAGACCGTGCTCGATAACTCCGAGCCGCAGGTGCAAATGCTGCGCGAGGGAACCTGCTTCGACGAATTTCCCGCCGCCTGGGACGACTGGATCGCGAAGCGCCGGTCGCCCGCGGTTCCCGGCGCCGTCGAATTCGTCCGGGCGGCGCGCGCGATGAGCGATCCGTCGGGCCGGCCCGTGCATGTCCTCTTCATCACGAACCGCGAGTGCGCGCGCCGCAGCGGGTCGGAGAACGCCTGCCCGCAGCAGGACGACACGCTCGCGAACCTGGCTGCGGTCGGCCTCGACGTCCCGACGCTCGCCGACGACATCCTCATGAAGGGCGAGCGGCCGGAATGGGATGCCGAAAAACTGTCGCGCCGACAGGAGGTCGCGCGCCGCTACCGTATCGTGCTCAACATCGGCGACGACCTCGCGGACTTCCTGCCGGGCGTGCGTCGGTCATCGGTCGCGGAACGTGACAACGCGCGCTGCGAGCAGGACGCATATTGGGGGCGCCGCTGGTTCGCGCTGCCCAACCCGATCTACGGATCCTGGCTGGTGGCGCTTGGACCCAGCCTCGACGCCGCCCTCGCGGCGGAGCCTGGGGTCCTCAAGGGCTGCCCGGACCGGTGATTGCGCCGTCAATGTGACGAGCGTCAAGGACTGCGGCGAATCAAGAGCATGCGCCCGGCCCGTGATTTATGTTGACTCGTCATGACGCCCGCCGACGACCGCGTCCTGCAGCTTCTGCAGAAATGGCAGAAGAGTCTCGACCTGCACGCCCGCTATGCGGACCTGCCGGACGACCAATATTGGCTCGTGCAGCCCTGGCCCAACCACCAGCGCCCGACCAAGTGGGTCGTCGACCTCGCACGCCAGCGGCTCGCGGACCTGCAGAACATCGTCAGGACGCGCCTCGCCGCCGGCGACCCGTCGCTCTCCGAGGGGCTTGAGCTCATGTCCTTCCTCACGAACCTCGTCGGCTCGCAGCACGTCGAGCGATTCGTCCCGATCGCCGAGCCCGAGCGCGAGCGCCAGCTCGACAAGGCAAAGGCGCAGAAGTCGACGGGCTCGACCTCGACCGCGACCGTACTCAAGCCGGCGCCGCCCCCGAAACCCGCGCGCGCCGGCACGAAGCCGAAGACCGCAAGCAAGCCTCCGAAGCCGGTCAATGACACGACGGTGACGGCCGTCGTCAAGGACGCCGCCCGCCTCCTCTCCTGGGGCCGTGACTGGCACGAGCTGCCGGAAGCAATCGCGCGCATCGCCGGGCGCCCCAGCATCGCGCAGGTGCGCCAGATCCTGCGCGGCGCCAAGGACGCGATCGAGCAGCGGGTCGCTCAGCAGGACAAGCACTGAGGAGCCTGCATTAACATGGCGCCCGCATGGATGAGGAATCCACGACGGGCACGCCAGCCGGGTTGATGCGCCGCCTTGCGGCCCTCGTCTACGACTTGCTCCTCGTCCTCGCGCTCGCCTTCGTCGCCACCTTCGCGATGCTCCCTCTCACGCATGGGGAGGCGATCCTGCCTTCGACGCAGGGCGCGATCGGCTACCTCTATCACGCGATCCTGTTGCTCATCGTGTTCGTTTACTTCGGCTGGTCCTGGACGCGGAGCGGCCAGACGCTCGGCCTGAAGGCCTGGCGCAGCCGGCTGGAGACGGTCGAGGGAAGCCGGCTGAGCTGGGCCGGCGCCGCGGCTCGATTCGCGCTCGGCGCCGCGATTACCTGGATCGCGGTGCTCGGTGGCTGGTACCTCTCGCGTCCCGGCAGCGCACCGGGTCCGGCCGCGGCCGGCGCGATGCTCGGAGTCGCCGTCGTCAACTTCGGCTGGATCCTCTTCGATGCCGCGGGCCGGAGCCTGCAGGACCGGGCCTGCGGCTCCCGCATCGTCCGCGTTCGCTAGCTCGTCCGCCAGATCGCGACGGCCGCGACAGCCGAGAGGAGCGCTGTCGGGCCCCACGCGACGAGCAGTGGATTCAGCCCATAGACCTGCCCGCTGCTCTCCAGTGTCTGGGTGATCAGCACGAACAGGACGCCCACCATGATGCCGAGCACGGTGCGCGCGCCGGCGCCCGCCGAGCGCAGCGGCCCGAACGCAAACGGCACGGCGAACACGCAGACGACGACGGCCGCGACGAGGCGCGAGATGCGGGCCCAGAACGCGATCTCGAACTCGGCGGACGCGAGGTTGTTGGCCTTCAGGTGCTCCTTGTAGGCATAGAGGTCCGCGAGCGGCAGCGACCCCGGCTGGGTGACGGCGACGCCGAGGAAGTCCGCGTTGAACTTCTGGTCGGTCACGAGGCGATCGAGCGTGCGCGCCGCGACGTGGTCGTCGAGCAGCTGCGTCTCGGCGTAGTTCGACAGCACCCACCGGCCGGTTTCGTCCTGCGTCGCCGTCTCGGCGCGCGCCACCAGCGTGAGGCGCCGCTCGTCGTCGAGCCGGTACACGTACACGCCGCCGTACAGGTTTTCCGCGGCCTGGCGGCGCACGTTGATGAACAGCGGGCCCTGGCGCACCCAGGCGCTGCGGCTTCCCGTGAACTCGAGCTGCGAGTAGCGGCTGAAGATCTTGTACTGGCGCGCGTACTGGTCCGCGGGCGGCGCGAAATATTCGCCGATCACCCAGAGAAACGCCGCGACCACGAGCCCGGCGAGCGCCGCCGAGACCGCAATGCGCCAGACCGAGACGCCCGCCGCCCGCACGACGGTCAGCTCGCTGTCCCGCGCGAGGCCGCCGAGTCCCATGATCGCGCCGATGAGCGCGCCGATCGGCAGCAGCTGGTAGACCTGCTGCGGCATCTGCAGGAGCGTGACGAGAAAGGCGCCCGCGACGTCGTAGCTGCCCTGGCCGATGTCGTCCTGCTGACCGATGAAGGTGACGAGCGTCATGAGCGCGATCAGGACCGCCATGACGAGGAGCGTGTGCAGCAGCACCGTCTTCGCGAGATAGCGGTCGAGGATCGTCATCATGCGTAGCGCTCGCGGCGCATCCAGCGCGTCACCGGGCTCTGCCGGTGAATCATCGCGAGCCCCACGAAAAGGAAGAGCGCGTGCACCCACCACGTCCCGATCTCGGGCGGGATCCGCCCCTTCTCGATCCAGACCTGGGCCGCGGACACGAGGTTCGCGTAGATGAAGTAGACCAGGATCGCGACCGCGACCCGCGCGTAGCGGCCTTCGCGGGGCCGCAGTGCTGACAGGGGCACCGCGATGAACGCGAGCACGAGGACCATGATCGGCATCGACATGCGGTATTGCAGCTCGGCGACGTCGGTGAGCGCCGTCGACGCGAGCAGCTCGCGGGTTGGCTTGCGCTCGGGCACGGTGCGGCCGGTCCCCGCTTCCGGCACGACCACCGGGATGCCGTGCTCGGCGAAGCGGATTCGCCGGAAAGTGGTCTGCCCGGGCACGCCCTCGATACGCTCGCCATCGTGCAGGACTACGATTTGCGTACGCCCGCCCTGGAGCACGCGCTGCTCGGCCCAGGCGGCGGTTGCGACTTCGATGCGATCCCCCGCCAAGTGCTGCATGAAGACGTGGATCAGCCGGCCGTCCGCGCCGCTCGACTCCGCGTAAAACACGGCCCGGCCGTCGGCGTAGGTTCGAAATGTCCCTGGCGCCAGCATCCCGAATTGCGCGTCCCGCAAGCCCTGGCTGCGCAGCGCCTCGGCGCCGCTCCGCGCCTCGGGGCCCACGACGAACGTCAGCCAGGCGAGACCGATCGCGACGGGGATCGCGAGCGTGTACACGGGCAGGTACAGCCGCTCCGGCCCGATGCCGCAAGCGCGCACGGCTGCCATCTCGCTCTCGTGATAGAGCCGGCCGAGGGCGAGCATCGTCGCAAGCAGCATGCTGATCGGCACGAGCACCATCAGGTTCTCGAGCGTCGAGAGGCCGATCAGCGCGAACACGATGTCGTGCGGGAAGCCCCGTTCCGCCGCGATGCCGAGAATCCGGGCGAGCTGGTAGCTGACGAGGATCGCGAGCAGGACGACGGTCACGCCCGCGAGGGCAGTCGCGACTTCGCGCAGGACGTAGCGGTCGATCGTCGCAAACAAGGCCCAAACCCCGCGGTTTACCCGCCGATTTCGATTAAACTCACCGGACACGGTAAACCAGCGCGCCAGCGCGCTCAACGGCACGTCGGCCGTCAGCGCGGGTTGCGGGGGATCGAGCACCATGCAGTTTCAAGTCATCAGGGCGGGCGGCGCACGCAAGCGCACGGCCTGTGCCGTCGTCGGCATCCACGAGGGCACGGGGATGACCGAGTCCGCGCGGCGGCTCGACCGCGCGAGCGGCGGCGCGATCGCCCGCGTGATACGGCGCGGAGACTTCGCCGGGAAGAGCGCCGAGACTTACCCGCTCGCGGGTATCCGCCGCGGTCCCGCCGAGCGGATCCTGCTGGTCGGTCTCGGGCCGAAATCGGCGTTCGGCCGCAAGGCCTACCGGCGCGCGGTGTATGCCGCAACCCAGTGGCTGGCGAAGAGCGGCGCAACGAGTGCCGTCACCTTCCTAGCCGCCGATGCGGTGCCGGGGCTCGACTCGTACTACGCCGCGCGCCACGCCGTCGAGAGCGTCAGCAACGCGCTCTACCGCATCAACGATCTCAAGACAGCCAAGAAGCCGCCGCAGCCGAAGCTCGCGCGAGTCGGCATCGTGGTCCCGGACGTCGCAGCCGCCGACGCCGAGCGCGGCGTGCGCGATGGCCGCGGCATCGCCGCGGGCATGGCTCTCATGAAGAACCTCGCGAACCTGCCGGCGAACGTCTGCACCCCGAGCTACCTCGGTGAGGCCGCGCAGGCGCTCGGGAAGGAGCACAGGTCCGTGCGCGCGCAGGTGCTCAAGGAGGCCGACATCAGGAAGCTCGGCATGGGCTCCTTCCTGTCGGTCACGCGCGGCTCCGAGGAGCCGCCGCGCCTGATCGTCCTCGAGTACGGCGGCGGCGAGAAGGGCGACGCGCCGGTCGCACTCGTCGGCAAGGGCATCACCTTCGACACCGGCGGCATTTCGCTGAAGCAGCCGCCGGGCATGGACGAGATGAAGTTCGACATGTCCGGCTCCGCGTCGGTTTTCGGCACCATCAAGGCGCTTGCGACGATCGGTGCGCCCATCAACGTCGTCGGCATCATCCCGACCTGCGAGAACATGCCGAGCGGGCGTGCGACGAAGCCGGGCGACATCGTCACCTCGATGGCCGGGAAGACGATCGAGGTCCTGAACACCGACGCCGAGGGCCGCCTCATCCTCTGCGATGCCATCACGTTCTCGCGCCGGTTCAAGCCGAAGGCGGTGGTCGATATCGCGACGCTGACGGGCGCCTGCGTCATCGCGCTCGGGGCGCACTATTGCGGGCTCTTCTCGCCCGACGACCGGCTCGCCGAGGCGCTCGCCGCGGCCGGCGAGCGCGCCGACGACCGCGCCTGGCGACTGCCGGTGGCCGAGGAGTACGCCGAGCTCCTGAAGAGCAATTTCGCGGACCTCGCCAACGTCGCGGGCCGCGAAGGAGGCGCCATCACGGCGGCCTGCTTCCTCTGGAAGTTTGCGGAGGGGCTGCGCTGGGCGCACCTCGACATCGCGGGCAGCGCCTACCTCACCGGCGCACACAAGGGCAGCACCGGCCGTCCCGTGCCGCTGCTCACCGAATGGCTGCTGCACGGGGCCTGAAGCTTGGCCGCGCCGCGCGTCGACTTCTACGTGCTGCCGGGCAGCGACGATGCAGCACGACTGCGCTTCGCATGCCGGCTCGCCGAGAAGGCCTGGCTGCAGCGCCACCGCGTGCGCGTGCAGTTCGACCCGGGCGGCGACCTCGAGGCATTCGACCAGATCCTCTGGACGTTCTCCGATCGCAGCTTCGTGCCGCATCGGCGCGCCGGCGCTGCCGACGAGGCGCCGGATCCCGCTCCGCCACCGGTCGTCATCGCCGACACCGATGATGCCGACCGCGCCGATGGTGACCTCGTCATCAACCTCGCAGCAAGCCTCCCGTCGGCATTCGAAGGCTGGTCCCGCGTCGCCGAGGTCGTGGATGCCGATGCCGGACGCCGGCAACGCGGCCGCGAGCGCTTCCGCGCTTACCGCGAGCGCGGCATCGAGCCCGCGACGCACGACATGAGGAACGAGTCGTGAGCCGGGACTCGTCACGGGAGCTGCCGATCCTGACCGACGTCGTCGAGCTGCACGCGACCGGGAATTTCCCGAAGCCGGAGCACCCGGCGCCCGCCGAATCGGCGTATGCCGCGGGACTCCTCTCCGAGGAGGACGTCGCGGCGCTCCAGTCGCTGCTCGTCAGCCGCACCCTGAACCTCACGGACGAGCTCCTGCACGCGGCCGCGCGCGAGATCGAGGCCGTCATGTTCGAGCGCGTCATCGACCGGCTGCGCGCCGCGCTCCCTGAGCTGGTCGCCGCTGCGCTCCGCGAGCAGCTCGCGCCGGACCAGGAGTGATCCGCCCGGCCTGACGCATGGACAAGACCTACTCGCCGGGCGACATCGAGGAGCGCATCTACCGCCACTGGGAGTCGGAGGGCCTCTTCGCGCCCGCGGGCAATGGCGCGCCTTTCTGCATCGTCATTCCGCCGCCGAACGTCACCGGCACACTCCACATGGGGCACGCGTTCCAGGACACCATCATGGACGCGCTGACTCGCTTCCATCGTATGGCGGGCGACCGTGCGCTATGGCAACCGGGCACCGACCATGCCGGCATCGCGACGCAGATGGTGGTCGAGCGCCAGCTCCTCGCCGAGGGACAGACGCGCCACGCGCTCGGCCGCGACGCGTTCAATGAGCGCGTCTGGCGCTGGAAGGAAGAGTCCGGCGGCACGATCGCGCGCCAGATGCGCCGCCTCGGCGCGTCGGTCGACTGGGGCCGCGACCGCTTCACCATGGATCCCGCCATGTCGCGCGCGGTGCAGCGGGCGTTCATCCGTCTCCACGAGGACGGCCTCATCTACCGCGGCAAGCGGCTCGTGAACTGGGACCCGGTACTGAAGACGGCCGTGTCCGACCTCGAGGTCCAGTCCGAGGAGGAGAACGGCACGCTCTGGCACGTGCGCTATCCGTTCGCGGACGGCAAGGGCCACGTGACGGTCGCGACGACGCGGCCCGAAACGATGCTCGGGGACGTCGCCGTGGCATTCCATCCGGATGACCAGCGCTACCGCGGGCTCGACGGCCGGATGATTGCGCTGCCGCTCACGGGAAGGGAGATCCCGCTGATCGCGGATGAGTTCGCGGATCCCGCCTTCGGCACGGGCTGCGTGAAGCTGACGCCAGCACACGATTTCAACGACTATGAAGTGGGCCAGCGCCGCGGGCTGCCGCTCCTCAACATCCTGACGGCCGATGCGAAGATCAGCGAAGAAGCGCCGATCGCGTATCGTGGCCTCGACCGCTTCGAAGCACGCAAGCGTGTCGTCGCCGACCTCGAAGCAGCGGGGCTGCTCGAGAAGGCCGAGCCCCACCGCCTCACGATCCCGCGCGGAGACCGCAGCGGCGCGGTGATCGAGCCCTGGCTCACCGACCAGTGGTACGTGCGCATCGCCCCGCTGGCGGAGCCGGCGATTCGCGCCGTGGAAGACGGGCGCATCCGCTTCGTGCCCGCCAACTGGGACCGCACGTATTTCGAATGGATGCGGAACATCAAGGACTGGTGCATCAGCCGCCAGCTCTGGTGGGGACATCGCATCCCGGCGTGGTATGCGCCGGACGGGTCGATTCACGTCGGGGAAAGCGAGGCCGACGTCCGCAAGCGCCATGGCATTCCCGCGGACATCGCGCTTCGCCAGGACGAGGACGTGCTCGATACCTGGTTCTCGTCGGCGCTCTGGCCGATGTCGACGCTCGGCTGGCCGGACAAGACGAAGGAGCTCGAGACCTATTACCCGACGAGTGTGCTCGTGACGGGCTTCGACATCATCTTCTTCTGGGTCGCACGGATGGTCATGTTCGGGCTGCAGTTCACCGGCGAGGTCCCTTTCCGCGAGGTCTACATCCACGGCCTCATCCGCGACCATGACGGGCAGAAGATGTCGAAGTCGAAGGGCAACGTCCTCGACCCGCTCGACATCGTCGACGGCATCGGGCTCGAGGCGCTGGTCGCGAAGCGCACGACCGGCCTCATGCAGCCGCAGCTCGCGCCGGCAATCGAGCGCGCGACGCGCAGGCAGTTCCCGGATGGCATCCGCGCCTATGGCACCGATGCGCTTCGCTGCACGTTTGCCTCGCTGGCAACCCTGTCGCGCGACCTGCGCTTCGACCTCGGGCGCGTCGAGGGCTACCGGAATTTCTGCAACAAGCTCTGGAATGCCGCGCGATTCGTCCTCCTCATGACGCAAGAGCCGCTCCCCGCGGGCGAGGAATTGCTCTCGCTCCACGACCGCTGGATCCGGTCGCGACTCGCGGCCACGACGGCCGCCGTGCGCGACGCTTTCTCGGAATTCCGCTTCGACCTCGCGGCCCAGGCGATCTACGAGTTCACCTGGTACGAGTTCTGCGACTGGTACCTCGAGTTCAGCAAGCCCGTGCTGCAGTCCGGCGATGCCGGCGAGGCGGATCGCCGCGGTGCGCGCCGCACGCTCCTCGAGACGCTCGAGAAGCTGCTCCGCCTGCTGCACCCGCTGATGCCGTTCATCACCGAGGAGATCTGGCAGAGGATCGCGCCGAGGGTCGGAAAGACCGGCAAATCGATCATGGTCGAGCCGTTTCCGGGTCCCGAACCGTCCGCGATCAGCGCGGCGGTCGAAGCCGAAGCACAATGGACCATGGCCTCGATCCTCGGGGTGCGCGCCATCCGCGGCGAGTTCGACATCGCGCCGTCGCACCAGGCTGCCGTCTTCATCGAGAACGCTTCGGCCGAGGATCGCCGCCGCTTCGATGCGAGCGCCTCGGCCATCTGCAAGCTCGCCGGGATCGGCGAAGTGCACTGGCTGTCGCCCGGGGAGCGGGCGCCGCAGTCGGCGACGGCGACGGTCGGCGACATGAAGATCCACCTGCCGATGGCCGGCCTCATCGACGTCGATGCCGAGCTGGCGCGCCTCGGCAAGCGCCGCAGCAAGGTCGAGCAGGAACTCGCGCGCGCGAACGCAAAGCTCGGCAACGAGAATTTCGTACGCAATGCGCCGGCGGACGTGGTCACCCAGGAACGCGAGCGTCTCGAGGGGTTCAAGCGTGAACTGGCTCAACTTTCGGAGCAGCACGAGCGGGTAGCGTCGCTCCGATGAACGCGCAGACACAGCCCTCCGACCCCGCCCGCACCCAGCTCCTGGCGGCGCTGGCGAGCCTCAACCAGGTGCTGCTCGGCAAGGACCGCGAGGTCCGCCTCGCCCTCGCCTGCCTGCTCGCCCGAGGCCACCTCCTGATCGAGGACATCCCGGGCGTCGGCAAGACAACGCTCGCGCATGCGCTCGCGCGCGTGCTCGGCCTTTCCTACCAGCGCATCCAGTTCACGAGCGACCTCCTCCCCGCGGACGTCATCGGCATCTCCGTCTACGACCGCGCGAGCGGGCGCTTCAAGTTCCACCGTGGGCCGGTGTTCGCGCAGCTCGTGATGGCGGACGAAGTCAACCGCGCGACGCCGAAGGCGCAGAGCGCCCTGCTCGAGGCGATGGAGGAGCGCCAGGTCACGATCGACGGCGAGACGCATCCGTTGCCCGAGCCATTCTTCATCGTGGCGACACAGAACCCGTCCTTCCAGATCGGGACATTCCCGCTGCCGGAGTCCCAGATCGACCGGTTCCTGATGCGCATCGAGCTTGGGTACCCAGCGCCGGGCCACGAGCGACAGCTCCTGCGCGGCCGCGACCGTCGCGACCTGCTCGCCGACCTGCCCGCGGCAATCGATCCCGCTTCGATCCCGGCGCTCCAGAAGCGCGTCACCGAAGTCCACGCGAGCGATGCGCTCATCGACTACGTGCAGGCCCTCGCCCGCGCCTCGCGCGACAGCAATCGCCATCAGGCGGGACTTTCGCCGCGCGCGGTGATATCGCTGCTTCGCTCCGCGCAGGCCTGGGCCTTCCTGCATGGCCACGCGGGCGTGCTGCCGGAAGACCTGCAGGCCGTGCTTCCGGCGGTCGTCGGCCACCGCCTCCGGCCGCGCGACCCCGCAAGCGGCAAGACGGCCACCGAGGTCGCCGCAGCCCTCATCGGCTCGGTGCCGATTCCCTGAGGGTCGCCCGCCACTCCGTCGCTTATTCCTTCAAGCGCGCCCTGCGCGCCTGGGCGCACAAGTGGATCCGGCGGCGCCAGGGACCCGACCGCGAGTCCGTGACGCTGCAGCGCGGGCGCATCTACATCCTGCCGACCGGGCTCGGCCTGGCCTTCGGCGTGATGCTGTTCGCGATGTTGCTCGGCTCACTGAACTACGGCAACAACCTCGGGCTTGCATTGACCTTCCTCCTCGGCGCGCTGGGCGTCGTCGCGATGCACGCCTGCCACCGCAACCTCGAATCACTCGTTGCGCGCGCGAGCGACGCGGATCCGCCCTTCGCCGGGCAGGACGCGCTGTTTCGCATTGCGGTCGCGAATCCCGGCCGGGTGCCGCGATGCGACCTCGAGGCCGCCGCGAACGGCGCGCCGGAAGCGACGGCTTCCGTCGCTGCCGGCGGCGAATCGGCATTCACGCTGCGCGTGCCGACGCGCCGGCGCGGCAGCATCGTGCTCGAGCGGGTCGAGATCGCGACGCGCTTCCCCTACGGCCTATTCCGCGCCTGGGCCGTTCTGCATCCCGCGACGCATTGCCTCGTCTATCCGCAGCCCGCGCGTGACGCACCGCCGCCGCCCCTGGCGCCCGGCGCCGCGGGCGGCGGCGCGGTGCGCAGCGGCGAGGATGATTTCGCGGGCCTCAAGGACTACCATCCGGGGGACCAGCCGCGGCACATCGCCTGGAAAGCCTACGCCCGCGCCGACGAGCTGCTCGTGAAGGAGTTCAGCGGCGAGGCCGAGGCGATGCCCGTCTTCGACCTCGACGACGCGCCCGGCTCCGATCTCGAGACCCGGCTTTCCGTGCTGGCGCGCTGGGTCGTCGACGCGCACGCGCGTGGGCTCACGTTCGGCCTGCGCCTGCCCGGCGAGGACATCGCGCCCGAGCCCGGCGACGCGCAGCGCCGGCGCTGCCTCGCCGCACTCGCGCGCTTCGAAGCGCCGGCCCCCGATGTCGCCTGAGCGCGATGCCGGCTTCCGGCGTCTCGCCTGGGCGACCGGCGGGCTCGTGGCGGCGCTCGTGCCGCACCTCCTGCGCCTCGAGCCCTGGGTATGCGCTGTCGTGCTCGCCGCGTCGGCCTGGCGATTGCTCGCCGAGCGCCGCGGCTGGCGGCTGCCGCCGCCGCTCGTGCGCGGCATGATCGCTGGCGCCGTCACGGCTGGCGTGTACCTCAGCTACTCGACGATCACCGGCCTCGACGGCGGAACTGCATTGCTCGCGTTGATGTCGGCGGTGAAGCTGCTCGAGACACGGAACGCCCGCGACCAGACGGTACTGATCTTCATCGGCTGGTTCCTCTGCCTCGCCTCGTTTCTCTACGCGCAGGATGTCCGGACGGCGGCCTGGGTGCTGCCGACCGTGTGGCTGCTCGCCGCCGCGCTCCTCGTCGTTGCGCGTCGCGGCGAAGACGGCACGCCATTGCGCCCGTTCCGCACGACGGGCGCAATGCTGCTGAAAGGCGCGCCGATCGCAGTCATCCTGTTCGCGTTCTTCCCGCGCCTGGCCGGCAGCTTCTGGGGCCTGCCGTCGGGCGAGCGCGCATTGACCGGGCTGACGGAGGAAATGTCGCCGGGCGACATTTCGGACCTCACGTTGAACGACGTCGTCGCGTTTCGCGTTCGCTTCGACGGACCGCTGCCGCCGCCGCGCGAGCGCTACTGGCGCGGCCTCGTCTTCTCGGAGTTCGACGGCAAGACCTGGTCGCGCGAAAGCGTGCGGTCCTTCCCATGGAAGAAGCCCACACATTCCGCTGCGGCGGTCGGCTACACGGTCACGCTCGAGCCGACGGGGCAGCGGATGCTGTTCGCGCTCGATCTAGTCGATCACTGGACGCCGGGTGTCGCCGTGCAGTCCTGGGATTACTCGCTGCGCACGCCCAGGCCGGTCAATTCGGTGCTGCGCTACGACGCAACGTCGTATCCAAGATACAACGCCGGGGAGCAACTGGCGCCGGACCTTCGCGACCTCAACCTTGAATTGCCTTTTGGACGCAATCCGCGCACGGCCGCACTCGCGAAGGGCCTGCGCGCCTCCTCGGCGAGCGACGCGGACTACATCCGCGCGGTGCTCCGCCTTTTCCGCGAGCAGGAGTTCTACTACACGCTCTCCCCGCCCGGGCTCGAGCGCGATTCCGTGGATGACTTCCTGTTCAACACGCGCCGGGGTTTCTGCGGGCATTTCGCCTCGGCATTCACGGCGCTCATGCGCGCTGCCGGCATCCCGGCGCGCATCGTCGCCGGCTACCAGGGCGGCGACTGGAATTCCGTCGGCGGCTACCTGATCGTGCGCCAGTCGCACGCGCACGCCTGGTCCGAGGTGTGGCTGCCGGGCCGTGGATGGTGGCGCGTTGATCCGACGGCCGCCGTCGCGCCCGAGCGCATCGAGCGCGGCATCGCGGCGTCAGCCGCTGGGTCGGAACTCGCCGAAGGCGGCCTGCTGCGCGACTCGGAGTTCTTCTGGCAGGCCCGGATGTTGTGGGACAACCTGAATGCAGAGTGGAACGACTGGGTCGTGCGCTTCGATCGCGCGAACCAGGAGGAGCTGCTCGCGCATCTGGGCTTCCACAATCCCGGCTGGGCCGCCTTTGCGACCGTGCTCGTCGTCGGCCTCGGGCTCGCGGGCGTCGTCCTCCTGCTGTGGCTCGCACTCGAGTACCGCCCGCGGCGCCCGGATGCCGTGACGGCGGCCTACCGGAAGTTCACGGGCCGCCTGGCCCGCCGCGGCATCGAGCCGGCCGTCGGCGAGGCGCCGCGCGCCTTCGCGAAGCGCGTGCGGTACCTCCGCCCCGACCTCGGCGTCGCGAGCCTGTCGATCACGGAGGCCTACCTGCGCCTCCGCTACGGGCCCGCACCGGCCGCCACGGATCTGGATTTCCTCCGCCGCGAGGTCGCGCGCTTCAGGCCGTGACGCCGACGTAGCGCGGGTCATGCGCCTCGCGCGAAAGGATGCGCCGCAGCAGCGGCTCGAAGTGCGCGAGCGGGCGCGTCGGGTAGTCGGGATCGAACGAGGCCTGGTCCCACTCGCAGAAAGCGACGCATGCGCCGTACCACGGGTGATCCTTCAGCCGGTCGCGCATGAACCGGTCGCCGCCGAGATGGTGCACGTAGTAGTACGTCTGAAAGAGGCCGTGCTGCTCGACGATCCAGGTCACCTCGGGCCGCACGTACGGCCGGATGATCCCGGCGGCGACCTCGGCGTGGTTGTACGGCGCGAGCTCGTCCCCGATGTCGTGCAGCAGCGCGCCGAGCACGAGCTCCTCGTCGGCGCCGCCGGCTTCGGCACGCGTCGCCACCTGCAGCGAATGCTCGAGGCGAGTGACCGGATAGCCTTCGAGCGAGGTGTCGAGCTTGCCGAGCGCGTCGAGCACGCGGTCCGGCAGGCGGGCCGCGAAATCGCGCTCCGACCGGTCGAGCAGGAGGTAGTCCTCGCGCGTGCCGTCCGCCATCCGGCGGAAGCTGACGATCTTTTTCATGACCCGGACTGCCCCGGCAGCCGCCGGCGCACGACCCGGTAGAGGCTCCGCGGGCCGTCGATGTCGATGTAGCAACCCTGCAGGTGGCGGAGGCCCTCCGCGGGATCGAATCCGGTGCGGCCGTGCAACAGGCGGCGGTTGTCCATCATGAGGAGCTCGCCCGGCTCCAGCAGGAAACGGATCTGGAACTCCGGCGAGCGCAGCAGGTGGTCGAAGGCACGGCGCGCGCGATAGTAGGCATCGAGCTCGTCGGGCGGGCGCAGCGGCACGAAATCGAGGCGCGGGCTGAAGTGGATCGCGACGAGGCCGCCGCTCGCGTCCAGCTCGATGGGGACCGCGCTCGCGACGAGCTCGGTCACGTCGTCCCGGTAGCGGAAGCGGACCGGCGTGCGCGACAGCAGGTCGAAGGCGCCGGGATCGCGCGACTCGAGCGCCCGCGCCGCCGCAAAGCCATCGACGAGCGTCGAGAGCCCGCCCGAGGTCTCGTTCGCAATGCAATGCAGCAGCTGCACGCCGGGCACCGGGTCCCGGTAGGGATTGTCGGTGTGGGGATCGAGCGGCAGCGACGTGTACGCGAGGTCGCTGGCCGCCGCGGTCGAGCGCACATCGAAGAGCGCGCCGAAGTTGGTTTCGCGCGTGAAGCCGAAGACCTGTCCGACTTGGAAAAGCGATTGAGGCTCGGTCGGCACGCCGCTGAACACGACGAAACCGGATTCGAGGAACCGGACGAGCCACTCGCGCAGCTGCCGGTCCTCCGGTTGCGCGCTCCAGACGAAGCGGCGCACTTCGCCGGTCGCGGAATTCCACAGGCGCGGCGCCGGGATGTCGTGGTCGGCCGGCGCGAGCGCCGCCTCCTCGAGCAGCTCCCGGCCCGTGAACTCGGACTCGTGCCCGTCGCTGAAGCGGACTCGATAGCGGCCGGGCTCCGGTTCGCTCACGCCCGTCACTGCAAGGGCCGGGTCGAGGTCCGACGGATCGTGCAGCCGCTGGCCAGTGCGCAGGTCCATGCTGCGCGGATCGCGGCAGCGTTCGCGCAGCCAGATCGGATGCAGCGCAAATCGCCGGCCATCGTCGAGCTCAATGGACAATTCGCGCGGGGCGCGGACCTGCAGGCTCGGCATGGCTGCTTACACTAGCATGGCGTCCGTGCGACGAATCGCCCTGCCCCTGGTCGTGGCCGTTGCCTTCTTTGCCGCGGCGACGGCGCCGTCCTGGAAGGCGGACCATCACATGCACCTCGGCTCACCCGATCTTTGCGCGCGCGATGAGCGCCTCGCCCCTGGCGATGATTTCATCGCGGTCCAACGGCGCTGGGGCCGTGGCGAGCAGGTCGCGCGCCTGCTCCCGGACCCGCGAGTCCGCGCGCGGCCGGCCGATATCCACCCATTTCTCGAGCCCGATACGGGGGAAGATGCTCGGGTAGTACGCGCTCTTGTAGTTTGCGAGGGTGGACGGCGACGTGAGGAAGTGTCCTTCGCTGGCAAGCGCCTCGATGGCCTCCTCGGCGCCGAGCGATGACGCATCGACCGGAAATCCCCGCGCGAAGAGCCGCGCGGCCCCGATGACTTCGTTGCCATAGACCGTCATAGCCGGGGAGTACGCCTTGGAGTTCAGCACGCTTCCGACGAACGGCGCGAGGCCGACCTGGCCCATCACGCTCGTGATCTGGTTGACCCATGTCGCTCCCGCGGCCAGGAGGTCCGGTCCCCAGCCGTCGCCGCTTCCCGACGTGCCTGCGTGGGGAACGCCGTAACCCGCCATCATCTCCGCGCAGGCGAGGTTGATCAGGTGCGTCTGCGGATCGTAGAAGTCAATCATCGTCTTCATGTCGAAGTACATCGGCAGGCTCCCGAGGATCACGGGAGTCCCCGGATTCGCGAGCTGCGAGAGGACGAGCCCGCCCAGCAGCTCCGCGTTCATGAGCGCGAGCGCCCCTGCGCACGGGAGCGGGGTCGTCATGCCCGACATGCCGTAATTCGAGTAGATCACGGGAATTGAGCGCTCGGCCGAGTCGAGGAGCTTGTCCGACGTGCCCTCGTTGACCACCAGCGGCGTGACAGGATTGAGGTACGGAATGACGAAGGGCTTCTCGCCCAGGTCGCCGCGCACCGCCTCGAGCAGCTCCAGCGCCCTGGGAAAGAGGCTCTCGTCCGAGATCAGGATCACGAGCGGCTTCGTCGAGTTCCCGACCATCTCGAGGACGGCAAACAGGTCGGCGACCTCGGGCGGCAGGTCGCGGATCACGCCGAGCGTCGAGATCACGTCGTAATTGGGGAGCGCTTGGCAGAGCCGGACGCAGCGGCCCATGTCGGCGCGACTGAACGGGGTCAACTCGTCAGTGATCGGGTCCTGGAACCAGAGATTCGTGACGCCCGCGCCGAACCGCGTCTGCCCGTCCCCGAGCCGGAATGCAGGAAGTCCCCGGCGATCGAAGATCCCGATCTCGGAGGGTGCCGACTCGATCGCCGCGTCCACCAGGTCGCGCCCGACATGCACGCGGTCGCCCTCGATGCGCGCCCCACCCTTCGCAAAGATGTCCCGTGCCCGCGGCGAATCCACGCGCAAGCCGGAACCGCCAAGGATCGCCAGCGAAGCCTCGTGAACGGCTTCCCGTTGTGCGGCATCCAAGAGGGCCAGTCGCGGTCTGGCTACGTTCTGCATCTGCTGCCAGGCGTCCGTCGGAGCCTACTTCGTCGCCGGCGCCGGCTTCACGCGAGCAAGCAGGATCGCGCCCCCGAGGAACAGCACGATGAGGGACAGCATGCCCGCGCGCGTGTTGTGCGTCACGAGCGCCGTGATCCCTACCATCGTGGGGCCGAGCACGGCAGCGAATTTTCCCATCATGTTGTAGAAACCGAAGAACTCGCCCTGCTTGCCCTCCGGCACCAGCGCGGCGTAGTACGACCGCGACAGCGACTGGATGCCGCCCTGGACGAGCCCGATGACGACCGCGAGGGCGTAGAAGTGCGCAACCTCGTTCATCCAGTAGGCGGCGACGGTGGCGGCCGCGTAGACCGCGATCGCGATGAAGATGCCGTTGCGGGCACCGATCCGGTTTCCGAGCCAGCCGAATGCGAGCGCCGCGGGAAATCCCACGAACTGCGTGATGAGGAGGGCCGCGATCAGGCTCTGCTGCGGGAAACCGAGCGACAGGCCGAAATCGATCGCCATCTTGATGACGGTGTTGACGCCGTCGATGTAGAGCCAGTACGCGAGCAGGAACCACACGAGCGGCCGGTACTTGCGGATCTCGTGGATCGTGGCGCCGAGCTCGCGCCATCCTGCGCGCGCGGCAGCGCCGGGCGCGAGCGGCCGGGCCGGTCGCTGCTCCCGTACCCAGGCGAGGCACGGCAGCATGAAGATGACCCACCAGACGGCCACCATCGGGAATGCGATGCGCACCGCGTCCGAGGCGCTCGCGAGCCCGAAGCTCGCCGGACTCGTGACCATGGCGACGTTGAGGAGCAGGAGCAGCCCGCCGCCCACATAGCCGAGCGAATAACCGAAAGCGGAGACGACGTCGTACTCGGCCGGCTCCGCGACGTCGACGAGCAGCGCGTCGTTGAAGATGATGCCGCCCCAGAAGCCGACGCCGGCGAGCGAGTAGACGATGGCCGCGCCGACCCAGTCGCCCTGCTCGACCGCGTACAGCCCCGCGGTCGCCGCCGCGCCGATCAGCGTGAAGATCGCGAGGAGCTTGAGGCGCGCACCGCCCCGGTCCGCCATCGCGCCGAGGAGCGGCGCGGACAGCGCGACGACGAGGCTCCCGGCGCCGTTCAGGAGGCCCAGCCGGAACGTGCTCACGGCCGCCTCGCCGCCGGCGCTCCAGTACTGTTTGAAGAACACCGGGAAGAACCCGGCCATCACCGTCGTCGCGAACGCGGAGTTCGCCCAGTCGTAGAGGGCCCAGCCGATCACGGCCCGGCGCAGGAGGACGTGCTTCACGCCGCCGCCGCGAGGTGTTCGCGCGTTTCGCGGAACAGAAGGTCGGGCCACCGCTCAACGGTGAGCCCGAGGTTGATGCGGGTCGGCGCGAGGTAGACGAGCTCGCCCGCGTGGTCGAGCGCGAGATGCTCGTGCGCACGCTCGCGGAACTGCTCGAGCTTCTCCTCGTCCACGCCGCGAATCCACCGCGCGGTCACGACGTTGACGGGCTCGAAGGCGCAGGTCACTCCGTATTCGTCGGCGAGCCGGAACGCGACGACGTCGAACTGAAGCGGCCCGACCGCGCCCAGGATCAGGTCGTTATTCCTGAGCGGTCGGAAAAGCTGCGTCGCGCCCTCCTCGCAGAGCTGGTCGAGCCCCTTCTGCAGCGCCTTCATGCGGAGCGGATCCTTCAGCACGGCGCGCCGGAAAAGCTCCGGCGCGAAGTTCGGGATGCCGGTAAACATGAGCGACTCGCCTTCAGTGAAGGTGTCGCCGATATTGATCGTGCCGTGGTTGTGGAGGCCGATGATGTCGCCGGCCCACGCCTCGTCCGCCTGCTGGCGGTCCGCGGCCATGAAGGTGAGCGCATCCGCGACGCGCACCTCCTTGCCGAGCCGGACGTGATGGAGACGCATGCCACGCCGGTAGGCGCCGGAGCAGATCCTGAGGAACGCGATGCGGTCCCGGTGACCCGGGTCCATGTTCGCCTGGATCTTGAACACGAATCCCGAAAGCGCCGTTTCCTGGGGCTCGACCTCGCGCACCGTCGTGCGCCGCGGCAGCGGCGCCGGTGCATGGTTGACGAACGAGCCGAGCAGTTCCTCGACGCCGAAATTCGAGATAGCCGAGCCGAAGTGCACCGGCGTCTGGCGGCCGGCGAGGTACGCGGCCGGCTCGAAGGCCGGCATCGCGCCGCGGATCAGCTCGACTTCCTCGCGAAACGACGCCGCATGCTCGCCGAGGAACTCGCCGGCAGCCGCGCCCGCGAGCCCGTCGATCGCGCGGTTGGTTCCAACGCGGCCGCTGCGGTCGCCGGCGTAAGCGTAGATGCGGTCTTCGCCTAGGTGGTAGATGCCGGAGAGCTCGCGCCCCATGCCGATCGGCCAGGTGACCGGCGCGCAGGCGATGCCGAGCACGCGCTCGATCTCGTCGAGCAACTCGACCGGCGGGCGCCCGTCGCGGTCGAGCTTGTTGATGAAGGTCATGATCGGCGTGTCGCGCAGGCGGCAGACCTCCATCAGCTTGATCGTGCGTTCCTCGACGCCCTTCGCGCAGTCGATCACCATCAGGGCCGAGTCGACCGCGGTCAGCGTGCGGTAGGTGTCCTCGGAGAAGTCCTCGTGGCCCGGCGTGTCGAGCAGGTTGACGATGCGCCCGCGGTAGGGGAACTGCATCACCGACGAGGTGACGGAGATGCCGCGCTGCTGCTCGAGCCGCATCCAGTCGGAAGTCGCGTGGCGCGCGGCCTTGCGGCCCTTCACCGTTCCCGCCATCTGTATCGCGCCGCCGAACAGGAGGAGCTTCTCGGTCAGCGTGGTCTTGCCGGCGTCCGGGTGCGAGATGATCGCGAAGCTGCGTCGGCGCGCTATTTCCTCGGCCGCCGTCATGTCGCGAGCGCGCCGAGCTCGAGGCGGTAGACGAGCGCATCCTCGCGGCCATCCTGTGCCTGGTAGTAGCCGCGCCGCGTGCCGACGCACTCGAACCCGAGATCGTGATAGAGCGCGATCGCCGCGCGGTTCGTCCGGCGCACCTCGAGGAACGCGTCGCGCACGCCACGATCGCGCGCGTGCGCGAGGAGCGCGAGCAGGAGAGAGCGCCCGACGCCGCGACGGCGCCATTCCTCCGCGATGCAGATGTTCAGGACGTGCGCCTCGCCCGCCCCCATCGACAGCACGCCGTAACCCGCGACGGCCGCGGCCGTGTCGACCACGACGCAGTGATAACCGACGCGCAGGCAGTCGGCGAAGATCTGGTCGTTCCAGGGAAAGACGTAGGACTGGCGCTCGAGCGCAGCGACGCGCGCGAGATCCGCCTGCGCCATCGGACGCAGGCGCCAGGTCGACGCCGCGAGATCCTCACGCGCCGTGGCCATTTGCCAGCACTCCGAGCGCGAGCTTGAGATCGTCCCAGGACTTGCGCTTTTCGCCGGGCGAGCGCAGGAGATAGGCCGGGTGATACGTCACGATCACCGGCCGCCCGTCGAGGTCGTGCAAGCGGCCGCGCAGCCGACCGATCGGCGAGTCCGTGCCGAGGAGCCGTTGCGCCGCGATGCGCCCGACGCAAAGGATCGCGTTGGGGTTCACGAGCTCAATCTGGCGGCGCAGGTACGGCAGGCAGCTTTCCGCCTCTTCGTCGCTCGGGTCGCGGTTGTGCGGCGGACGGCACTTCAGGACATTGGCGATGAAGACCTCTTCCCGCGCGAATCCCGCTGCGCGCAGCATCGCATTGAGCAGCTGGCCCGCCCGGCCGACGAAGGGCTCGCCCTGACGGTCCTCTTCGGCGCCCGGTGCTTCCCCGATCACCATGAGGCGCGCCGACCGGTTCCCGACGCCGAACACGGTCTGCGTCCGCGTCTCGCACAGGCCGCAGAGCCGGCAGTCGCGCACGACAGCCGCGAGCGAATCCCAGTCCGCTGGAACCCGGTCGGGGGGCACCGCGGCCGGCAGCGACGACGGGGCACCCGTCCGGCGCTCGTAGGCATCGACGCCCATGGCCTCGAGTATCGCGAGCTGGCGTGCCTGCATGGCCTCAGCCGCCCCCGGACGCGGACGTGCCGTCGCGCGGGCGGCGCCGGAGCTTCAGCCAGCTCCAGCCGACCGGCCCGGAGAGGGCATACACGGCGAACATCGTGAACAGCACCACCGGCGGGTTGATCGCGATCATCGCGATGGCGAGCGGCACGAGCAGGAACTTCGAATAGCGCACGCGCTCGC
>Ga0075434_100000028_pt1 | contig 65415 bp, 70 predicted proteins | sample RhiMethybrSRZTD3_FD_75298 | JGI IMG/M metagenome (GOLD analysis project Ga0075434, IMG submission 75298) | Populus rhizosphere microbial communities from Tennessee, USA - Rhizosphere MetaG P. TD hybrid SRZTD3 | ecosystem: Host-associated > Plants > Roots > Rhizosphere > Soil | place: USA...
GCCGTGACCAGCGCAACCTGGGGGCGAGGGCGACGCGGCTGCGGTGTTGTCGGCCGAGCCGACGCGTTGCTCGGTGGCGTCGTCGACGGACCCGCAGGCGCGACCGAGGGCTCGGTGCCCGGTTGGGCCGCGCCCGTGCAGGCCGCGCTCAGCAGTAGCCATAGGGCCAGTGCAAGTGTCGCCGCGCATTTCACGATTGGTGTACGGCCAGCCGGCGGCGCCGCGTCCCTCTCGACCATGACTGGTTCGTCGAACAGCTGCGGCCCGAGGCGAGTGGCGACGAGCTCGGCCCACTGCGCGACTGGATGCTCGAAAACCTCGCGCTTCCACATGACCTTGACACCCTCGCCCGGCGCGCCCACATGTCGCGGCGGACGCTCACGCGGCGGTTTCGTGAGGAGACCGGAGTGCCTCCGGTGAGATGGCTCGCCGATGCCCGAATCGATCGCGCACGCGAGCTCCTGGAGACGACCACCGAGCCCGTCGAAAACATCGGCCATCTCACCGGGCTCGGCGCCCCGGCCTCCGTACGAGCCGCCTTCCACCGGCACATCGGCACCTCACCGCAGGCATACCGGTCGCTCTTCGGCCACGACACACCGACGACCGCGTGATGCCACTTTGATCAGCCACAGGTCGGCCGCGTAGCACTACGAGACGACGGCGACAAACACCGAGAGCACGACGGTGATCGCCGAAATGACGATCGCAGCCGTCGCCGCGGTTGGTGAGGAGACCCTGCGGCGTGCCTCGATCGCGATCATCATCGCGGCGCCGGCCAATGCCACGCTGAATATGCCGAGGAAGAACGCGAGCACCGATACGAGTGCGATGATCGAGAGTCCAAGCGCGAAGCGGCCCGAGGGGGCGTTGTCGGACCGGTTGACGGCTCGACGGGTGAGCAGGAAAGTGACCACCGCGACCAGGCTCACGATCACGAGTTCGATCAACGTCTCGCGCGTGGACTCCGAGTTCCGCGGCGGCTTCAGTGTGCTGTAGGCGGTCAACGCAATGGCGAGGCCGGTGCTGACCAGCGGGATTCGCATGTCGAAGTTATCGGTCACGTGCTCCTCCGATGGTTGGGTGATGACCTCTTCGACAGTACGCGTCGGCTCGCGTTGCGTCGTCATACGCGCTACCCATCTTTCGGTCATCCGCGAGAGCGACGCGCTGGCCCGCGATCCCGTTCCGCGGGACGATGCGCGCCTGCGAGAAGGCGGCTACCGTGGTCCCCCATGCGCCCCGTCGCCACCCGGCTGCCGATCACGCTTTCCCGTCCGCCGCGAGCGGACGTCGTGCTCGCGGCTGTGATCGGAATCGTCGGTCTGGTGGAGATCGTTCTGACGACGGATCAGGCTCTGCGTCTTGTGCCGGTGGTACTGCTGACGGTGGCGCCGCTACCGTGGCGACGCGAGCAGCCGTTCGCCGTGCTGCTGGTGTGTCTGGCGGTGGTTGCCGTTGGCGAGACGGTCGGCTATCCCGGCCAGGCGACGTATCTGCTGCTCGAGCTGATCATCGCCTTCTACAGCCTCGGAGCATGGGTCGAGCTGAGGCGCTCGGCCGTCGGCATGGCGATATCGCTCGGGGTCATCCTCGCCCTCGTCGCAATCCACGAGCCGGGGCTCGACAACTTCACGTTCATCACGCTGTTCTACGGCGGTGCATGGCTGGTGGGCACCTTCGTGCGCCGCCCCAGGCTGCGAGCGCTCCAGCTGGAGACCGAGGCAGCGAGCCTGGAAGCCGCACACCGAGCGGCGGCGCAGCGTGCGATCGAGGAGGAGCGCGCGCGCATTGCACGTGAACTCCACGACGTCGTCGCGCACAGCGTCAGCGTGATGGTTATCCAGACCGGCGGCGTCCGCCACAGTCTCGCTGTCAGCCAGGCGCGCGAGCGGGAGGCGCTCGAGCGCGTGGAGCGCGTGGGCCGCGAGGCGCTCGACGAGCTGCGCCGGATGCTCGGTATCCTCCGCAGCTCCGACGAGCAGCCGTCACTGGCACCACAGCCCGGTCTCAGCGACCTGGCCGCCCTGGCCGACCAGATGCAGACCGCCGGCCTGCCCGTCGACCTCCGCGTGACCGGTGGAGAAGCGCTTCCTGCGGGAATCGGGCTGACGGTCTACCGGATCGTCCAGGAAGCGCTGACCAACGTCCTCAAGCACGCCGGGCCGGCGCGGGCGACGGTCACCGTCGCCGCAGGCGAGCGGTTGGTGTCGGTTGAGGTCGTCGACGACGGGAACGGCTCGTCGCAAGGCCCAGGCTCAGGACACGGACTGGTGGGAATGCGCGAGCGGGCCGCGATCTACAGCGGCACGCTGACCGCGGTCAAGCGAGACGGCGGCGGATTCGCGGTGCGAGCGGAACTGCCGCTGACAAACTCCGGGCCGGTAACGTGATGACCGCACGGGTGCTGATCGCCGATGACCAGGAAATGGTGCGAGCTGGGTTTCGGATGCTGCTCGACTCGCAACCGGACATCGAGGTGGTGGGCGAAGCCGGCAACGGGGAGGAGGCACTCGCCGTGGCGCGGCGCCAGCATCCCGACGTGGTGTTGATGGACGTCCGCATGCCGGTGCTCGACGGCATCGCCGCCACCCGGCAGCTGATCAGCGATCCGTCGGTCGACACGCGTGTGCTGGTGCTGACGACCTTCGACCTCGACGAGTACGTGTACGGCGCGCTGCGGGCAGGAGCAAGCGGATTCCTGCTCAAGGATGCGCCGCCGGAGCAGCTGATCGACGGCATCCACACCGTCGCAGCCGGCGAGGCGCTGCTCGCGCCGTCGATCACCCAGCGCGTCATCCATGCGTTCGTGTCGCTTCCGGCGAAGCCCCAACCGATGCCGGAGCTGGACGAGTTGACGGCCCGTGAACGCGAGGTGCTGGAGCTACTCGCCCGGGGGCTCAGCAACGCCGAGATTGCCTCGCAGCTCGTGATCACCCAAACCACGACGAAGACCCACGTCGCCCGGGTGCTCGCCAAGCTGCGGCTACGCGACCGCGTCCACGCCGTCATCTACGCCTACGAGGTGGGAATCATCACGCCAGGCGAAACCGCAGTCGGCACCCGCCGATGATCACGCCGGAGTCCAGCTCGTTCGCAGGGTCGCGAGCAGGGTTTCGGGACTTGCAGCGTCGCTGGATCGCGACTCGAGTCCGATCAGGGCTATCAGCGGAAGCTGTGCCTCGGGTCCCGCGTCGATCAAGTCGGTGATCGTCGGAAGGATGCCCAGGAAGTGCTCGACCAGCGTGGGGTCGAACTGCGTTCCGAGCCCGCGGTCGAGGGCCTCGGCCGCGTAGCCGACGCTGCGCCGAGGTCGGTACGACCGGTCGCTGGTCATGGCATCAAAGGCGTCGGCGATCGCGACGATGCGCCCCTCGAGAGGTATTTGTTTGGCAGTCAGCCCCGATGGATAGCCGGTCCCATCGAAGCGCTCGTGGTGGGTCAGCGCGATTGTTGCCGCGAGTTCGAGCAGGTCGTCGCCGGAATCGGTGAGCAGTGCGTGGCCGATCGCGGGATGCCGCTCGAGCACGGCGCGTTCGGCGTCGGTGAGCGGTCCTGGCTTGTCCAGGATGCGGTCTGGTATCCCGATCTTCCCGATGTCGTGGAGACAGCTGGCCATCAGAATCGACTGGCTGCGATTGGTCGGTCTGCCGACGGCCTCCGCAAGCATCGCCGAGTACTGGGCGACCCGCTCCAGATGTCCGACCAGGTGAGGGTGGCGGACTTGCGCGGCGAGGGCGAGTCGATACATCGTCTCGCGTCGTGTCATCGTCACGAGCGACGCCTGGCGCGCGACCCGCCGCGATTCAATCGCGGAGGTGGATGCAACTTCACTGAGGTTGTTCGGTGCCCGTGTGATCATGGTTGGTGTCTCGATGTGTCGGAGTAATCGTCGGTGGGCCGGCCCCTGGCGGGTGCCACGTTGCGCACCCGCCATGGGTGGGTCCAGGGTCTTCCAGGGCCGCATCGCTCCTGGGCTTTCGCCCGGGTGTCAGCGGTTAGCGAATCAATCGCTGTTAGAGACCGACGTGGATCGGGAGGTCCCCGAGCACGGGCTGGGCGCTGCCGGTGTCCGGGGGGTGACCGGGTGCGACGGGGTCGGCGGTGACGGTGATCCCACCGCTACCGACGCCAACGTGCACCTGGGTTCCCGTGCGCTTCTCGCCGATCCCGACGTTGATTCCGTCGCCGGATGTCGTTACGCCAACCGTGGCGCCTGCGACTGTAGCCGTCGCGCCTTGCGACGTATCGGATGTCCGGCCTCCAGCCGGCTGGCTACCTCCCGCATCTGCGGTGGCTCGGTGTATGCCCGTGCGCAGGTTCGCGGGGTATCGGTGTCGTATCCGATCCGCAGGTAGCAGTGGCTTTGAGGCTGGATTCGAGAAAGCGCTGGTAGGCGGTCTCTGCGCGCCCTGCGCGCGTCCTTGCTTCTGGGTGCCTGGCGTGCGGTGAACCGGTGCCGGGTCGTGCTGGGCGCGGTGCCACCTGGTGGTCGCAGCCAGCGCAGCTGATGCGAACAACAGCAGCACGGCGACCACGGCATACACCAGGACCTGTTTCATCGTGACCCCCTTCTTCGTCGACGTTACCGTCGACATATTCATCGGGTGCACGATGCTTGCGGCACGAGCGAAACTTTGTTCGGGTATTGCCGGCGAGATGCGCGAATTGGCGAACGCGACATCCGGTTTCGGCTGCTGCTTCTTCACCGGCAGCATTGCGCGGACCACACCGCCGACGTCACGCTCGTCGATCAGTGGATGGCGGAGCTTCTCATGCCGGTGGACCTCGTAGACGTTTCGCCGTCCGACCCGCTTCCTGGTCAGGAAACCGACCTGGATCAGGTCCCGGAGCAGGATCTCCACCGCCCGTTCCGTGATCTCGACGCGTTCGGCGATGTCACGGATCCGCACGGCGGGATCGGCCGCGATCACCCCCAGCACAAGTGCATGGTTGGTGAACAACAGGCACTTGCGGTCCCAGCTGAACGTCGTCATCGTCGACGGCCCGCCGCGTGGTGGCGCATGGCCGGCCTCCCCCCCGAGAGACCGGCCACCAACCCGCCGTGTGATGGAGCGGCCTTAACGCTCCAACGTCGCTGCCCGGACCTTTCCCTATCCCGGCGATCACGACAATCGCGGTTGCGCCTCATTGCTCCGTTCATCGGCCCATCAGGGTCCCGGGTGTTCCCCCCAGGGAGCATCGGACAGCGGCGAAACGCACGGCCGCTCTCCCCCGTTCGGGGTACGGCTAAGGGAATCCGGGGTCGAGTCGATAAAGCCCCTACACGCTCACCTGCGGTCAGGAACGGCCCGCAGGTTGCCGGCGACGCGAGCGCCGGTATCGCCGGGGAGGCGATCCCGATCGATAGTCGAACCGATCCAGTGGTGGATGTATCCGACGCTCTCACGCATGACCACGGGCTTACCTGCGTGCTCGTCGACGACCACCCGGCGGTACTTGACGCCGTCAGCCGCTTCCTCGAGTCAAACGGCGTCGCAGTGGTCGCTGCGCTGTCGAACGGCACCGCCGCGGTCGACGAGATCCAGCGGCTGCGGCCGGCCGTCGCCGTGGTCGACCTGCACCTGCCGGACATCGACGGTATCGAACTCGCTCGGCGAGTGATCGAGAAGAGCGGCCGCGACACGGCCATACTCCTGTACACCGGCTACGGCGACGTGGCGCGACTGACCGACGCTGTCGACGCGGGGATCAGCGGGTTCCTGGTCAAGGACGCGCCCCTCAGTGAGTTGATTCAAGCGATCCGGATGGTGTCCGGCGGCGCCCCTTACATCGATCCGACCCTGGCAACGCCGCTGCTCAGCGGGATGGGGTCAAAGCCGGCCGGCCTTACGGGTGACGAGCGTACGCTGATGCGGATGCTGGCCGACGGATTGACCACCGAGGACATCGCGTTGGCACTTTCGGCATCGCGAACAACGGCGCAGGCGCGAATCGCCGACGTCATGCGAAAGCTGAACGCCGACACACGCGCGCAGGCTGTGGGCGTCGCGATCCGGGAGGGATGGATCGTCTGATGAGCGTCGATTCCGTTGCCCAGCCCGCAACCGCCCAGTCAACGATCGCGCGAGTCTGCGCGGGGCTGTTCGTCACCGGAGGCGGCGTTGGCCTGGCATCGCTCGCCTTCCAGGGATCGCCCGATCGGAATGAACGGGCGGTGTTCCTGATCTCGGTGATCGCGATCGCGATCGCGGGGCTCACGACCCTCAGCGGCGCGCGCTTCCCGCTGTGGACGTTCGGTGTGCTCGCGGCCACGGGCACGGCCCTGGTCACTGCGGGGACGTACTACGTCGGCCACAGCGCCCACATCTACGCCTTCCTGTACCTGTGGGTGCTGATCTTCTCGGCGTACTTCTTCGGCATTCGTGCATTGCTGCTCGAGATCGTCGCAGTGGGCCTGGCGTTCGCCTGGATCCTCGACGCGCGGGCCGACCTGACGCCGATGGCCTGGCTGATCCCGATCGGCACGATGATGGTGCCGGTGGTGCTGATCTACCTGCTGTCCCACAGGCTTGGCAGAGCGCTCTCAATCGCGACCGCGAGCGAGGAGGAGTCACACCACGCCGCCATCCGCCTCGGGGCGCTGATCGAAGCAGCGCCGGTCGCGGTGATCGAAGTCGAGAACGACGGCCGCGTCGTTACCTGGAACCGCACAGCCGAGCACCTGTTCGGCCGCCCCGCAAGCGCCGTGCTCAACAACCCCTTGCCGCCGGAAGTCACATTCCAGATCGCTGATTCAGACGGTCAATCAACCCGGCCAAGTTGGACGATCCGCCACTCCGATGGCTCAGAACGGATCGTCGCGTTCAGCGCATCGGTGCTCAGAGACCCAGCCGGCAACGAGACGGGGAGCATGATCATCGCTGTCGATGTCACCGAGCGACGCCGCCTCGAACAGCAGCTCCGCGAAACGCAGAAAATGGAGGCGATTGGCCGTCTGGCGGCCGGCGTTGCCCACGACTTCAACAACATCCTGCTGGCGATCAGGAGCTACAACTGGCTGCTGGGCCAGTCACAAGACCCCCAGGCGCCCGAACACATCCACAGCGTTACCCAGATCGATCGCTCCATCGATCGGGCGGCCACCCTCACCCGACAGCTGCTCGTGTTCGGACAGCCCGAACTGAGACGCGTCGAGGTCATCGACCTCGCAGAAACCGTGCTTGGCATGCGCGACCTGCTTCGCACACTCATCCCCGAGGACGTCGATCTCGAGATAGGCGTCGACCGCGCGCCAATCCCGGTGAAGGCGGATCGCAGCCAGATCGAACAGGTGCTCCTCAACCTCGCGGTCAACAGTCGCGACGCCATGGCCGACGGCGGGCTGTTGTCGATCAACGTCGGCGTCGAATGCGACGAGATGACCGAATCCGTCGTGCTCCAGGTCACCGACACCGGCCGCGGAATCGATCCAGAGCATCTCCGACATATATTCGAACCGTTCTATACAACCAAGCCCGACCGAGATGGAGCAGGATTCGGCCTCGCCACCGTCTATGGCATCGTCACCGCCAGCCGTGGCACGATCGACGTCGCGAGCCGGCCCGGCCGCGGTACCACGATCACGATCCGCCTGCCGCTTGCCGCGGAAGAGCCCGAGCCACGAGCGCTGCAACCGAAGGGCGACGGTCGCGGAAGCGAGACGATCCTGCTCGTCGAAGACGACACTCGCGTACGCGAACCGCTGCAGCTGGCGCTCGAGCGGCACGGCTATCGGGTCGTGGCCGCATCAAACGGCGATGATGCGCTCGGGGCATTCGCCTCGGCCGAGCCCCGCATCGACCTGGTCGTGACCGACGTCGTGATGCCGTACATGAGCGGTCCCCAGCTGGTTGACGAGCTGCGCCAGACCCATCCCGGCCTGCCCGTCCTCTACGTCTCCGGCTACCCCGAGCGGTCCCTCGAGCTCCTGAACGAGCGTGGCGAGGAGGGAGCCTGGGCGCTGCTACAGAAGCCATTCACACCCAGCCAGCTGGCACAAGAGATCCGGCGGCGGCTCGACACCCGTTCGGCCGCTTAAGCGCTGATACGCGGCTCGCAGCGGGCGCCGAGCCGAGAGCGTGTCAATCGTCGGTGATGCTGACTTCGCTCGCCTGCCGAACCACCAGCAGGTGATCCACGTTCGCGACCAGCGCCGCCAGCGGCTGCTCAGGCAGGAGACCGCCGCGGCCGGAGGCGATCTCGTCGAGTGCCTCGGGCACCGTCATCGAGTCGCGGTGTGGGCGGGTGCTGAGAAGCGCGTCGAACACGTCGACCACCGCCACCACACCCGCCTCCACGGGAATCTCGTCGCCGGAGAGGCCGTACGGATAGCCCGTGCCATCCGCCCGCTCGTGGTGCGCCAGGGCGATCGTCGCCGCCGTCTCGAGTAGCGGGTCATCCGACCCCGCCAGCATCTCGTGGCCGATCAGCGCGTGGCGCTGCATCACGCGCCGCTCGTCGTCGGTCAGTGGCCCCCGTTTCAGGAGCACCTGGTCGGGGATTGCGATCTTGCCGACATCGTGCAGCGTCGCGGCAGCCCCCACCAGCTCGGCTCGTTCCGGCTCCCATCCCATGTGCGCGGTCAGAGCCTTCACCATTGCGCCCACCCGGCCCAGGTGACCGCCCATCCCCGGTATGCGACATTCGGCCGCGAATGCAAGCCGGGTGAGCATGTCGCGTCGAGCGTCGGCGAGCGATGAGTTGACCTCGCTCAGTGCGATCCGCAGATGCGCGACGTCCTCCTCCAACCGCGAATGCGTGACCTGCGATTCGACACGCGAGCGCAGCTGCCGCAGCGCGGTTGACACCGCGATCACCAACTCCTCAGCACGAAACGGCTTGGCCAGGAACGTATCGGCGCCCGATTCGAACGCAGCGTCCGCGGTGCGTAGATCGCCCCATCCACTCATCATCACCACGCCCACCTCGGGGTGGTCGGATGCGATCTCCTGGGCCAGCGACAGCCCCGACTCGCTCGGTAACCGCACGTCACACACGACCAGATTGACGCCACCCTGGCGCAGTCGGCGACGGGCGTCCTCGGTATCACTGGCCAGCACTGTCCGATATCCCTGCTGCCGAAGCACCTGGGACACACTCGAGGCAGCCGCCGGATCGTCATCAACCACGAGGATGCCGACGCAAACGGACTCCCTCCAGACCTGTCTCTTTTCACGCGTTACAGACACGTTCTCTCCCGGATGTAGCACGAGATCAGTTACGACAAGACTTGGATCGGCACTCCCAGTCGCAACCCCAAGCGTTCGGAGCCAGAACCCCCCGGGCCGACACCCAACACGCGCATTTTGTGCGGCAAAGCTCCCCCGACCGAGTGGCTCGATCGAGCGAAACGCAAGCTCCGGGCTGCACGACTGGGGATCCGGCCTCGGGCCGTTGCAACCGATCATTTCAGTAGCCGAACCGGCCGGAGTCTTCTTAGGCGGCTGACTCCCGATGAATCGGCAGTAGGGCATTCAGGGGCGGCCGGCCAGACTTGGCGGGGGAAGACACCGGCCGCCCGATGCCTCACACCACCACGGACCCCCGACACAATTGGGCGGCGGGGAGTCGCCGGGACCATGATGCCCGCATGCAACGCGGAGGAATGTGAGCGGGTGAGCCGCTACGTGGTGGGTCTCGAGGAGACCGACCGGACGCAGGTCGCGCTGGTTGGCGGCAAGGGCGCCCATTTGGGCGAGCTCGCGGGCGTCGAGCTCATCCGCGTGCCGGCCGGCGCCTGCGTTACGACGGAGGCGTTTCGCCGCATGCTGGCGGACGCGCCGTCGCTTCCGGCCCAGCTGGACGCGCTATCGCGCGTCGATCCGGATGACGGCGACGCGATCCACACGATCAGCGCCGACGTCCGCCAGACGATCGAGGGGGTCGCGATCTCCAGCGACGTGGCCGACGCGATCACCGCCCGGCTGGCCCAGCTGGGCGACGACGCCGCCTACGCCGTTCGCTCCAGCGCGACGGCCGAGGACCTGCCGTCGGCGTCCTTCGCCGGGCAGCAGGACACGTACCTGAACGTGGTGGGACCGGCCGCCATCCTGCAGCACGTCAGCCGGTGCTGGGCCTCGCTGTTCACGGAACGGGCGGTCACCTATCGCCTGCGTGGCGGCATCGACCATCGGCACGTCTCCATGGCCGTGGTGGTTCAGCAGATGGTGCTACCTGAATCGGCGGGCGTGCTGTTCACGGCCGACCCTGTCACCTGCAACCGCACGGTCTCGTCGGTGGAGGCGAGCTTTGGCCTCGGCGAGGCGCTGGTCTTGGGCCGCATCACGCCTGACGTCTACAAGGTGCGCGGCGGCGAGGTCGTCGAGCGGACGATCTCCGCCAAGCGGCTCGCGATTCACGCCGTGCCGGCGGGCGGGACGCACGAGCGGGCGATCGCTCCCGAGCGCCAGCACCAGCCCGCCTTGAGCGATGCGCAGGCGGTGGAGTTGGCCCAACTTGGCAGGCGGATCGAGGCGCACTTCGGCTGCCCACAGGACATCGAGTGGTGCCTGGCGGACGGCGAGTTCTTCGTGGTGCAGAGCCGGCCGATCACCACGCTGTTTCCGATCCCGCCGGCCCCCGACGACACCAACCGCGTGTACGTCTCGGTCGGCCACCAGCAGATGATGACCGACCCCATGAAGCCGCTCGGGCTCTCCATGTGGCAGCTCACCACCCCGCGGCCGATGAGCATCGCCGGGGGCAGGCTGTTCGTCGACGTCACCACGATCCTGGCCACGCCCGCAAGCCGGACGACCCTGCTCGACCTGTTTGGCAAGGGCGATCCCCTGCTGCGGGATGCGCTCGAGACCGTGATCGAGCGCGACGACTTCCTGCCCGCCCCGCCCGAAGGCCCCGGCCCTGCGCTGCCCGCTGCCGCCGCCCCTGCCGAGCCGATCGAGCCCGACCCGGCCAGGGTCGCCGAGCTGATCGCAGAGACCCAGGAATCGCTCGCGCGCGTGCGGCACGACATCCGCGGCAGATCTGGGCCGGAGCTGTTCGAGTTCATCCTCGCCGACCTGCAGGAGTTGAGGCGCCTGCTGTTCGATTCGCGCAGCCACCAGACCTTCATGGCGGCGATGGACGCTTCCTGGTGGCTGAACGACCAGCTCGAGGAGTGGCTGGGCGAGAAGAACGCCGCGGACAAGCTCTCGCAGTCGGTCCCGAACAACGTCACCTCCGAGATGGGGCTGGCGCTGCTAGACGTGGCCGACGTGATCCGCCCGCACCCGCAGCTGGTCGCGTTCCTGGAGCGGGTGGGCGACGACGACGGCTTCCTGGACGAGGTCGCGACGATCGACGGCGGGCCTCAGGCACGCGACGCGATTGAGGCCTACCTCGAGCGCTACGGGATGCGCTGCACCGGCGAGGTGGACATCACCAGACCGCGCTGGAGCGAGCGGCCTTCCACGCTGGTGCCGCTGATCCTCGGCAACGTGAGAAGCTTCGAGCCCGGTGCGGGCGAGCGTCGCTTCGAGCAGGGTGGCAAAGAGGCCGCCGAGAAGGAGCGGGAGCTGCTGGAGCGCCTGCGGGCGCTGCCGGACGGAGAGCAGAAAGCCGGCGAGACGAAGCGCAGGATCGACCTCGTGCGGACGTTCATGGGGTACCGCGAGTATCCGAAGTACGGCATGATCAGCCGCTACTTCATCTACAAACGAGCGCTGCTGCGAGAGGCCGAGCGCCTCGTGGGTGCCGGCGTGCTCCGTGAGAAGGAGGACATCTTCTACCTCACGTTCGAGGAGCTCCACGACGTGGCGCGCACGAACCAGGTGGACTACCAGTTGATCGACGAGCGCGAGCAGGCGTTCCGCTCGTACGCCGTGCTCACGCCGCCGCGCGTGCTGACCTCGGACGGTGAGTGCCTGATGGGGAGCCACCGGCGGGACGACCTGCCGCCCGACGCGCTGGTGGGCCTTCCGGCCTCAGCCGGCACCGTCGAAGGCCGGGCCCGCGTCGTCCTCGACCTGGCGGACGCCGACCTCGAGGCCGGCGACATACTGGTCACCGCCTACACCGACCCCAGCTGGACGCCCGCCTTCGTCGCTGCGGGCGGCCTCGTGACCGAGGTGGGAGGCCTGATGACCCACGGCTCCGTGATCGCGCGCGAGTACGGCCTGCCCACGGTCGTCGGCGTGGACAACGCCACCCGGCGGATCCGTGATGGGCAGCGCATCCGCCTGCACGCCACCGAGGGCTACGTCGAGATCTTGGAGGAGGAGCCGCAATAGTCGTTCGGGGCGAAGGGCTAACCGCCAACCACTCGGACGAGTGACATGCGCCGATTCGGCAGAGCCGATCATGGCCCTATGACGACGACTCAGCAGGCCTTCTTTTTCGGCGCGCTCATCTCAGCGGTGGTGTGCGCAGCGATCGCCAGCCACAAGAACCGCAGTACCGTCGTTTGGGCGCTGCTCGGCTTCTTGTTCGGCGTGATCCCGGTGATCATCTGCGCGGTGCTGCCAAGCCGCCGAACGAGCTACTGACCCCGCAAGCACCGAGCCGCTCACCACTAGGGTTGGCGCAGCCCCGGCGGCTTCCACACGACCGCCATTACGACAGTGCCCGCCAGTATCACCGCGCCAGCTAGTACGAGCATGACCGCGAGACGGGTGTGGATGTGATCGGGTGCCCTTAGCCCCCACCCGTCGCCAGTTGACCCTTGCCCGAACAATAGGGACTTGACTTCCAACATCTCGCACAGTCCGGATTCACCGCACCGATGCCGCTGAGGTTAAACGCGACCACAACCCGCCGCGGCTCCTGGTTGGGCGCCACGAACTCCCCCGTGCAGACAGACCGTGCTTCGTAGGCGGGAAGTCGGGCGACGATTCGACACCGTGCCTGCGTGAGTCTCCCCCTGACATCGGGTGCATCGTCGAACGCCAAGGCCACCGCCGTCGCCCTGGCGTCAGTCCAATGCACCGCCATCTGGGTGTTCACACAGGTGTTGCCGCTCAAGACCCCGCCGCTGCAATCACCCGCTATCTGGCCACAGCCACTATTGAAGAAGGCCGCCAGACCAACGAATAAGAGCAGGCACACCGGGTGTGGCCGCGCCCGGGTCATTCGACGCAGAACACGCTGGTCGTATCCTGGCCGCGCTTGGAGGGGCAGACGGGGGTGACCGAGCCATCTGGGTGGACACGGAAGCGAGCCAGGCTGACGCCGAAGTGGCCGTGCTTCAAGACGCCGTCGCACACGGCCAGCGTCCCCTTCGCGTAACACTGAACATCCGACAACGGCCGGTACTGCCCGAGGATCGGCATCGCAGCGACCAGCCTCGCGACTCGTTGGTCCGGCGGGAACTGGACGCACCGGTTACCCCGATCGATCCCGTGGCACTCCATGCTCCCCTCGCCGGGCGGAGTCGTCGTGGTGTAACACGCGCCAGCCGCAAGCGCGAGGGGAATAGCCGCGAACGCCAGTAACCAACGCATGATTCTTAGACGTTCCGCCGACTCTGGAAGTTCCATCGACGCGCCGGTCAACGGAACTTCGCGCCCGTCTACCTCGTCCTAGTGGGTGATGATCCGCACCGTCGTGATCGCGCTTGGAGTGCTGGCAGCCATCAGCGCAACGTTGACATGGCTGCTCGTTTCGTCCTTCCCGGACGCTTCAGACACGGGCTATCGGGTAACGATGCGGCCAGTCACCGTGTTGTCGCGCCAGGCCTGCCAGGCCGAGGTTCGACGGCTGCGCATGGTGGTTGAGGCGACGGCGTGTTCACCTCGCACAGATCGACCGTGGTTCGACATCACGATCATCAACGTCCACGACAACGACGGCTTCCCAATCTGCACGGCAACCGCGTACGACAAGGTCGGTCACGCGCTGTTTGACTGGGGAATCCCGATCTCCGACGTCGGCCCCATACCGGCCGGACCTCCAGTGAGTCGCGGCACCCGCCTGCACCTGATCTGGTACTTCGGTAACCCGGCCGACGATGGCAGCTACGTCAAGCACGCCTCGTGGAGGCCGACCACCATCTCTCGCTACCGGGCGTCCTGTCACGGCCGCCCATCATCACAGGTGCCGGTCTGACAACCCCTCGCCAGGCACTCAAGAACGGCGGCGCGATGGTCGATGCACTTGGCTATGTACGACGTGGAAGGTACTGACCCCACGAGAGCGGTCGAGAGCCAGATCCAACAGTTCCACCGCCGGCCACTCCTGATCGGAGCGGCCATCCTCGCGATCGTTGGCTACGGCGCGTGGTACATGACCGGAGGAAGCGCCACAGGAAGCACCCGCGAAGCCGAAGCAGCCATCCGCGCGAACCCCTTCCCCGGAAACCCCACACACCCTGCGGTCATCACGGTTCAATGCACCCAGGACGGGCAGCCCTTCTTCGCCCGCTTGCAGAACCTGATACACCCCGTGAACAACGCTGGACAACACGGCAACACCGACGGCCCGAACACCACCTACACCTGCTCCGGTACGACGACCGCCGGCCAGCCCGCCTACTGGTGCGTTAGCTTCGCGCCACGGGACAGTTCGTACACGGGGCCACCGACCGTCGCGGCCAGATCCGCGAACGAGCCCTGCTCCTGACGCAGCAAACGCCTGCCCCCCTCCCCGCATCGGCGCAGACCTCAAGGTGCTGCTAGGCGGGACGGCTTGGAACTCATGAGAGCGGCGTCGTTCCCGGCGGATCGGCCCGCAGGGATACGTTCAGAGACATTCTCAGGGTTCCACCAGCCTCGAAGGTTGATCGCTGCTCGTTGACCACGGCTGTATCCTCGCGATGTGCGAAACCCTCGCTTGCTCTTTGTCGTACTCGGCCTCGTCGCGCTGCCCCTGATCGCCCTGGCAGCGGCGAATACACGCAATACAGCTACGCCAAGCCTCTCGGAACAGCTAGCCGCATGGCAGCGCAGCCACCCGGACTACTCCTGCTCGGTTACCTCGCAGACTGACCAGACGATTACGGCCGACTGTGAGAAGGGCGTTGGCGGCGCAACGAGCGAGACAATGACCGCAGTCAGCCTGAGGATCTCCAACGGCTCACTCCACGGCGCGGGATTCCACTTTAGCTCCCCATCTGGCTAGTCACCCTCACAGCCTCGCACCGCTCCTCACTGCTTGACCGGGGCGCGGACGTCGCCGATTCGTGCTCCGACCTGCGTACGACCCACCTAAGGAACCTGGTGTCGCATCCATTCCTCAATGTTGGATAGATCGTCAGTGTCTGCTGAACTCAGGAACCGCTCCGCCTCCGCTTCAGCGCGCTCCCGAGTCCGGCACGGCCTTCCGATGAAAACACCGCGGCACGGCGGCCAGGCAGTGTCCAGGTACGCCCGGAAAGGCTGTTCTGGAGGACCGTCCTCCGCAATCCCTTCGATCGATGGCCATCGAGACGACGACAGCAGAGCGCGACTCCGGCGGCTTCCGTCGTCGCTGGCGGCGCGGCGCGGCGTGGGCGGCGGGGCTGGTGCTGCTGGTCGCGGGATGGGCGCTGGTCGCGCCCAAGATGGGCTTGGCGTGGCCCTACCCGCAGCGGTTGCCCGACACGGTCAACTACCACGGCCTCGACTACCGCAGGGAGGACTGCCTCACTCGCCACTATGTGCTGAACCGCTGGGGAGGTGAGGGAGGGAGGCTGGCTGGGTTCGCATCGCTCCCGAGCGCGGTTGTCTTCGGCGGCCCACACATGCTCGAAATCGAGGTGGGCAGCGGAGATGCCCCAGGAGCGCCGACGGTGTTCTACGTGGACACCGGTCACGGCTGTCTCACTCTCTACGGCGTCGTTCAGGGCGAGCCGCATTGATCCGCCGTTAGGCAGATCTATCTCCACGAAACGGCATAGTTGCAGCCTCGCGCCGCTCCGCCCCCACCTCAACGCCTCGGAAGTGTTCCACCAGCCTCGCACCCGCTCCTCACTGCTTCAACGGGGCATCGCTCGTTCGTGGTTGACCAGTAGCACCGGCAGGAAACGAGGATTACCGAGCGTAGACGTGGGAGTTGGTGAGGCCTCGGGGAGGGATTGCAGGGCTACGTCAGTGAGCGTGCGGAGTTGGGGCGGGTGCTCGGGGATGGAATGTTTTGGTGGCCTGGTTGCTCTGATAGGTAGTGCGTTCGAGTCGGAGGTTGGCGGGATCGCCAGTGAAGCCGAAGTGGAGATGGTATTCCGGTCGCATGCCGGCCAGGTCTGGCGTGCGCTGTTGGTGATGTCTGCCGGGCGGCGGGAGATCGCGGACGAGGCGACGGCGGAGGCATTCGTGCGGCTTTTTGACCATCGGGTGGGTGTGCGGGATCCAGTTCCGTGGGTGTTTCGCACGGCGTTTCGGTTGTGTGCTGCAGAGCTTCGGCGCGAGCGCGTTCTCGATCCGCAGGAGGCCGCGCACGCGGCAGCGGATATCTCCAGGCCGGGAGTGTTGCCTTCGTTGTTGACGGATGCACTTCGTGAACTTTCGCCAGACCAGCGGGTCGCGGTGTTCTTGCGCTACTACGCCGACCTGTCGGTGCTCGAGGTCGCACGCCTGTCCGGGTCCACACCGGCAACGGTCGGAGTGCGCCTGCACCGCGCCCGGCGCGCCCTGCGCGTGGCGCTGGAAGAGGAGGGGCGGTATGCCTGACACGTGGCCAACGCTGCTTGAGGATGTTGGCGCGTTTGACCCGCCGGATGATCTTCGCGAGCGTGTCGAGCGTCGCCGCAGCCACGAGACGCTGACCGCTCCGCGGCGTCGCCACCCGTACAGGCTGTTGGTCGGTTCGATCGCCGCCACGGCCGGCGTCGCCACGGTGATTGTGCTGCTGGCGCTCGCGGCTCACTCACACAGCACACCGGCTCCGGCTTCGGTTGCCTCGAAGGCGGAAGCCATGTCGATCGCAAAACACGATGGCTTCATGGTGCAGCCCACCACGCACGGGATTCTGCTCACCTGCAACCGCACGGCGTTGGACTTCACGGAGAGCCTGTCGCACGCCCCCGATCCCGCCGGAGCGATCGTGCCTCAATATGGTCTTTCCATCAACGACCGCAGGCTGAAGTCAACAGTCCGCGGCCGCGGCGGCGGTATTCTGCTGCTCTTGGCGCTGCCCAGCGCGGCGGACGCGAGGCGCTGTGCCGCCGCTGGTATCTACGGCGCGCAGCACTATGAGGGGCAAACGCCCGGGACGACGGTGCCGTACAGAATGTTCAGCGCCGTCACCGTCGATCTCAACCCACCAGCCGGCGAGTTCGACACCTACATCGCCCAAGGGCGCATGCTCGCGGTCGGAACCACCTACAACGAGGCACAAGCGACCATAGCCGAGGCCGACCTGCGACAACTTCTCTCCCAGATTGCTCACTGAGTCGCCAGCGAAATCCCTGCGCCGCGCCGTCCGGGTATTGAATGGGTTCCCGACGTACCAGTCGGAGCAGCGCCAAATCCGCGAGGGCGCAATACCGCGCGGAGACCATTGCTCAAGGCACGGGCCGCCGGCCTCAGCCAGCCGCAGTAGCGCGAGAGCCCGGTTGGAGAGCAGCGATCGGGAAGCCGGGCGTCGCCAGCATGCGGCCGTCGCGTGTGACGATGACCGCCTCATACGGCGTTTCGTCGACCATCGCCAGGCCGCGCTCGCCGCGGACGACGAGCGCCGTGGCGTAAGCGTCGGCCAGCGCCAGATCCTCTCCGACGACGGTCGCCTGGAGCAGCCGTGCAGCCGGCAGGCGGTCGTGCGGGTCGAGCAGTTCGCAGGTTCGCTCGTAGCCACCAGATGTCGCGATCGCTTCGCGCACGTCGGCAACGCAGACCAGGCGCTCGGGGTCACCCGGGTCGCGTACGCCGATCCGCCACGGGGCCGTGCCGAAGCACGCGACGTCGCCACCGGCGTTGACCATGGCGGCCGACACGCCGCCCTCACGCAGGCATCTAGCCGCCCGCTGTGCCGCCCAGCCCTTGACCAGCCCGGTCGGGTCGAAGCCGCCCGGCATCGCCCACGGATCGAAGAACCCGCCGGTCAGCCGCGCCGCACGGGCGGAGAGTTCGAGCACCTCGAGCATGTCGGCGGGTAGCTCCTCCTCCCGCAACTCGCCGCGGCGGTGACGCGAGAGAGCGCTGCCCGCCTTGAACGTCGAGAACGTCTCGTCGGCGGCGTGCAGGACGGCGCACGCGTCGGCGATCGCGGCCGCGGCATCTCCGCTTCCCGGATCGACGCTGATGCTGACCGCCGTGCCCATCACATGCTCGACGTGCGTGATCACGCGTTCAGCCCCGCCTTGTCGATCGCCGCCTGCAGCGACTGCTGGTAGGCGTCGCTGGTGTAGGTGGCTCCGCTGACGCCCTGGATGTGCGCACTCTGGGCGGCGATCGTCTCGCGGATCAGCACCGGCGCGGCGGTCTGGTCGATCTGCACCGAGTGCCCATCGTTGGCGATGAAGGTGGAGAAGCCGACCCTGGTGATGCGGCCGTTCCTGATCGTGAGCTTGACCTGCAGCTGGCCGTACTGATCGGTGGCCAGGCTGCCGGTGACCGTCCTTGCTGCCGGCTTGGTGGACGCGGCCCGCGTCGACGCGCTGCTCGCGGCAGTGCCCGGTGTCGTCTCCTCGGCGGCGGACGCCGTCGAGCCCGTACCGCTCCCGGCGGCCGCAGAGTTGCCCGCAACCGCCACTTGCTGCGGCGTGCTCGGACGCGGCAGCGCGATCACGCCCGCAATACCCAACACCGCGCCTCCGGCAATCATGCTCGCCCGCCGCATCAGAACGCGAACTCCTCGTGGTGGATGTGGTCGCGGCGCATGCCGAGGTAGCGGGCGACGGCGATGAAGCGATCGGTGAAGCCCGCCGGGCCGCAGATGTAGAGCTCACGCTCGCCCAGGTCGGGCACCAATGCCCGCACGAGTTCAGGGGTGAGCGACACCTGATGGCGGTCGCCGACCAGTCGGTGCAGCCGCCCGCCGCGGCGCTCGACGAGCTCCGCCACCTCCTCGTCCAGCACCAGCTCCTGCTCCGTGGTGGCGCGCAGGATGACGTCGACGTCGGCATGGGCGGGCAGATCCTCGAGCATGGCGCGGATCGGCGTCACGCCGACGCCGGCCCCGACCAGAAGCAGCTTGTCGCGCTCTGCGGCGTGGCGGGTGAAGGCGCCGTACGGACCCTCAACGGCAACGCGCGTGCCGGGCGTGATGCGGGCCAGCTGGCCGGAGTGGTCGCCGAGATCCTTGACGGTGACGCGCAGGTAGGGCGGCATCGGCATGGCCGAGAGCGAGTAGGGGTGCGCCTGCCACCAGATGCCCGGCCGCAGGAAGCGCCACTGCATGAACTGGCCCCCGTTGACCCGCAGCCGGTCGAGGTGGTGGCCCTTCAGCACCAGCGAGACGGTGCCGGAGCCTTCCGGATAGACGGCGACGACGCGGAGGCGGTGATACGCGCTGCGCCACACCGGGACGAGCAGCCGGTACCACATGACGGCCGCGAAGACCAGCGCGTACAGGCCGATCCACCAGAGCTTGGCGACCGGGTCGGAGACGAAGCTCGCGCCCGTCCAGACTTGGTGGAAGAAGCTGAGGATGATGGCGGCGTAGGTCGTGAGGTGGACGAGCCACCACGCCTCGTGGCTGATACGCCGGCGAGCGATTCGGTAGGAGGTGACGCCCGCGGCCATCAACAGGACGAAGCCGGCCGTCGCCATCAGCATGCCGGGCAGCGTGGTCAGGATCACCCAGAACTCGTGCAGCGCGCCCCGCGAGGCGGCCTGGGCGTACCCGAGCGTGATCAGCAGGCCGTGGGCGACGATCAGTGCCAGCGCGATCGGCGCGAAGCGGCGGTGCAGGCGCACGAGCTTGTCGTGCCCGAGCGAGCGCTCGATCGCGGGCAGGCGCGAGATCAGCAGCACGACGACCAGCATCAGGTAGGTGCCGGCAAGGGCCGAGAGGCGGCCGCCGAAGGTTGCGAGGCCGCCCGCCTTCGACAGATCGCCGAACGATTCCGTCCGCACGCTCAGCGCGAGCGTCATCCCGAGACCGATGCCGATCAGCCAGGAGACGACGTCCGCATGGCGCCGGTTGGGCGCATGACGCGGGCGGTGGTGCAGCGTTGGCACCCAGCGGTAGCCGCGCCGCACCGGCGCACCGGCGGCGTCACGGCAGTACGCCCGCGGCCGGGAGGCACCCTGGTGGGTAGAGGTAGCCATGCCCGCAGTATCGGCGAGCAACCTGAGAGACGGCTGGGAATGGCGTTGAGGTTTGATGAATGCGGCGGCGTGGCGGGTTGCCTAACGCGGGTTAAAAGGTCGTTGTTGGACCAGGCGCGATTGTGATGCAGGAGATTTCCAACGGATTCGGAACAGACATGCAATGTATGTCACTTACGAGCCTCATATCACCCTTCGCAGACTGCGGCGCCGGGCGCCGCTCACGGCCTCGCTGATCATCGCGATCGTGGCGATTGCCTGGTTGGCGTCGGCCGGTGCAGCACGTGCGGCCGGAGCTCCGGACACGTGCACTCCCGGGCCGAACGCAGGCCGTGCCAAAGCGACCGTGAATGCGGGAATTGGCGTGTCGAAGTCCTCGTCGAGTGGCATCTCGCACCTGATCACGATCACGGCCGCACGAAACATCTGGGGCTGGCAGGAAGGCGGACAGCTAGTGGCGGGCGTTGACACGCTGCAGCAGGAGCTCGACGCGCTGGCTGCGATCACTGTACCCGGAACCGCCTCTTCGGAGGGCGTGCCGGTGCACTTCGCGACGGTGCCTGGCTACACGCCCAACACCGGTTCCTACCCGGCTGGTTCCACCGCAGGCAACATTTACCCGTCGTTCGCCCTGCTGAGCTGCTTACGGAATGCCTACGGCTCGGAGGTCGGAATGGACTACGGCGCCGTCTATCCCAACTCGCTGGCCGGTGAGACGCCCGCCCAGCTGAAACAGAACACGTGCGACACCGAGCAGACGTTCATCAACCATGGTTTCAATCGCAGCTGGGGTGCGTTCGCCTATGCCAACGGACAGGTCTCGAGTACCGCACAGAGCGTGGTCGCCTCCTGCTTCGGCTTCGGCCGCGCCTACGGCAGCGGCGTCAATAGCCTCTCGACGCTGGTGAACGCGCCGTACATCCTGCACACGCTGTCGCTCAACGGCGGCAGCTGCAGTGTGCGCGGGCTTGCCTGTTCCTCGGTGTTCGCGCGGACCTACGTGCCGCCGGTAACGATCACTAACGCCCTCGTCCAGGGAGCCCGGGTGTGGAGCTCGATCCAGTTCTACCACCTGCTGAACGGCTCCCGTCAGAAGGGCAACCTGACCTGGGACTGCACCAACCCGAATCCCGCCTACCACTGGACCAGCCGCGGTGAATTCTATTGCGAGAGCGACCTCACCCACGCGGTCTCGAACGCGCTAACGCAGCTGGCCGCGGGCAACTTCCTGTTCGTCGACCCGGCCACGGGCGCCACCATCGCCGGCCGCGGGAAGCCGACCGGGGCCATGTGATCTGCCATCCGCACGCTGGCGCGGTCTGACCGTCACGTAACGCGCCACATCCTTCGGTCGATTGCCATGATGATCACGGCTTGCCCGTCGAGGTCTGCGTCGTGGGACCTGGTCATGCCGAGCCGTTCGGCGACGCTGAGCGAGGCGGTGTTCTCCGGGTTGATAACGGAAATCAGCCGGTCGGTGACCAGATGGTCGAACCCCCACGTGATGGCAGCCGTCGCGGCCTCCGTCGCGTAGCCCTGACCCCATGCGTGACGGGCGAGCTTCCAGCCCACCTCGACCCCGAACCAGCCCTCCGGGTTCCATAGCCCGACCCGGCCGATCACCACGCCGTCCGCCTTCCGTTCGACCACCCAGTTGCCGTACCCCCGAAGCACCCAGTGGCCGGCATGGAAGGCCATCGCACGCCAGCTCTGCACGCGGTCGAGCACGCCTTCGAGATACCGTTGCACCTCCGGATCGGCCGACATCGCCGCGTGGGCATCGAGATCCTCCTCGCGCCATTCGCGCATGACGAGTCGCGGCGTCTCCAGTCGCGGGATCACAGGGGCCGGCACCTGATCGGTCGGTCGCGCGCCCTCGCCATCCTGATCACTGAACACGTCGGGACTCTACGCCGGTTGGTATCGTGGCTCGGTGACGGCGGGCGAGTTCGAGTGGGACGAGTCGCTCTACTGTGGCAGTGCCGCCTACTACGCGACCGGGCGGCTGCCCTACCCACAGGCGATGGCCGAGGCGCTCGCGGCCGAGCTCGACCTGGATGGGCACGGCCGGCTGCTGGACGTGGGGTGCGGGCCCGGCAGCCTGGCGCTGCTGCTTGCGCCGCTGTTCGACCAGGTGGTAGGCGTCGACGCCGACAGGGAGATGATCGAGGCGGCCCGTCGCGAGGCCGCGGGACGCGGCGTGGTGAACGCCGAGTGGGTCGTCGCGCGCGCCGAGCAGTTGCCGGCCGAGCTCGGCCGCTTCCGGGTCGCGACGTTCGCTCAGTCGTTTCACTGGATGGACAGGCCCCGCGTCGCTCAGGTCGTGAGCGACATGATCGAACCCGCCGGAGCGTGGGTGCACGTCGGTGCGACCACCCACCGAGGAGTTGAGGAGGAGCATCCGCCCGCGCCCTCGCCGCCGCGCGAGCAGATCGCAGAGCTGGTTCGCGGCTACCTCGGCCCTGGTCGCCGCGCCGGCCGCCAAGTCCTTCCCACCGGTACGGCGAAGGACGAGGAAGCGGTGATGCGCGCCGCCGGCTACCCCGAACCGCTGCGGGTGATGGTGCCACGCGGCGAGGTGTTCCGCCGCAGCGAGGACGACATCGTCGCCTCCGTCTACTCGCTGTCGTCGGCCGCGCCGCACCTCTTCGGCGACCGCCAAGCCGCCTTCGAGGCCGACCTGCGAGAGCTCCTGCGCAGATCATCGCCCTCCGGCCGCTTCTACGAGCGGGCACGGGACATCGAGCTCGTGATCTGGCGCAGAGCGCCCTGATAGCTACGGCGCTCGCCTGCCCCAGCAGGCGTGCACCACCTCTCGCTGGAGCCAGAACGTCGGATCGGCAAGGGCCGCGGTCATCACCTCGACCTCGCGTCGAGACGCCTCGTCAGCACCGCCGAGCTCGTTGATGACCTCCAGGGTCGGGATCCACCATCTCGCCCAGGGCGATCCTCCCCGCACCACCTCGGTGGAGGCTTCATTGCGCAGCTCCTGGAGCCCACAGCGCTCGAACAGCACCGGCAGCTTCTGGCCGAACACCTTGTCGTAGCCGCGGGGCGTCCACCAGTCGCCGTCTTGCCAGACCCGCTGATAGTCGTGGTAGCGCGGGTGCGCAGGATCAACGGGAGCGGCCGTCCCCCAATCGCAATCCTCGTCGAACAGCCAGCCACCGGGACGCAGGGACTCCGCCATGCGCCTGATCGCCTGCTCCTGGACGCCTTTGAGATGAAACAGCATCAGCCGCGAACAGACCAGATCGAACGGCTCGCCCAGCAGATCGAGCGGGTCGTCGAGGATGCTGTGCTGGATCACCTCGAGATTGGGGACGTCCAGCCTGGTCAGGTAGCGGGTGTCGATGTCGGTCGCGACAACCTGGCCGGTCGGCCCCACCTGCTCGGCCAGCCACACCGCCATCGAGCCGCGCCCCGCTCCGACCTCCAGACATCGCCACCCCGGCTGCACGAAGGAGCGCCGACGGCGCGACGACGGATCGTAGATCTGCTCCAGCAGATCCAGCCGTTCATCCTCGGCGGACTCCCTGCCCGCGGCGGCCAGGCGGTAGTCAGGGTGCTGCGAGGAGGTCGGCTCCGCCACGTTCGAGAGCGTAGCCCCGCCGACTGGGCGGCACAAACGGACGCTCGCGCAGCCCTCAGCGGCCGAAAATGTTGTCCCATGCGGTCGGGTCGTCGGGATAGAACCAGCGCTCGACCTGTTGTCCCTGCCGGTAGCGAAAGACGTGCACCACGCGGGTCTGCACATCGACGCCGTCGCGACGTGCGCCCATCGTGCTCACCGCGCATACGTGCTGGTCGCTCGCGAACACGTCGTGCTCCTCGAGCCAGAACCCAAGCCCTCGTACCTCGGTGAGGAAGGCAATGACCGCTCCGCGCCCCTGGAGATCACCCGCCATGCGGTGGTCGCCGGGAACGTGCCAGATAACATCGGGCGCGATCAGCTGCTCGAGCAGACCGAAATCGCCGGCGCGAAAGGCGTCTGCCGTGCGCCTGTAGGCGAGTGCATCGGGATGATCACCTGTCACGACAGCAGCACATTACAACGCGTCGCATGTGGCTCCGCGTACCGGCGCCATCTTCTCTGGGAGCCGCTAGTGGCGTACGATACGTCTATGCTCGGCGTGTTGTCACTCAAGCTGCTGCTCTCGTCGCCCGACGTGATCGTCCATGACCCGGCTCGCCGGTATCGGGCTGAAGCAGGTCTGGCCGATGCGGTGGCAGCGTTACCGCCGTGGCCGCGCGGCATCATGCAGCGTGGCCTACTCCGGGCTAACAGTGTTCTTGTCGGAGCGTACGTCGCACCGGAACACCGGGCATGCCCGCTCGCCAGCGCCGTCTGGGAAACCACCGGCAAGGAACCAGCCTCGATGTACCAGGTGCAGCTCGGACTCGCCGAGCTCGGGCTCGACTCTGACCAGACGAGCACGTTCGTCGCCGCGTTCGACGAATGGGCGATCGCCTGCGAGCACGTCCGCAGGGACGCTGACGGAACCACGGTGCTCACCCACGGTGGCCGATCAGAACTCCTGCGGCTCTTCGAGAACGCCAACCGGGTCGACGCGTAGCGCGAACAACCACCGCGTCCGTCGGCCCATTCACGCAGGAATACTGCCCAGACGCTCTAAGTCGGGCAATTATGGACGCTGTAACGGCAATCACCGAGCCCGCGGAGGGTCGCTGACAGATGGGGACTGCGGTTACGATTGGTGGGCCGCCGCGCGCGAGACGGGTGTTGAAGCGCTGTCTCGGCCGGGCGGTAGAGAGGATGCCATGACAACCGTGTGTCGTGGGTGGGTGACGTGACTCCGCCGCCGTTTGACCAGGACGAACTGGCGGCACACGTCGCCTTGCGCCGCCGCAAGCGGGGACGGATGAGCCGCCGCCGTAGCCGTCGCTCGTTCTGGGCGAGCGTCGCGCTTGCGTGCGCGTTGATCGTCGGCGGGGCGGTCAGCGCCGCCACGGTGACGGCCGGGATCTACATCTACAGCCAGGTGCACGGCCTCGATATCAAGAAGCTGAAACCTGACTATCCGGGCCAGAACACGATCATCTATGACCGCTACGGCGGCAAGCTCGCCACCGTTGCCTCAGTGGAGAACCGCACCCACGTCACCTCCAGCCAGATCTCGCCGTGGCTGAAGGAGGCGACGGTGGCGATCGAGGACCGCCGCTTCTATCAGCACGGCGGCGTCGACTACGTGGGCGTCCTGCGCGCGATCCTGGACAACATCAATGCGGGCCACGTCGTGCAAGGCGCGTCGACGATCGAGCAGCAGTTGGTCAGGCAGCTCTATCTGAACGACTCCCAGACGCTTTCGCGCAAGGTCAAGGAGGCATACCTGGCCGACCAGTTAGCTAACCAGTGGTCGCGTGACAAGATCCTCAGTACCTATATCGACGTCGTCCAGTACGGCGCTGTCACCTACGGCTGTGAGGCCGCGGCCGAGGCCTTCTTCGGCGTCCACTGCAAGCATCTCAACATCCGCCAGTCGGCGATGATCGCCGGCCTCCCGCAGTCGCCCACAAACTACAACCCCACCGTCTATCCGGCCGCTGCGCTCGTGCGCCGTAACGAGGTGCTGACCGCCATGCAGTCGATCGGCTACATCTCCTCGATCCAGCTCCAGCAGGCGGTCGGCCGGAAACGTGCCTGCAGCGCCGGTCTGCCGGGCGCGCCCGCCACGGTCAGTTCGCGCGCCGCCCTACGCTGCCTGCGCCTGCACCCGAGCTATCCCTACGGCGAGGTCAAGCAGCCCTACTTCGTGCAGTACGTCAAGCACCTGATCACGAAGCGCTACGGCGCTGCGGCGCTCGCCACGGGCGGGCTGCGCGTGGACACCACGATCGACCCGAAACTCCAGGCCGCGGCCCAGCAGGCATTCCACGCCTATCTGGACCGGCCGGGGCTGCCGGCGGCGGCGCTGGTCTCGATCGATCCGCGCACCGGTGAGATCCTGGCCTTTGACGCCTCGACCAACTACCGCAAGACCAAGTTCGATCTGCCGGCGCAGGCACGACGGCAGGCAGGCTCGAGCTTCAAGCCCTACGGGCTGGCGGCGGCCATGGTCGACCTCGGCATCGACCCCGAGACGACGGAGTACTCAAGCCAGGCCCCGTTCAACTACCCGATCCCGGGATGCGTGGGCGCGCCGTCATGCATCTGGACGGTCAACAACGCAGAGTCGAACCTGGCCGGCAACTTCAACCTGCACGTGGCGATGGACGGCTCGATCAACGCCGTGTTCGCTCGGCTCTCGGCCGACATCGGCCCCACCCGCACTGTCAACATGGCCTACAACCTCGGCATCCCGCGATCCGACCACCTGCCCAAGGTCTACTCGATCATCCTTGGCACCGGCCTGGTCTCGCCGCTCGATATGGCCGGCGCCTACTCCACCTTCGCCGCCAGCGGTATTCACCACGATCCGCTGGCGATCACGGACGTAACCGCGCCCACCGGCGCCACCATCTCCTCCACCCCCGCCTCCAAGAATCCCGGCCGGCGGGCGCTTCCCGCTTGGGCCGCCTCGGAGATGAACCAGATCCTCTACGACAACATCTACACGTGCCCCAGCGGCCTTTGCACCGGCAGCGCAGCGGCGCTCAGCCCCTACCGCCCGGCGGCCGGCAAGACCGGTACCGTCGAGGCGCACCTTGACGCCTGGTTCTGCGGCTACACGCCCAACCTCACCACCTGCGTCTGGATGGGCTTCCCGCAGGGCGAGATCTCGATGATTCCCGCGGTCGGATCGGCCTACTCGTTCGGCGGCGGCTATCCCGCGCTGATCTGGCATAACTTCATGACCGCCGCGCTGGCCGCTGAGCCCACCAAGTTCCCGGCCACGTCGTTCCCCGTCGTTCCGGCACCGCTGGGCGCCTACAAGCCGTTCACCTCACAGTTCCAGCTGTACACGGCGCCGGCTCCGCCGCCTCCCACGGGCGGTGGCGGCAAACACAACACCGGCAACAGCAATGGCAACGGGAACGGCAACGGCGGCGGGAATGGCAACGGCGGCGGGAAGCCCCCGCACTGACCGGGCGACGACCAGGCTTTACGCGGCGCACGGAAAGGGGTGCCGCGCCCTGTACACGAGCGCGACACCCCGGTTCACCCCCGACTACAGCCGCGCTGACTACGCGCTGGCGGGGATCTTGCCGGCCAGCTTCTCGGAGATGGTGGTGACCGTCTCCAGCGCGGCCTTCTCCTGCTTCAGGTTCTCACCGAGCAGGTTGGCAACGTCGGTCTCGCCGAGCGCCTTTGCCGTCGTGATCAGGCCGGTGTACGCCGCCATCTCGTAGTGCTCGGTGCGAGCGGCTGCGCCGGTCAGGAACATGTCGAGCACGTCCGTGCTCGGCTCCTCGGATGTCACGAACTCGTCGTGCTCCTTCTTGATGCCGTCGATGCCAGGGCACTTCTCGGCCTTGGCGGGCTCACCCACCATCTCGAATGCCTTCTCGATGTTGGTCACGTGCTGCTTGGTCTCGCCGAGGTGCTTCTCAAACGCGTCGCGGAGTGTGGAGTCAGTTGCTTCCTGAGCCAACTTGGGAAGCGCCTTGACCAGCGTGCGCTCCGCGTAGAGGATGTCGCCCAGCTCGTGCAAGAACAGTTCTCGGGGATCGTTCACAGGTTCCTCCTATTGGGGTACTCGGTCTTCCTACGACTGCCCCATGCCGCTCTCGACGAAACGCACTTCGCTCTGACACTTGCGCGTCCCGCAGCCGCGTCCGAAGATGCATCACATGCGCAAGGGGCTGACGCCGGAGCAGCTGGGAGATCTGCTGGAGCTGCCGCTGCTGGCCGTGCTCGCGACCTACCGGCGCGACGGTACGGTGCTGCTCTCGCCGGTGTGGCATGAGTGGCGCGACGGCGGCTTTCAGGTGATGACGGGGTCGCGGGACGGCAAGGCAGGGCATCTGCGTCGCAATCCACGCGCGAGCATCGTCGTCTGCGACGACGGCCCTCCCTACCGCGGCATCGAGATCCGCACCACGGCGCGTCTCACCCCGCTGGAAGACGGGTCGGTTGTCTCCCGCATCGCCGCCCGGTATCTCGGGCAGGAGGCGGGTGAGCGGTACGCCGAGAGCGCCGGCGATGACCTGCTGATCCGCCTCGAGCCGGGCCAGCTGCGCGCCTGGGACTTCTCCGACTACTTCACCTGAAGGGGCGGCATTCGCGGTGCCGCGGGTCAAGCGGCCGGATTGTTGCGCCGATGACTAGTGCGAAGGCCATGACCGGTTTGCCACAAAGCGCCGAGGATTCATCCGTGCCCGCCATCGGCGCGTTGCCGCGCCGTGGCCGTGTGCGGAGCCTGTGGGAAGCTGCGCGCGCGCTCTGGAGACGCGAGGAGGGCAGCAGGCGCCGGCGCGAGGTGGAGCTGGCCCGGATCCTCGACCTGTTCGAGGAGTACGTCTACGCCGGCGCGATCACCCCGGACGGGCGCTACGTGCACCACGCGTCGATGTCGACCATCGAGGGACTGATCGGCGGCTCCGCCCCGCCCGACGTCGACGCTGGACGGTTCTGGGAATCGCGCATCGCGCCCGCCGACTGGGCGCAGTACGAGGCCTTCAACCGCTCCCTGCTGGACGGCCGGGACGCCGAGGTGACGTATCGCGTGGCCGGGCTGGACGGCGCTACGCGGGTTCTGCGCGACCGCGCCCGCCCGCGTCGCCTGGCCGACGGCAGCGTCCGCGTCGAGGGCATCATCTCCGACATCACCGCGCGCGAGGAGACCGCTGCCCGCCTGGACGAGGCAAGCGACCGCTTCACCAGCCTGCTGGACGTGGTCGGCGCCCACGTCTACCTCGCGCTCGGGCACCCCGACGGTCAGATGCAGGAATTGTTTCAGGGGCCCGGCGGCGATCGGCTGCTCGGCGGCGCAGAGCCCGACCCCGAGATGACCAACTGGGACGCGGCCGTGCACGCCGACGATCGGCCCGCCTACGACGCCTTCAACCGCGCGCTGGCCCGGGGCGAGGACTCGGAGGTCACCTACCGACTGATCGGGGCCGACGGGGTCACCCGCTGGGTGCACGACCGCGGCGCGTGTCGCCCGCGCCCGGACGGCACGTTCGAGGTGAGCGGGATCGTGTCCGACGTGACCGAGCGGCGGCGGCTCGAGGATGAGCTGCGGCGGAGCATGCGGGACATGAAGATCGCCCACCGCGACCTGGAGCGGGCTCGTGCGGACGCCGAGGTGCGGGCGGGCACCGACGAGCTCACCGGCACTTTCAACCGGCGCCACTTCGCTCAGATCGCCACGGAGACGCTCGCAGCAGGCGCCCCCGTGTGCGGCCTGCTCCTGCTCGACGCAGATCACTTCAAGCAGATCAACGACGCCTACGGTCACGCCGTGGGCGACGCCGTGCTGATCGACCTCGCCCACCGGCTGAGCGCCGGCCTCGAGCCCGGAGACGTGCTTGCGCGCTGGGGCGGCGAGGAGTTTGCGATCCTGCTGCCCGGCGCCTGCTCAGCCGAGCAACTCATCCAGCGGGCCGAGCGCTTCCGCCTCGCCGTCAGCGACTCCCCGATCGTGCGCGACGACGTCCATCTCGACCTCACCATCTCGGTCGGCGGTGCCCTCGCACCCAACCACGGAGCGACCCTCGATGCGCTCCTGGAACGGGCGGACAGCTGCCTGTACGAAGCCAAGCACCGCGGGCGAAACTGCGTATCGCTGCGCCCCGGCAAAACGCGTTCTGCCGACGCGCCGAACGCCGCTCCCAACGCGGTCGAGCTGGCACGGGCGCTGGCGTTCACCTCCAGCCTGCGGGACGGCATCCCGCAGGAGCACGCAGAGGAGGTCGCCCGGCTGGCCGGCCTGACCGCCGAACGGCTGGCGCTGTCCGGTCCCGTGGTGCAGCGCTGCCGGCTGGCCGGATGGCTGCACGACGTCGGCAAGCTCGCGGTGCCCGAACAGATCCTGAACAAGCCGGCGCCGCTGAACGACACCGAGTTGGACGTGATGCGGACGCACTCCGCCGTTGGGGCGGACATCGTTCACCGCATCCCCACGCTGCGGCAGGCCGCCCCCGCCGTGCGTCACCACCACGAGCGCTACAGCGGTGCCGGCTACCCCGATGGTCTCGCCGGGCAGGCCATCCCGATCGAGGCTCGCATCATTGCCGCGGCGGATGCCTACGCGACGATGACGGCCGACCGCCCCTACTCGCCCGCGCGCACCCCGCAGGAGGCCACGGCCGAGCTGCGCCGAAGCGCCGGCTCCCACTTCGACCCCGCCGTGGTCGAAGCGCTGCTCGCGGTGCTCGGTCTCGACGACCAGGTCGAGCTCGACGCAGCCTGATCAGCCTTCGGTTGTACGCGATCCACGAGATCCGACGGCTCGCCGTACGCGACGCCTCACGGACAGCGCCGCGGCCGCCGCGTTCGCGCCACAGGCTCCGTGGACGCCCCCGCCCGGGTGGGCGCTCGCGCTTGCCAGGAACAGGTCGGCGACCGGTGTCGCGTAGCGCCGCATGCCGGCCATCGGCCTGAACACGAACTGCTGGTGCAGCTGCGCGGTGCCGCCGTTCACGGCGCCGCCGACCAGGTTTCGATCGGCCTGCTCGATCGTGCGCGGCGTCAAGACGTGCCGTTCGATGATGAGGTCGCGGAACCCGGGCGCGAGCCGCTCGATGCGGTGCTCGACGCGCTCGCACATCGCCGACTCGTCGGCCTCATCCCAGGCGCCGGTGACGACGCCGGCCTCGTCGGCGTTGATGGTCTGGGGCACGTGCGTGTAGGCCCATGCCGACTCGGCACCGGCCGGCTGCCGCGTCGCGTCCACCATCGAGTACTGGCCCATCACCAGGTACGGCTCGGCCGGCACCCTTCCGGTCGCCATCGTCGCGGCGTTTCGGGTCAGCTCGTCCATGCTCTCGGCGACGTGGATGGTTGGCGCTTCGCGGGCGTTCTCAGCCGTCCACGGGATTGGCGCCCGCAGCGCCCAGTCGACCTTGACCGTCGCGCTGTCGTACTCAAAGCGCTCGATGCGCCGGGACACGGCGTCAGGCACCCAGCGCGGCTCGATCAGGCTCTGGTAGAGCTGCGGTGCGCCGACCGCGGCCAGCACGGCACGGTGCGCGGACACGAGGTCTCCGGCCAGTGTGCGCACACCGGTGGCGCGGCCGTTTTGCACCTTGATCCGCTCGACCGGCGTCCCGCAGATCACGCGCCCGCCCTTCGCCTCCAGCCGGGAGACGAGCGCAGCGGTCAGCTGTCCCGCGCCCCCCTCCGGCACGGGGAACCCGACGGTTCGCGCCAAGCCGACCAGCACCCAGCCGAACATCCCGCTACCCGGAGCCTCGGGCGAGAGGTCGGCGTGCAGCGCGTTGCCCGCGATCAGGCGGGCGGCCAGCGGGCTCAGCCGCAGCTCGGCGACCAGGCGGCGAAGCGGCAGAGCCGTGAACCGGGCGAAGTCCATGGTGGCTGCGAGACGCAGCCGGCGGGCGATCGTGGCAGCGGCGCGCACAGGCGGAAACGGGGCGGTGAGGCCGGCCAGCACGGTGTCGCCGACCCGGTCCCAGAGGTCGATCATCTCCGTCCATCCCGCCCGATCAGCCGGCTCGAGCGTGGCCAGCGTCTGCTCGAGCGTCCCCAGCGCCGGGCAGCTGCCGTCGAGGGCCGGGTGAGCAACCACCATCGGCCCGCGCATCCAGCGCAGGCCCCAGTCCTCGAGTGACAGCCGGCCGATGGCCGGCGATGCCGCAGCCAGCGGGTAGAAGCTCGAGAAGAGGTCGTTGACGAAGCCGTCGGCCGTCAGGCGGCCACTTCGCACGGCGCCGCCGGGGCTATCGGATGCTTCCAGCACGACAACGCTCCAGCCGGCGTCGGCCAGGACGTTGGCGGCCACCAGGCCGTTGGGCCCGGAGCCGATCACGATCGCGTCGACGTCCATTCCGCTTCTCCTACCCTTCCCGTTCGATTCGCGAACCGGCGGCGTTTGGGTGCCCTCCTCCGCGGGCACTGGGGGACCGTGGCGACTAACTTGCGACTCGTTCCCTACACCCAGGATCAGGTGTTCGCCGTGTTGAGCGACCCGGAACGATACGCAGGTTGGGTCGTGGGTGCGACGAAGACGCGCACGATCGATCCGGAGTGGCCGCAGCCAGGAAGCCGTTTCGCCCACCGGCAGGGCGCCGGGCCGCTGCACATCGAGGACATCACCGTGGTGCGCGAGGTGGAGGCCCCCAACAGAATCGTGCTGGAAGCGAAGATCCGCCCGCTGTTGACCGCTCAGGTGACACTCACGCTCGATCCGCTGTCGCGGGGCACCCTGGTCACGATGGAGGAGGTGCCGATCGGGGGCCCGGTGAGTCGGCTGGGACGCCTGCTCGAAGGGCCGCTGCACATGCGAAACCGCCGAGCGCTGCGACGGCTCGAGGGACAGCTGGCCGACGTCGAAGCTGGCACACGGGTGTAGCGACGTCGAACAGAGTCAAACGCGGCGGGTGCTCGACATCGACCCTTCGCGCGACGCCGCGCTGGAAGCGCTATGCGACCGATATATCTAACCGTCGTGATATGCACCGACGTTTCGGCGGTGACGGGCAGGGGCACACGGTGTGTCGATGGTACCAACGCTTCATGAGCGGTTTCGGGCAATACCGACGGAGGTCGGGAGACTTCGAAAGAAGATGCTCCTATTCGTCCGCAGTGAATGCCGTGGATGCTGCTCGCAGCAGTTTGCCGATGACCTCGCCCTCGTCTTCACGGAGGCGTGCGCAAACGCGGTGATACACGCATATCCCGGCGACTCGCACGGCTGGATCGAGGTTGAGGCACGGGTAACAGACGGCCTCTTGACGATGGACGTCGTTGATGACGGAGTTGGGCTGGCCGCTGACGCGTGTTCGAGCGGCCGCGGCCTGGGGTTCAACCTGATGCGCGGATTGGCCGACGTGAAAGTTACGTCTCGAGCATGTGGCGGCACCAGGGTACGGCTGACGCTGCCGTGCCGATGACGTCAGGGGTAAGGACGTTTGGGATCGACCGCCATGGGTACGGTGACAGAGACGGTACGCGTCCCGGGCCACGGAGATGGGACACGGCTTCACACACTGCCATAGCGCGTTCGCTAGGGCGGACACCATCTTCGGAAGGACCCTTGTTGAGCACGCGTAGCATGGATAGTTTCGAAGGGCGCGAGCTCTTCGATTCCAGCGGTTACAAGATCGGCGATATCGAGACGGTGTTTAGCGAAGACGGGCTGGGGTTCGCGCTCGTGAAGTCCGGTCTGTTCGGCACGATACGCCGTCTGGTGCCGCTGAACGATGTCCGCGAGTCGGGCGACGAGCTGGTCGTGCCGTACTCCAAGGACAAGGTCAAGCTGGCTCCCCCCGCCAAAGGCGACAAGCGCCTATCTCAGGCCACGAGGGAGCGGCTCTGATGCTGACCGCCCCCAGGTAGGCGGCTCGCAAACCGGCGGCGAGCAACCCGCTCCCGCCCATCACTCGAGAGGAACGAGATGCAACAGGAACAGTCATCCGGGTCAGTGGTCACAGACAAGGTGGACCAGGCCACAGAGGTGATCTCGGCTCGCACCAGCGATGCTGTCGAGCAGGGACGTGGCGCCGTGCAGCGCCAGGTGGGTCAGCGGTCGGCGCAGTTGGGTGATCAGATCGGCGCCGCGTCACACACGATCCGCCGGGTGGCCGAGCAGGCGCGAATTGACGGGAACGATCAGCAGGCGCGTTTGGCAGACGAGGCTGCGAAGCGCGCAGAGCGGGTCAGCAACTACCTGGGTAACGTTGACCCCGAGCGCCTCATGTCAGACGCGGAGGACTTCGCCCGCCGGCAGCCGTGGCTGGTTGCTGGAGTCGGCCTGGTCGCCGGCTTCGCGTTGGCACGTTCGCTGAAAGCGTCGAGCGGGCGGCGCTCTGCGCGTCTGTACACATCCGCCAATCGACCGGCCTATGGTGATGTGTCACGCCAGACCTCCGTCTACGGAAACGGCATGACGAGCGCGGTAGGGGAGCCCAGCCGTGAGTCGTGACCTCGACCTGGCCAGTGGTGAACGCGAGAAGCGTCAGGAATCCGTCCCGGAGTTGGTCAAGGAGCTGACGCGTGACATCTCCGAACTCGTGCGCCAGGAGATCGAGCTGGCACGGGTAGAGATGACCGAGAAGGGCAAGAAGGCCGGGCTCGGCGTCGGCATGTTCGGCGGCGCGGCGGTGCTCGGAATGGCGGTAGTCGGTGGCTCGATGGCAACGATCATCATCCTGCTCGACCTGGCGATGCCCCTGTGGCTCGCAAGCCTGGTCACGACCGTTCTATACGCCGCAGCCGCTGCGGTGCTGGCGCTGCGCGGTCGCGACGAGTTGAAGGAAACCGGCGCTCCCATCCCGGAGCGCACCAAGCAGTCCGTCAAGGAGGACATCCAGTGGGCGAAGACACGCGCGCAATCGAAGGACAGATAGAGGACACCCGCGAGCGGATGGGCGACACCGTCGCCGCGCTCTCATACAAGGCCGACGTCCCGGGACGCATGAAGGACTCGGTGTCGGACAAGAAGGACGCGGTCACCGACAAGCTCTCCTCCGCGAAGGACGCCGTCATGGGTTCCGCGGGAGACGCTGCCAGCGGGGCCCAGGACGGCTCCAAGCGGGTGATCGGTATCGCTCAGGAGAACCCGCTCGGGCTGGCGATCGGCGCCGCTGCCGCAGGGTTCGTGGTTGGATCGCTGCTGCCGGGAACCCGGATCGAGGAGGAGCGGATCGGCCCAGCCGCCACGCAGGTGCGCGAACAGGTGACCGAAGTCGCCTCAGACGCCGTCGAGCACGGAAAGCAGGTCGCTCAGGATGCCGCACACGCGGCCACCGACGCCGCCAAGCAGTCCGGGCACGCGCACGCGGACGAGCTTCGTGAGTCGGCGCGGGAGACGATGACGAACGACAGCTAGTGGTGATCTCCGAGCCTGGCAGCGCTCGCGCGGGTGATCTCCGCGCGAGCGCTGCCGGTACTCGGCGGTTCACACCGAGGTGCTGTCGTTACACGGCCGACCGGCCGGGGTACGAGTGTGGTGATGGCCTCCCCCACTCAGCCCCCGCTTCCCGAACCGCGAGGTCCCATCTCCGACGCCGTGCTGACGGCTTTGAGACGGGCACCGGGACCGATCCAACAGCCGAACCTCGCAGTGGACGACGCGCTGGCGGACGATGACCTTCAGCTGGCCCTGTACTGCTGCTACGAGTTGCACTACCGATCGTTCCGCGGCGTCGATCCATACTGGGAGTGGAACCCGAACCTGATCGCAGCCCGAGAGCGGCTGGAGTACCTGTTCGAAGACAGCCTTCGCGAATCGTTGCCTGCCGAGACCGTGGCGCCCCCGGAGGTCGAGGCAACCCTGCGCGAGCTGGTCGCCGAGGACGACGGCCCACCGCTTGCCCGCACGCTCGAGCGACGTGCCGGCATCGAACGGTTCCGCGAGTTCGTCGTCCACAGGTCTGCCTACCAGCTGAAGGAGGCGGACCCGCACTCGTGGGCGGTTCCGCGCCTGTCGGGCCGCCCCAAGGAAGCGCTCGTAGAGGTACAGGCGGACGAGTACGGCGGTGGCCGTCCCGGTCGCATGCATGCCACGCTGTTTGCCAATGCGATGCATGAGCTCGGGCTCGATAGCGCCTATGGCGCCTACCTGGATCGGATACCCGGCTCGACCCTGGCGACGGTCAATCTGATGTCGCTGTTCGGCCTGCACCGCCGGTTGCGGGGTGCCATCGTCGGCCACCTCGCCGTGTTCGAGATGACCTCGCCGGGTCCCAACGGCCGCTATGCACGTGGCCTGCGCAGGCTTGGCCTTGGTGGCGCCGCAACGGAGTTCTTCGACGAACACGTCGAGGCGGACGCGGTGCACGAGGCGATCGCAGCTCACGATCTGGCCGGCGGGCTCGCCCACCTCGAGCCCGAGCTGGCCGGCGACATCGTGTTCGGCGCGCGTTCGCTGCTGATGCTCGAAGCGCGGTTTGCCGGCGCCATCTTGCAGGCGTGGGACGCCGGGCGTTCCTCGTTACTGGTGCCGCTCGGCATCCACGCTCGCCACGAGCTCGTGGCGGCGGGCGGCGGCGGCGCTTAGGCCACCCTCGGCGCGAAACCCGGCCAGCCGATGCGACCCATCGCAGAACGGGCGAAGCTGCGATCGCCCGCAGCGACAGAGCGCGATGGTGCGGCGTCCCGCGTCGATCTCACGGCCCTGCTCGTCGCGGAGCGCGAACGCGCCTCGGATCACCAGTGGGCCGTCCTTGTAGGGGACGATCTCGGTCGGCTGCTCACTCATAGCGACCACCTACCCTCTGCGGGCTGGGCGTATGCTCGCCGTTCTCGGTCAGGTCGGCAGACTCCTCGATCAGCGCCTCCAGGCCGCCTCGCGTCACGGTGGCCCGCTGCCGGCGGGGGTGCGGCCAATCGAGTCGGCGACGGGCCCGTTCCAGTGCGCGCGCCTCGGTCGCAGACTGTGCGTGCTCGCTGACCCGGTCGAGCAGCTGTTCCAGCAGGTCCCGCGTGCGGGCGATCCGCATCCGGTCGAGATCGATCAGCTCGCCCTCGACCCCGTCCGTGGCCGCACGCCACCGGTTCTCCGATATGGCAAGTGACCCGTGGGCGGGCAGCGGCAGCCCGGCATCATGGCGGGCCGCCAGCCATCGCACCATGCAGTGCACCACCGTGGCCAGCGCCTCCACCTCGCCGGTCGACGATTGCGCGTCGGGGACGCGCACCTCGATCGTGCCAAATCCGGGATGCAGACGGCACTCCCACCAGAGCTCGGTGTGATCGAGGAAGGCGCCCGATCGAGCACCCCACGCCAGCAGGTCGGCAACGTCCTCCCAGCTGGCGAATGCCGGTCCCACCCCCTGGCGCGGCAGCGCATCGGAGAGCTTGGGCCTGACGCTGGCAAGACCGCTGTCGCGTCCGGCGAAGAACGGCGCCGACGCCGCCAGGGCGGCTATCTGCGGCATCAACCCGCGCAGCGCGTTGTAGACGGTCAGCAGCCGGTCCGCCCCGGGGACCCCGAGATGGACATGCACCCCGGCGGCCAACCCCGCGCGGTGCGCCGCCCACCGGTACCGCTGCTCGATGGCGGCGTACCGCGATCCTGGTGAGACCGCCGGCAGCAGGTCGCAGATCGGGTGTGCCGCGAGCCCCACGAGCCGGGCCTCTCCGTTCAGGGCGTCGACCACGCGGCGGCGACCCCGAACGAGATCCGCAACGGCTCCGGCGGCATCGGGATGTGTCCCCGACACGATCTCGATCTGCGACGGCGAGAGCTCCGGATGGAACCGGTCATCGTCCGCGAGCAAGGTCAGGAGCTGGGCGGCGACCGGGCTCAGCGAATGCGACCGGTCGACCAGCAGCAGCTCCTCCTCGACTCCGACGGTGAACGTCTCGGCTCGATCGAACGAGCGGCGGAGGGTCTCCCCATGGCGTGGATTGGAGGAACCAGCGATCTCAGATGCCTACCCCGAATCGGCCGCTGCAACACGAACGCGGGGCGTGGCGGGCCGCTTCCCCGACGCGCCTCGGATGTACAAGGCACAGCGCTCAGCTCGCGGCTTGCCGAACGGCTGGCCGCGAGACGGGTATCGCCCGAGAGGTCGTCGACGCCGGTCGGCTGAGCCCTGCCGGTGGTTTGCACCAGGGCGAGTACGGGTATCTCATGTCGAACCGCGTGCCTCTTCCTTGCGGGGCCGCCGTGTCGCACTCTTCGGTTCGCAAGCCATCGAGGTCGCAGGCACTGCACACGGGCCTGAAGGACGATGAACACACAGGAACAGCGCGAGCCTCTGACGGAACTCTCCCTGGCACGACATCGAGACCTGGAGGGCCGCCACTGGGTATGGGCGCCACGCGTCCGGCAGGTGATCACCGGGCTGCTGGTGCTGTTCGTCGTGCTGGCGGCGGCCAATGCGTTCGGTCAGCGTCCCTCATCGCACACGTCGGTCTCGCCGGCGGCCACGCTCACCGTGAGCACTCCCGCCCATCTGCGCGGCGGGCTGATCTTTCAGACGCGCGTCGACGTCGCCGCACACCGCGACATCGCCGCACCCACGGTGATGCTGAGCGGCGGATGGTTCGACGGCATGACGCTGAACTCGGTGCAGCCAGGCCCGGCCAAGCAGGCCAGTGCCGGCCAGGGCGTGACGTTCAGCTATCCGCAGCTGGCGGCGGGGCGGACGATGACGGTCTGGTTCGAGTGGTCGGTCAATCCCACTAACCTGGCCTGGCAGCGGCCGACCGTGACGGAGATAACAGACGGCGGTAGGACGCTGGTCGCTCAGCGATCGACGGTGACGGTGTTTCCCTGATGGATCTCGTGCTGCGATGCCTCGTGCTGTTTCCACTGGTGGTCGTGCTGATCCGGATCGTCAACCGCCGGCAGCTCTCGTCGCTGGAACCGTTCGATCTGGTGCTGCTGGTCGTCATCGGCGACCTGCTGCAGCAGGGGATCACCCAGAACGACTATTCGGTGACCGGCGCTGCGATCGTGATCACCACGATCTCGCTGCTGTCACTGGGAACCGCCTACCTCAACTGGCGGCTCCCCATCCTGCGGCTGACGTTGGAAGGGGAGCCGATCATCCTGCTCGAAGACGGGCGGCCGATCGAGCGGAATCTGAAGCGACAGCGGATCACGCTCGCGGAGCTGGCTGCTCAGGCCCGTCAGAACAACATCGCCACGCTGGACGTGGTTCGCTACGCGGTGCTGGAGACGTCGGGTCAGATCAGTTTCATCACCAAGACCTGACGGACCGAGCATTGTCCAGTCAGTTGTTGGTCAGCTGTCTCCAGTCGCGCGCCTCGACCTCGACATCGAAGCGGTCCGCCGCGCGCAGAATCCGCATCCACGCCTTGTCGCGCTCCGCGTCCGACACGCCCTCGACCTGATCGAACCGGGCGATCGCGTTTCGCACATGAGCGGCGTCGTTGAGCGGCTCCTTGCGCTGGTCGGGAAACGCGAACTGCGTGTCCTTGAGCCGATCCTTCTCCGCGGTCGACATCCCGGAACCGCGCTTTCCGCCCTGATCGTGTCGAGCAGCCTGAGCCTTCTTGATGTTCTTCCGGGCGGCCTGCTTCTGCTTCTGCGATGACATCAACAACCTCCTCGTTCACCGGCCGGCCACGGCGGCCGGCCGGGCAGTGGTCGGAGGATGCGGAGCTGTTCCCACCGCATCCACCGACGGTGTGCTGCGCGCCGAGCGAGGATTGGGAAGGCCGGCCCGCGCGCACGTACGGAACCTTCCCCGTGACGGCGTCGCGCTAACCGGCGTGCTGCCTCTGCAGCGCGAGCGTGTAGCGCGGATCACGCGCGGAGGCTTTGCCCGCCTCGAAGATCGCGAAGCGCTGCAGCACGGCCCCGCCCAGGATCAGTGCCGCGCCCGCTCGCCGGAGACGGCCGCGCCCCAACGCTGTGACCGCCAGGCCCGCCGCCGTCGCCGGCTTGGCCACCCTCGCATAGCGGCCCGCCCGACCCTGTCGGTAGGGCTCACCCAGCACCCCCAACCGGCGCTCCATGATGCCCGTCGCGACCAGCTCAGCTGCCGCTCCCAGCACGGCCAGTCGCCGCGCCGGGCCGGTCGCGCGCACGTCCCCGACCAGCGTCGCGGCGGCTCCGGCGCTGGCGCAGGACGATGCGGCGAAAACCGCCGGCAGCTCACGACGCGCCTCGTGCCAGGCCGGCACGGCGGTGTCTGAGAGCAGCGCCCCGGTGTAGGTCGCAAGCGCAGGCCCGAGCAGCCCCGCGCACGCCTGCGCACCGCCTCCCACCCGCGGCAGCACGTCCAGCAGCTCGCAGGTCGTGGCCGCGCTCTGGGCGGTGCCCGTGGCGGCCAGCAGCCACGAGCCGACGCTCATCGGGGAGGTCGGCTTGAACACGCGCAGCATGTTCAGGAACCGCTCCGGCCGTCCCAGGTCCTTGACCAGCAGCAGCGGGCTGACGTTCACGGCCGCCGCGGCCACCAGCGAGGAGGTGCGTGCCAGGGAGCGGTTGCCGGCCATTCGCGCTGCCAGCGACAGGCTGGCCGACGCGCCGGCCAGGCCACCGGTGAACAGGTACCAGCCCACCTCGGACTTCCAGACCGGTTGCTTCAGGATCGGCCGGCCGTAGTAGGACTCGTGGCCGGTACGTTCGGTGGAGGTCATCGCCGCCTTCCCAGCATCGAGAGCGCCACTGCGCCGGCCAGTCCCAGCGCCGCCGCGCCGACCGCCCGCCACATCTCGGGAAGGTCGCGGGTGGTGACCACCGGATCGGGAGGCAGCCCGTACACCTCGGGCTCGTCCAGCAGCAGGAAGAAGGCACCGAAGCCGCCGACGCCGTCGGAGGGGTCGGCGCCGTAGAGGCGGGCGTCCTGCTCGCCCGCGTCGCGGAGCTCCGCGACCCGGTCGTCTGCGCGCTCGCGCAGCTCGTCCAGCGGGCCGAACTGGATCGACTCCGTGGGGCAGGCCTTGGCACACGCGGGCGTCATGCCGTCTCCGACCCGGTCGTAGCAGAGCGTGCACTTCCAGACGCGGCCGTCATCCTCGATCTCGCGGCGGTCGAGTACGCCGAACGGGCAGGCCGGGATGCAGTATCCGCAGCCGTTGCACACGTCCTCCTGCACCACCACCGTGCCGAACTCGGTGCGAAACAGCGCGCCGGTCGGGCACACGTCCAGGCAGGCGGCGTGGGTGCAGTGCTTGCAGACGTCCGAGCTCATCAGCCAGCGCATGGCGTCGGTGGTGCCGTCGTGGGCCTCGACCTGCTGCTCGACGAAGGCGACGTGGCGCCAGGTGTTCGCACCCAGCTCGCCCGTGTTGTCGTACGACTGGGCGGTGAACACCAGCCCGTCCTCAGGCACGGCGTTCCACTCCTTGCAGGCCACCTCGCAGGCCTTGCAGCCGATGCAGACGCTGGTGTCGGTGAAGAACCCCATGCGCTGCTGCTCGCCGCGGTAGGTCTCGACGCCGTCGGCGCGAGGATTGCTCATGGCCGCTCACCACCTCCCGTGCCCGGCTGCAACCTGCCCGGGCGCACGTCGCAGGTGGCCGCCTTCACCTCCTGGATGTGCACGTTGGGGTCGAGCGTGATCGACACCAGGTCGTTGGCGGCACCGCCGGTGCTGAGCCCGCGCCAGCCCCAGTGGTAGGGCAGCCCCACCTGGTGGACGATCCTGTCCTGCACCCGCAGCGGGCGCAGCCGATCGGTGACAAGGACGCGCGCCTCGATCGCGGATCTGCGGGTGAGCACGGTCGCCCACCCGCCGTGCTCCAGGCCGCGTTCAGCCGCCAGCTGCGGGCTGACCTCGCAGAACATGGCCGGCTGCAGCTCGGACAGGTACTCGAGCGTTCGGCTCATGCCGCCTGCGGTGTGGTGCTCGGTGAGGCGGTAGGTGGTGAATACGAACGGGAAGCGGTCGCCGTCGGCGTCGTCGTTGTACTCGTTGCCCGGGCGCGGGAACCGCTGCCGGGCGGGATTTGACCGCTGGCCGTAGAGCCCGTTCGGAAACGGCGACTCCTCCGGTTCGAAGTGCGTCGGGAGCGGTCCGTCGACCAGGCCGGCAGGGGCGTACAGCCAGGCGCGGCCGTCGGCCTGCATGATGAACGGGTGGTCGCCGGCGATCATGTCCTGGGCCTTGGCGTCGTCAGGCGGCACGTAGTCCGGGCGCTTGGCCGGCTCGAAGTCGGGCACGTCGTCGCCCGTCCACTTCCCCTCGCGCTCGTCCCACCATACGTAGCGCTTGCGCTGCGACCAGGGCCGGCCCTCGGGGTCGGCGGAGGCGCGGTTGTAAAGGATGCGCCGGTTCGCCGGCCACGCCCATCCCCACTCCGGCGCCACCCACGTCTGCTCGGATCCCGGCACGCGGCGGGCGGCCTGGTTGGTCGCGTCGGCGAACACGCCGCAGTAGATCCAGCAGCCGCACGAGGTGGACCCGTCCTGCTTGAGCTCGGTGTACGCCGAGAGCTCGCCGTCGGGGCCGGTGCCGTTGATCTCGCGGAGCACCGCCTCCGCGCTCGGCTCGGCGATCTCGCCCGCAGTCGGGTAGTCCCACTGCAGGTCGAGCACGGGGCGGTCGATCTCGTCGACCGAACCGGCCAGCTTCTCGCGGATGATGCGGCCCAGGTGGTAGTAGAACCACAGCTCCGAGCGGCAGTCGCCGGCAGGCTCGACCGCCTTGTGGTGCCACTGCAGCAGCCGCTGCGTGTTGGTGAAGCTGCCGTCCTTCTCGGTGTGGGCGGCCGCCGGCATGAAGAACACCTCGGTGCCGATGTCCTCGCTGCGGAGCTCGCCGCGCTCGATCTCGGGCCCGTCCTTCCAGAAGCTGGCGGTCTCGACCTCGAACAGGTCGCGCACCACCAGCCAGTCCAGCTCGGCCATCGCGAAGCGGTGCAGGCGAGAGTTGGCGGAGCCGACCGCCGGGTTCTGGCCGGCCACGATCATGCCCTCGACCGTGCCGTCGAGCATGCCCAGCACGGATGCGTAGATGGAGTGGTCGCCGCTGATGCGAGGCAGGTAGTCGAAGCAGTAGCCGTTCTCGGCGGTGGCGTTGTCGCCCCAGTAGGCCTTGAGCAGGCTGACCGTGTAGGCCTCCATGTTGCCCCAGAATCCGCCCGGGGCCGCGTTCGACTCGACAAACGTGCGCAGGTCCTGGTGCGCGTGCACGTGCGGCATCGGGATGTAGCCCGGCAGGATGTTGTAGAGCGTGGGGATGTCGGTCGACCCCTGGATCGAGGCATGCCCGCGCAGCGCCAGAATGCCGCCGCCGGGACGGCCGATGTTTCCCAGCAGCAGCTGCACGATCGCGGCGGCGCGGATGTACTGCACGCCGACGGTGTGCTGCGTCCAGCCCACCGAGTACACGATCGCAGAGGTGCGATCCCGGCCGGAGTTGTCACACAGCGCCTCGGCCACCCGCAGGAACTGGTCGCGCGGCACGCCGCAGGTCTGCTCGACGAACTCCGGCGTGTAGCGGCGGAAGTGCTTGCGCAGCAGCTGGTAGACGCAGCGCGGATGCTCGAGCGTGCGATCCTCGCTGGGCGGCTCGCCGTGGTGCATCGTGGACCCGTGCCCTCCGTGGCCGGCCTGCTCGCCGGCCGTTGCGCCCAGCTCGCGCTGCCCCGCGCTGGCCGCCACCTCCATGCCCTCGTACTGCCAAGTGGTGGTGTCGTAGGTCTTCTTCTCGGGATCCCAGCCCGAGAACAGGCCGTCCAGGTCCTCGGTGTCGAGGAAGCGATCGTCGATGATCACCGGCGCGTTGGTGTACTCGAGCACGTACTCCCGGAAGTCCCGGCGGCTCTCGAGGATGTGGTGAACGAGGCCGCCCAGAAACGCCATGTCGCTGCCGGCGCGGAGCTGGACGTGGGAGCTCGCGACCGCGCTGGTGCGGGTGTAGCGCGGGTCGACATGGATCACCTCGGCGCCGCGGCGCTTCGCCTCCATCACCCACTGGAAGCCGACCGGATGGCACTCGGCCATGTTCGAGCCCATGATCAGGATGCAGTCAGCGTTCTGCAGATCCTGCTGGAAGGTCGTCGCCCCTCCTCGTCCGAACGATGTCCCCAGACCGGGAACGGTGGAGGAGTGTCATATCCGCGCCTGGTTCTCGACCTGAACGAACCCGAGCGCGGTCATCAGCTTCTTGATCGTGTAGTTCTCCTCGTTGTCGAGCGTGGCACCACCGAGATTGACGACGCCCAGCGAGCGGCGCAGGGTGCGGTTCTGCGAGTCCGTCTGTTGCCACGTGCGGCGACGCGTCTCGATCACCCGGTCGGCGATCATGTCCATCGCCTCGTCCAGGCCCAGCTCCTGCCAGTTCGCGCCGTGGGGCGGGCGGTACTTGACCCGGCGCTGGCGCAGCTTGCTGGTGACGAGATTCTTCGACGCCGAGCCCTTCGGGCAGAGCCGGCCGCGCGAGATCGGGCTGTCCGGATCACCCTCGATCTGGGTAACGGCGCCGTCCTTGACGTACACCTTCTGACCGCAACCGACGGCGCAGTAGGGGCAGATCGAGTCGACCACACTGGTGGCCTGGGATGTTCGCGGACGCAGCTCGCGCGACGCCTGCGACTGCGCCGCGCGGCCGCGCGCCAGCGGATCGCCCTTCAGCTGCCCCACCAGCGGCCAGCGACCGGCCGCGCGCAGCGTGTCCGCGTTCACGCGCCTGCCACCCCGGCTGCTGCGAAGCTGGGCAGCACCGACTCCGCGTACATGTCGAGGAAGCGGTCCTGGTCGACCCCGACCTGCTGCACAACGACGCGGTCGTAGCCGGCCTCGCCGTACTCGCGCAGCCGGTCGAGATGCGCCTGCGGGGCTTGGTCGCACAGGACCGATTCGGCGACGTCGTCCTCGCCGACCAGCGCAGTGGCGGCTTCGAAGTGCGCCGGCAGCGGCAGCACCTGACCGAGCTCACCGCCAAGCGCGCTGGTGGGCCAGGTCTCGAGCGCCAGGGCGCGCGCGGCAGCCTCCGTGTCGGCCAGCGCGACGTCCATCTTGCCGTAGCAGAGCCCCTCGCCGCCGCCCCGACGGTACCGCCCCACAGCCTCGGCGTCGGGCTTCGTGTTCATGTATCCGTCGCCGACGCGTGCGGCCAGGTCGATCGAGCGCTTACCGAACCCCGACACGACGATCGGGGGCGGCTCGTCCGGCAGCGTGAACACCGTTGCCTGTTCCACGGTGTAGTGGGTACCGACGTGCGATTGCGAGCCGCCCCTCCACAGCAGCCGCATCACCTCGACGGCCTCCTCGAGCATCTCGCGGCGCACGCCGCTCGAGGGCCAGCGGTGTCCCAGGATGTGCTCGTTCAGCGCCTCACCGGTGCCGACGCCAAGGAAGAACCGCCCGGGCATCATCACGGCCGCCGTCGCGGCGGCCTGTGCGATCACGGCCGGGTGGATGCGCGTGGTGGGGCAGGTGACTGCCGTTCCCACGTCGACCCGGTTGGTGACGGCCGCGATCCCGCCCAGCACGGCCCAGACGAACGGGCTCTGCCCCTGATGGCGTGTCCATGGGTGATAGTGGTCGGAGACGGTGATAAAGCCGAACCCGACCTGCTCCGCCCGCGCGGCGCACCGCACCATGGTGATCGGATCGAGCTCCTCGCTCGAGAGGTGATAGCCGATCTGCATGGCGGCTAGGAGCGCTTCTTGGCGGTCGCCTTCCCACCCTTGCGGCCGGCGGCTTTCTTCTGCGCGGTGGTGCCGCCCTGCGATGAGTCACCACCGGAGCCCGAGCGCTCGCCGCCGTGCTTGGAGGCGTCCGGTGAGTTGGCGATCTTCGCCGCCCGCTGCTTGGACATGCCCTTGTCCTTCAGTGCCTCGTACTGCTTCTCGTTCTTGACAGCCATGATCCTCCTCCTAGTTGTCTGTTCAGGCACCGGCCGCCGGCCCGCCCGTCGTGAACGCGACGGCAAACCAGATCGCGAGCAGCGCGGGGATCACGATGATCAGCCCGAACGGACCGATCAGGAACACCCCGAGCACGACCACCACGATCGCCACCCCGATCACAACCCAGAGCACGCCTCGGCCGACAGCCTTGGCGGCGTCCGCCGCCGGCTCGTTGCTGTCGGATTCGCGTGTCATGACTCGCGATCTACCCACGCCTTGGGCACCACAAACAGCCGCAGCTGTGGATTACGCGACCCCCGGCACGGGTATGCCGCTCCGGGACCGTGAACGCCGTTCTGCCCCTCCTGGCCGGAGACACTGCACACCAGTACTCGACCCTGCTTCGTCCCTACGCGTTGATGTTGATCGCGGCGTTCGTGGTCGTGAACGGTGCGCTGCTGATCGCCGCCGTCGCTTTCCGCGACCGCCCCGGCCGGGTACCGCGGCCGGCACGCCCACACCATCGCGTGACGGGCGTCTACGTGGCCGTGCTGGTGGTGCTCGCGGCGGTGCTGGCCACGCTGGCCGTGCGCAGCGAAAACCGGGTGGATGCGGCTGCCAGCCATCCCGCGTTCACGATCACTGTGATCGCCTCACAGTGGCGCTGGACGTTCGTCTACCCGGACGGCCGCCACTCGCCGACGCTGGTCGCCCCGATCGATCGCGACATTCGGTTCCGCCTCCGTTCGCGCGACGTGCTGCACAGCATGTACATCCCCGCGGAGCGGTTCAAGCGCTACGCCTTTCCTGACCGCTGGAACACGTTCGACCTGCGGTTCGGCCGGGTGGGCACGTTCCTGGGCGAATGCGCTCAGTTCTGCGGCTGGAACCACGCGTACATGCGATTCACGGTGCGCGTGCTGGATGGCTCCGGCTACGCGGCCTGGTCAAGCGGTGGGGCGTTGTGAGCACCGCCGTCTCACCGGCCGAGCGCACGCCCGGGCTGGTGCTGTCGTGGATCGGGGCCACGGATCACAAGCGGATCGCGGCGCATATGGCGTGGGCTTGCGGCCTGTTCCTCGTGATCGGCGGGCTGGTGGCTCTGACGATGCGCACCGAGCTTGCCCAGCCTGGGCTGCAGATCCTGTCCCGCGATCATTACAACGAGCTGTATTCGCTGCACGGCTCGACCATGATCTACTTCGTGATGACGCCGGCGGCGCTGGCGCTGGGCGTCTACCTGGTACCGCTGCAGATCGGCGCCGCCGACCTGGTGGCGCCGCGGCTCAACCTGTTCGCGATGTGGATGCTGCTCGGTGGCGCCGTCGTCGCCTTCTCCTCGCTGCTGACCGCCTCCGGGTATCCGCGCGACGGCTGGACGGAGTTCCTGCCCATGTCCAACGACACGTTCTCCCCGGGCACCGGAACCGACCTGTGGCTGGCCGGTGTGGCCGCCTCGGCGATCAGCGCGATGATCCTGGCGGGCACGATCCTCGCCACCATCGTGCTGCGGCGGGCACCCGGCATGAGCATGCTGCGGATCCCCGTCTTCACGTGGACGATGGTCGCCACCTGCCTGAACGTGCTGTTCGCCTTCCCGGCGCTGCTGGGCGCCCTCGGTCTGATCTTCGTGGCCCGCCACACCGACATCGCCGTGAACCCCGCCGCCTATCTGAACCTGTTCTGGTTCTACGGCCACCCGGTGGTGTACGTGATGTTCTTCCCGTTCGTGGGCGCGGCCCTAGAGGTGCTGGCCACGAACGCGCGCCGGCGGATGGCCGGCTACGGGCCGTTCGTGCTGGCGATCATCGGCTTCGCCGCCACGTCGATGGCGGTCTGGGGCCACCACATGTTCACGACCGGCCAGGTCACCAACCAGTACTTCGCGGTCACCAGTATCGCGCTGATGGTGTTCGCCGGCGTCGAGTACCTCGATGCCTTCCTGACCATGTGGGGCGGAGCGATCGTGATGCGCACCTCGACGCTGTTTGCGCTCGGCTTCTTCGCGCAGTTCCTGGTGGGCGGCCTGACCGGCCTGTTCCTGGCCAGCCCCACGCTCGACTACCAGGCCAATGACACCTACTTCGTCGTCGGCCACTTCCACTACACGCTGTTTGCAGGCAGCATGTTCGGGCTGTTCGCCGGCCTCTACCACTGGTTCCCGAAGGCCACCGGGCGGCTGCTCGACGAGCGGCTGGGCAAGCTGCACTTCTGGCTGCTGGTGGCCGGCACCAACCTCACCTTCTTCCCCTTCTTCATCCTCGGCAACGAGGGCATGGTGCGCCGTGTCGCCGACTACCCGGATCAACGCGGGCTGGCCGACTGGAACCTGGTCGCCACCGTCGGCAGCTACGCGGTGGCGGTCGCGCTGCTGGTGTTCCTCGTGAACGTCGTGTGGAGCAAGACGCTCGGAACGGCCGCCGGTCCCGACCCCTGGCAGGGCCAGACGCTCGAGTGGTGGACGGAGTCGCCGCCGCCGCGCCACAACTTCGAGTCGCTACCACCGATCCGCTCACACGCACCGCTGCTCGACCTGCGCGAGGCGGAGTCGGCATGATCAGGTTCGGGGCACCGCTGTTCGGCTGGGCGGTGATGCTGGCGCTGCTCGCCGCCGGGCTGCTGGCCTGGAGCGGCGAGATCGACGGACCGTGGCTGCTGCTGGCGGCGAGCTCCGTTGCCAGCGCGGCAACCGGATTCGTGCTGGGGCTGGCCGGGCCCGCGCAGGGCGATCGTCGCGCCATCCCGGACATCAGCATCGCTCCGGCGGTGACCGCGGCCGGTCTGCTGGTGGTGCTGGTGGCGTTCGCGGCCGGGCGCTGGCTGGTACTGCTGGGGCTGGGCGTGATGGCGCTGGGCCTGGGCGGCACCGTCCGCGAGCTGCGCGCGCAACGCAGGGAGCTGCGATGAGGTGGCGAGCGGTGAGCATGGCGGCCGGTCTGGCCGTGGTGCTGGCGACGGCGGTGGTGCCACCCTCCGCTGCCCCACCCGGCCACGTCCTCACCGCGCACATGGTCGAGCTGGTGCTGCTGATGTACGCGGCCGGGCCGTTCATCGCTGCGGCCGCGCCGCTTCGCCCGGGACGCTGGGGGTTGCGGTCGATGTCCGTCGCCTTCGCGGCCTTCGTGCTCGCCCAGGGGGCGGCGCACCTACCCGCGCTGGTGCGGCTCGAGCAACACGGCGGTTGGGTGCACGGCATCGGTCAGGCGGTGCTGCTGGGCGTTGCCGTCGGCTTCTGGTCACCGGTGGTGTCATGGCCGGCCGAACGCTCGCCGCTGACGCCGATCCTCTACCTGGTGGCCGCCATGCCGGCCGGCGACGCGCTCTCGATCTGGCTGATGACCACGCCGGTGCCGGCCTATTCCGGGGTCCCCCGCTCCGACCAGCGCGCGGCTGCCGCGGCCATGCTGTGCGGATCGATCGTGCTGGCGCTGGCGGCGGTGGTGATCGGTTGGCGAGCCATCCGCCACGAGCACGCCGACGTGCTCGCCCGTGAGCATGCCGAGCCGCGGCATGCGTAGCGTGCCGTCACGCGTGGCGGGCGTTGCCATGTGCGCGGTGGCCGCCTTCCTGATCGTCGGCCTGGGCTGGCTGGGTAATGACTCGCACGCCGCCCACGCAACCACCGGGGGCGACACCGGGAGTGGCAGGCAGCTGTTCATCGCAGGCTGTGCCAGCTGCCACGGCATGACGGCCCGGGGCGTGTCGCAGCGCGGTCCCTCGCTGGTGGGTGTGGGCGCACAGGCGGCAGACTTCTACCTGAGCACGGGGCGGATGCCGTTGAACGCCCCCGGCGAGGAGCCGCACCGCAGCCACCCTGCCTACGCCCCGGCCCAGATCCGCGACCTGGTCGCCTACATCCAGTCGCTGGGCGGTCCCCCCATCCCCTCCGTCGATCCCGCGCAGGGATCTCTGCCACACGGACGCGAGCTGTTCGCCGCGTCGTGCGCCGGCTGCCACCAGATCGGCGGCACCGGAGGCGTGGTGCCCGGCGCGTCCGTGCCGTCGCTCGACACGGCCACGCCGACCCAGATCGCAGAGGCGATCCGGATCGGCCCGTTCGTGATGCCCCGGTTCAGCGATGCTGCCCTCGACCAGCACGACATCGACTCGATCACCCGCTACGTGCTGGCGGTGCGCAGCCACCCCGACGACCGCGGCGGCTGGTCGCTGGGCCACCTGGGGCCGATCCCGGAGGGGATGGTGGCGTGGCTGATCGGCATCGCCGCGTTGCTGGCCGTGGCGCGACTGGTCGGGGAGCGTGAGCCGTGAGCCGTCTCAGGAAGCTGCTGTTCGCCTGGCTCGCGCCGGACACGGAACCGGACCCCGATCCCGAGCCGCCCTCAGAGGGGCGAGAGCTGGTGCGCCGCACCCCGGCCACCCCCCGGCGTGAGCTGGCAGTGGCGGTGCTGCTCGCAGCCGCCGCAGTCCTGTTCGCGGCCTTCGTGGTCACCTACGCCCTGGGCGCTTCCACCCAGGTGTTCGGAGTCACCCTGGGCGGGGGGCTGGCGCTGGTCGCGGCCGCGCTGATCACCGCCGGCAGGGCCGTCGTGCTGCAGGTGGTGCTGGACGAGCCACGGCCGCAGGCCGGCGAGGGTGACGGCGCCGAGACGGCCGCCGCCACGCTCCGCGAAGGCGGCCAGGGCATCAGCCGCCGGCGCCTGCTCGGAATCGCCGGCGGGGCTGCCGCCGCCACGCTGGGAGCGGCCGCCGTGGTCCCCGTCTTCTCGGCAGCGGAGGGCAGGGGCGGCGCCACCGGATCGTCGCCATGGCGGGCGGGCACGCCGCTGGTCGACGAGTACGGCCGCCCGGTGCGAGCCGACCAGCTCGGGATCGGGTCGTTCCTGACCGCGTTCCCGCAAGGCGCCGACCCGCGCGAGCTGGGATCGCCGGTGGTCGTGTGCGCGGTCGATCCGGCCCAGCTGCATCCGGCAGACGATCGCCGCGGCTGGGACGTCAACGGCATCCAGGCCTTCTCGAAGATCTGCACGCACGCCGGATGCGCGGTTGCGATGTTGCGCTACCCCCTCGACGGCCAGATCGAGCCGGGCCCGGCCCTGGTCTGCCCCTGCCACTACTCGACGTTCGACGTGCTGCACGGCGCCGACGTGGTGTTCGGCCCGGCCGGACGGCCTCTGCCGCAGCTGCCCCTGCGGCTTGCCGCGGACGGCACGCTCGAAGCCGCCGGGCCGATGTCGGGCCCGGTCGGCCCGGCCTGGTGGGGGGTGAGTGAGAGCTGATCGGCCGTGCCCTGACAGCCCTCGACCGACGCACCGGCGCAGGCCCGCTGCTGGCTAAGGGGCTGCGCTACGCGTTTCCCGAGAACTGGACGTTCCTGCTCGGAGAGATCGCCCTCTACTCGTTCATCGTGCTGGTGGCCACGGGGGTCTACCTGACGCTGTTCTTCGAGCCCAGCCTGCACACGTCGATCTACCACGGCAGCTACGCCGCGCTGCAGGGCGCCCGCGTCAGCGACGCGTACGGGTCGACCGTGCACCTGTCGCTGGACGTACGAGCCGGACTGTTGATGCGCCAGACCCACCACTGGGCGGCGCTGGTGTTCATCGCCGCGATCCTGCTGCACCTGATGCGGATCTTCTTCACGGGCGCGTTTCGAAGCCCGCGCGAACTGAACTACCTGATCGGCCTGACGATGCTGGTGCTGGCGATCCTCGAGGGGTTCTTCGGATACTCCCTCCCCGACGACCTGATCTCGGGCATGGGGCTCTCGATCGCCTACGCGGTCGCCATGTCGGTGCCGGTGATCGGCGAACAGCTGGCCCGCTGGTTCTGGGGCGGCCAGTTCCCGGGCGCCGACGCGTTCGAGTCGCGCATCTACATCATCCACGTGCTGCTGATCCCGGCGCTGCTGGCGGCGCTGATAGCCGTGCATCTGGCGCTGATCATGATCCTGCGCCACACCCAGTTCGCCGGGCCTGGCCGGCGCGAGCGAAACGTGGTCGGTCTGGCGATGTGGCCGGCGTACGCGCTTCGCTCGGCCGGGCTGTTCTTCGCCGTGACGGCGGTGCTGTTCCTGCTGGGTGGGCTCGTGCAGATCAATCCGATCTGGCAGTACGGCCCGTACGAGCCGTGGCTCGGCACCAACGGCGTGCAGCCCGACTGGTACATGGGTTGGCTGATCGGCGCGCTGCGGCTGATGCCGAACTTCGAGCCGACCCTGTACGGGCGCACGATCCCGAACCCGTTCTTCGGGGGTGTGCTGTTCCCGGCCGTCACCTTCGGCCTGCTCTACGCGTGGCCCTGGATCGAACGGGCGGTGAGCGGCGACCGCAGGCGGCATCATCTGCTCCAGCGGCCGCGCGACAACCCCTGGCGCACGGCCTTCGGCGCGGCGATCATGACGTGGGTGCTGGTGCCGTTCCTGGCTGGATCGTCGGACCGCATCTTCGTCAGCTTCGACATCCCCTATCAGCGCCAGATCGAGGTGCTGCGCGCGGTGTGGTTGGTGCTGCCGCCCGTGGTGTTCCTGCTCACGCTCAGCACCTGCCGCCGCCTCCGCGCCAGCGGCATGCGCCCGCTGCGCGGCTGGACCGGCCGGGTCGTGACGCGGCGACGAGACGGCGGCTTTCGCGATCGCGCGCCCGGCGGCTAGATCACGCTTCAAACCCCGCGTCCACGGGTATCAGCACGGCGAAACGCGAGGAGGAGCTGACATGGGTGTAGCAGAGGTAGCGGGACTCGTGGTGCGGCCGGCCGTGACCGGCACGATGCGCGCTCGCAAGACCAAGTCACGGCAGCACCGCGTGGCCAAGAAGCAGTGGATCGCCTACATCGGCGTGGCGGCCCTGTCCACCCTGCTGACGAAGCTGGTGAACGACTTCATCGAACGCCGGTTCGCGGCCGACGACGCCGAGGTCGTCTGAGTCATGTCGACACGGATCAGCAGCCCCGCTCGGTTCGCCGCCGAACCCGACCTCACGGATCTGACCACGGGCGATCTCAAGAGCGTGCTCGTGCGGGCCGCCAAGCGGACGGTGGCCGACAACATGACCAGCGTCGCAAAAGGTGTCGCCTACGGGACGTTCTTCGCGATCCCCTCCGCGCTGATCGTCGCGCTCGGCGTCCTCAACCTGACGGCCGGCCCGGACAGCATCAACAAGCTGGTGGACAGGCTCAACGGCGTCGTGCCCGCAAGCGCGCAGGATCTGATCCGCAGCAACCTGCAGCAGGTGTCGAGCTCGCAGGGCGGCCGCGTGATGGTGATCGTCGGGCTGGTGCTGGCGGTGGTCTCGCTGATGGGCGCCGTGCAAACCGCGATGTGGGGGCTGAACATCGCCTATGAACGCCGCGAGCAGCGGAACTTCATCCGCCAGCGTGTGTCCGCGTTGCTGATCACGCTGATCCTGACCGCGGCGCTGGTCGCGGTGTTCGCAGTGCTGGTGCTGGCGCCGTACATGACGGGATGGGTCGGCCAGGCAAGCGGCTACCCGACCGCGGTGTCGTGGCTGTGGTGGACGCTGCAGTGGCCGATCTTGTTCGCGCTGCTGCTGGCGGCGTTCGGCGCCATCCTCTACCTCGGCCCCGACGTCGACCACCCCCGGCTGCAGTTCATCACGCCGGGAGCGGTCACGGCCGCGGTGCTCTGGATCGCCGGGTCGGCGCTGTTCGGTCTCTACGCGTCGAGATTCTCGTCCTACAACAAGGCCTGGGGGTCGCTGTCGGCGGTGATCGTCACGCTGACATGGCTGTGGCTGTGCAGCGTCGCGATCCTGTTCGCAGCCGAGATCAACGCCGAGGTCGAGCGGACGCGGGAGATCATGGCCGGCGCGCGCCCGTCCGAGACGCTGACCGCCCAGCACAAGTGAGCGAGCTGACGCTCGTCGAGCGCGTGGCAGGCGGCGGCAGCATGCCGCTGCACATCGTGACCGCCTGCCACGGCGACCGCCGCGACGGCTGTCTGGTCGGGTTCGCCACCCAGGCCAGCATGAAGCCGGCCCGGATGCTCGTCTGCCTGTCCACGGCAAACCTGACGTACCGGATCGTCGTCTCCTCACCAGCGTTGGCCGTGCACCTGGTGCCCGCAGACCGCCATGACCTGGCCGCGCTGTTCGGCGGTGAGACGGGTGACGACACCGACAAGCTGTCGGACGTCGCCTGGACGGCGGGTCCCGGCGGCGTTCCTCTGCTCGACGACTGCCCCGTCAGGCTGGTCGGGCGGACCGTGTCACGCCACCCGTTCGGCGATCACGAGGGGTTCCTGCTCGAGCCGCTGGGTGATGCGGATGTCGCCCGGCAGGAGCCGCTGCTGACCCGGGAGGCGACGGACGTCCGGCCCGGTCATCCCGTCTGAACGAGCTCACGAGCCGGTCGACTTGAGCAGGGCGAGCACGGCCGCCTCGTGTGCGGTCAGTCCCGTGCGCGCTGTTTTCTGCCTGAGCACCTCACCCAGCGTGCCGTCCAGGTGGGCATCCAGCACCTCGGGATGGACATAGCAGCGGCGGCACACCGCCGGCGTGTTCCCCAACTCCTCCGAGACGGATTTGACGGCCGCCACCACCTGCCGTCTGGCCTGCGTCTTCGAGTCGAACTCGCCCAGCTCCTGCAACGCCCAGGCCGCGAGCACCGTGCCTGACCATGTGCGGAAGTCCTTGGCCGTGAAGTCGCCTCCCGACACATCCTGGATGTAGCCGTTGACGTCGTCGGAGTCGATGTCGACCACCTCTCCCTCGTCGTCCACGTACTGGAACAGCTCCTGCCCGGGCAGCTCCTCGCAGCGTTTCACCACACGCGCGGCGCGGGGGTCGGTCAGCTCGACGTCGTGCAGCTTGCCGCTCTTTCCGCGAAACCGAAAGGTGATATGCGAGCCGTCCACCTCCACGTGGCGTTCGCGTATGGTGGTCAGGCCAAACGACTTGTTGTCCCGCGCGTATTCGTCGTTGCCGACCCGGATGTTGGTCGTGTCCAGGAGATGCACGACGGTGGCTATCACCCGCTCCCGGCTCAACGCCTTGCGCGACATGTCCTTCTCCACGCGGCGGCGGATTCGCGGCAGCGCCCTGGCGAACGCGAGCAGGCGATGGTACTTGGTCTCATCGCGTACCTCCGTCCAACGAGGGTGATAGCGGTACTGCTTGCGGCCGCGAGCGTCCCGGCCGGTGGCCTGCAGGTGCCCGTTCGCCGACCGGCAGATCCACACGTCCGTCCACGCCGGCGGGATCGCCAACGCCTCTATTCGCTCCACCTGCTCGCTCGGCAGCGAGCGGCCCTCTGCGTCGATGTACTGGAACCCTTTGCCGCGTCTGCGCCGGCCGAATCCCGGCTCGCGATCGGACACGTACCGGAGACCCGCTGCACGCGCGGAGGACTCCGCGGCGTCCTCGGTCGGCTCCGAAACCGTCCTCGCCATGGGGTGGCGATACCCACCGTTGCCGTTCCCGACACGGCGCTCGAGCCATGCTTGACACGTTCACACGCCGAGACTAGGGTCCACCCCAGTTGCTAGTAGGAAACTTTCCTTCCAGTAGCGTGAGATTGGGGACACAATGAGGATTCCGGTCATCCGTGCAGTGACCCTGGCACTGACGCTGGCGATGCTGACCAGCGGCTCGGCGGCGGCGGCGCGTCATGCCCCGTCTGGCGGTGGTGCCTCCGCGTTCGTCCGGGTCAACCAGGTCGGATACCCGGCCGGCGCGTCGAAGCGCGCCTACCTGATGGCCAGCGCCGCCGAGACCGGCGCCACCTTCGCCGTGAAGAACAGCGGCGGCACCACCATCTTGTCCGGGCCGATCGGCGCCCGCCTTGGCTCATGGAGCAGCGGCTATCCGAACGTGTATGCGATCGACTTCACCAGCCTGGCCACGGCCGGTAGCTACACGATCGCCGTGTCCGGCCCGATCGCTGCCACCTCCCCCGCCTTCGTGGTCAACGCCGGCTCGACCGTCTATGCCGGCGCGCTGCGAAACGCGCTCTCCTACTACCAGAACTCCCGTGATGGGGCCGGCTACATCCCCTCGGCGCTGCGCACCGCCCCCGGCCACCTGAACGACGCGAACGCGATGACCTACTCGACGCCGAGCTACAACGCCGGCAGCGGCCGGTTCTCGGGCGACCTGTCGCCACTCGGCGTCCGTGTCGACGCCTCCGGCGGCTGGTGGGATGCCGGCGACTACCTCAAGTTCCTGCAGACCGAGAGCTACACCGACGGCGTGCTGCTGTCGGGCGTGCGCGACTTCCCCTCGCAGATGGCATCGAGCTCGACCGGCGCCGACTTCACCGCCGAGGCCAAGTTCGGCGCCCAGTTCCTGCTGCGCATGTGGGACGACCCGAGCAGGACGCTCTACTACCAGGTCGGCATCGGCGAGGGCAACGGGAAGACGGCCGGAGACCACGACATCTGGCGGCTGCCTCAGGCCGACGACAGCTTCGGCGGAACCGACCCGGTCGACCGCTACATCCGTAACCGGCCGGTGTTCCGAGCGGGTGCGCCGGGCTCGCTGATCAGCCCCAACCTGGCCGGCCGCGACGCGGCCGCGCTGGCCGAGTGCTACGTCGTGTTCAAGACCAGCGACCCGACCCTGGCCGGCCAATGCATCTCCGCCGCGGAGCACATCTTCGCACTCGCCAACACCGCTCCCACGGGCAACCTGCAGACGGTGATCCCGTTCAGCTTCTACCCCGAGACGGAGTGGCGAGACGACCTCGAATGGGGCGCGACCGAGCTCTACTTCGCGGTCGCCGCGGGCGGGGCAGCTTCCACCGGGCACCAGTCCGCAAGCTACTACCTGGGCCAGGCCGCGCACTGGGCCAACGCGTACATGACCGGCCCCGGTGATGGCGCCGACACGCTCAACCTCTACGACGTCAGCGGCCTCGCGCACTACGACCTGTACCGGGCGATCGCACAGGCCGGCAACCCCAGCGGGTTGCAGACGACCCAGGCCGCGCTCCTGGCCGACCTCAAGAAGGAGCTGGACGGGGCCGTTGCCCAGGGCGCCAGCGACGCGTTCGGCTTCGGGTTCCCGTGGGCCGCGTTCGACACGACGTCGCACGGGTTCGGGCTGTCGGTGATGGCCAGCGAGTACGACCAGCTGACCGGCACCAACGCCTACGCGGATCAGAGCTCGCGCTGGATCGCGAACGTGCTGGGCGCGAACGCGTGGGGCATCTCGCTGGCCGTCGGTGACGGCACCACCTTCCCGCACTGCATGCAGCACCAGGTGGCGAACCTGGCCGGCTCGCTTGACGGCACGTCTCCGGTGCTGGCCGGTGCCGTGGTGGAGGGGCCGAACAGGACCACCTCCAGGGGCCTGGTGTCGGGCATGCGCACCTGCCCGGTCAACGGCGTCGACGTGTTCGCGCCGTTCAACGCGACCGCCACCTTCCAGGACAACGTCCAGTCGTGGTCGACCGACGAGCCGGCCATCGACCTGTCGGCGACGAGTCCGCTGGCGTTCGCCCGCCAGGCGGCGGGGCTGAACTGATGCGACGCCGGGGAGCGATCCTGATGCTGGCCGTTGCCGCCGTGGCGGCGACGGCCGGCTCAGCCGGCCGCACCATGCCGGCCGCCGCCGCCGTCTCGCCGGTGGTGGTGACGATCCAGTTCGACGACGGTAACGCCAACCAGGTGACGGCAGCGCAGATGCTGGCCGGCCACGGCATGGTGGGGACGTTCTACGTGAACACCGGCTTCATCGATACCGCCGACCACCTCACCTGGACCGATCTGACGAACATGTCTGGAGCCGGAAACGAGATCGCCGGCCACACGCTCACCCACAAGAACCTGAAGCATCTGAAGCCGGCAGCGGCGCAGCAGCAGATCTGCCAGGACCGCCAGAACCTGATCGACCACCTCTTCCAACCGACCGACTTCGCCTACCCGTTCGGCTCGTTCGACGCCGGCACCGAGGCGATCGTGCAGCAGTGCGGCTACAGCAGCGGGCGTGGCGTTGCGGGCGGCACCGAGACGATCCCGCCGCTCGACCCGTTCGCAACGCGTACCCCGCCCAACCCGAAGAAGGGCACTCAGGTGGCCACCATCGAGGGCTACGTCACCGACGCCCAGAACACGGGTGGCGGCTGGGTGCAGCTGGTGTTCCACAACGTCTGCCTGAAGTGCGACGCCTACGCGATCACGCCGGCTCACTTCGAGGAGCTTCTGACCTGGCTGGGCGGGCAGCGGACGAGCGGAACCGTCGTGATCGAGACGACCCAACAGGTGATGAGCCGCACGGGTCCCCCGTGAAATTAGCGGGGCGGCGCCCTCAGGATCGCGGCGCCGTCCGCCCCAGGTCGGCGCGGGCGTCGCGCTGAAGCTGCTGAAGCTGAGCCGGGGTCGGGCACCAGTTCGACCCGAACTCGCCGGTATCCCAGCCGGCCAGGCCGGCGCCCGCCTCGTACGTCGCCTCGCAGAAGGCGAGCAACGCACGTCGCGGGTCGGGCGCCTGGCGCACCTCGTCGTACCGGAGCACGGCCAGCGAGCCCGATCCCCACTCCAGCCACTCGCCCACCGGCAGCGGCTGATCGCGGAGCCCAGCCGGCTCGGGCGCAGTGTACGAGTAGTAGGCGGCGTCGCCGATGGTGTCGTCCCCAGCCCAGAACCCGAACGAGATCGCCTCGTGCGAATACGCCTCCTGGGTCACGGGGTCGGCCGCGGCGGGCGGGACGCGCCGGCCCGAGAACCGCGTCACCGCAAGGTCGAGGCTGTGCCAGAAGAGATGCACGGGGCTGGTCTTTCCGTTGAACCAGCCGCTGAACTCCTCGAACACCGAGTCCGACCAGTCGAGCACCCGGCCGAACCGCTCGATCGCGTCGCGATCCCATGACGCGTGTTCGACATCCTCGGGAAACGGCGTCTTCACCGCGATTCCGAACGGCAGCTCTACGATGTCGACGTCGATGCCGAGCTCTGCGAGCAGCCCGTGGAGGCGGGAGTCGAACTCGGCGACCGGCACTCCGGAGGCGAGATCGAAGGACCGTCTGCGGCCATCGGCGGTGCGGACGACCAGCGCGTGGTCAACGAAGTCGAGGGTGATGTCGAACGTCGTTCGCCCGTGGTGCAGGCGCCGCGTCGTCAGCCCACGAACGTCGACGTAGAGCGGCACGTTCCACCAGTGGTTGCGAGGCGCTGTCGTCGCCAGCCGGATCTTGCCGACGACCTGGCAGTAGAGATGCAGCGTGTCCTTGGTCGCGCGCCAGTCGCTCAGGTGAAGCTCCGGGAGCTGGGGCGTCGTTGCGGATGCCATCCCACCAGGATAGGCCGGTGCGGCCGCGGCCGCACCCGCCCAGCTCACGCTCAGGAGACGACGAACAGCTTCTGTGGCGAATACGCGCTTCGCCACGGCCCCTTCGTCGACCCCGTGTAGCTGAACCGCAGGTAGAACCGGCCTGCCGCGGGGAAGGAGAACACGCCGGCGTAGCTGCCGTCGGCAGCAACCAGCGGAGCCGTCGTGGTGGACTTCCAGGTCGTCGCGGTCGCGGCGCGCATCTGCACGGTCACCCGCTTTCCCGCCATGTTCGGCGTGCTCTGCCCCTTCACGGTGAACGTCAGGCCGTGGGCGATGCTGTAGGAGCTTCCCGTCCACGTCGCCGTCGCCGCCAGGGTCAGGGATGGCTGCACGAACAGCGTGAGCTCGCCGGAGCCGGACGGCGCGATGCCCGCGTCGCCGGCGTAGAACGCCCGCCAGACCATCCTCGTGGGCGCGTCGGCGGTCGTCACGGGTACAGACCAGTTGCCGGCCGAGTCGGTCACGTCGCTCAGATTCGCGCTCTGCACGTCGCCCATGTAGCTGTACGTGTTGACGATGGTGATGCTGCGCCCGGCGAGCGGATGTCCCGTCGTCTGGTCGGTCAACGTGCCGTGCAGCGTGGTGCCGGCAGCGGGCGTGATGACGGTCGCCGACTCAGCCCCCGTGAGCGTCGTCCGATCGGCGGTGGCACCCTGCGTGTCGGCGAGCAGCAGCTGTGCCAGCTGCGCCCCGTCCGGCGCGCCCAGCCCCGTTGCCATGTCGTAGCCCGGCGTCGCCGGGTAGAGACCGGGAAGTCCGTAGATGTTGTTCGACCCGAGCGTGATGTCGCGGAAGAGCGGCGCGCCCGCGTGCGCGTAGAAGAACGGGTTCGCCGACCCGCCCATCCGCCCTCCGCCGTGCGTGATCGAGTACGTGTCCGCGTCGGCGATGATCGCGGCCAGCAGCGGAGCGCCGGCGCTGGTGCCGCCGAACAGGCGCCATTTGCCGCCGCTGTAGATGATGTAGCCCGTGATGGGGTTCGCATCGAACGAGACGTCGGGCACCTCGCGGCAGGGCTGGTTGTTGCGGGCGCCGCAGGTGGCGTGCGTGTCCGCGGAGATGACGCCGGGCGCGGTCTGCCAGGACGGCATCGGGTAGAGGATCGACGCGCCGCCGCCGCCACCCGTCCCGCTGTCGCTGTCGGGGTGACCCCAGGTAGTCTCGTGCGAGCTGCCCGTCGTCCCCAGGTGCAGCGACGTGCCGCCAACGCCAGTCACGTAGGGCGACGACGACGGGTAGTCCACGCGGTAGGTGTGTGAGCCGGGCCCGCAGTCGTCCGATCCGGTATCGCCACTGGCGGCGACGACGGTGAGCCCGGCCGCCTTCGCCAGCTGGAACTCGGTGTCATCCGATCGCATGCTCGGGAACAACCCCGGGTACTCGCAGTCGCCCCAGCTGATGGACACGACGTTCGTGTGGGTCGTCGGCTGGTCCTCGATGATCGAATCGATCAGCGAGCCCCAGCCGGTGGAGCCGTCGTTCGGCGCGATGTAGGTGTAGATGTGGCTCTGTCCCGGGGCTGCCGTGGCGGCTACCTCCTCGTCCAGCTGCACCTCGCCGGCGCCGCTGCGATCGGTCGTGCCGCCGTTCACCGGCACGTCGGTGATCGGCACGGTCGTGCCGTAGCAAGCCTGGTACGCGGCGACGTTGCTTGGCGTGTAGTTCGAGAACTCGATCAGGGCGAGGGTGTCGGCCTGGCCGGCGTGGCCGGCGTCGAGCAGTGACTGGAAGTCGTAGCCGTCGGGCGACGCGAACTGGGCCGGCTGGTACCCCCGTCCCAGCGCCTGGAGCTGCGATGCGCCCGCGCACGATTTCAACGTTGACGCCGCGGCCGGGTGGCCGGCCAGCGGATGCGCGATCGCGCGGCTGCTGAGGCCGTCGATGGAGCTGACGTGCCGCGCCAGGCCACGCGGAAGCGACGGCCGAAGCGCCGGTGCGCGGAACAGCGCGCCGTCCTGCCGGTAGACCATGACCGGGGTTCCAAACGCCTGCGATGCGGCCGCAACCGACCCGGCGTAGGTTCGGGTGAGGATGCCCTCGGCGCTGACCGACAGGCCGTGCCGCGCCAGGTAGCGATCGGCCGCAGCCGTCGTCGCGCGGGCCGGTCCGAAGTGCGCGCGCAACCACCGCGTGGGCCGCGGACGTGCGGCCGCATCCGACGCGAGCAGCGCCAGCGATCGAGCGTGCCGCGGCGTGAAGTGCAGGGTGACCGTGATCTCCGCGCCGGGCGCCGCCGGTCGCAGCGGCACCCGCCGTGACTGCAGTTCGCGGCCGTCATGCGAGGCGGCGTCACCGGGAGTCGCCTGCGTCACCAGCGCGCCGAGCGAGATGACCAGGATGGCGGCCAACCGCAGCCGTGATTCCCATGATGATCGTCCCAGTCGGCTGGCGGGCCGCCCACCCATACGCGCCCTTCCCCCATCGTTGCCGGAGCCAGTGGTGCAACCATGTTTCACCCGGCTCCGGTATCTGTCAACCAGACATGCCGATGGCGACCAGCGCCTCGACGACGTCGTCGAGGGGCCTGGCCGCGTCGATCTCGTGGGTGCAGGTGGCCCGCAGCCGGGGCTCCGTCGACTCGAGGTCGGCGAGGATCCGCGCCTGTTCGCCCGGAGACTTTCCAAAGTCGTTGGTCTGGCGGGTCGTGATCCGGCTCAGGATCACGTTGGCGGGAGCGCTCAGCAGCACGACGGCGTCGAAACGGTCGTAGAACCGTCCCTGGTTGGGCACGCAGCCCGAGACGTAGAGCGTCCGATCGCCGTCGGCGGACAGGAGCGCGGCGATCCGATCCTCCCGCCACACCCATTCGCCGGCGCGAAGCTCCTTCCAACCGGGCTCGTCGGTCTCGACGACCCGGAAGCCGCGCAGGGCGAGCTCCGCGAGCGCCGTCGACTTGCCCGTGCCCGACATGCCTGTCACCAGGATCCTGCGCACACGTGAGACCGTAGCGGCGGACCGGGCGCAGTAGGATCGGCGTCGTGACGGCCCAGCCCGACATCGTGACGAGCGGGGCCGGCTGATATGAGCCTCGCCGGCGTGGTTTCGCTGGCCGCGCTCGCGGCCTGGATGTGGGTGGTAGGAAGCGCGCTCGCCAGGGGTCGTCCGGCCGCCGAGCGGGTCGCGAACGGCGCACTGGCGGCGTGTGTGCTGGCCTGGACGGCGATGGCGTGCGGGGCGTTCGGAATCGGCATCCTGGGAAGCACGGCGATCACGGCTGGCGTCGCGCTGGCCGCCGCGGCAGCCGCCCTGGCGCGACGGCCGCCGCTGCGCAGCGCTCGCCCGGTGCTGGCACCGCTCGTCGTCGGCGCCGCGGCCGGCCTGCTGCTGGCCGCTCCCGGCCTGCTGCGCTCGCTGGACGCGCTGCGCCCCTCGCGCAACGACATGGTCTGGCACATGGCCTGGGTGCACCAGCTCAGCGCCGGCTTCTCCTCGCCGGGCGGCGTGTACGCGGGCGAGCCGAACAGCTATCCGTGGCTGTTCCACGCACTGGTCGCCTGGATCGCGGCGGCGCTTCCCGGCGGCGCCGTCGATGCATTCCAGGTGCTGGAGCTGTTCGGCCTCGTCTGCGCCGGCGTCGGCATGTGGCTGCTTGCGCGTGAGCTCGGCGCGTGCGACCCGGAGGCCACGTGGAGCGTCGGGCTGTTTCTGACCGCGGCCGCGTTTGGATGGGCCAGCCGCGCGGACTTCCAGTTCGAGATGCCGGCGCTCGAGTTCGGTCCCTTCCACGGCGACCCGGTGCCCGCGATGACGCCGGCCCTTGCGTACCTCCCGCCGATGATCCCGCGCGACCTGGGGCTGGCGCTGGCGCCGATCGTGCTGTGGCTTGCGATGTGTGCCGCCCGTGGCCCGGAACGGATGTGGTGGCGCGCGGGGTTCGCCGGCGGGTTGGTCTTCCTGGCCGCTCCGCCCGCGGGCATCTTCTGCGCCCTGTGGGTGGTCACGATCGCGGTCGTCGAGCGTCGCTGGGGGATCTGGAGGGCGGCGTTGGCCTGGGTCGCGGCCACCTCCGTCTGGCTGGTGCCGCTCGCGATCGCGTACCACCGCTATCACGGGTTGGTGCCGATCGCGCAGCTGCGGCTGACGGAGCCGAACGCCACCCAGACGCTCGTCGCCACCGGCATCTCGTTGCCGCTGGGGCTGGCCGGCCTCGTCCTGCTCGCCCGGTCTCGTCCACAGATGGCCACCCGCGCGATCGTGCTGGTCGCGATCCCCGCGATTGCGGTGCTGCTGGGCGCGAGCATCTCGCAGCTTTCGACGCTGGTCGCGCACGGCGTCCCGACGCCGCTGGTGCGATGGCTGCGCTACCTGCCGTTCCTGGTGCTCGCGCTGTGTGTTCCCGCCGGCGTGGCGGCCAACGCTCTCGTGACGGTGCTCTCACGACGAGCCCGGCCGGTGGCCGTCGCCGCGGCCGTGCTGGTGATCGTCGTGGTCGCCGGATCGACGGCCCTGGCGTCTGCGACGGTCTGGCGCGAGCCCGCCCACAGCGGGCTGGTGTGCTCCCGGCTGCCGATCGACGCTCGCACGCACCTCGCCGTCCTGGGCCGCGCGCCGGTTGCCGACTACCTCGGGTTGACGTTGTTCGGACGCACGGGGGCGAGCCTCTACGTCGTGGGGCCGCGGCCGGCCAAGGTGCGCTTCCGCACGTGGCTGCATGACCGCGTGCCTGACGCCGGCCGCAGGCGCAGCGAGCTGACAGCAGCCCTGCACGGCGGGCCACTGCCGCCCGGGATCGACATGGTGTTCGCCCAGAAGGACGCCGCCACCAGCGGCCTTGGGCCGGCGGTGGCGTCCTGCACCTGGCGTGGCCAGACGTGGGATCTGGCTCCGCCGGCGACGCGATGAGGGTCCCGGCCGCTGCCGGCCGCCGGTAGCATCCGGGTGACATCAACCGGGAGGACTCCGCTGTGGAAGAGATCGCCGAAGGCACACGTTTTGTGATCGACGGACAGGTGTTCACCTACATCGGCGACGGCGAGGACGCCGCCGGACAGCCGGTGGCACACCTGCGGGGCGGTGACTCGGACTCGCTCGAGGAGTACCCGAAGGACGCGCTCCAGAACCTGGAGCGCGCCTGACTCAACGGGTGTCGTGCCCTACCGGCCGGGAATCCCGACGCGGGGCTGAACCGTCTTCACCGATAGAAACACCGGCCCCTTGGTCGAGCAGGCCCGGAACCGGAACGGGATCTCGGCCGCGGTGCGGGCGCCCGGCGGGTAGACCGTGAGCCCGTCCGCGGTGACCGCGTTGCAGCTCGCAGGCGGAAATGCCGAGACATCGGTGATCTGCAGGCGGGTGTGGGCCGTCGAGCGGTTGCGAAGCGTCACCGTCCGGGCCGGCAGGGAGTGGTCGCGCCCCGCGGCGCTACCGACCTGAATGCCTGCACGCTCGGCCGAGACGCCCGGGAAGCCGAACAGCTGACAGGTGTGGCCCGAGACGTTTGTGAACTCCAAGGGGTACACGATGCTACCGGCCTGACCGCCGCCGGATCCGACGCCCAGCCAGATCGACAGGCCGGAGGTCTTGCACCGCGGCGTCGTGGACGCCGCCGTCTGCGCGCCGGCCGTCGCCGACACCGCCAGCACCGCACACGCGATGCCCGCGAGGGCCATGCCGGAGAGCACCCACCGGGCCGGCTTCGACGTGGTAATCAGCTCGATCATCTCTTCCCCTGCCTTCCGGGTCGCCGGCCCACATGAGATCCCGTGGGCACAATCCGATGCTACGAGCGCGGCGTATCCGCCGCATGTCGGCTGCGTAACGGTTCGATGACTACGGAGCTTCGCGGCGGCGCAAGGCGTACGCGGCGGCGCCCGCCAGCATCAGGGACGCGGCCGCCAGGAACGCTCGACGGCGCCGGGCTCGCCGGGCCCGCCGGTCGCGGGCCTCGGTGTAGGCGGCCGCCGCCGCCAGGGCGACCTGCGCGATCTCCGACCAGAACAGCGGATCGGCCAGCTCATCCCGGCCGGCCCTCCTGACCGGTCCCGAGAGGTGCGCGCGCAGCCGCCGCACGCGCGGATCGGGAGCCGCCTCGCGCATCGTCTGGGCTCCGGACACGGCCTGTCGCGTCCGCTGCGGATGACGCGCGGCGACCGACGCGAACCTGGCTGCCTGGAGCGGATGGGTGCGCACCCACCAAAGGGCCGCATCCTTCGCCGCCACCTTCGCGGCCTCCGTAGCCTCAGGCACCGACACCCTCCGAGCGGTCGGCCCGCTCCTGCGCTGCGATCACGATCCGGGCGACCCGGCCCAGTTCGGCACCGCGCTGGACGACCGCGGGCACGGTGAAACGCAGCTGGCAACCGTCGGCATCCCGAACCACGGTCACCTCGATCTCGTCGTCACTTCCCCCAAACGGCAGATAGCGCCACCCGGGCGCATCGTCGATCTCGACGGTGCCCTCGTCATCGATCGGGGTGGCTGGTTCGGCCATACGTCGGTGGTACCCCTCAGGCTCGCGGTCCAACCCAGCCGCCGGGGGTGCTGATTCTGAGCAAGCTCACAAGCGGCTCCGAGCTGGACCTCAACTGGGACGAGCAGCCTACATCCAGAAGACCTTCCGCGCCGTCCGAGGAGCCCTCCCATGAAGAAGACTGCATCACGCACAGCGGCACTGGTCGGCTCGGCTGCGATCGGCGCCGCCCTGGCGCTGGGAGCATTCATCGCGATCGAAGGCACGGGCGATTCATCCACACCGGCGACCCGCACGATCGTCGAGGGCAACGCCAGCCCGGCCGCCGTGACCACATCA
>Ga0075434_100000029_pt1 | contig 64965 bp, 54 predicted proteins | sample RhiMethybrSRZTD3_FD_75298 | JGI IMG/M metagenome (GOLD analysis project Ga0075434, IMG submission 75298) | Populus rhizosphere microbial communities from Tennessee, USA - Rhizosphere MetaG P. TD hybrid SRZTD3 | ecosystem: Host-associated > Plants > Roots > Rhizosphere > Soil | place: USA...
CGGTGAACTCCTGGCGTGCGATCGGGGGTATGCTCGTGGGCGGAGCCCTGTTCTGGACGGTCTACGGTGTGCTGGTCACCCGGCGTGAGAGGGGCGCGCCTGGAGGACGCCTGACGCTCGTCGCGTCGATCGCCGGTGTGGCGGCCGGGTGGGGGGGCTTCCTCGTGGGCCTCGCCCGACTCGCCAATCCGACAACTGACCGCTGGCTTGACCTCGGCACGGCGCTCGTTGTCCTGTGTGGTGGTGCGACGCTCGCCGGTGTGGCGCACGCCAACCTCGAAGCGCGTGCGGCACGGCCTTGGCCGAAGCCCCCTGCGGACGGGCATTCCTGATGCGCCTCTGGTTCAACGTTGGTGCCTGGCTCGGTTTACTGACCCTAAGCACCACATCCGTGGCCGTGTGGCTCGCTCGACTCGAGGGGCGCGCTTCGCTCTTGTGGTTTGTGGCTGTCATAGTCGCCTGGCTCACCTACCTTATGGCGTTCGAGTGGCTTGAGCGGCACGTGCGGGCTCACTCTGCACGGCCCTCGAAGCTCAGCCGAGCCTACGCCGATGTCGCGCGCGAGCATAGCGAGCGCGGCGATGAGGATCCGCCGCTCTACAACGGAACACTGCCCCGAGCTCACTGTCGCTGTGGCGAGCGCACACCCGCGGAGTGTCGAGAGCTTCGGTGCTGCACGCGGCAAGAGCATCGGAACGGGTTGCCGCCGCTCTCCTCGCCCGCACCGGTGCCGCCTTGGAAACGGTCCCGCCGCCAGCGGATGTCCGAGCTCGCGGCGGAAGACCTACGGCGCATGGGCTACGAGGCGATTCCACACGAAGAGCCGAAGATCGACACCTGGGAGGACGGCGTTCGGCTTACCGACCAAGCGACCCAGGATCTTCTGCGCGAAGTGTTCGGAGACGAGCCTCCTGACGCGGGATGACGCTGAGCGGTTGTAGATACTAACAAGCTCCAGTCTTCAGAGATGGCCTGTTGCGGCAGACGCGTTGATCAAGTCATTCCACGGGTGGGAGGACTGTCGCTACAGGAGTGTTGCAACCAAAAGAGGCTGTTAAGTGAGCGAGGATCCCACCGTCGAAACGCTGCGCTTGCTGATGGCACGCATAGTAGGCCCCGACCAGGCGAGGCGCGGTGAAGTTTTCACCCCGGAAGAGACCAAGCAGCTATTCATAGCGCACTCCTCTGGAGGCCCCTGCACAGAAAAGCAGGAGAAGGAGTTCTTCGCGTGGTGCAGGGAGGCACGCATCCGGGCGGTTTTGCTCGAGGGCCTCCTCCAAGGGCACCTCGTCGCACGCGTCACACCTGACGGACGTGTTGAGGTGAAGCAGCCCGGGGCGGAAGGCCGGGAGTGGATCCGAGTTGCGGCTCGAGTACTCGACACCTCAACCTAACCTTGGCGCGTTGTACCGCATTGGGCGGGAGCCACACTGTGGCACCGTTTCCTGAGTCGGCGCTTGGTGAAACCCAGCCAGAGAGGCCACGAGTGAAAAACGGCGAAGCGCTCGCCGCCGCACTGGACTCCTGTGCAGATGCACTGCGCGCTCTGGCAGCAGCGTTGCGCGCCGAGCAGCCTGCACCAGCACCACCTGGTGCATCCAGCCCCGACCGCTTACTGACCGTGGAGGAAGCGGCAGGTGTACTCGGTGTGAGCAGGCGCTGGCTTTATGATCACGCTGGCCGGCTGCCGTTTGCGCGCCACCTCTCCCACAGGGCGCTCCGGTTCAGCGAGGCGGGTCTGCGCCGTTGGATCGACCGAACCCGGTGAGCCCGGGGAACTCCCGGCGCTCGCCCCGCATGTCGCCCACAACCACCGGTACCTGAGAGGGATATATGCAGCCAACCGATCCCAACGGGATTCTGACTCGTGATGAGGTTGCTCAGTGGCTCAAGGTGAGGCCCCGGCAGGTGGAACGGCTTGGCGTACCGTGTCTCGATCTCGGACGGAAGACCAAGCGCTACGTCGTGAAGGACCTGCTCGAGTGGCTTCAAGCGAAGCGGCTCGAAGCCGGGCGGCCTCAACAGAGACGGCGTGACCGTGAGGCCCTCAGTCTACAATGAGGCAGTGCTGGGACGAAGCGACCTGGCTCGTTGCCTCCTGATGTCGCATCAGGAGAGCGCTTGATGAGGCCAATGAGTTAACTGACCGTTGGCTGGCACCTTACGCGCTGTTGCACCGCGGCATGGCGAGGTAAGTGCAAGCGTTTCAGCGCTGGTTCGTGGACACGCCCCTCAGACGCATCAACCCCAGGACTGCGAACTGCGAATCCTCCGTGCAGGCATTGGCGCAGCTGTCGCCCCGCGATCGGCGCCGCTTTGCCCAAGTATTTGCCGATCCTAACGACCTGAGTAGGTGTCACTTGTTAACTGAGAAGTTCTACCGTCGTTTTTTCGTGAAATGATGGGCTGACATCCCGTTGTCGTGAACAGCACTCCGTCGGAGAGGGCCGCTGAAAAGGATCTGGCGTGACCGTGTATTCACGGGCATCTTCCCGGCCATCGTCTATAGCACACCCGCCGTCACGCTCAAGCACCTTGGCACGTCTCAAGAACAGGTAGGCGGATCGTGAAGTGAGGACGGAATCTCTCTTGCAACCGATCGGTTGGAAGCCCCTGCTGAATGGCGGGCTCCTTGCCAGGACACGATCAGCAATAGCAGACCTTTCAGCGGGTTTGCTTAGCGTGTCACCACGGGATGTGCGCGATCCCTACTTTAGGAACGGCTATGCCGGTCTCGCTCTTGCACACGCAGCGCTGGAGTCAGCTTGCCCTGGAAAGGGTCACATGGAACGTGCCCATTCCCTGCTGCTCCGCTCCATCGAATACCTACAACGCAACGCGGCTCATTTTGGATTCTACGACGGCTTTACCGGCGTAGCCTGGGTCATTGAGCATCTTTCGAGGTATAGCGCGATGGGTCTTGCCGACGATCCGAACAATGGCGTTGATCTCGTGTTGGGGAAACTGCTGGCTCGCAGGCGGCGGTGGAGAGGGCCGTATGATCTCGGAGACGGCCTCGTCGGGCTGACGGTCTATCTCCTTGCGCGAATGCCTCGTCCGTCGGCCCGTGCGCTGCTCGCTCGAGTGGTAGACCGCCTAGCGGAGATTTCTGAGCCGCAACCTCCCGGGATAGCCTGGCGCTCTCGTCCCGAATGGGTGACTCCTCGCGCTCGAAGGTTGCTCACCCAAAACCATCTCCCATATCCCGCATGGAATCTGGGGATCGCGAATGGGATTTCAGGCATCATCGCCGCTCTTGCCGCAATATGCGCGCTCGACATTGCCATCCCTCGCGCTCGTCGATTGCTACAAGGCGCAGTCACGTGGCTTCTTGGGCACGAACTCCCCAATGGGGCGAGAGGCTGCTTCCCCGGTCTGATTAGGCAGGGAGTCGCGTCCGATCCGGCCCGCACAGCTTGGTGCTACGGCGATCCTGGCATCGCGGCAGCTTTGTTAGCTGCCGCGCGGGCACTTGACGAACCAGATTGGGAACGCGAGGCAATACGGATAGGATTGAGCGCTGCGACGCGCCCGTTCGGTGATACAGGCGTACTCGATGGCGGACTCTGCCACGGGAGTGCAGGTCTCGCGCACGTGTTCCACCATCTGTACAGAGCTACGGGTGAGAGGTCGTTCGCGAAAGCAGCACGACGCTGGATCGCCCGGACGCTGGCTCTTCGCCGCCCTGGAAAAGGGATCGGGGGATTCCTAGCGTGGAGCCGTGGCTATGATCCGCCACCTCCCTGGAGACCGGTACCGGGTTTTATCAGGGGCGCTGCAGGGATCACGCTTGCGCTCCTCGCGGCGACCACATCCATTCCGCCAAGGTGGGATTGCGTTCTCCTGCTTTCGCGCGAGGTTCTTGAGTAAACTAGCGTTTCGCGCGGTGCATCAATGGTGAACAACAGGCGCGATTGGAAACCAGTATAGAGAATGAGCTGGTAACATGCTGGAATCACATCCTCGACGTTGAAGCGTCCCGGTCTTCTCAGACGCTCGTGATAAACTGATTGGACGTGGAAGGAACGGTCTACAGGTAACACGAGTCGCCGCCGCACGACATGACCTCCAATCAAGGGCTACATGCGAGCGAGCACTGGCGTGGGACCTCCGATTCCATGAGCAATGGCGTAGGCCGTAGCAGGAGGTCCACGGGGTCCTATCGTGCGTCTGGTTTCTTTGTTCTCCGCACGCCATCGCTTCCCAGCTAGGTAGCGGAATCGCTGAGCGACTCCGTTCAGGCGCCAGTCCACCTACTTCAACCGGAAGCCTTGGAGCGAGCGCTGCATGACGATGAGGAGAGAATTCGAAACCGCGTGCGCGATTACCTCCGTGATCCACTCGTTACGGAGGCCATCTTTGTTGCCTCTCCTGTCGTAGCCGAAGTTGTTCGGCGCTGGTTGAGCGGGGAGCCCGAGGGCTCGGAGCGTGTTCTCCAGACGCTAGTTCGTTACCTAGTACGCATGAGCTGGCGCCCCACACCGTTCGGCCTCTTCGCTGGATGCTCCTTGGGCGTAATTGGGACCGACACGTGTCTGAAGCTGCCGGCTCGTCATCTGTGGCGGCGACGGACACGACTGGACATGCATTGTGAGTTGGCGCTGGCCGAAGAGCTCCTGAAGGACCCTGTGCTTCGCGAAGGGATACCGTATAGGCCAAACTCCAGCCTCTACCGAATCGGCAACCGATGGTACTACGCCGAGAAGCTAGTTGTACCGGAGACGCAGGTCGTCAGCTACCAGCTTGCATCCTTGCTAGAGGATCAGTTTCTGAATGTCGTGTTGGCGTCCGCGCGAGGTGGCGCGTGCCTTTCAGATCTCGCGGCCGCCATACGAGGCATCGATGATGAGGTAACCCTCGACGAAGCGCGCGAGTATCTAGACAGGCTTGTGTCAGAGCAGATCCTGATATCCCAGCTCACTCCCACGGTCACCGGTCCGGACAGCCTAAGTAGCATCGCCAAGGTTGTTCAGCCGCATCGGCCGGAGATTGCTGTGCTGATAGGTGAGGTGAACGTCGGACTAGCGAACCTGGACAAGTGCGGCGTTGGTCAGCCCAGAGATGCCTACACGCGCGTGACGGGAACGCTCAATCAGCTGGCCGTTGCGACAGATCCGGCAAAACTGTACCAAGTCGACCTGTACAAACCCGCCGCCACGCTGTCTCTCGGGCCCGAAGTGGTCCACGAGTTGGAACGCGCACTCGCGCTTATGGAGCGCATTTCACCACTTGAGAAGAGCAACGATCTAGCCCGCTTCCGGGAAGCGTTTCGCGCGCGTTACGACACAAACAGGGTGCCGTTGGCTGAGGCGTTAGACAGGCAGCATGGGATCGGGTTCGGGGAATCAGAGATCGATGAGCAGGCTCCCGCGCCATTGCTTGACGGATTGGAGCTGTTCTCCCGATCCGACCCGTCGCCGATCACGCTCGGCGAACGGGAGCAACATCTCCTGCGCAGGTTACAGGATCACAAGACCGACTGGACGCTGGATGACGGTGATGTCACGCTCCTCGGCAGTGTACGCGGGCCCGATGCAGCCGGCCCTGACAGTGTCGGTGTTCTTGCAACGCTTGTCGCCTCATCGGAAGACTCCGTCGCCAAGGGCGAGTTTCAAGTTGTGTTTCATTGGGCTCAGGGTCCATCTGGTGTGGAGCTACTGGGCCGCTTTTGCTACCTGGACGATGCTCTGCGTCAGAGAGTGATGGAGCATCTGCGTGCGGAAGAAGCCCTTCGATCGAATTGCAAGTACGCAGAAATCGTTCACCTGCCCGAGGGACGGACTGGGAACGTTCTCAGGCGCCCAATCCTCCGCGCTTTAGAGATTCCCTACCTTGGCGTCTCAGGCGCAGCCCCGGACGCGCAGATTCTGCTTGGCGATCTCGATGTGGCTCTCTGTGAAAATCGGCTTACACTCTTTTCGCGGCGCTTGCGGTGTGAAATTGTACCGTGTCTCACGAACGCTCATAACTGGGAGGGCGCTCCACTCAGCACATACCGGTTTCTATGCGCGCTGAGCGAGGAGCGCGGCGGCCGTCAGTTGCGCTGGAGTTGGGGACCCTTTGGGAGAGTCCCACGACTGCCGCGAGTCTCATTCGGCAGGACTGTTCTTTCACTGGCCATGTGGAACCTAACGCGAGAAGATCTTCGCCCGCTTCGGGTAAGAGACCCAGTGGAGCGATTCAGCGCTTGGCAGGCAATCCGTGACCGGTTCAAAATCCCCCGAAGATGCACGCTTGTTGAGGGCGACAATCTCCTCCCTGTCGACTCCGAGAATACGGTGATGGTCGAGTCGCTAGCCCACGTTGCGACCCAAAGCGGGTCACTGACGATCCAGGAACGTTTTCCCGACGTCCCCGGGCTCATGGCTCGGGGGCCAGATGGTCCGTACACCAATGAACTTGTGGTGCCCTTCACTAGGCCTAAGCCGTCACCGACCCGCGCGCCGTCAATTCCGCCGCTCTACGAGCCACGCGCGGATCTTCGAGTGCGCTACCCAGGGTCCACGTGGTTGTTTGCCAAACTGTACACCTCCTCGGTTCGGGCGGACGACGTACTACGTACTGTGATTCGAAACCTGGTCTCCGATTGTAGAGCGTCAGGAGCGATCGACCGCTGGTTCTTCATACGATACGCGGATCCTGAATGGCACCTGCGGGTCCGATTCCACGGTAAGCCGGCTCGCCTTTGGACCGATGTCCTTGCCGCGCTACACTCGGCAGCTAGGCTGTGGGTTGGCGAAAGTTGCTTGCGGAGGTTCAGCATCGAAACATATGAGCGAGAGCTCGCACGCTACGGGGGGCCGGAGGGAATTCGGCTCGCTGAACGGCTGTTTGAGGTCGATAGCGATGCAGTGCTCAGAATCCTCTCGTACATAGGCGGCGACGCGGGAGAGCAAGCACGATGGCGCCTTGCCTTAAGCGGCGTGCACGACCTCCTCGCCGACTTTCAGTTCGGTTCAGACAAACAAGTGGAGCTCCTTCGCCGGATGACGATGCGTCTAATTGGTGATGTCCGAGGTCCTACCGGACCTGGTGTGCTTGCCCTGGCCAACAGGTCGCATCAGATGGCAAGCCATGCCTGGAAGGGTATCGGCGCCCGGTTTCACAAGGTTCGAGAAGAAGTGCAGGAACTGCTCACAACGGGCTCGACGACGGACCCAATCGTTAGGGCTGGGCGAGAGGCGCTTGCGGAGCGGTCGCGACGACTTCGGCCAATTCTCCTAGATCTCACGTCGGCAGCGTCTTCCGGTCGCCTTTCTAGCACAATCGAAGACGTTGCCGCCGACCTTGCTCATATGCACGTGAATCGCCTTCTCCGCAGCTCCCACCGTTCACAAGAGCTAGTCATATACGAGTTCCTGCGGCGCTACCACGACTGGCGACGTTCCATCAAAACGTCCAACATGGGTGGAACATGAGAGGGCTAGTCTGCCCCGTTCTTTCACGTTTGACAAGATCGCTATGGAATACCAGTATGCACGAGGAGTTGTCGGTTTGCTCGTCTACCCGGGGCCGACCCTGAGAGCCGGGACGGGAAGGGTTGCTGGTGCAGAGGCAAGGCCTGCCTGCGCTGCTGGGATCGGCGGTTTGCAGAAGGAGGCGTCACGTGAGCGTCACCATTCCTAGGACCCAATCGCCCCCCAGATCTGTTCCATCTGTGCGGAACTCCAAGCTCAGACCGTCAGCGACAAAGCGGTCCGACGAGGCGGCGAATCTAGTTTCTCCGGCACAGGCAGCGCGTCTGTTGCAGCACGTCAAGCTGAGCAAGAGCGAGAAGAGGAAGGTTAGTGACCAACTCTATGTTGTTGCCAACCCTGATCAAGCCGAGCGGCTCCTACGGCGTCTTGTGCTCAATAAGGAAACGATCAGGAAACTTGGCGAGCCGATTAGTCCTCGTGCGCAATTCACCCTTAGTGCTGGTTGCTGTTGTACGTCGCACACCCACATCAAGCAACGATAGCGATCGGTCGTTCGCTCACGTCAGGCATTCAAGTTGGACTCTGCGAATCGGTCCTTGATGCCCCGAATGGGGAGGCTGAAAATGCGCGTTAAGAAGAGCAAACTCTCCCGGATAGCTGTGCGTCTCGTTAAGCGGCCAAAGGTGAACAAGCGCAGGGCGAAGAGAGCAACTCAACCAGTGAATCTGGTCTCAATGGATAAGGCGGAACGCCTCCTGCAGCATGTCAAAGTGAGCAGGAGCGAGATGAAGAAACTCGGTGAACCCCTTTATGTCCTCAATCCTGAACAAGCCGAGCGTCTGCTCGGGCGCTTAGTACTAAACAAGGTGACCATTAGAAAGCTCGGGGAGTCACTCAGACCTGGGGCGCAGATCACACTTAGTGCAGGGTGTTGTTGCACGACGGCCACGCACCCGATCGGAAGGCTTCGAGCAGGGGATCCTATCTGACCAGGAGCTGAAGGGGGAAACGATCCCCCTACTAGAGGAGGCACTCACACGAGAGCGAATCGGGGTTAGCGGTGGGTAATGCTGCGGTTCCCCGACTCGACCACGGCTGCGTTGAGCGATCGATGGACACCTGGGTTCATTCGCTAGGTCGATCGCACGCTTTCATCGCGGCTCCCTGGCGACAAGCTGTCCAGCGTATCCACCGACGATTGCGAACGGTCGACCGGTGGAACGTCGGGGAAAGTAAGATGAGGTCGGTGGAATAAGTAGCGGCTCTGCCATTCCATGCCCTGCACTTGTGATCTGCTGAAGGCGTGCCTTACAGGCCGTTTCCAATCATAGCTTGTAGTTCGTCGATGGAGCAGCGGACTCCAAGTCCGTTGCACCCACCGAACTCCCGTTCGCGAATGGCACTATGAAGCGCTTTGGCGGAATGTTTGCCACCCGGGAACCGGCGCCGGGACGCCAGAGCTGGCCAGGCGGCGGGAGGACGCACAGGCCGCCCGGCCAATGAGCTTACCTTGGGCGGCGACATGGTGACCGTTGACGGCTAGAGCGTCTCGGGATCGAAGGTGGGTCTAAGGTGGCGGCGAAACTCAACTGATCGGTGATTCAGGAGGGTCCTCCGTCTCGCTCAACGCACTAACAACGGGCACCACGGGCACTTGGACGTCGCCTGTCGACCTCGCGGAGCCCCGTCTAAAGCGTTTCCGCAGTGGCTTCCCTCTTGGCGTGGCGCAATCAGCTCGGTTCGGTCTGCCGCATTTCGACCCTGCCGTGCCGCAAAAACCACCTAGTTTGACCGTCCTCTTCCCCACACCTTGCCAGAGCCAAACCGGACGCCGATAAACACCTAGACCTCGCCGATACAAGAGTTAACTCGACGCAGGGGGCTGTGTTCATGACCGACGACGATCTCGCTGCTCTCGCCGTGGAGGAAGCCCGCCGCTCCCGTCAAGAACCCCGCCGCGTACCACTCTTCGTGGGAGCGGTCGCTGCTCGAGAAGGCAGGCTCATTGAAAAGGCGCACCGCGGTGAACAGGAGTTGGGCGACCACGCGGAGTTCACACTCCTGGAGCGGAAGCTGGCATCCACGCCCCTCGCGGGTGCGACCATCTACACAACCTTGGAGCCTTGTACGGACCGCGGCCCCGGCAAGGTCCCATGCGCCAGTCGGCTGGTCGAGCGCCGAGTCTCTCGGGTCGTCATTGGCACGTTGGATCCGAACCCCGACATTCGAGGCCTTGGCGTACTACAACTGCGCCAGGCTGGCATCGACGTCGGTCTCTTTCCGGCTGGGCTCGCGGCTCAGTTAGAGGAACTGAATCGGGATTTCTTTCGCTTGCAGCGTGTAGGAGCTGCCCCACCCATTGTTACCGCGGAGTTCCTGCGGACGGTCACGCGTCGAACCCTCGATCAATGGTACGTGTCGCTGAACTCGACGTACTTCCATCGAAACTTTGATCGGCGACCATCGGATGTCTGCCTTCACCTAGTCGAAGTCATTGGTGCCCTTAGTCTGCTTGCTAGCGAAAAGACAAAGGCGGGCATCGATCGGGAGGCTCAGGTACCGAAGGCCCTCGCGTGGTGGCTTGCGTTATGCGGCAAGCTCGGAGTACGCAGTGTCGAGGGAATGCTCTTGGACAAGTTCCCCCGCCACTGTCCCTACTGTCAGCGGCCCAAGCATGAACCCGATCGGTGCCTGGAGCTGAAGGCGAGGAGCGCCGGGCCTGACTGGTCAGCCCTAGCCCTTCTGGCGGAGAGGGCGGAGCGCCCTGAGACGTTGGGCGCTTGGCAGCGGATGTTCAACGACATCTATCCGGTTCAACAGGGCGAGCAGTTCGGGCCGGTTTTCGCTCGTCTATATGAGGAGCTCGCCGAACTCGCTGAGGCCGTGAGGGTCTTCCCATCGGTGCCGGGGTACTTCCTGAGCGAGGCTGCGGATGTGTTTGCCTGGCTGATGAAGATTCAGAATCTGATTGATGATAGGGCTGGCCGGCGGGGGAACGCGCGGGGCTCGAGCCTAGAAGAGAGCTTTGCCCGAGCATACCCTGATGCGTGTTCGGACTGTGGCCGCCTGGTTTGCTCCTGTCCTCCCATCCTAGCATCCACCATCGGCCGCATTGCGCACGAGGTGCCGACAGGACGCGGCGCGTACGAACCCGTCGGACGTTTCATGACGCCTGACAAGGCCGCCGAGGCGTTTGGTCCGAGGCGAGACGCGGGAGTTTAGTACACGCGCTATACGCTGGGCGGGGTCACTGCCATGTCTGAGAATTGTGGCCTGTCAGAGGCAAGTGCTGATGGCGCTGAAGTGTGTTGAGTCAGTCTCCCGATGACTGTCATTACGAACCGATCGAGGAGTCTCTCCAGCTCAGGACCCGGTATTCGATCTTGAAGGCGGACAATCCGTCCAGCCCGATAACGAGTGAGGGGGCTGACCTTCCATGCGACTGCGTGGATGTTCTTGGCAAGTTGAGTGAGGGCCTCGGAGCGGGCGACATCCACACTTGCAGCTTCGACGTGTGGAAGGACGACCGCCGCCTGGGGATCGGCAGCGATCTGTGGGAAGGCAATGGCTCGATCGTAGTATTGCCTGAATTCGCGCTCGAGATTCTGAAACTCGGCCTGATTGCTAAGGCGATACGCTTCTACCGGGTCGTACGGCGCCAGGGCCTTAATGGCTTCCTGGTAGTGCGCAGCCATCGGTGGGTCGGAACCAAACAACGTGGGCGCCGCTGCCACCATTTGGCGCAAGAGGTGCTCCGTTCCGGCAGACTGCAGCGCTTGCAGCGCTTCCGAACCGAACGTCCGTCTTACGTAATCCATCAACACTGGCATAACCATGCGCGGGTCGTGCGTCGCAATGCAGAAGCGAAGTTCAAGTAATTGGTAGAGCAGCATGCGAAGGGCACGTCGCCGCTCCCGGGCGCTCTGAACGATAGTGCGGAGCTCGCCGACCACTCCGCCGACGAGCGCTCCCGCGAGAGCCGCGAGGACCGGCAGGGCTTCACGCAGTGTGAGGTCCATTTGCTACAGCGCCAGATTCACGGAAGATCTGCGCCGATCTGAAGGAGTGCCTCCCGGACCAAGGCCTCGACGCCTTTCTTCCGGGCTCGGGCAGGATCGAAAGTGTAAAGGTGTGGGTCGTGGAAGCGTCCCCCCTGGAGCGCATTCGGGATTGAGTGTACCCTCACGTCCAAATAGAATTCCTCTAGACCCTTCCCTGCTCACGCGCTCGACAAACTCAGCGAATAACGCGGCATCAGATACGACCGCCATTGGCCGACCTCCGGAGGTCCTTAGCACATCCAGACAACCCGACGTGACGCCAGAGCGATTCTGAGCTGCCTCTGTGGCGCTTCACGCAAGGCTACTCTTCGGCGGATGCAAGTCTAGGGCGTTTTTGCGGCATTGAGGGGTGCGGACGCGACACAATCGTTCCTAGTTGGATTGTGGGCTTCATGCGGAGCGGAACCATTCGGCAGCGCCCGTTCAAGCGTGTTGATGCTTGACATCGTGTGCTTGCGTTGTCGGACGATTTGCCGAAAGAGGGTCTGCATCCTCAAACTAAGCGGTGACGCCGGGCACGGCGTTCGATAAGTTCGATGGTGCATGCTCGCCTCGCCGGGACAGGGCGAACACGTTCTGCTAAGGGGGGTAGCCATGCTCACTCGGATACACTGGCTTGTGGGAATCGCGCTCGGGGTGGTGCCTACGGCCGCTGCCACCCAAGCGCGCCCTTTCGGCCCCGGTGAAGCGAGCGCGGCCGGCGAAGCAGTACTGTCCGCCCAGATCGCCCGCTACGGACGCATTACCAACACAGCGTGGGACCAAATCATCTCCACCGTGTTGTTCAGACTCCAACCCGCAACCGGCTTGCCTGGTCTACGGGTTGGCTATGTGGTTGTGGGCAACTCGGAGGCGAATGCTGCGGCGGTCCCAGGGGGCAAGCTACTGGTTAACGGGGGTCTTCTGAGTCTCCTTCAGGATCTCGCCGCGAAGGCGACTAACAGCCCCGCGGCGCGGCGCGAGCGCCTCACGGCATTTCTCGCGGCGGTCCTCTCGCACGAAATCGCTCACCTCACGCTGGGGCATGCGGACTCGTTACTCGCAACTGTCGCTCGATTGGCCGCTGACGCGGGGGTTCCGAGCTCCGCCTTGAGCGACCCGATGTCCTATAGGTCTGTTGCCCGAGACACTGCCGTGACCCTTGAGCTACTGCAGCACTCCCGCGAGCGGGAATTTGCCGCCGATCGTCTGGGCTCGCTCTATCTGCTGCGAGCGGGGTGGACGATACAGACTGCGATGGATCTCTTTCGCGCGCTAGACTCCCTTGAGCGTAGGAACCCGGCATTCTATGAGTCCATCACGTACGTCCAAACCCACCCGCGGGCGTCCACGCGTGAGGCTGGGCTGGAGGCGTTCCGCGCTCGGCTCAAGTTGTTGCAGGCGGACTACGACGATGCCTTGGCTTTGATTCGCAGCAACGTAGCGGTGGCAAGTGCCATCACACTGCTTGACACAATCCTCGTGTACTTCCCGGGCATGGTACCAGCGTTGCATGCGCGGGGGACAGCCTACCATCAGCTTTGGCTCGAGACCGTGCCCGTGCCAACCCAGCAGGCGCGCGCGTCCTTAACGACGTACACGTTCAGATTCCTACCAACTATTCGGGGGGTCCCGGGGGATGTGTCTTTCTACGCGGCGGCCAGGGATGACTACGCGGCGGTTCTTACACACGAGCCGCTCGCGTTAACGGCCGTCCAGCTCGCCCTGCTTGAAGCGTACGCGGGTGATTGTGCAAAGGCGAGCCAACGCGCGCGGGAGGCAGGTGCCTCAGATTCGCTCAGCCCCGACGTCGCGAACAATCGGGGTGTCGTGCTCTTAGTATGCAGTAAGGCCGCTGAAGCAATGCAGGCATTTCAGCTCGCCCAACGGTTGGTAGGACCACAGCCTTTACCACCTTTGCTATTCAACACTGCGCGCGCGATGAAGGCTGTTGAGGATCCGCGCTCCGGGTCACTGTTCCGACAGTATCTGACTGTCGATTCCGTCTCCGAGTGGGCCGCCGAAGCGAGACGTCAACTGGGCGCGCCCAATGCCGAGCGGATCGCGGGAGCAAGCCGAGGAACCGTCCCTCCGTCCATCCAAGGCATTGGCCTTGGATACTCCCTGGAAAAGGTGCGAGCCACGTGGGGCACCCCAGCGTCTATCAGCGGCGATACCATTTCGCTGCTGAGTTATCCAGCGCGAGGCGTCGGGTTGGCGGTCAGCCCTGGCCGGGGCGTGGTGTTCATGGGCTTGCTGACGCGCGAGGCAGGTGCTGTCGATGGCATTCGGGTCGGCGACGCCGTCTTGGCGGCGCGAGCCACGTGGGGCTTGCCTGCTGAACAGCACGAAGAAGACCTGTTGTTCAGCCGTGGGACGTGGACCGTGGTGGTCCGCGCCGGAGGCCCAAAAATCGCTATGCTGGTCATTGTCGCGAATGACTAGACTCGCCCTGTCGAGACCCGTAGGCCTTACCGTCGCACTCACCGCGAGTCTCGTCGGTCTAGCTGCCCCCCATCTCTGTGCGCAGCAAGAACAACCGGACAGCGCTGATAGTGCCGCGGCCGTGTCCTTGATTCAGGCCGGCGCTCAGCCGATGGCTGGGGGCTATCCATCACGAGAGAAGCAGGAACGAGCGATTGTCCTGTTGCATGAAGCGGTGACGCGGGCCCGACATGGTAGAGCACGAACACCGGAAGCGGTCGCATTGTATTCGATCTCGTACCTCTATCGGACCATGGGGGTGTCGGATTCGGCGATTCACTATGGAGAGCAGCTAGTGCGCGTCGCCCGATCCCACGGAATCCGTGTGGCCGAGGCCATGGGTCTCTTCGCACTAGCGCAGGTCTATGCGGATATGGAGCGCATCGACTCTCTGGCCCCGCTAGCGTTCCAAGCCACAGCCATCTGCCAGGAGACGGGTGGGTGCTGGTTCGAGAGTCAGTTGTTCGCACTCGTGGCTCCCTGGATGTACAGGGGTCCCGGCGATCTTTCCGTCTTCCGCGCCTTGGTACTCAAAGCTCAAGCGCGCGGGGATACGGCTGGCTTGGCGCGCATTTATGACGCACTAGGCGCGATTTTTACGGAGAGCCTTCAGCAGTACGATTCCGCGCTAGTTTACCACCGACGAGTCCTGCAGCTGAAGAAGACGGAGCAAGCGACCCTCTATGGTCTTGGGCGCGCGTTTCGGGGTCTTGGGATGGTTGATTCCGCCTGGTTCAACTTCGCCCTCTTGCTCGCCGGTGCGCGTCAACTTGGTGATCTGCGGTCGGAGGCCTATGCGTTAGCCAACTTGGGCGGCATTTGCCACCGCGACATGAAGCCCCGGCAGCTGGGGTGCGCTCTCGCCTATTACGACTCCGCCGCGAGTGTGGCAAGCCAAGTCGTGCGGCAAGCTGGACGGGATATGGACCGCGTAGCGTACAGTGAGCAGGCAAGCCAGTTGTATTCAGAATGGGCCCTCGCTTGGCTCAGCGCCGGGGACACGATCGGCAAACACGTGGCGAGCTTGGCGGCACTGGCGGTGACTGAGGTTGGGCGTTCTGCGGCCCTTCGTGACTTGATGGGACATTCGCAGACTCGTGAGCGGATCCCTCCTTTGCACAGCCTCGCCGCTGCCTGGGGGCTCCAGTTAGTCAGCATGCTACCCCCCGGCGCCGCTACCCTGTCCTATCTCATCCAACCCGACACCGTCCTTGCATGGCTTATCCTCCCCACGCGGGAGGTGCGGGTCTACCGATGGGCGATATCCTACGACTCACTCGGAGCGAAAGTGTCCGCGCTTCGTTCGAGCCTGGGGGCTGACGACGCCATTGCCGGAGCTCGGCTACGCGGCGCGGCACGTGGACCTCAGGGCCTGCATCGGCCGGACGCGAAGCGAATTGCTATAGTGGCGAGGCAGTTGGCGAGTGTCCTTATTCCCAAAGATCTTCGCGATGTCCTCCCGCCAGGCACGGATCTCATTCTCGTTCCGCAGAACGTGCTCAACCTGATACCGTTCGCTATCCTGCCCATAGCAGGCGATACCGTGCTTGGTGAGCGTTACGCCATCCGCTATGCGCCCTCATTGGACGCTCTTATCAAGGTTCAGGGGGCGCAGGCCGCGGCCCGGCGCGAGGGGCGTAGCGGGCACACCGCCCTCGTAGTTAGCGATCCCACGATGCCGGTGGCCGAGGTGGCTCCGGGAGTGCGGATGCGGTTATCCAACCTGCCCGCAGCCGACTCCGAGGGTGCCTGGGTCGCCGCTCGGCTTGGGGCTTCACAGATCAGCGGGAGCAAGGCGACTGAGTCGGCCGTGGTACGCGAGATGAGACACGCGGACATCATCCATTTTGCGACGCATGCTTTTGCCTACTCCTATACTAGCAAGGCCAGGGACTCGTTCTTGGCACTAGCTCCGGACTCGACAAACGACGGGCTTCTGACCGTTGGCGAAGTCATGGATGACTCGAACTTCTCGGTGCCCGCGGAGCTAGTGGTGCTAAGCGCGTGTCAAACCGCCTTAGGATCGGTCACGCAGGCAGAAGGGACTGTCGGGTTGCAGCGGGCCTTCTTTGCCAAAGGAGCTCGTGCACTGCTGGTCTCGCTTTGGAGCGTCGACGACGAGGCTACCGCGATGCTTATGAAGGCGTTTTACAATCATTGGCTCGGAGATCGGGACGCTCCCACCAAAGCCGAGGCTTTGCGGCGAGCGCAACGAACTGTTCGAAGGACCCCTCGCTTTGCGTCCCCTGTCTATTGGGCGGCTTTCGAGTTGGTTGGGGCAAACTGAAGAGTGGCCGACAACCGTAACCTCCTCGTGGATGGTTTAATTCCGTAATGCCCGACGTAGTCATCCAAAACCCCGTCATCAATTCGCCCTTTACCGAGCCGCAGCGACACTTCGAGTTCGGCGACCGCGGGATTACCGGCAAGATCGACGAGGGTCGACGCCAATCCAGCTACTTCGTTCCGATTCCGCATGGCCGTCGCCAGACCGCCCAGCTGTCCCTCGAGGCCGAATGGACAAAGGACAGACTTCGCGATAACGAGCTCGTCAATCGGATCCGAGAGAAGGTCGCGACTTGGCGAAAGGGTGGGCACGCCGGCGTCACAGCCACGACCGCCCGTCTGCTCGACTATTGGACTGCTCCGGAGCGTGATCGGAAGCTGTTCTTCTGTCAGATCGAAGCGTTAGAGACTGCCATCTACTTGAATGAGGTCGCAAGCAAGTACGGCGACGCCTGGATCGAGAACCAGCTCCGCGAGGCGAATGAAACGGGCGGGAATCCCGAGCTGTTCCGCGTCGCTCTCAAGATGGCAACCGGGTCAGGGAAAACCGTCGTCATGGGGATGCTGATCGCCTGGCAAGCGCTCAACAAGTTTGCGAACCCTCAGGACGCCCGGTTCAGCGATGCCTTTCTCATTGTTTGTCCCGGCATCACGATACGCGATCGCCTCCGCGTTCTTTGGCCGAACGATCCAGACAACTACTACCGCCAGCGCGACGTGCTGCCGCCGGACCTGCTCGAGAAGCTCGAGCGAGCCAAGATCGTCATAACGAACTACCACGCCTTCTTGCCACGAGAGCGTGGGGACGCTGCTCGCCTTACGAAGAGGTTGCTCGGTAGCGATAAGACGGGCGCCTTCACCGAGACGCCGGACCAAGTCGTGCAGCGCGTGTGCCGGGAGCTTGGTACCAAGAAGGGGATCGTCGTACTGAATGACGAAGCCCATCACTGCTACCGAGGCCGGGACGATGCTGCGGACGAGCCCAAGCTCAAGGGTGATGATCGGAAGGAAGCAGAGCAGCGAGAGCAGGAGGCCCGCGTCTGGCTCTCGGGCATCGAGGCGATTCGCAATAAGATCGGGGTTAAGATTGTGTACGACCTCTCGGCGACCCCATTCTTTCTCCGGGGCTCCGGTTGGCCGGAAGGCACCCTCTTCCCTTGGGTTGTCTCGGACTTCTCCCTCATCGATGCGATTGAGGCTGGGATCGTAAAAGTCCCGCGAGTGCCGGTCGACGATAACCAGATGAGCGGCACCCTACCCACCTACCGGCAGCTCTGGGAGACGATTCGGACGGGCCTACCGCGGAAAGGACGCGGCACCAAAGCCGTCACCGGCGATCCCGTATTGCCTGTGGCGCTGGAGGGCGCCATCGAATCCCTGTATCAGAATTACCAGAAGTATCACAACCTGTGGGAGGAGAACGCCGACGCGCGAGCGAAGGGCCTTACGTCCCCGGTCTTCATCGTTGTCTGTAGTAACACCAACGTATCGAAGCTCGTGTACGACTACATCGCGGGCTACGAGAAAGTGCTCGCCAAGGACGAAGTCGTCATAGTGCCGGGGAGGCTGAGCCTATTCAGTAACGTGGCGGATGGTCGGTGGACAGCGCGGCCTACGACGATCTTGGTCGACAGCCAGCAGCTCGAGTCTGGCGAGTCGATGAGCGGCGATTTCAAAGCGATCGCATCGCGTGAGATCGAGGAGTTCAAGCAGGAGTATCGCGAACGCTTCCCCGGCCGAGACGCGGCCGAGCTGACGGATGAGGACCTTCTTCGGGAGGTCATGAACACGGTCGGAAAGCCGGGCAAGCTTGGTGAACAGGTCAAGTGTGTGGTCAGCGTGTCCATGCTCACCGAAGGGTGGGATGCCAACACGGTGACCCATGTCTTGGGTGTCCGCGCGTTCGGGACCCAGCTGTTGTGCGAGCAGGTGGTCGGTCGGGCGTTGCGGCGCCGGAGCTACGCGCCCACCATGCAGCAGGTCGAGGGCGCGGAGTTCGAGGGATTCCCCGCGGAATACGCCGAGGTCTACGGTGTCCCGTTCTCGTTTATCCCGTGCGCCGGCTCCGCGAAGGAACCGCGCATGGGCCCCATTCCCACCCGCGTACAGGCACTTCCGGAGCGAGCCGAGAGCGCCATCACGTTTCCCCGGCTCGTCGGATATCGGTATGACTTGGGGGAAGAGCGAATCACTGCTCGGTTCACCAGTGATTCGAAGATCGTTCTTTCGCCCCAAGACATTCCCACACGCGTCGAGGTCGCCCCGGTCATCGGCGAGCACGCCATCCACACGATCGACGACCTGAAGCAACTCCGCGACCAGCAGGTTGTATTTCTCCTCTCCAAGCTGGTGCTGCAGAAGTTCTTTCAAGACGAGGATGAGCAAGGGAATCGCACGCCGAAGTCCTGGGTGTTCCCGCAGCTGCTCCAAATCGCTGGAGACTGGTACCGGCAATGCGTGGACTGTAAGGATGATGCATTCCCGCAGCTTCTCTATTTCGCGGAGCTCGCGCACAACGCCGCTGACCGCATTTACCAGAGCATTTCGCCTCAGGGCGACTCAGGAAAGCCTCTCCTTAAGCCGATTCTAGCGCCGTACGAATGGGCGATGACGACTGAGCACGTGGGGTTCGATACCACCCGGACGGTCTACGCGACTCGTGGTAAGTGCCACGTGTCCCACGTAGTCTGCGACACGAACAGTTGGGAGCAGAAGGTCGCTCAGGCACTCGAGGAGATGGATGAGGTTGTCTCCTACGTGAAGAACGACCGCCAGCCCGGGTTCAGCCTGCCGTACACCGTCGACGGCGATCAGCACGATTACTATCCGGACTTTGTGGCGCGAGTGAAGGATGGTCACGGATCGGACGACTTGCTGAACGTCATAATCGAGGTCACGGGAGAGAAGAAGAAAGAGAAGGAAGCCAAGGTAGCTACTACACGGCACCTGTGGGTGCCTGCGGTGAACAATCATGGTGGGTTAGGCCGCTGGACGTTTCTCGAGGTGGCGGATCCGTGGCGGGCGAAGTCCTTGCTGCGAGCGTCACTGCAACAAGTGACCACCGCAACCGTCTAACGCGGTTTTTCGAACCGGGGTGCAAGGAAACGATGGCGAAGAAACCTGGGAAGAAGCGTAGCATCGGCAGCAGTGCCAAGCCCGTCGAGGCCATCCGCCACAAGGACACGCGGGTGAACATCCCGACCCACGAATTGCGCGACTTCGTGAAGGATGACGAGGTGGCGCCGAAGACATTGCTGTATCCCCGTGATCCCTCGCTCGATCCGCAGCTTGTGTGGAAGGGCAAAGACGAGCAGGACCGACACGACCTCGAGGTCCCGGTCGTGCCGATCTACATCCAGGAGAAGATCCACCCGCAGGCGCTGGTCGAGAATCTGCGCGACACTGCGAAGAAGGGGGAGCCCGAGCCTGAGCTGTCGCTCTTCGCCGACTTCAACGGCATCACGGAATTCGACAAGAAGGTGGATTTCTACCACCACGAGGGACACTGGTCTAACCGGATGATCCTGGGGGACTCGCTGCTGGTGATGGCGAGCCTTGCTGAGAAGGAGGGGCTCAAGGGCAAGGTGCAGTGCGTGTACTTCGACCCGCCGTACGGAATCAAATTCGGATCGAATTGGCAGGTGAGCACGCGGACGCGCGAGGTGAAGGACGGGAAGGCTGAGGACGCGACTCGACAGCCCGAGCAGGTTAGGGCGTTTCGAGATACCTGGAAACTCGGGGTCCATTCCTATCTGACGTACTTGCGTGATCGACTGGTTCTCGCTCGAGACCTATTAACTGAGACCGGCAGTATCTTCGTGCAGATCGGCGACGAGAATGTGCATCTTGTGCGCAGTTTGCTCGATGAGGTGTTCGGTAGCGAGTGTGCTGTCGTAACAATCGTCGTCAAGAAAAAGGGTGCTCAGCGCAGCAGTCTTTTGGACCCAGTGAACGACTTCATACTCTGGTACTCCAAGACCTCTCGCCACGGTACGAGCGGGGGCCCGAAGTACCGGCCGTTGTTCGAGCACTGGGATATTGATGCGTCGCTGCTCAGCGAGTTCAAATTCGCAGAGTTCCCTGACGGTCGCGTGCATCCAGTGTCCGCAATTCCGAAGGAGAATGGAGCTGTCATCGATTACAGAATTAGCCCCAGGGAACTGTTAAAAGATTATCCGGACGTCAGGCTGTACCGATCGAACCCATTGACAAGCGGGGGCGAGCGGAAGAATCAGAGCCTCCCCTTCACGTTTGAGGGCCGAACCTACTCACCTGGTCAAGGGAACTCGTGGAAACACACGGCGCGTGCACCGGAGGGAGAGCTCCCAGGTATGGAACGTTTGGCACTCGCGGGAAGATTGCTTGGTGGTGAAGGTCAGCTACGCTTCAAGAGTTACCTCGACGATTTCGGCCATGGTCCGCTCTCAAACTGGTGGGACAGCCTTGGTGGTGCCCCTGATCCGGTTTACGTGGTACAGACCAACCCAGAGATTGTGCAGCGCTGCATCCTGATGACCACGGATCCGGGCGATCTTGTTTTGGACCCCACCTGCGGTAGTGGCACTACCGCCTACGTGGCTGAGCAGTGGGGCCGGCGTTGGATTACGATCGACACGAGCAGAGTAGCCCTCGCGCTTGCGCGCACTAGGTTGGTGGCAGCTAGGTATCCCTACTACCTGCTAGCCGACTCGCCCGAGGGCGCCCAGAAGGAAGCAGAGCTCACTCGCGAGATGCCAGTCGGCTCCAAGACGGATGGCGATATCCGGAAAGGTTTTGTCTACAAACGCGCTGCCCACGTTACGTCCTCCACGATCGCTAACAGTCCGGATATCAAACCAGGGATGACCCGTGACGAACTCGAAGCCGCCATTGCCCGCAGCGCCGACACCGAACTGCTCTACGACAAGCCATACGAGGATAGCAAGCGCATTCGCGTGACGGGCCCCTTTACTGTTGAGAGTCTCTCTCCTCACCGCGTCCTTTCGACAGACGACGAACGACCCACGGCTGAGGTTGAGGGGAAGCGGGCCTCGGCGGGAGCCCAATTCGAGACGGTCATCATCGAGAACCTAAGGAAAGCCGGTGTGCAGGGTACCACCAAAGATCAGCGCATCAAGTTCGAGCGGCTAGAATCGCACGCCGGTACGTGGATCCAGGCAGTAGGGGAGTACCAGGAGAACGGCAGCACAAGACGGGTCGCAATCTCCCTTGGGCCGGAGCACGGAACCGTCGGGCCCCAGCAGGTGAAGGAGGCGGCGAAGGAGGCGGTGCGGGGCCTCGGCTACGATACTCTGATCGTGTGTGGCTTCGCGTTTGACCCGCACGTCTCCGAGGAGGTCAAGCGCTACGGCAACCTCACTGTGCTGGCGGCACGGATGAACCCGGATCTGGCAATGGACGATGAGCTTCTGAAGAAGACGGGGGCCGGCAACCTGTTCATGGTGTTCGGCGAGCCGGATGTGGACATCAAGAAACAGAAGGACGGCCAGGTCACCGTCACGATCAAGGGTGTAGACGTGTACGATCCCACGAGAGGTGAGATCCGATCATCCTCTACCGAAGACATCGCCTGCTGGTTCATTGACACAGACTACAATGGCGAGAGCTTCTTCGTTCGCCATGCTTACTTCACGGGCGCTGACGAACCGTACGAGAAGCTCCAGAGGGCACTCAGGGCCCAGATAGACGAGGCGGCCTGGCGCTCGTTGTATAGCACGACTAGCCGGCCATTTCATCCTCCAAGCACAGGAAGAATTGCCGTAAAAGTCATCAATCACTATGGGGATGAGGTGTTGAAGGTCTATCCGGCCTAGGGCTGTTTCCGCGGTTGGTAGTTTCCGCTGCGAGGGGGGCCAAGTGCGGCTTGAGCCGTTGCTACAGCTTCCGGGGTCCAACAACCACATCACAGAACTGGTTCGGGGAATCAGAGCTGCTCGAGGTCAAGCGGATTTTCGGGGAATGGTAGCGTTTCTCAGACAAGGTGAACTAACACAACAGCTCTGGGATGAACTCCGCGCGTTCTCCGACCGCGGCGGTAGAATCGATTGGATTGTGGGCACAGACTTGGGGGGTACGGATGGACGGTCCCTTCGCCACCTCCTCGACCTGAAGAACAAGTACCCGGCCAACAGAATCCGGGTTATGAAATTGAGCGGGTCGGCTGTTTTCCATCCAAAGTTCTATTGGCTCTCTGACGCTCGAACGCATTTCGCAATTGTTGGGTCAGCTAATTGCACCGGTGGAGGACTAGGCAACAATCTCGAACTCTCAGTGAAGATCAGGGCGACCAGGGGAGAGAAGTCCTTTCCGGCAGTTGAAGAACTGTTGAGCCAACTTTGGGATGATGTGGATCGAACCCGACATCCCCTAACACCCGGCGACTTGCTGCCCCTCGACTCGTCGATCGTCGAGCGCTTGTCTGAATACCACACGGCCACCGAGAGGTCGTCACGTGGGAGACCTCGGCACCCTTATGGGCGGCCCGCAGCCCGCTTACGCGCGGGACGGCGACGCACGCGGGTACCGGGTAGCTCGCTTGCGATGGAGCTTACGATGGAGCAGGGCAAGGGGAGGGAAACACAGGTTCAGCCACCTCAAGCAATCTGGGAGCGCTATTTCGGGGTTGACCTGGATAGACCAGGGGTTCTCCTGATTCGCGAGGAGACACCAGGCTCGCGATATCGAGCGCGACCGATAGTGCGCCATCATCACAACTGGACGATTGAGCTCTCTGGCGCAGACGTGCCTAGGCCGGCCCTTGTGCGCTTTCGGCGAACTGGGCCTCGCAGCTACGTGTATAGGGTGCTTAGGCCCCGCGATCGTGGTTATCGTGGTCTCGATCGACTGCTCAGGACCGCTTACAACCCTTGGCGTGGTGCGGCTCGCGGGCGCCGTTGGCTTGTCTACTGACCGGGCGTGGGCCCTCACGCTCCCGGGTCTAGCCGGGCGTACACATCGAGCTCCGCGACCGGCCGCTTCAGCTTCCCAAGGAACTGTTCCGCCTGACGCTTTCCGCGAGTAGCGAGCCCAGCAGGCCAGACGTTGGTAATCTTCCATCCGCAGTCCGCAAGGCGGAGCGATTCCCAAAGGATCTCTCGGGGGTTCTGATTGCGATCACGGATTCCTCCGAAGCGGACGACCAGCCGCGCTCCTTCAGCGCAGACTTGGGCAACGTTCTTCCACGTCGCTGCCAGGTGCTCGGCGAATCTGTCCGGCGAGGTGTGCTCGAGTTGACCTTCCGCCACATACGAAACATGGGCGGGACCACCGACAAACCAGTACCGCAGCCATTGGTCAGGCAGGTAAGTCCGCATCCCGTAGTACGGGGGCGATGTTATGACCCACTGTGCGTTCTTGAGCATTGGCGTGAGAGCAGCTGATGTACTGTCGTCGCAAATGATTGCACCTGCCACCGATGGCGGAAGCGCCCCGAAATACCGAGCGGCCTTCCGCTCTACTAGTTCCAGTACATCGACTTCGGGTGGCTTCATCCCGTCTCTTCGCCAGAACCTCACCGCGTAGCCAGGCTTCGCGGCGTATGTACGCGGCATCTGATTGGACAGATAGCTCGGGGGCGCAATCTTGGGGCGCGGGCCGTGTAAGCGGCCTAGGAGTAGCGCCCTCAACGCTTGGCGAGTTGGACTCGAGCAGTCGGCTCGAAGCGCCTTGCGCAGCTTGCACAGCTGGCGAAGCGTGGTGGGGTGGTAGCAATTCTGCCAAAACGCGCCCTTCGGAACACGAGGGGTTCGTGTCGTCTCAAGGATCCTCCTGCAGACTTGAACAATTCGTTCAGGAGTCGTCACTACCAGCTTAGCCTGTGCAATCGCCGCTGCAACAGGATTGCTGTCGATACCGACAGACGGTAACCCTAGCAGCCTTGCAGCGTAGTTGGTGCTTCCTCTTCCACAGAAGGGGTCGATAACCCATTCGCCCGGTCTCGCCGTACGTAGCCGCTCGAGCGGGAAGTCAAGCGGGAACATGGTGTAGTACGGGCATACACCATTGAGGAGAAGGACCCCGTCCCTTCGTAACTTCAAGTTCGTTGGCATCCCCGGACCTAGGCGGAGGCCTTCGCCTTCACCCAGGTCACTTGCTTTCCAGAACCATCCTTTTTCGGCTGTTTGTATGACTCCCACCGACCAGCGCCGAACACAGTATCTAGAGCAGAAGGTACCATGTCGTACGCGATCCGCTCTCGGTCCTGAAGTTGGGCCGGGAGTTTCGCCTCGAGGGCCACAGACACTGCCTTCCACGGCACGCCCTTATCACTGCGAGCCTTCTGCAGGAAGCCGTTGTCCTTCATCAGCGCCGCGAGCGCTTGCTGACGGTATAATTGCATTGCATCGATTGGGGCCTCGCCCGGCTCCTCCCCGTTTCCATCACCGGCGTAGATCGGCTCGGTGTCTGTGGCTCCCACTGGCTTCACAGGTTGTGCGGCTTCTGCTGCTTCGAGAGTCGCGGCGAACTCCGTACGCAGCCTTGTCGCGTAACACTCGACGGCGGCTCTTGAGTAGGTCTCGTCTTGCAACTTGGTGGCGTGCTCGAACGACAGAGCGCGAACCGGGACGGGGTACGGTCGCCCGCCGGAGCTGCTCCAGAAAACGCCGTGGCCCTGGATCGGTTCGTTTAGCAAGGCGCTGAGCAGATCCTCACTAAAATGCGCGTTTGCCTTGCGCACTGACTGGAGATCGCCGGCGGACAGCAGGTGAAAGATGAACCAATTGTCGCCCTGGCTGAGGATCTCCGAGCTGATGCTACCTGGTTGCTGTGTGATCAACACAGCTCCGAGATCATACTTGCGGCCCTCCTTGACCCACGTCACGTAGGGCCCCTCTCCCGAGCTGCCCGAACTACCGAGTACGCTCTGGGCCTCCTCAATCACAGCGATGGTCGGAATCGTCTGGGGTTCAGCCTTCGTGAACTCGTCCTGGTTCGTGTCAAAGATCTTCTGGAGGATGATCCCGGACAATACGAGGGCAGACGTGCCCCGGAGTTGGGATACATCGACGACGCAGAGTTTCCCCGCGCGAAGTGCAGTGATCAACATGTCAAGCATCTGACTGCTAGGGTCGTGCAGCATCTTGACGATCTGGGTCATATTGCTGCGAGCCGCGATAGCCTCCGCATCACTTTGCACGTCGAGATGCAATAGTTCCCGGATGAACTGGAGATCGGTCTGATTGCCGTGGCCGTCGATCTCATTTACGAGACGCTCCCAGGCCTGCTGGTTTAACGACTTCAACTTGCGAACGTTCTGCTGGTCTTGCTTCTCCGGTGACAGTGCGATGGAAACCACGTCGCCAGGACGGAGGCGCCGAATGTCCAGCTTGATACTGCCGGCGACGAAGGACTGGTAGTACGGACTGGGCCCCTGGCGCCGAGTAAAGACGACGACCTGGTCACGGAGCTCCGGCACGTCGCAGAGCCCAGGACGGTTTTTGTCGTCCGGCCAGAAATACTCCCCATCGGGGTCGAAGATGACGGTCCCAACCGGAACCTGCCGGCCATTCCGCTTTGTCACCGTCGGCTTACCCTTGTAGAGATTGCTGAACAACAGCTTCGTGAGATTCGACTTTCCGTAGCCGGCACGCGCGAAAATGAACGTCCGCTTTGACACCAGCTGCGCGATGTCGAACTTCGCCACCACCGCTGGTTCCACGGGCTGCATCCACGACTCGACCTGAAGACGCTTGTCACCCTTCGCATAGATGAATTCGCCAAGCGCAAAAAAACCGAGCTCCGCTCCGACCACGTTGTGACCGGCGATCTCACGCAGTACCGCTTGGGACAGGAATGCCACCTTGCTGCCGACGTGTGGCAGACGTCGGTGCGACGCGGCGAATAGGAGTTTGTCGCCGTCCTTTCGAACAACGCCGAGCACGCGCACGTTGACGCGGTACTTCAGGTATTGCTCGCGGAGGTCGTCCGGCACTTCCCGGCCCTCCTTCACAACCCTTATGCCGTAGTCCTCGCCACTGCCGGATGCTAGGCGCCCGTCCGAGAATGCTGAAGTGATCCGGCCCAGCACGGCCTCGTTTTCATCCGCAAGCTGGATGAGTAGGAACTGGCCGTGCATAGGGATGCTTTGGAACCGCGCCTGGTACGGCAGCACAAGGTCGGCGTGGAACTCGAGGCCACCTTCACTAAAGCCGCGGAAGATGCCGATTAGGTGTTCACGCGGAAATAGAGAGAGATCGGTCATACCTACTCGTACCTCTGTGAGCTGGGGTCGCCGTGAAGCCGGAGCGCATCGAGGGCGTCGGTCTTGCCTGCGGGCAGGGCCCCCCGAATGGCCTTGAAGATCTCGTCCGCCAGGACGTTCATATCGAAGTCCACCAGCGCCGCGTTCTCATGGGCTTTCTGCAGGCACCGGGGGTAGAACGGTACTGGGAATCCGTCCACAGCATCGGCCAGCAGATGGCCGAGCACGATCGCCTCGTCAGCAACTTGGGATTCGAGAAGGTCCAAAGCCCAAATGGGGTCGCCCTGTGCCTTACCAAACTTGACCAGGTACAGAACGCCGGCCACGAACTTCGGTGCCTCGCCCGGCTTTTCTTCCTCCTCTTCGCGTCCGCGGGCGTACTCTGGCCAGACGTAGGCCTTCGCTTCGATTTCGCGAGGGATGCGCACGTAGCACGGGAATGACTGCGTGAGGACGTCCTCGAGCGCCATCGCAAGCCGGTAGCGCGCCAGGACTTTGCTGCTCTTTGCCATCCCCACTAGGCAAAGCCGTCGTTTACGCTTCACCCGAGCCTGCTCGATGCCCTCCTCCAGACGGTCCCGCAGCTTGATGAAGAGCGTCCCGTGAAAAATCTTGGATCGTAGTAGCCCGTCACGGACGATCAACGTGTCGCTGGGAAATTCGGTACGGCAGATACGCTCGTGTAGTACCGCCCACTCGCAGAGATCGCGGTACACCTGCACCCACGATGGGTTAACAGCTGTCGGATCCTGGCCGGGCCGGGGGCGCGGGATCATCGGGCTAAGGTCGTACAGTTTGCGCTTCCCAAGCGCGCTCATCATGTGACCGAGCTTGGTGACAGGCTGCCCCGTAGCGTCGAACTGGGTGTCGCTTAACTGATCCGTGTCGGTGGTTGGGGACACCACGTCGAGGCAGAGCTGCTCGCCGTACGAGTCGACCACCCGCACGACCTCCATCATGAACGGGTCGAATTGAATCTGGTTGTTGCCGCCGTCACTTGCGACAAGCGACATGGCCGTCGCCGACCGGGGCATGATCTGGCGGACCGATGTCTTCAGAGGGCGCACTTCAGCGCGCAGCGCTTCAAGTATGCGACGATCAGTTTGCGCACGTTCGTGCACTCGGCGCCGAACTTCGGGTAGCTCGCTTGGGTCCAGCATCCAGGTCCTCGCTCCCCTGATCAGCCGAGGTACGAAACGTGTGACCCCATTTGGACACGAAGTGACGAGGCTGTCCGAGAGCGGTTCACTTGCCGGTGGGGAGCAGCTGCGCTGGCGGCCAGTGGGTTGGCGCGGTGATGAATCCATCCGCATTCGCCTGGTCTGCCCAGCCCCGAACCCTTCGACATGTGCAGGAGGGTCGGGGTAGCTGATCGTCATCGGCGATATCGATGAACTTTCCCACCATGTTGAGTTGCAACCGGGAAAAAGGTGGGTCGAATCGTCCCGTTAGCCAGCCAATAGCGTACCCGGCCGCTAGGCTCCCAGCTGCGGTCGTCAGGTACCCAACCGTATTCAACTGAGGCATCTCGTGCCAGTATGCCTCGGCCTCCCCTCCCTCAAGAGAGGCCTCCTTCGCGGCGGCCCGGCGCCGCGCGCGCTCGTTCGGGGTCATGAGTTCCTGTGCCAGGATCGCTGGCGTTACCATCTGCCGACATAGGGCACAAGGGTCGGCCGCAAGGAACCGCACAAACTGCATGACCTGCCCGGTAATCTTGCCGTCGCGGCCTTCAAGGACCACGCCGCAATCGATGGCCGGGACGAGGTAACGAAGCGCCAGGTCGCTGATGGCGAGTCGGCTGTGCTGTTGATCTGTGCAACCAAGCAGTACATCCGCGCGTACGGCCGCGTCGAGAATAGACTCCTGGGGGAGAGCGGCACGGTAGGCCTCGACGGTGATGGTCGGATCAATCGCATGGATATGTTCCCGCGCGACTGCTGCCTTTGATACGTGCGCCTTGGAGTGCTTCGGCAAGCTTCCATGGACACGCTCGAGATTCGACTCCTCAAGCGTGTCGGGATCGACGACGATGAGGTGACCTACCCCAGCCCTGGCGAGGACCTCGATAGCGGCCGACCCTGTTCCGCCCGCACCGATGACGACCACCGTGCTGCGTCGAAGACGGGCTGCAGCTTCCTCGCCAAACGCACCGGCTAACCGTGCCACGCGGGGTGAGCTCGGCGGCGTGTCGAACGGCCGATTCCCGGCAACCCATGTACGAACAGACGTACGCTCAATCGCAACGTGTTCGACAACGTGCCACTCGTCGCGCCACCAGATCCGTCCCGATACAGCTAGCTGGTTTCGAACGATCGCAATGATCAGGCTCGCGTACGGGCGGCCCGGTGCGAAGTCCCCAAAGTAGCGTGAGTAGTACGCGTCCATGTCATCGTCAATGAAGCTAGGATGCGGGGCACAGTCTTCGGGGTGCGAATGAATGACGGCCACGGCGAGCGGGTGATGTTCGGCGTTTAGAGCCACCCGCAGCGTGTACGGTTCCTGGAAGGCCACGTTTCCTACCGTCGCATCGAGATCGCCCGGGCCGGGTGCATCAACGGCAGCAAGGGTTAGCACGAGCCCGCCAGAGGTTTCACGCCAACCGAATCGGGCGAACGTAGCCCACTCCTTGGCGGGATAGCGCTTGAAGACGAGCGCCCGCAGCTCATCGCACTCCGGCGCCGCCATACGCACGAGTGCACCGGCACCGCGGGCTCTCAGCTTAGCCGGTGCAGCCATGCGATGACGTGGTCGAGGTAAGTGTGGAATCCGTGCCGCGTCTGATCCCAGGGCGGTCCGCCTCCACCGTTGTGAGGATGGTAGCTCGTCAGCTGCCAGTCTCGGTTGTCGACGCGTACGATGCCCTGGTTGTTCTGACCGCCCTTGACGCGGGGGAGCAACGGGGAGCCGACGGGAAGCCCGGCCAAGTCGATCATCGCTGCCGGGTAACCAGGCGGAACGGGGACGATAACATCGGTAGTCGTCGGCAGGCCGAACTGCTCGCCGTCAGTCGGCACGTCACGGTAGAGGACCACCTCGCGGTCGCCCGCAAGGAACTCGGCGACTTGCCCGCCTTCGCGGAGCCGGGCAAGCTCCCTGTCAATCCGCTCCTGTGACATGGCCGCCCTCTACCACGCGTCGCGTGACGAGGAAGTGCTCCCCGCTTTTCACGTGGATCGTCTGATCGATGCCAATCGGGTCCTTGTTCGGCCCGCTATCGCGGCGCACGACGGCGTTATCTCGTGGGACCTGAACGAGATCAGCAATCTCCCCGCCGGTCATCTGCTCCCGGACCCCGTCGCCCTCCTCGAACTTCCGGCGGTTCACGAAGATATGGAGGCCCGTGGTAGTGGCCGTTGTTGCGCTCATCGCTGCTCCTTGCGGCCCCCGGTAGGGGCAGTTAGAATAACATATCGTATTGTGCTATACTACAGCGCCTACTAGAACTATGCGGAGTCGTAGTCACATGTCAAGCCCTGAGCCGAAGGATAAGACGGGAGCCCAGTTCGCTGGGAACCTGCGCTCTCTGCGGGAGCTACGACGCCTTACTCAGGCGGAGTTGGGCGCTCGCGCCGGAATCGCGGCTGCTTCGATCTCGCATTTTGAGACTGGACAGCGTGCTCCGTCTCTCGAGTCCCTCGTAAGGGTGGCGGATGCTCTCGAAGTGTCAGTGGATGGGCTGCTCGGTCGGGCGCCTATAGAGGCGACGGCCCAGATCGACCCGGTCTTCCTCAAGGCTTCGCGCGCGGACGCGCAAACGCTGGATGCGGTCCGCAGGGTGACGGCAGCGTTGCTTGCGGGACAGATCCCGGAGTAGCACAGATGGCCATCAAACGACTCTCGGACAAGGAGGCGGCCGCTGTGAACAAGAAACGAGAAGAGCGTCCTGCCCCGGCAGCTCCGGAGAAGGAGCTGGAACCAACCTCCCCGGAAGAAGAACAGGTGTGGAGGGTCCTTGAACAGGCCCGGCAGAACGTGAAGCAAATCGCGAAGAAGGAACTCGAGGGGGAGGTCATTACCGAGGAGATTCTCAACCGGCCTCTGAGGGCGCCCAAGTGAAGTTATTGCCACGCGGACACGCGTACCCCGAGTACGGCGTGACAGTGTCCGCGTGGCCTTCCGACTTGGCTGACATCTTTCCGGCCCCGCCGGCACCCGCCGGCCACTCGTGGCCGCCCACCCAGATCACATACCTCGGGAAGTATTTGCAGCAACTGCAGTGCAGGACGATTGTGCTCGAGTCCCATTATGTCGATCGCGACTATATCGAGGACATGGCCCTGTACTACGCACGGAGTCTCCGCTCACCGGCGAATTACTGCCAGCGCCTCCACTTCTTCACCAACGCATTTGAGGAAGCCACGTGGCGCCAGTGGGTTTCGGACGCGAATGCTGGTCGAGCTGCCGAAGTAGTGCGGGAGCTGCAGACGCACTACATCGGCTTCTGTGTTGTTCGCCCGTTGCCAGGCTCGCCGATTGGGCGGACGGTGCTGGCGACGCTCGGGCCTGCCAGCGGCGACGGGCGGATACGACGCTTCACTGCGCTTCGCGATTACAGCGTTCACATTGCGGGCATGGGGCTGCAGATTTCAGGCCTGGCGTTTCAGCAACAAGACCAGGGTGTTAGTACATGTGCCACGACCGCATTGTGGAGTTCACTACACCAAGTCGCGCCGATGGAAGAGCTACAGGTTCCAACGCCGGCTCGGATCACGGAGTCCGCCTCCCGATACTACCTCGGCGAAATTGGACGCTGGCTCCCGTCTGGTGGCCTTTCTATTAGTCACATCTGCGAAGCGACGCGTGCGGTTGGACTCGCCCCGCTCGTCATCCGAGGGGTGTCGCCCGATCACGATCGGGCACAGCTCTTGGGGTACTCCTTGTCGGGATTCGCTCCTGTCTTGGCGATCATGCCGGCCGCTGGCGGCGAAGGGCATGCGGTGTGTGTGGTCGGCCTCAAACTCGGCGACCCGCAACCTCATCCAATCGCTGCGCTTCACTTTCGAGAGGCGGCGACCGCCGTCCTGGGCGTGTACGTCCACGACGATCGACTCGGGCCGTACGCTGGCGCGACGATCGTCAGCCGAACAGTCGGAAAGCCACCCGAATCACCACAAGTTAGAACGGGTCTGGACATCGTTTGGCCCGACGGGACGTTAGAACCGGCTGAATGGTATGTCTATGCTATGGTTGTGCCCGTACCGATTAAGCTCCGGCTCACTATTGCCCGGATGAGGCAGCTTGGGTTGTACGTGGCGGACGCTGCGGGCGCTCTGTTTCCCCAGTTCAATCGGGCCGTAACCCTCAGCTGTCGGTATCGGCGGGCGACGGAGTATCGCGCTGCCGCCTACGGCTACGGGCTAAGCGATGCGGGCGCGTACCGCCTAGCATGCGAAGCGGTCTTCTCCCGTTATCTGGGCGTAATCGAGATCTCTTCACCTACCGGCCCTTTGTTCGACGTGCTTTTCGACACAACGGAGACCGACGCCGATCTTGCAGTGCGTGCCTGCGTCCGACGCGAGCAGATCCCCGATGGCGGAGAGACCCATTTGCAGGCAATAGCTCGATGGCTCCGGACCACAGCGATCGTGTAGGGGCCTCAGGCGCTCGGCGTGCCCTCGGCCTCGTCATCGCCAAGCCCGCTCCGCTCATCGCGCTCGAGAGGGAGGCCCCACCACCCATCGTCTCCCGCGACCTGGGCAAGTAACTCTTTCGTCGCTTCTAATTCACGACATCGGTGGATAATAGCACCGAGGGCACGACGGGCGGTATCGTGCTCGGACAGACCCGCCCTTCCGCACGAGTAGGCCACGGCCCCGAAGGCCTGTAGCACCGCGCAGAGGCCTTCATGCATCACGTGGAAAGCGTCGTCATAACACGCGTCACATGGCCGGTTGCTCGCCGCTGGGTTCCGAATGTGATCGTGTCTTAGATCGGGCTTCGTCCTAGCACGTTTCTGACAAATCCACTGCGCCACGACCCAGAGGAGCTCGTCCCAGAGCTCGAAGGTCTGGTCCGCGTAGCGGTCCCAGTCAGCGTTGGCCACGAGCAGACTCCCTACGCAGACACCTTTTCGAAGGAAGGCGCATCATTGTGGACCACATGGACGGCGGCGTTCGCCGTAAAGCGTGCGGGCCAGCGAAGCCGGTCATTCGTTGGGGCGGTCGGTGACGAAGGCGAATGAAGCGCACCTCGCTACCGCACTTGCAAGTCCTCACCTTGTGCGCCTCAACCCGGTAGTGCCCGGGTGTCAACGGGTACGGGATTCCGTCACCTAAGCCGGCGTACCCTGGTGCAGCGTATTCTTGAATCTCCGTCTCGGCGACCTGGTTCACCGCGTGCATCAGAAGCAAGCCGTCCGTGTCGATGAGAACCTCGTGGGCGATGAAGCGCCAACCCGCCGGCTGGCAGGCGCGGAAGAGGTTCCACACACGCTCAGGAGTGTCGTCGTGAACGGCGTCTGTGGTTGCAAGGACGGCCAGATCCAGACGCGAGAGCGGCAGCCATCCAGCCGAGTTGCGCGCGTTCACGACGAGCCCCGAGCTTGTCCCTACCCGCAACACCTTCGCGCGACCAGGCACTGAACATGCGCGATCGAAATCTGTGGTTCGCTGACTGTAACCAGGTTGGAACAAGGCGGCACAATCTGCGCCTTCCCAGGCTTCGTATGCCGCGCGAGGTAGCACAACGACCGGCGCTCCCTCGGTAACGAACCAGCGGATCGATGCGTTCATGGCGTCCCCTTGCACTAAACTCCCCGACCCCACGAGTCAGGAGCGAAGAGCAGAGCTCTCTACAACTGTTTTGCAATCGTTTCTCCGGGCCAGACCGGGCATTGCCCCTCGACCGTGCGGGCGCCGATGCTTGACGAGCCACCACTTACGGACATGGTGCCCTCCAAACAAGCCCGCACGGGCGAGCTCTGGATCAGGAGCGTCCCGGTTCGCGGCCTCGGTAAAGTCGAGGTCTAGCCCTCTTTCCGCATGGACTCGTGAGAATGCTACAATCCTTCCGGAGTCCCAGTTGACGATCTGTTGATTTCCAATTGATACTCTGTGTCCCATGCGGTACGTGTTGATCGACGTGACGAGCAACGCGGCAGACCTGGCCGATTCCATATCCCCTCTTGGGCCAGCAACGGATCAGGAGTGGGAGGCGCTCGACAAAGCCTTTCACCAAGTCCTCATCACATCCGAGTTGCTTGTTACCCTTGCAATCGCCTTGGCAGGCACTCCGTGGCAACAGTGAGGTGAAACCGCCGAGGAGGCAGCCCGATGAACGCCAATAGCACCGCCAAATCTCCCTGGGGCGGGTGGCTGCTGCACGCCGCCGTGGGCCTCGGCCTCACCGCCGTCCTGGCCGTGCTCGGCACCCCTCGCGTCGCCCTGCTCGTGGCGGTGCTCGCGATGGGAATCGCACACGAAATCGGCGACGGCGACTTTTTAAAAGCGAATGGTGGCCCCTTGAATGGGGTGCTCGACGTCCTGGCATTTCTCCCGGCGCCACTGGTGTACCTCGGCGTCCATCTGTAGACCCTCCAGCTTTCCGGCAACAGCCTCCGGCTCACGGGCGTGAGGGTCCGTCTCCCGCCCGCGAGATCACGGCTCCCGACCGTCAGGCGACGCCTCCCGGCGATGCGCCTCCCTCTCCCGCCTGCGAGCTCACGGCTCCCGACCGTCAGGCGCCCACTCCCGGCGATGATCTTCCGTCTCCCGCCCGCGCAGGCACGGGTCCCGACCGTGAGCCGACAGCAGCTAGCGATGCGCGGCCGTCTCCCGGCCGCGAGGGCACGGATCCCGACGATGAGCCGACCGCTACTGGCGATGCGGGGCCGTCTCCCGCGAGCGAGGTGACGGGTCCCGACCGTTAGCCGACGGCTCCTGGCGGTGAGGGGCCGTCTCCCGCCCGCGAGGGCACGGGTCCCGACGAAGAGCTGACCGCTCCCGAACGTGCGAGCGCTTCTCCTGACGCTGCGTTGAGTTCTCCCGACGCACAGCGGGCCGCTACCAAGAAATCGACCGTTCACCCCGCGGGTTTTCGTCCTCGCGCGAGGACGAAATCGAGCCGAAGAGCCTCGTTCCACTGTGAGACGTGATGGCCCGATTATCGCACAGGGGCGCCAGGTGTCGGGAGACGTCAAAACTCGGCGGCACGAGGCCCGACACCGTGCCGCAGACGGAAGGAGGTTCGTATGAACGCAACATTGCGCAGGCGGCTCGAAAGAGCCGTGCGGGTCCGCGATTTCATCCGGGCCCACCGGACGGACGGGGCTGGTGAGGCGACGGCGCTCACCCGCCTCGAGGAGCTCCTTCAACGCGCCGACGTGCTCGCGGCCCAGCAGCGGGCCGGTCGGGTGGCGACGCGAGCGGCCAGCATGCAGCGAGCGGAGCTTCGACACGTGCTTCAGTCCAAGCTCCTCATGTACCTGGCGGCCGTGGGCGCGGTGGCGGCCAAGGGGAACACCGAGCTGGCGCCGCAGTTCCAGCTGCGCACCAACCACGCCAGTAACCAGGAGTTCCTCACGGCCGCCCGAGGCATGCTGGAGAAGGCGACCGTGCAGAAAGACCTGCTCGTGAGCCGCGGGATGTCGGCGCAGCTGGTCGACGATCTCACCGCGGCGCTCGCGAAGTACGAGCAGACCCTCGAGGCGACGCGTGCTGGCCGGCGCGACCACGTGGGGGCGAGCGCCGATCTCGAGTCGGTCTTGAGCGAGATCACCGAGCAGGTGCGGCTGCTCGACGGGCTGGTGCGCTATCGGTTCAGCGACAACGCGGAGCTGATGGGTGCCTGGGCCAGCGCCCGTAACGTTCTCGGGCCGTTCAAGACCCGGAGCGAGCCGCCGGCCCAACCGGCGAACGAAGGGCAGACGCCGGAGGGGACGGGACCGGATGCGGTCAAGCCCGCGGCGTGATGGAGGAGGCGCGGCGGGTGGCTTGATCACCTGCCGCGCCTCGATGCCGGGCTAGAGGCTAGGCAGGTACAAGTACCGCCCGTGGAACTGGGCTAATGGCTTCCAGTTTCCAGTCGGTCAAAGAATCGCGTCCGCATAGACGTCGAACCGCCATCCAGTCGGGATCCGACCGCGCGGGCAGCCCACCGACTTTTCATTGCATAGCGAAATCGCATCACCCGTTGCCCTGTTGTACTTAGACCGCGATCTCCGGAGATCGAGCAGTCCAGATCGTGACCACCGGGTCCTCATGGGATGTCCCGTATTGGAAGGGCTTAGTTGGAAACAATGCGATACCCGACCAAGACCCCGTTCACGAAGTCCGCTTCGAGCACCCCGTCTTGCCACCGGTACTTGTGGGTGGTAACCGGTCCATTGCTCTTCTTGTCGAAGGGCTTTCCCGCAAGTCGCTCGACCTCGTCGAGGCTCATTCCCTTTCGAATCCCTGTTGAAGCAGCAGCCTGTCTCTGCCTAACGTCGACTGCAACCGAGTTGAAGTAATCGACCTCCACGGTTCCCGAGCCTGACGCAGCACGATACACGCTCGTGGTCACCTGCCCATTCGCGGAAGTTGAAACTGGCGTCCCGAGGATCTTCTGTATCTCTTCGGCGCTTTGGCCCTTGCGAACCTCGTTCGAGGCGGGAGCCGAGGCCGCTGCCGCCGCGGGTGGCTGTGAAGATGCTTCGGGGGCCAGAGGTATTCCTGAGAACGAGGCGTATTCGCCGAGCGCCCTAACCACCGCCTCAGGGGTGAGGTCATCTGGCGATACGCCGTTCGGATACCTCAAGTTGAACCGCGACCCGGCACTGAGCCGAGCTACTCGCTCGTTCGCAATCTTTGCCTGTTGGGCGGTGCCGCTATCGGCACCTTGGTTCGTTAGGAGACTGCCTAGAACGTCACCGGACGTCCCGTATCCCCCGCCGCCAAGCTGAATCTCTATCAGATCGTCCTTTACCTTCACCTTGGTAACCATGCTTGACTCGCCGTCTTTGATGGCCACGCCGTTCTTCTTTAGGCGTCCTGACAGCTTCGGGAAGTCGATCGGTCGACTGGACCCAGGGAAAACGTCGACTCCCTCCTGCGTGGCGGGCATATCGATCTTCACCGTCACTCGTTTGCCCTCAAGGACGCGGCGCAGGTGCGCCTCGTCTTGGGCAGCAAGCACCACAGCGTGCGTGACCATAAGTAGAGCAAGGGTTGTTGAAGCACGAGACGCGTGTAGCATTGGCGTTCCCTCCCAGAGCAAGGAATGGCCGCCTGGCCCAATCAACCAGTCTAAGGCCTACTTGGAGGCGCGCCAGCGCGAACCCCTTCTAGGCCCCATGATGATGGGTCTTCCGGGTCGATCCTAGGGCGTTTTTGCGACAGGAAGGGGCGCGGACGCGACAGGCCGTCGGGATTGGAGGGTCCGTGAGATCCCACGCATACGGGATCCGATGCAGCCCCTGCGCACGAGCACAACCGCCCAGAAGGGGCCCTCTGCGAGCAAGTGGCGGCGTAGACCGCACAGTGGCCCATCAAAGAAGCAGGTCATTGAGCTTGCTCGCGTTCCAGGTCGCGGGCTCGTGTAGCTCTGGGTGCCCCGGTTGACGCCCTGTCCCATCGTTCTCCGCTCGCCAGTTCGAGACGCTCACAGAATCACTGAGAGTTCGGCCCTCCCCTCTCCCGTGGGGGAAGGTGCCGATGGGGGTCTGCACATAGTCACGAAGCGAGAACACGTTCGCCAGGGAAGTGATCCTGCCTAGATCGACCATGTATTCCGTTCGAATCGGAGTTCCGAGGAGAATTAGGCGGTTGATCGGCACCCCCATCCGCGCCGCCAGGAGGCAAACGTTTCCGCCGTGGCTGTGTGCGATGACATCAAGTTTGTCGGCGCCAGACTTTGTCATCCACGTGAGGAGTTGTTTGGCGGCGGTCACGCGTGCTGCATGATAATCATCGCCCGACCATGCAAATGGGGAGGGACCGTCGTAGAGATGTGGCCAGTAACCCCGAACATGCTTCCAGAAGTCGCCAACGGTGGGCTGCCACCAGGTCTCCTTAGTAGCCCAAATCCCATGAACCAAGATTGCAATGCGGGATGGACGTGGGGTCCCGACCGGATCTGAGCCGGCAATCTCCGTGAAAAGTCTCTGCGCAAGAATGCGGTGCTCCCCCAGCGCGAGCTCAACGAGCTTATCAGGGGCGCTCCAGCGCTCGCGGAAGTAGGCTACTGTGTCATTTTCGGTCCAAGAGGAGGAGAACCGTCGCGGCGCCGCTCTGTAGGTGTCCCCGGCCTTGTCTTGCAGCAAGACTGCCCCATCATGTCGCAAAAGCGCCCCATGATGCCGCAAAACCGCCCTAACCCACCCCCGCGGAAGTGTTCAGGTTATGGCAATGCGACCTTCATGACATCGTGCGGGGTGGCTCATGACCTCCGGGAACATAAGCGCGCCATTGGCGTCTCAGAGCATCAACGAAGCCGCGTTCGCTTACTATCGGCGTCTTCGGGCAGTGAGGGAGTTTGTCGAGTCTCACTTATCCCAGCCGATCTCCCTCAAAGACGCGGCCCGGATAGCGGCGTACGAGCCGACCTACTTCTGCGCGTGGTTCCACCGACGAGCGGGACTGAGGTTCAGTGAATGGGTGACCAGCGCAAGACTCACGAAGGCAGCAGAGCTCATGCGTACAACCGACTGTCCCATCTGGGAGGTGGCGCGTACTGCCGGCTTCAGGTCCGTGCGCACATTTGAGCGGGCCTTCAGGAACGCAACGCAACTGTCCCCGAGGGCGTACAAGGCTCATTTTCGACCATCGTAGGAAACGGGAGCACCCGGCCTCCGTCAAAGCGAAAGACGACCCGAACGGGTATCTCCCAACTTGATTCTACAAGTTTTTGTCGCCTCCCTCCAAATCGCGCGTCTTGGCTCGCGCACCAGCTGGTGCAGTTTGATACTCCGACAGCGGCCGAGCCGCGAGTGGCAACTTCTAACGAGATGCCTCCAGGAACGATGTGGTGATTCGGGTCACGCAGTACGGCAGTCTGCGTTGTGTTGTCTCCGCGCCCGAGGCGCCGCCCTCGAAGGCCGAACTCTGGCCGATCCTCTGTTTCCTGCATGGCAGAGACGAGGCTGCGCCTCTGGACCTTCAGGTGGCTCTCACACGCCATGGCCCGCTGGGCCACACGAGTGCAGAAGAGGCGCACAACAACTTCGTTGTTGTGGCCCCGCAGTTACCGGCCCCGGGCGGCAATGTCTGGCGATCGCACATACACGACGTGCAGGCGATCGTCCTCGCCGTTGCACGCGAGTATCGAGTGGATCGCGCTCGGCTGTACCTGACCGGGTTTAGCTATGGCGGCAACGGGGTCCTTGACCTCGCTCTACTAATGCCGAGTATGTGGGCCGCGCTCTGGGCCGTCGATCCGCCTGGAGTTCCGCAGATCAACCCAAACTGCCCGATCTGGCTCTCGGCCGGTCCGTACGCGCGAACACACAAAGACCTGTTTGCCCGCGTTCTGGGCGTCCCTGAGGTACGAGATGAAACAGCGGGTGATTACGTGTACCACGACGCACGCTTGGGACATGTTGAGACGGCGCGGCAAGCCTACGGAGACGGCGCGATCTACAGGTGGCTACTCGCTCGGAGAACGCGAGTTGGCAGCCTCGCCGCGAACTGCGGTACAACATAAAGCGGGAGGACCGGTGCTCCGTGAAGCGAAAGACAACCTGGCCGCTATCTCGCAGATCGATGCTACAAATTTCTGTCGCCTTCCTCCAAATCGCGCGTCTTGGCTCGCGCACCAGTTGGCGCAGTTTGAAACTCAGACAGCGGCCGAGCCGCAAGTAGGCAGCGGAGTCGGCATGCTGACGCCGCTGTGGGCCAGCGCTCGTAACGTTCCGCTTTACCGAGACCGTCCCTTCTCGGAAGGATTAAATGTCGCACTATGGCCTGCATTGGGAATGGCGCGGGTTCGGACGCCTGACCCACGAAGCCCATGCGCACTTCGATACGCTCAAACCGAGATATCCTGATGCTGAGCGGGTGACAGACGAGTACCTATGGGTGCCGGGTTGCAAGATAAATGTGAAACTACGCTCGAAAGGGACCGGAAGCCTCAAGTTCAAACGGTGTCACCGAGTCGATGGCGAACTTCACGCAGAGCTTTGGCTCGAGGACGAGGCCGAAGAGTACGCGCTTCCAGTTGACCCGCGTGTTGCGCTCCTCTTGGCAAAATCGCTTGGAGTCGCAATACCCAAGCCGAACGGGCCGTCCGATCGGTCGGCGCTCCTATCAGCATTCGGCGCGGAAGGAGCCCGGGTGGTGAGGGTCGAGAAGATTCGACGTCAGTACAACCTGGTCGAACACGGAGTGAACTTGATTGCTGAGCATGCGCAGCTGTTGTCACCTGAGAGCCTTGACTCGGTTGCCATAGAAAGCGAGGCAGATCTCAACGACCAGTCCAGTTCCGACGACGTGATGAAAGCCGGCCGAAGCGTTGCGGCCGCCCGAGATCGTCTGCCATTTGCAGGAACGTTAAGGCATCTGAACTACCTCGAGGCCCTGGCGGTCTGGGCCGGTGGCCACCGTGTCAGTGAATGAGCAGCGCGGTAAACGGCGGACATCGGATCCACGTGGCACACTCGACTGGCTGCCGACGAATGGTGTCGTCGGTGTGTTGAACGATCGAGGGATGCCCGCGACTGCGACGGTGGCTATCGCCGCGCACACCACTGCAGTGGTTCTCTTATCCAGTTACCACGTGCTCTTCGCGCGCGGACCTGGACATGTGCCGGTGTCGCTGCAACGGGGACAAGAGCGGCGCCGTGTCGCGACCACGTGGTACGGCAAGCTAGGACCGGTGGAACGTAATTTCGTCGACTGTGGAGTCGCGACGATCGACGTGAAGAACGGAGAGTTGCGGGCCGACCAACTCGATTGGCGGGAGGAGCTCGTGATTGGTGATGTGGTCGCCGGCGCCGTTGTGACCAAGACGGGGGCGGGCAGCGGGACGACGCGCGGGGTCGTCGTCCACACCGCCTCCGGCGAGCAGGCGGTCATCGATGGTCGTCCGGTTCGCGCCGAGGGGCAGATCATCGTGAGGTCCGAGGGGGAGGGCCGCAGTTTTTCCTCGCTCGGCGACTCCGGATCGCTGTTGTGTGATGAGCGCGGCCGTGTCATCGGCCTGCTGTGGGGGCGCAATCCGCGCGGCGACAGCGTCGCGTGCCACATCGGGCCGGTGTTAGAGGTGCTCGGCGTTCGCCTCGCGCGACCCGCAGTCTCCGCCAAACCCTGATCCGTTCGTATGCCTACGTACGAAGAGCTGGTCGCCGCCGAGCAAGCCATCCGCGCCGTTTTGGAGAGCGGTGCCGAGAAGCGGCTGCGCGCCATTCCCGGTGTGGTTCACGTGAGTGTCGGTCTCAAGGAGACCGCGGGACAGGCCACCGACCGTCACGCCATCCGCGTGTACGTCAAGGAGAAGATTCCGGAGGATAAACTCTCGAGCGGTGAGCGCATTCCGAGGGAGATCGACGGCGTGGCGACGGACGTAAACGCCACCCAGCGCTTCGACTTCGCGCGCGATAGCACGCGGTATCGGCCCGTGAAGGGCGGTATCATGATCACCAATCGCATCATCGCCCTGAACGCCGCTGGAACGGGAACGAAGATGGGGATCGGAACATTCGGGTGCACAGCCAAGCGAACGTCGGACAGCTCTATTGTGCTGCTCAGCAATTGGCATGTGCTGACGGACAATGGCGCGGTCAATGGCGATCCGATCTTCCAGCCGGGGCCTACCGCGATTCCCACCGTGGATGTGTCCCAGCTTCCTCTCAAGCCGGCCGACGACACAGACCAGATTGCTCGTATCCTGGACGCCCAGATCACGAACAAGGTGGATGCTGGAATTGCGCGCATCGACTTGTCGTCCTGCTGCCGGTGCTGTGGAATCGATTATCGCGACGAGATCAACGCGTTGAGCGTCGCCGCGCACCCGCCGTCCAACAACATCCTTGGCGTTCGTGACGCCGTCTCGGGCGCGACCGTTTACAAGGTCGGAATCACGACTGGCCGGACGGTAGGACAGATCGTGGACGTGAACAGCGGCCCGCTCGCCGGGACCATGAACGGGGTGAACTACACACTGAGCGGGCAGATCGTGATCTCGGGGAATGACCCCGTCATCGGATTTTCCGCCCACGGGGACTCCGGCTCCGCGGTCATCGACGATGATGGATACATGGTGGGGCTGCTATTCGGCGACAACGCAGTGCCCCCGCCCGCGCGTCGCTCGTATGCGAATCACATTGCCGACGTGTGCTCCACCCTCGGGATCACGATCAACGTGACGACCGGGTCACAGACTACAGCCGGCCGACGGCGGCTACCGCCGCCCGTGTTAGCCGATGTCGACATGGCCAACGAGGCGTACAGTTCCGCGCGTGCCCGGCTGTTGGCGCATCCCGGTGGCAAGTGGCTCTGGGCGCTGGCGGACGAGCATCGCGAGGAAATTGTCACGCTTGTTTCGCGGCATCGGCCGGTGACCGTCGCATGGCAGCGTGCGGGCGGGCCTGCGCTGTTCGCCAGTGGATTGAAGACGTTGCGCGCAGGAGGCGACGCGCTTCCATCGCCGGCCGATGGAAGCACGCTCGACGCGACGCTATCGCGAATCGGCGACGCGCTGTATGTGCACGGAAGCCCCCAACTGCGTCGCGCGCTCGAGCAACATCGTGAAGCAATGCTGGAAGCCGTGCGCGGAAGCGGCACTGCCTCTGAGGTGCTCGACAAGCTCCGCGCGAGCATGGGGTCACGCGCGCGTGAGCTCGAGCGAGTGGGAGCGGAGCCATGAGCGGGCCCGCGAGCAACGACGAGATTCGCGCCGATGAGGAGCGCTTTTTCTCAGCCTATGAACGGGCGCGCGTGACGTTCAAGAAGATTCCGGGCGTCGTCGACGTGGCGTACGGGCAGAAGAACACGGCGGGTGAGTTCCGCGATCAGATCTCGATCGTTGTCTTCGTGCGAGAGAAGAAGGCCGAGGAAGACCTCCCTCCCGAGGAGCGAATTCCGCCAACCTTCGAAGGTTACCGCACCGACGTTCGAGTGCTTGAGCTGTCGCGCCCGGAGGTCTGCGACAATACCGCACACTACCCCATCATCCAGGGCGGCATCCAGATAGCATCTGACGCCGGCTTCCGCGGTGTGGCCGCTGGGACGCTGGGCTGCATCGTAAAGAAACGCGGGGATGCGGGGCGCGAGAACGTGTATTTCCTCACGAACGAACACGTACTCTTCGCGTTCGGTGCCGGAGTTGATACGGATGTCTATCAGCCCGCTCCTGGCGCCGCCGTCTCGACGTGTCTGGGGCCCATACAGAACCTTCATCGGCGCCGGGACATTTCCTGTACGGTCCCCGGTGACGCAGCACCCAAGAACTTTTACGCCGACTGTGCGGTTGCCCGCATCGACTTGGACAGCAAGTGCTTCGGCAGCACCTGCACTCAGGACACGGTGACTGTTCACGAGACACAAGTGGACGGACTGCAGGCTAACGGGGCAGACACCATCAGTGACGTAAGGAATCTCCTCATCGAGGGCCTTGCCGGCATTGGCCAGCAAGTCATAAAGGTGGGCCGTACCACAGGGAGGACAGTCGGCAAAATCACGGTGCTCAACGCGCCCGTAAGCTATCTCGCAGATGTGGCGACAGGGCTACCAGCGTCCAGCGGCCACAATACGATCGAGATCGTTCTCGACCTAGCCGTTCAAGCGACCAACTGCAAAGGAAATCCCAAGTTCACGGAACAGGGGGACTCAGGGTCGCTCATAGTTGACACGCAAGGCCGAGCAATCGGACTGCACGTCGGGGGCAAGGACCCAGGGTCCACGGGCGTACCTTCCTCGAATGCGTGCTTCATTGTACCCATCCTAGACGAGCTGGGAATCTGCATTCCGACGAGCGGGGGCGCGTCCCACGGTAGCAGCCGCGCATTGGATGGGAGTGGCCTGGCGCCGGCAGTGGCTGACGAAGGGCTACCGGAGGGGCAGGTGCTCTTCGCGTCAGGCGGCCTTGCCGCTTCAGATTCGCAGTCATTGCCTGAGGCCGTGCCAGTCACGGCGGCCGAGCAGGAGCGATTGCTGTCATTGCGCGAGCGTTTTTGCGAGACGGCGCACGGCGACGCGCTGCATCGCATTTTCGCGACCTATCGGCGCGACATCGGGTATCTCGTCCGGAATTCGCGGCCGGTGAAAGTGGTGTGGCACCGCTGCCAAGGCCCCACGTTCTTCGCCCACACCTTGAAGCACCTGAGAGGCGACACCGACTCCATTCCGCTGGAGGTCAACGGGGTGGTTCGCAGCGAGTTCCTGGAGCGCATGGCGCAGGTGCTCTCGATTCATGGCAGCACCGGGCTGCGTGAGGCCATTGCCCAGTATCGTACCGAGCTTCTGCCGATTCTCTCGAGCGCACCAACCGTGGACGTGTGTCTCGAGCTGTTACGGCAACGAGCGCTAGCGGCTGAGAACGCGCCGACGATCAGCGAGGACGCGCCAGAGTTTGACGGTTCTACCTCGCCTCGACGAGACGAGTGATGCCTGAAAGCTCGACGGATTCCTTAGGCCAGGTCGCCATTGAGCTGGCGAAGCTGCTCGAGCCGCTCAAGACGGAACTGGCTCCCGGACGCGCGAAGGGCCTGTTCGCCCAGCTCGGAATCACTGTCACGGACGCCCAGGCGACCGCCCTCGGCGCCGACCTGAACAAGATCGTCACACGCACCGGCGAGTTAGTGGCGCTCGTTCCGGTGATCATCACCGCGCTCGTCGACGAAGACTACACCACTGCCGTCGAAAAGGGATTGCAGGCCACCGTCAAGGTCGCGCAGGCCATCATCGCCATCGACGATCTCTCCGCTGCCGCACAGGGACTCGCGATCCCGGACGCGGGAAGCATCGCACAACGGCTGTTCGATTTCCTGCTGGCCCGCTACCTCGACAGCGCGCACGGCCTCAACGACGTCCTCGAGTTCGCGGGCATTCTGGATCGGCAGGACTTCGACGCGGCTTCCGTCCCTCCCGCGGATCCACCGTACACCGTCTACACGTACAACTTCACCGCGATTGGTGACTGGCTGTCAGATCCGGCGGGCAAGGCGACCACGCTCTACGGCTGGGGATCGGGATTCGACGGGCAGAAGCTGTTCCCGCGACTCGAGAAGCTGCTCGCGCTGAGCGGGATGCCCGTCATTTACGACAGCACGTCCACGCCGCGAAAGCTGGACGTCGTGATCTTCGAGCTCGTTCCGACGACATCGGGCCCGCCGGGGTTGGCCATCAGGCTGCGCGACTCGATCTCCACGGGCGTCCAAACGATCCCACTCGCGAACGAGGCACAGCTCGAGATCGAGGCCGAGTTCTCCCCGCCCAGCGATACACAGCTAACGATCGGAACGGACGGATCGATCTCGTTCACGCCGCCCAGTGCGTCGTCGTCGATGAGCGGGCGGTTCGCCGCGCGACTCATCGTGCGCCGACAGAGTCCACCCGATCCCTTCATCATCTTCGGCGTCGCCGGCGGCAGCCGGCTCGAGTTCAGCGACCTCATCCTCGGGTTCGCCGCGGGCCTACAGTGGACTGCCGGCGTTGCGAGCGGTACGCTGGACATCAGCGGCGCGCTGAACGGGGGCAAGCTGATCATCGACGCGACCAGCGGCGATGGCTTCCTCACGAAGATCCTGCCAGGCACGCGCATCGAGGCGGACTTCTCGTTCCTCATGGGAGTTTCGACGGACCGCGGCTTCTACTTCAGCGGGAGCAGCGCGCTCGAGATCCGTTTGCCCACACACATCGAGCTGGGGCCGATCTCGATCGAAGGCCTCACGATTGCCGCGGCGCTGGAGGACGGCACCGTCCCGCTGGCGCTCGGAGCCGACATCCGCGCGATGCTCGGGCCGATCGAGGCGGTCGTGCAGAACATGGGCGTGCGCGCGACGCTCTCCTTCCCCCCGGGCAACAGCGGCAACCTCGGCCCCCTGCAGCTCGACAGCGGCTTCAAGCCGCCCACTGGCGTTGGTCTGCGAGTCGAGGCCGGTCCGCTCACAGGCGGAGGATTCCTGTCGCTTGATGTCGACAAGGGCGAGTACTTCGGGGCGCTGGAGCTGTCGTTCAAGGGAACGTTCGCGCTCAAGGCCGTCGGGATCATCAACACGAAGCTTCCGGACGGCAACCCGGGCTTCGCACTGCTGATTCTGGTTACGGCTGAATTTACGCCGGTCCAGCTCGGATTCGGCTTCACGCTGAACGGCGTCGGCGGGCTGCTGGGTCTCAATCGGTCGCTCGACACCGACGCACTGCGGCGAGGCGTGAAGACAGGCTCGGTGAGCAGCATCCTGTTCCCGCCTGACGTGGTGGGGAACATCCTCCAGATCATCAGCGACCTGCAGTCGTTCTTCCCGATCACGCGCGACCATTTCGTCGTCGCGCCCATGGGGAAAATCGGCTACGGCACGCCCACGCTCATCACTCTCGAGCTCGGGGTCATTCTCGACATCCCCGCGCCCCAGCTCACCATCATCGGCGTCCTGCGCTGCATTTTGCCCAAGGAAGAAGCGCCGGTGCTGAAGCTGCAGGTGAATTTCGCCGGCGGCATCGACTTCCAGCGCGGTCTCATCTGGTTCGACGCGTCGCTGTTCGACTCGAGCCTGCTGGTGTTCACGTTGACTGGCGACATGGCGCTTCGGATCGGATGGGGCGAACAGTCGATCTTCATCATCAGCGTTGGTGGATTTCACCCCGCGTTCAAGGAAGTTCCCTCGGATCTGACGGCCATGCGGCGCCTGAGCATCGCGCTGCTGTCAGGCGACAATCCACGTCTCATGGCCGCGGCGTACTTCGCGCTCACGTCGAACACTGTGCAGTCGGGTGCGCGCGTCGAGCTGTATGCCGGCGCCGGGGGGTTTAACCTCTACGGGTACCTGGGTTACGACCTGTTGGTCCAATTCCAGCCGTTCCACTTCGTCGCCGACATCTACGCGGGGCTCGCACTGCGCGCGGGGGACAGTGTCCTGTGCGGCGTTCACGTGCGCTGCCAGCTCTCGGGTCCACAGCCGTGGAACGCCAACGGCGAAGCCAGCGTCGATTTCTTCTTTTTCAGCGTCACCGTGGGCTTCGACGAGACCTGGGGAGATGACGCTCCTGCGCTGCCACAGGAACGCGTGAACGTGCTCGATCTCGTCTTCGCGGCCATGGACGACGACCGCAACTGGCGGGCGCTCATGCCGGCCAGCACGGTGCAGACGACTACGATGCGCGCCACGGACACGCCCCCGGAGGTAGTGCTGCTGCATCCCTTGGGCGTGCTTGCGGTAAGTCAGAAGGTCGCGCCACTGGACTATCCGATCGAACGCTTCGGCAACGCGCGGCCGAGCGATGACAACACCTTCACGTTGACCTGGCCGGGCGTCACCGAGCCCGCTAAGGAGGAGTTCGCCGTCGCGAATTTCCTTAACCTCAGCGACAGCCAAAAGCTTTCGCGCAAGTCCTTCGAGAAGATCAAGGCGGGGCTACGCTACGGAGCGGGTGAGGGGACGCAGGCCGGCGTGGGCGTGGAGAAGGAAGTCTCGTACGAGCGGAGCTACGTGCATCGCAAGGGCGGTCACGTGTCCGGCGTCGTGCGCGCCGGCATCGTGTACCTGTTGCGATCGATGTTCGACGTCCTGGCGCGCGCCGGTGCGATCGCCGAGAGTCCCCTGTCGGCGGCGCGCCGCCGCGGGGGGAACGGTCCCGCGCGCGTGGACGTCGACGCGGGGAGCTACGAGGTGGTGAGGATCTCCGATCTGTCGCTCGCGGCGCCGTTGGCGACCGCAACGTCGGAAGCCGAAGCGTACGCGTTGCACGACGCGATGGTGCGCGACAATCCGAGTCTGGCGGGCACCATCCAGGTCGTGGCATCCCACGAGGTCGCGACAGCGAGGGCCGCATGACGATCACCGTCGGCAAGTACACGTTCAATTCCTGGCTGCGAAAGGGAATCGGCGCGCGGATCAACGAGACCGATACGCTGGGCGCGGCGGCCACTGCTGTATTGGAGCGCGCGACCGTGCCTGTAGACGTTCAGGTCAATACACGGCCGATCCATAAGGACTTCGAGCTCCTCGGGCCGGGTGACGTGCTCGGCATCAATCCGGACGCCGTGGTGCGCACCGAGCCACGCGACTGGATCACCGACTTCGAGCCGAACTACCTCGCCTTCATCGAATTCTACGACGAAGACTTCGTCTTCAGATTCACACCCGCGCGTGCGGCGGCTGCTCGTCTGCGACCCTGGATCGCCTTGTTGGTCCTTGAGGAGGTCACACCCGACACGCCCGGGGAGTTCACGCGTGGCAATCCGCGCCAGCTGCCGCTGCCAACGATCACAGTGAAGGCGGCAGCGCTTCCACTGTATACGCAAACGTGGGCCTGGACGCACGTTCACACGAACGAGTCGTTCCCGACCGCAACGGACTTCGAGAAGTTCTTGGAGTCGCTGGCCACGCCGGACCATCCGAACAACGATCGCATCATCTGCCGACTCATGAGTCCGCGGCATCTCAAGCCGAACACCGCTTACGGAGCATTTGTGGTGCCCGCCTTCGAGACGGGGCGGCGCGCTGGCCTGGATCCTAAACAGGATCTTTCGTCGATCGACGCGCAGGAACCATCGTGGACCGACACGTCCGGCGACCGTGAGTTCCCAGTCTATTATCAGTGGCGCTTCCGCACGGGGGAGAATGAGGACTTCGAGGAGCTTGTGAAGCGTCTCGAGCCTCGGCCGGCCGATCCGCGCGTAGGCATCCGGTCCATGGACGGGGAAAAGCCGGGGTGGGGAATGACCAACGGCACCGACATCGGTCCCATTCTCCCCGCCGACGAAAAGCAAACGGTTGTCGGACTGGAGGGCGCGTTGAAGTCACCCAAAACGCGTTCTCGGCCTGAGGTCATCGACACCGCGCGGCCCTTTTTCGCCGAACTCGAACAGATTCTAAATGAGCCGGAGGTGCGCCGCGGCAGCCAGGCCGTCGACCCGCTACCGCTGGTGGCGCCGCCGATTTACGGCGAGCACCATGCCAGGCGACACACGGTGGATGTCACGAACGCCGGATGGCTGCACGTCCTGAATCGCGATCCGCGCAACCGCACTCCCGGCGGCTTCGGCGTTCGCGCCATTCAGGAAAACCAGGAGAACTACGTCGCGCGCGCCTGGACCCAGGTGCGAAAGATTCTCGAGGCCAACAACCTGGTACGGTTGCTTGCGTACGCGATGCAGGCGAGTCGCGCGCTGTACGCGAATCTCGGCGCGCGGCTTGCCGATCCCGAGAAGCTGGCCTTTTTCAGCCCGGTGCTCCGCAAGGTGCGTGGCTCGGCTACTACGCTCGAGCATCAGCTCGGAACGAGCACGCTCCCCGCAGCTGCCGTGAGTGGCGCGATGCGTCGCTTTGTCCGGCCGCGCGGCGGAGTCGCGAAGCGCCTCAAAGCGACGGACGCGACGTTCACGCACGGAAAGGTCATCAGGGGCCTCGCAGACGGCACCCTCACACCCGCGCCACCCAAGCCGGTGCCGGCCGACCTGCAGACGGACACGGGTGCTTCCGGACGACTGCCGGGCGTCAATCTCCCAGCCTGGATGCGGGTTCTCATCCGACTCCGTCTCCTGCTACTGCTCTTGGTCCTGCTCCTGCTCGTGGTGGTCGGCCTGGTCACGGGTGCCTGGGCGATCGTCGCTGGATTTGCCATCGCGGCGGTCGGCGGCTGGTACGTGCTCCAGATGCGCGCACGCGCGGTCGCGAAAGCCGGCTCTATCTCACAGCCGACGGCGATGGTCGCGGCGATCCAGAATGCGCCGCAGCGGCCCAACTTCCGCTTTATCGAGACCGATCCCGTGATCACGCCGCCCGCGCCGGCTGGGACTCAACTGAACGTGGGAACGACGGCCACTTCCACGTCGCCCGAGGCCGTCCGGTTCACCGAAGTCACGACATACACGCCCGCAACTGGCGGAGACAGCGTGGAAGGACGTGCCTTCCGGCGCGCCGCGTTAGCACTGAATCGCCGCTTGTCCGTGACCGCGCCGCCGTTCACGCGCAACAAGTTCGACGTCGCCAACGCCGTCGCCAAGCTCAGCGATGCGGTAATCCCCGTGAAAGCATTTCCGCTGCGCGCTGCTGCGGTGGTGCGATTTCCCTTTGCGCCGAAGTGGTTGGAGGACCCTGAACATCTCGTGTCGGCGATGGCTTATCCGGACTTCGACGATCCGATGTATGAGAAGCTACGTGACATCTCGTCCGAGCTGCTTCTTCCTAACCTGCAGCTGATTCCGCCGAACACGATCACACTGCTCGAGACGAATCCGCCATTCATCGAATCGTACATCGTCGGACTCAATTACGAATTCGGAAAGGAGCTATTGTGGCGCGAGTATCCGACCGACCGACGCGGCAGTTACTTCCGCCAATTCTGGGACGTGCGCGGGATCATCGCCATGCCGACCGACACCGATCCCGCCGTGCTTGCGGAGCAAGGACGTGAGGTGTTCCCGCTCGACAAGTGGACGTCGGCATCTGCGCTCGGCTCGCACCGCAATCCGTTGCGGCCGCCCGGCGAGCAGGTGGTGCTCACCGTTCGAGGCGACCTCCTGAAGAAGTACAGGAACACCCTGATCTACGCGCAGAAAGCGCACCGCGACCCCGACGGCGGTGATCCAATCGTGAGCGAGGTAGCGACAGAAGCTGACGTTCAGACTGAGATCAAGTTTCCGGCGTTCAAAGCTTCCATCGAGCCGGATATCAGGTTCTTCGGCTTCGCCATGACCGTGGAACAGGCGCGCGGTGACACAAACCCGCAAACCGACAGCGACGACTGGGGCTGGTACTTCGTGATTCAGCAACTGCCCGGCGAGCCGCGCTTCGGCATGGACGTCACGTTCTCGCCCGATGACGACCCCAGCACACCGATTACCTGGGACGATCTCGCGTGGAGTCATTTCGCCGACACGATGGCTTTCGTCGACACCACCATCCCGCCGAGCTCGTTCCAGCCCGCCGGTCCAGGTGAGAGTATCTCGCAATGGGGTACGGATTCCGCGAGGATGGCGTCGATCCTTTATCAGCGGCCCGTGATGATTCTGGTACACGCCAAGGGGATGCTCGAGGGCACGGCGACATGACCGCGCGCTCGAGCACTCAGGACCGCCACGCCGCCATCAACGCGGCGCGCGCCCAGCGCGACGCTGCGCGAGAGCGTCTCTACGCCCTACAGCTCCGGCGCGTCGAGCTCGAGCGCGCCATGGAACGGGAGAAGCGCGGGCAGCGTGCGCTCGATCCGGATTTCGCACGTGCATTAGCGGCACTGCGCGCGAGCGAGTCAACGATCATCGCAGGTCTGCGATCGCTGGCCGAGCGCCTTGAAGAGCTGGAGGACCTGCCGCGCCGCGTCGACCACGCCCGAGCGCGCGTCGACGACCTCACGCGCCACGCCGCCGGCCTTTCGGACGAGATCGTGGCGCTCGGCGAGCGCCTCGCGCAGCGTCCGCCGGCAAAGCGGCGTCGCGAGAAGATCAGTCCGGAGGTCGATCCCGAGATTCTCGCATTGCGCAAGGCACAATCAGAGCGCGCGATAACGACGAGGGATGCCGACACGGCACGGAAGCAGCTCGGGGCGCTCGTGAAGCGAGCCGCCGCTGAGGACGAGGCGATTGTGGCGATACGGGAGGAGGTCACGGCGTCGGAGGCGGGTCTAAGGGAGGTGCGGACACAGATCCGGGAGGTCGAAGGGGAGGCGGGGCGCACGAAGGTCAGCGACACGGCGAAACGCAACGCGAAGGCCGTCGCGGAGGCGCGCGCCGAGGTAGCGGAGTTCGAAGCCAACGTACGCATCGCCGTGGCTACGCTGGTCGACGGCCGCCAGCCCCAGGAGCTCATCGCCGAATGGGATGATGCATTACCGATCCTGTTGCTCCCGTTGCGACTCGAGACTCGTTGGAATGTGGCGGCCGAGCCGCCCGAGCTGTGGGTCCGTGTGTATCCGGATGACGTCGCCGTTGCGACGCACGAGAAGATATTGACCGACATGGAGGACAAGCACGGGCGCGCCTATTGGACGGCCAGGCGGGCAGCGACGACAGACGAGGACCGTACGGCGGCCTGGCGGACACTCGCCACACGGTTCAGCGCGAATCGAGCCGCCTGGGTCGCGCGGCAAACGAAGCCGATGAACTGGGACGCTGCCGACCGCGATGAGGCTGTGGCGCTCACGTTTCCAGCCCAGGCGGTGACGAAGCACGACTCGTGGACCACGGCGCCGCATACGCGCGTGCTTCCCGATCGCTTCGTGCTTCTCGGCTGGCGCGGCAACGACCTCATGCTGAACGACCTTGGTCGTCCGATCGATGACGTCATGGTGCTGGGTCCTTCGCCCGTCGAAGACTACGACGGGGCAACGATCACGCGGAATGAGCTGGACCAGACACTCACGCTCGGCGAGTCGTTCCGCTGGGTTCGCGACTTCCAGAACGCCGTGACGCGCGGGATGGCGTTTCAGGTTCAGGTCACTGCCGCGGACGTCGCCAACGGCTTCGACGAGCTGATCGTGCTCGGCATCAAGTACTCGGCGGACCCTGGCCATACGCAGACTCTGGTCGAAGAGCTCATCGACAATCATCACTACTCGCGCTCCGGCTTCGCGCTACTGCCTCAAGGCACTCCAACCAACAACACTGGAGGCCAGGAGTCGGGTTACACGCATGCGGGCCGCACGGCTGACGAGAGCTCGACCGAGCCCGGGCCAAATCTTTTCATACCAGGGCAGGACCGATCGGTTGCCACTGACGGGCAGCGGCTCGCGGATTTCCTGGGGATCGGCTACGACCCGCTGTATCACGCGGACGGCGCCGGCATCACCGATCATGCCGACGCCGTCGCCATGAACCGGGCCCTGTATGCGGGCACGTTGGGCTACTACCTAGATCACATGCTCAACGAAGTCGTGGACGAGGATGCGCTCGGAGCCGTACGGCGTCACTTCAGCGATTTGGTCACTGGCCGCGGGCCATTGGCCGCCGTGAGGGTGGGCCCACAACCATATGGTATACTGCCGACCAGCGCGTTCGCGCGGTGGCAGCCGACGTCCGTCGGCAGACGGCCGCGCATCGCCCCCTTCGAGGCAACGCTGTATCGAGTCCTCGCAAGGTTCGACGCGGCATGGTCGCAGCAGCTGCCCACACTGCACACGATCGGTGCCCCGGGCGACGGCGCCGCACACCTGCTGGACCTTCTCGGACTCCACCCGTCTTCGGAGGAGTTCTACCAGCGCGTCGGCTACAGCTACGACACGCTCCGCAACATGGAGTCGCTGGTCTGGGCGGGCCACGAGGTGGCCGACATTCTGAAGATGATCTTCGAGTCCATCGCCGGACGAGCGCTACTGAGCCAGCTCGGCTACGCTAGACAGCGGCCCGACGGCAGCGAGAAGCCGTTCCCGCTGCTGTTCCAGCTCATCTGGCGACACTATCACACGCAGTTGGACGCCAAGCAGCTCATCGATGGCCAGCCATTCTCGGAGTCCAACGGCATCAAACCGTACGATGCCCAGACCGGCGACAACTACATCGACTGGCTGCTCGCTCATGCCTCCGACGCGACAGCGCTCGAGGCGCAGAACTTCGGCACCGTTCCTCGACCCACGTTCCTGCTGTACATGATGCTGCACTTCGCGATCGCAATGGAAGCCGGTCGCGGGCTGCATCGCTATCTCGCCGCGTACGAGATTCAGGCCAACGAGCTGATCCGATCGCGCAAGTTTCTCAACGTGGGAGCGCAGGCGACGCCGTCTGTATGGGAAGTGTATCGCGCGCCCGCGAATCGCGTCCTCGGGAATGGCGCGCCGGACCGACCGCTGCTCGAGGTGCTCAACTCACCTCAGATCGCGTCCGGTGCCGGCCAGGGCGTCGCCGAGCAGCGTACGGCCATGCAAGCTCTGCGAGGGATGTCGACGGCGCGCCTGGAACGCGCGCTCGTCGAGCTCATCGACGTCCTGAGCTATCGCCTCGATGCCTGGCAAACGTCGCTCTTCACGCGACGCCTGTACCGGCAGCGGAATCTCGGTGATGCGCCCGAGAAGCGCGTGATGGGTCTGCGGCTCGGCGGGTACGGCTATCTCCGGCGCGTCCGCGCCGCGCCGCTGGCACGCGCGCAGGTTCCCGACGAAAGCTTGCCACCAGAGCTGCGCGAGCAGAAGGCAAACCTCTTCGAGCAGATCGGGAACGGCGGATATGTGCATGCGCCCTCTCTGAACCACGCGACCGCCGCCGCGGTGCTCCGAAACGGTTATCTGACGCATGCCACGCCGGCGTCTCCAGACTCTCTTGCGGTGAACCTGTCGTCGGATCGCGTGCGCCGCGCCCGGTACTTGCTCGAGGGTGTTCAGAACGGACAGTCGCTCGAGACGCTGCTCGGCGTTCAGTTCGAGCGCGGCATGCACGACTGGACGACCCGGCAGCCGAATCCGGTGATCCTCGATCAGCTCAAGCCTGTCCTGCGCGCGGCGTTTCCGATTCGCCGAACGAAGATCCCTCAGGCGGCAGATGCGCTGAACGGCGCGTCCGCGTCGACGATCACCGAGGATTACTCCGTCGTGAACGGGTTGGCGCTCGCGCAAGCTGGCGCTTTCCCCTGGGGGGTCGCGGAGCTCGAGGCCCTGTCGGATGACCAGAAGAACGCGCTGCGCCAGGAGAAGGACGGGATCGCCAATACGCTGGACTCGTTGCGCGATCTCCTGACGAGCGAAGCGGCATATCAACTCGCGCTGGGCAATTTCGACCGTGCGGCGTCCGTTGTGCAATCCATCGGCGACGGGACCATACCGCCGGACCTCGAAATCATCCGCACACCGCGCGGAACGACGATCTCGTTCACCAACCGGCTCGTCGTCCAACTGTCACCGACGGAAGCTCGGAATCCCTGGCCGGCTGTCGCAACGGTGACGCCGCGCGCGCTGCTCGAGCCGGCGCTGAATCACTGGCTTGGCACCCTCATGCCGAATCCGGATCAGATCGCGTGCTACGTCAGGGCGCTCGATCCGGACGACCGCAGCGAGATCGCCGCGGCGACGGTCACGCTGGCCGATCTCGGGATTCAGCCCATCGACTTCATGTACGTCGCACGCAGCCAGCCGCAGGAAAGCAGCATCGCCGAGCTGGAGGCTCGCGTCCGGTACGCGTTCGGGCGGGCGAACGGCGTCGGCGACGCCGCGATCGTGCAGATCGCGTTCGCGGACGAGGGAGACGGCGTCCGTCCGATGGCGGAGGTGCTGCCCCTCGCCGAGCGGCTGCGACGCCTCGTGGGATCGGCGAGGACCCTGAACGCACGACACTTTCAGGCTCCCACGCCCGACGCACCTGTTCCCGCGGATAATCCGGGCCTGCTCGACGTTGCCGAGCTGCGAACGCGCGTGGGAAACCGCATCGAAGCGACGCGTCTTCTGTTCCGAAATGCGGCGGTTGGGCCTCCCATCCAGCCGCTCGAGAGGGCGCTCGCCGACGCGACGGCCCCGGGCGCGCTCGCTGCGACGGTGGACGCGCTGCGCACTGCGCTCAGGCGCATCGCCGATGCCGGTTTCGCGTACGCATTTCCGGTTTCGGCGGTGGGCACCGCGGCCGCGCAGCGCGACGCGCTGACGGCGCAGGCGGACTCGCTGCTGAAACGTTTCGACGAGCTGACCGTCGAAACCGATGCTCGTCTCGGCGAGATCGATGGCGGCACGCAACCGGCCGAGCAGAAGGTAGCGCTGCTCACCGAGATCGCGCGCGCGTGGTTCGGCGCTGACTTCGTGCTCATTCCGCGCTTCACCTTCATCGCGCCGGCTGCGGTTGTCGATGCGGACGGCGCGCGGGATGCCCTTACGGCTCACGCGCGGGCGGCCGGAGCTGCGCGTCCGGTGGACGAGTGGATCCACGGCGTATCGTGCGTGCGCCCATTGGTCCACGATTTCGAGATCGTCCGCGTGATGGCGGAGGCGGCCCTTGGCGACACGCTGCCCCTCGCGCCGATGCAGCTTCCATATCGCGAGGGTGACAGCTGGCTCGCTGCCGAATTCCCGGAGGCGATGAAGGTCGTGGACTATACCGTCTCGATCGTCCAGCACCTGCCGCAAGGGTTTCAGCCGGATGCCGCCCAGAGCGGCCTGTTGATCGACGAATGGACAGAAACGATCCCGGAACGGAGCAGCGTCACGGGACTGACGTTCAACTACAACGCGCCGAACAGCGCACCGCCGCAAACCCTGCTCCTTGCGGTCACGCCGAACGAGACAGGCAGCTGGAGCTGGGACGATCTCGTCGAGGCGGTGCGGGACACATTTCGGCGCGCGCGGCTGCGTGCGGTGGAACCCGATCACATCGGCGGAATTGCCGCCATCGGCACGCTCCTGCCGACGCTGGTTGCAGAATTCAGCACCGGCCGTGGCTCGGTGTCGCTCGATTACACGTTGAGCCTGCCCGCCATCCGCGACCCGGTGTTGGCGATGAACGTCTACGCGCCGGCGCAACCCACCACGGGGTAGGGCACCATGGATCTCACGGTCAAGATGCTGGCGGTCCCGGAACTGCTCCTCACGGAGTTTCGCGAGCCGGAGATCATCGCGTGGAACCGCCTCGAGGCCCGGCCGCGGGCATTCGACTTCACTCGTAGCCTGCGCGCGGAGATCCGTGACGCCACCTGGATGCTTACACGGCAGTGGCAGATGGGTGAGCTCGATGCAGAGGATACGGGATCACCAGTAGACGCGCGCCTGTGCACCCGCAAGTTGACGATCGATCGTGTGGCGCTCGGCAGCGCTGCGCCGCACGCTTACGATGATACCGTGCCGATGGAAACCATCGTCGAGCGCGAGCCTGTCGTCTTCACCCACGCGCTCCGGGTGCAGGCTGCGCAGTATTTCCTGCGGCTACACACGCCCGTGCTGCGGACCAAATACCTGCCACGCTATCGCGCCAAGTTTCCATTCCCAGCGCTGGCGCCCGGCGACTTTCGCGGCGACGTGGACGGTCGCAACCTCTACGTCGCGACGCAGCGGCTGGCATTCGACGGCGAAGCAACGCTCAACAGTATCGCGGACGGCACCTTCGGCGGATTTGTGCCAATCGACGCCGGGGACGCGGCTGCGATGCAGGCGATCCTCGACGCGTTCCAGGGATGGCTTGCGCGACAGTATTCGCAGCCGCAACAGGGCGCGCCGCGTGTTTGGAGCACGACCACCCTGAGTTACTCTCTGGAGGCGTCCGCGCCGACCGAGAAGCAAGGGCGGCTGCTGACCGCCGTCGCACGGCGGTACGATGAAGGACGTCTCGACTGGTACTCCTTCGAAGTCGACCCCGCGGCGAAGCCCAAGCCGGTCGAGGACGAGGGCTTCAAACCGACCGACGCGACGCGCGAGACGATCTCGTTCCTCCCCGTCCCGGCGACGTTCAAAGGCGTGCCCAACCCACGGTTCTGGGAGATGGAGGAGCGTCAGGTCAATTTCGGCGCTCTGAACGCCAAGACCACGGACCACCTCATGCTGGTGTTCGCCGAGATGGGCCTAGTATACGGCAACGATTGGTTCGTCATTCCGTATACGTTGCCCGTCAACACGCTCTGCGAAGTACTCGGTCTCGTGGTCACGGATGTCTTCGGCGAACGCACCGTCATCCGCGCGGCCGACGCGGGGGACAACGCGTGGCAGCGCTGGAGCGTGTTCAACCTCAGCAACGTCGGCGAGCTAGGAAGCTATAATCGACAATTCTTCCTCCCGTCCGTGCTGGCCATGACACTCGAGAGCGAACCACTGGAGCGCGTACAGTTCGTACGCGACGAAATGGCCAACATGGTGTGGGCCGTGGAGGAAGTCATCCCTGGCGGCACCGGACAGGGCATCAACGGATTCGATGCAGCGGACAAGACGGGCGTGACGCCCCCGCCGATCGCGAATTCACCCGCGGCCATTCGCTACATCCTCGGGACCAGCGTGCCCGAGAACTGGATCCCCTTCATCCCGGTACAGCGTTCTGCGGTTGCCCAGGACATCGCCTTTCAGCGCGCGGCGATGCCGCGCCTGGACGGTGGGGGCGCCGCGGTTCAGCCGAAGGGCGTGCTCCTGAATGAACCGACGTTGCCGTGGTTCGTGAATGAGGAGGAGATCCCGTTCGCCGGAACTATCGTAACCCGAAGCTATCAACGTACGCGCTGGTATGATGGTCGTACCTACCTATGGATTGGTCGCCGCCGAGAAACCGGGCGAGGCGTCGGCAGCAGTGGACTGCGCTTCGATCAAATCGAACCGTTACCAGGGGCCGGCGCAGTTTAGGGCTTTCACCGCCAATCCGGCGGGCGCCGCCATCGTCAATGCGATCGGTCCGATCCGGCAGATCGTGCGGGACCAACCCGCGGTGGAGCGTCGCTACCTCGTGATCGCGTCGGGCACGCCGGCTCAGCTCGGGCCGGTGGTGCAGACACAGGTCGAGTAGGGAATGGCCCGCCGAGCTACGGGGCCCCGATCGCCGTGAGGCGGATCGAGGAGGACGTCGTCTTGCTCGTGCCCGTCCCGGGCGCGGCCACGCCGTCCTGATTCTCCACATAGTGGAACGGCGCTCCATCCGACGCGCGCGTGACGTCGCCTCCCCAACGGAACGACGCCATGGAGCTGCCGAGATTGACGTGATAGGCGACGATACCCTCGTAGGCCTTTGGCGTATTGGCCACAAACGCGCAGAACTTCACCGCGTCGAACGGGAACACCGCCGAGAGGTCGATGCCGTGGTAGATCTCGACGTGCGTATCGGACGCCTGCAGCAGCAGCCTGATGCCCTGGACGTCGGACGGCGTCCGAATCTGTTGACCGTCCACCAGGTCCCGCGTGGAGGCATTACTGCACACCGGGAGATCGTCCACGGGACCGTGAATCGCCATGAGGTTCTGCGTCGCGTCCACCGTGATCACCCGCACGGCGACGCCGTCTCGTCGGATGATGATGGGCGACGGCGAGGACGGGTTGTCGGCAAAGTCAAACCGCGGCTCGCCGCCGCTGGTGACAGCCGTTGGTGCGGCGCGCTCCCCGCATCCGGTTGCGAGCGCCGCGGCCACCATCAGTAGACACGTCCGCCCCAAAGGGCGCACCAACATCGCAAAGCCGGTCATAACGCCTCCTGTCGAGAACGAATGAAAGCCTGTTCTCGATATGTACCCGAGGCCGGGCCGGCCCAGTGTGACAATTGTGTGTCAACGCCTACAGGTCGATGCGATATCCCAGCGGGCGGACCGTCACGATGTGCCGCGGATGCGCGGGATCGGGTTCGAGCAGACGGCGCAGGCGTGCGACATGGGTGTCCACCGTGCGCGACTCCACCGTGTCGGCGTACCCCCACACGTCGCGGAGCAACTCGAGGCGGGTGACGACTCGGCCACCCCGGCGCAACAAGGCTAAGAGCAGCGCCTCGCGCCCGTCACGACGGTCGGTCCCGACGGTGAGCCTCCCTGATCTTGTCACGCCTCCACTGAAACAGGTAATGTTGCCATTCAGCCACTCTATGAGAGTCCGTGGTCGCCAATAGCCGCTTCGCCATCGCCGTGCACGCGGCGACCACCCTCGCCTACCGGCAGGCGCGCGGCGCCGAGTATGTGAGTTCGGAGGAGCTGGCGGCGAGCGTTCGCACGAACCCTGTCGTCGTCCGGCGCATCATCCGGGCGCTCGTCCGGGCGGGCGTTGTGGCCACGAAGGAGGGGAAAGGGGGGGGCGCCCGGCTGGCCCGTCCCCCTCGCCGCATCCCCCTGCTCCAGATCTACCAGGCGGTCGAGGACGACGGCCGCGTCCTGGCCCACCATCCCAACCCCCCCAACCCGGGTTGCCCCGTGAGTTGCGGCATCGAGGGCGCGCTCGCCCCAGTGTTCGGCGCCGTCGCTGATGCGGTGGACCGAACGCTCGGCAGGGTCACCCTGGCGGACGTGCTGGACCGCATCTGGACCACCCGATCCCCGAGCGGGAACCTCCGCAGCATCGCGCCACGTTCAGAACTGTAGCAATGATTGTGACAGTTCAGAACAGTGTCCTACTTACGTCTGGAGGTCCGAGATGACCACCGCAGTCACGACGCCCGCCACCATCCCCGCGCGCGCCACGTCACGCCGGCTCGCCGGCAAGATCGCCCTGATCACGGGCGGTAATAGCGGCATCGGCCGCGCCACGGCGGAGGAGTTTCTCCGCGCCGGGGCGCGCGTCGCGATCACCGGACGCGACGCCGAGACGCTCCAGTCGGCCGCCGCCGAGCTGGGCGAGTTGGCCTTGCCGGGGGACCTGGTTACCCTCCCGGCGGACGTGACCGTCGCGGAGGACTTGGATCGGGTGATGAGTGAGGTGCGCCGCAGCTTCGGCCGCTTGGATGTACTATTCGTGAACGCTGGCATCGGCCAGTTCGCCCCCGTCGCCCAAGCGACGGAAGAACACTTCGACCGCGTCTTCGACACCAACGTGAAGGGTGCGTATTTCACTATCCAGAAGGCGTTGCCGCTCCTGACGCGTGGCGCCTCCATCATCCTCAATGGCTCGATCAATGGGTTGATCGGGATGCCAGGGTCGAGCGTCTATGCCGCGAGCAAAGCCGCGCTGCGGTCCTTCGCCCGCACCATCTCAGCCGACCTGATGGACCGCGGGATTCGCGTCAACGTGATCAGCCCCGGCCCTGTTGCGACTCCGATCTTGAGTCGCCCGGTGATGGGACTGACCTCCGACGCGCGCGATGCCCTCGTGTCCAATATCGTGCAGCTTGTCCCCATCAAGCGCTTCGCCGATCCGCACGAGATCGCCCACGCGGCGGTGTTTCTCGCCTCCGATGAATCCACGTTCTTCGTCGGCGCCGAGCTGGTGGCCGACGGCGGCATGAGCCAGCTGTAGCGGACAGAAAGGGAGTAAGCATGAAAACGTTGCTTGATATTGGGCGCTACCCGCTTCCCATTCTCGTCGGCCTCCTTGCGCTCGCCACTCCGCTCGTCGGTCAGGCGAAACATGGGCCCTTCTATCACTTCAACTATTACCAGGTGCGGTCCGGTGCGGAGAAGGCATACGATTCGCTGCTTGTCAACGTCGTGACTCCTGTGTTCGACGAAATGGTGAAGCGCAAGGCCATGGTGTCGTATCTGTTGCTCACAAAGAATGCTGGTTCCGGCGAGTACACTCACATCACGATTGTCGAAGTCGCAGCACCGTCGTACGAGGGCGGTTTCCAACGGGAGCTCGAGGCAGCGTCTCAGGCGGTGTTCCACAAGTCGTGGAGCGACGCGACGACGCGCCTCAATGAGCTGCGCCGATTCCTCCACACCGAGCTGTACACGCCGGCTGGCCAAGAGCCCTAGGCGCCGCCAGACCTCCAGACAATACGAAAGCCGGAGAGCATTACGCTCCCCGGCTTCAACTGGCGCAGCCGATTGGCTGCGCGGACGCCTCGCAAGCAACCTCAACCTACTGTCGAAGCATTCGTGCGGCAAGAGCGGCCGTGCCGGCGGCAGGATTCGAACCCGCCCTGTCAGGGCGCGATTGACCGAGACGTTCACCTCCCGAGAATACGAAAGCCGGAGAGCATCACGCTCCCCGGCTACCGCTTGGCGTGGGGAAATACAAGATCTGCCGAGCGGGTCCGCCGAGCACCACGCACGAATACGTTGACTCTTCGTTGACCTTAGAGGCTCAGATTCGCTTGCCATGCCCGCCGAGCCCGTCTACGTTCCCCGCATGCCGCCGCCTGCCTTGATGACTGCGGACGACTTGTTGCGGTTCTACATCCCCGACAAGCAGCTCGAACTGCTGCGAGGCGTGCTCGTCGTGCGGGAGCTGCCGGGTTTCCGGCACGGTCGAGTCACGATGGAGCTTGCCGGCCGGCTCGACGCGCATGCGCGGGCGGGTGACCTTGGCCAGGTCTTGCCCGAGGTGGGTTTCAAGGTGGCGAGCGATCCGGACACCGTACGTGGCCCCGACATCGCTTTCATTAGGAGAGACCGTCTTCCCGACCCCGAACCAGCCGGCTTCCCTGACTTCGCCCCGGACCTCGTCGTGGAGGTCCTCTCGCCCGGCGACCGGCCCGGTGAGATCCTCGCCAAAGTCGCCGACTGGCTCTCCGCCGGCACGCGCCTGGTGTGGGTGGTGGATCCGCTACGGCGCGTGGCGCGCGTCTACCGGCAGGACGGGAGCGAAACCATCGTCACGGCCGAACGAGCGCTCGAGGGCGAAGACGTGCTGCCGGGGTTTGCGTGCCCGCTCGAAACGATTCTCTAGCTGTGCGACGGGAGCCTACGGCGCCTCGACGCGCGGCGGCGTGATGACGTCGATTTGCTGAACCAGCGGTCGAGCTCGTCGAGCACACTGGCGATCATGCGCGCTAGCTCCCGAGCGATCTTGGTCTGGCTCTGACCGTCACGCGTGCGCCTGCCCGCCTCGCTGATGATGATCTCGAACACGCCGGCCAGCGCGATCCCATGTAACCTCGCGATTTCCGGACTCACAGCCGTGGTGTCTTTGATGACGGCGGCGAGGTAGCGGGCTTGGCGATCGATCACCTCCAGGACCAGTCGGTGGACCGTCGGACTGATCGCCGCGAGGTAACCGATCTCCCCACGCCACAGCTCGGACGGAATGTCGCGAATGCCGGCAACAACCCGGAGGGCAAACTCGCGGATCGCTGCCGCCGGCGTGCTGCCGCGCGCACGAGAGCGGATCAAGAGGCTCAGCTTCTCCTGAATCTCCTGCTCACGATCGGTGACGAGTTGCTCCTTGGTGGGAAAGTAGTTGTAGACCGTTTGCTCGGCGACGTCAGCCTCGCGCGCCACGTCGCCGACCGCAACGTTCTCGTACCCGCGTGCGGCGAATAGACGGGCTGCGGTATCAGCGATGAGCTGACGAGTGAGCGCCTTTTTGCGTTCGCGCAATCCGGTGCCGGACATTGAGCTAGTTTAGCGCAAGCCGAGCTGCTTCGCCTGAAGCGCGGAGTCGAAGAAGGCGGAGATGATGATGAGCCGGTCGCCGTCCCACTTCGTGGTTTGGCCGAATTCCACGTCGAACGCTTTTCCTGTCGGGGCGACCACCTTGCCGTTGGGGAGGACCATCTCCCCGGTGAACGTCCCTGTGGCGCGGGTGACCACGGTGATCCAGTCGCCACTTCCGAACTGGACCGGGTACGGGGTCTCCACGTGTATGTCGGGGAAAATTCGCAGCAGCTGCTGCATCGCCGCGGCGTGGGCGACGCTTCCGTGGATCGGCTGCGCGCTCCCGGGGATGTACGCGACCATATCTGGGTGATGGACCGCGTCTACGGCTGCGAAGTCGCGGGCGTTGAACGCGTCGTCGCCTTTCTGCATGAGCGCGAGGAGGCGTGAGGTCCGGCTGGTGTCGCGGGTCGTGGTGGCCATACGAGCTCCTTTTTCCTGGTCGGCGATGGTTAGACAGTTAGACCGTACAGTAAACATAGTGTCAACTCTAAGTTGTTCCATCGGAATGTCCCGACCTCGGTTGGTTGCGCATTGGAACCAGTGAGCCACGCGGGGAGGGAAAAAAATGCAAAGCCGGTGAGCATGACGCCCACTACTCTATTCACGCACGGCGCGGCTGTCATCCTGAGCGCCGTAGGCGCGAAGGATCTGCTGCTAGCGCCCCGGGGACTACAGGGGCCGAAACAGCTCCGGCACCGCTAGCTCGAGCCGATCAGTCGCGCCTGCGGGAAGCCACACGACGCGCTCGCGCTCGACCTGCGGGATCACGGTATCGGGCGTCCAGACCTCCACGAAGTGCGCATCGGGATCGACGATCCAGTAGGTGGGGATCCGCTCCTCTTGATAGAGGCGGCGTTTCGTGAAGCGGTCGGCACGAGCGCTGGTCGGGCTCAGGACCTCGACGACCAGCTCGAGGTGACGCAGCCGCGCCCAGTCCAGCGTGCGCGCCTCCTCGATCGGGACGACGAAGAGGTCCGGCTGCACGAGCACGTCGGCGGTCCACGAGATGTCGGCCGGTGCCGACCAGAGATGCCAGCCCGGTTGTCGGACGAGATACCCCTTTAGAACATCGCGCAGGCGGTCCACCACCTCCTGATGCCAGGGGCGGGGAGCGGGCGTCACGAGCAGCTCCCCGTGGACCGTCTCGTACCGGTTGCCGTCGTCGGGGAGCGCCCGCACCATCTCGGCCGTGTAGTACATCGGCGCCGCCATGCCCATATGATCGAGTCCTCGGCCCGCGGTTGGCAAGGGAGCGACACCGGGCCAATCTGCGCCCGGTCGGGCGGATGAGCCCACTCGATTCGTCGCCGGGGGAATCGAAACCATGCAGGGCGCGATGCGCGTCCCAGTAGTCCTCACCCCCTGTCCCCCTCTCCGCAGACGCGGAGAGGGGGGACGGCAAACTTGCGTCGCTGAACTACGCCTCAGAGGTCGTTCGTCGTCCCCCCTCTCCCGAAGGGAGAGGGGGAAGGGGGTGAGGACCAAACCAGTGGAGAGGGGGACGTTGGGTGAGGACTAAACCTAGGGAGAGGGGACTGTGGGTGAGGACCAAACCAGTGGAGAGGGGGACGTTGGGTGAGGACTAAACCAGGGAGAGGGGACTGTGGGTGAGAAAGGACCAGGTGTGGGGAGGACCGTGGTGAGGCCTCACCACCAATCGCTGAAGAACGACCGCGCCACCGCCGGCCCCGGCCCCGTCGGCCCGGCGTTTGTCTGCGTCGCCGGGGGATGGGTGACACCCACGCCGACGTAATTCGTGCCGATGCTGACCGAGAAAATGATCAGGGAGTTGAGCAGGTAGTAAACCGCGCGTTGCCACAGCGGTACGCCGCCGCCCTTGGCGACGAAGACGAGCAGACCGAGCACGAAGCTCAGCACCAGCGAAGTCCAGCGCGGGGGCAGGGCGAAGGCGACCCACAGCGCGTTGGCGATCAACATCGTGACGCCGCCCGCGATGCCGGGCGTGAGCATCGCCTTGGGCTGCAGGAACTCCTCGACCTTAGCCCGCTCCACCACTAGGGTTTCCGAATCAGCGCCCGGACGCGCGTCGCGTCCTGCCGGCTGAGCACATCCACCTTGTGCAGCGCCGTGTACGCGGGCACCGACCGGCCGGCGAGCATGGCGTTCGGCGAGCCGCTGGTCGAGTCCTTATGGAGCACGAACGTGCCTTCCTGACCTACGGTGAACCTCGGCGTGCCAACCCAGGCGACGTCGAGGGAGGTGGGGAAGCGCACCACGACCTGCTCCCCGGCCTGCGCGCCCTTGATGCCGTCCTGGACCTGGATGATCGCTTCCTGCCACTGGGCGTCGTGCTCGCTGATACGTGTGCGATGCGTCGGTGCCGCCGCCAGCTCGGCCGGCCGCACCTGGTCAACGCGGCCCGCGACCACCATCGCCGCTTGCTGAATGTGCGCCTTCAGATCCGCGTCGTTCATATCGAGCCGGGCCCTCGCCACCGCTGCCGCCTGCACCGTCGCCACCACCGGGGAATGCCCCAGCTCGTGGCCGACTTCGCGCACCGCCACCCCTTGCCCGAAGATCCAGCCGGTCGTGTAGAAAGTCGCCTGGCTTCCCGGT